>Ga0196976_1000726_pt1 | contig 19001 bp, 13 predicted proteins | sample S3v_513CmetaG_FD_148644 | JGI IMG/M metagenome (GOLD analysis project Ga0196976, IMG submission 148644) | Soil microbial communities from Anza Borrego desert, Southern California, United States - S3+v_5-13C | ecosystem: Environmental > Terrestrial > Soil > Desert | place: USA: California...
CACCTTGCAACGGAATGGTGCCGCCCACGGTCAAGCGGGAGGCTCCGGCGACCAAAGTCGTGGGGTCTATGTTGACTGTCAGGCGCCTGTATCTGGCGACCAGCGGTTGCAGCAGTCGAATGGGGATGTCGTTTCGCGTTGCTTCAAGCTGCTGCACGCTCGCTGTGACATCGGCCGTCTCAACTGCATTACTGAGGTTCGCCGTGCCCTGGACGTTTGCGGTGACGGTCCCCACGGTGACCTGCCCCTTAATGGCCTGTGCCACCGGACGCAGGCGCGAGAGATCGAGACGGTCGGTGTTCACGTTGAAGCGAGCCGCGTAAGGGGCAACGGTCCCGACGTTCGCGTTGGCGTTCAGGTTGTATTGCGGTACCTCGGCGCGAATGTCGGCGAGTCGGTTCGCAACGGCGAGATCCATGCGAACGTCACCGAAGCTGCGATCTCCGTACTTCACATCGTGTGCGACGAACTGGCCCTTCAACTTTGGATCGTCTTTCGTGCCCGTCCCCGAGGCGTTCAGGTCGATGCTCATGGAGAGCCTATTGCCATTGGGCAATTGCAGGTTATGGATCGTGAATGCCTGGGAGTTTGCCGTGAGCGTGTACGCGCCGGAGGCCAAGTTGTACTGACCACTTGCGTTCAGTCGACCACCGTCGGGCTTAGCGACCGTCAGTTGTGTGAGGTTCAGGTTGTTGTCACGCAGAGTGCCGCGCATCTCCACTTGCCCAAATGGCTCTGCGTAAACAGTCACGTTCTCTCCGCGAAGTGAGAAGTTCGCGTTGGGTGACTTCGTGGTCCCGGTGATCCGGGTGTTCCCCGTGAGAACTCCCGCAGCGGCGATGTTCTGTTTCTGCGCCAGAGCGAGCAGCGCCGGAATTGAGACGCGGTTAAGGTTTGCCGTCAGATCGAGGGGCGGATTGTTCCCCTTGAGTCCAAGTCGCCCCTTTGCGTCGATGGTCGCATCCTGAAATGCAATGTGCGCCTTGCGAATGTCAACGCCCGCCGGCTCATAAAGCGCATTGACCGCGACCGCCACTCCCTGTAACTGGCCGACGCTGAGCCTCGGCCCGCTCAGCGTGAGGTTCGCAGTTGGGTCCTTCGTCGTGCCGGATAGATCCACGACTGCCCGAGCGCGTCCGTGCACCGGCATGGGAACTAGCGGCGTTGGGCGCCCAAGCAGAAGCTGAAGGCGGTCGAGTGTGCTCTGCAAGTCCTCGAAGTCAGCCGTAAGTCTGCCGGAGATGCGGCCCTCCGGTGTCAGTGTGAGCTGCCCTTTCAGCAGCGCCGAAAGCACGCTCAATGCCGAGGGCGGTTGACTCGGGGGTGCGGTCGCCTGGTCGCCGGATTGCGAGCGCGCAGCCTCCGCGCTTGTGCGACGAAAGGAGGTCTGTCCCGCATCGTTCGCCACAACCAGCCCCCGACCGAGCGACATGCGCAGGATCGCCGGCTCGATGTGCACCGTTGGATCCGACGCAAAAGCTGCCGGCTTGAACAGCTTTTGCACTGCAAACAAGTCGCTGATGCTTGGTCCGGAGTTCGTGCCGATCTGAAGTGTCACGGCACCATCGCGCGCTACGGCCCTCACGGTACCCGACAGAGGAAGGACGTTCTCGGCCGGCAGCGAACGGAGCCTGGTGAAGACTAGCTGCGCACGACCATCCGCCCTCTTGAAGTTGGTGCCGGGGAATGATGCCTTGATCGTCCCAGACGCGGTGCTCGCCACTTTCATCGGCAGGTTCAGCGCGCGCGTAATACGCAGCAGGTCCAGCCGCTGCACTCGAGCCTCAAGGGAAGTTGTCCCTGTGTCATTGAGAGCTATATCCCCCGTGCCTCGCAGGCTACCGTTGGATGTTTGCAGGTTCAGGCTGGCGAGGTGCAGCAACTGCTGCTGGCCTCTGTAGTTCGCGTCCGCAGAAAGATCGACCTGGTTGATGCCCGCAACCTGTAGGTCGCTGCTGCTGGCCTGAAGCCCGAGATGAAGGTCGGCGAGTTTGCCTTCCGCCGCAACCCGCAAATTCATGGTGCCAGTCATCTTCTCTTTTGTGCCAAGAAACGTACGCAACGTCCCCAGGTCGATTGCCGATTGCGCCTTCCCCGTGATTGCAGGATCAGAGAAGTCCTGAATGGTCCCAGCCGCATCGAGCCTCAATCCCTGCGCATCAAGGGCGAGCTTTCTTATCTCCGCATGCTGCGTACTGGCTGCCAGAGTGCCCAAAAGGTTGATCGAATGGATCGCCAGTGCGCGCCCTTGAGAAGAGAACTCCCCCGGTTGCTGCGTCTCGAGGCGTATTTCGTTGGCACCGGTCGGACGTCCGTCGATCGCGACCTGCCACCGTGGCAGAGTGACGATCATCTGCTTCGCTCGGTCTTCATACGTAAGCGATGCGTCCGTGATTCGCAAACGATCGATGTTTGGGATCTCCGTCCTGGTCTGGGTGTCTTCCTGCTTCTTCTCCGGCCGAGGGATGTTCGTGCGATTGTCCGCCGTTGTGACTACGTGAATTACGGGGTGCCGCAGTTCGCCGTCGCGGATGACTATGTCGCCCGTGAGAAGCGGGAGAACCGCGATTTCGACGTGCGCATAGTCGGCGGTAGCGATCGGTGGTAGATCCGGCGTCGCCTTCGAACGCACCACGACGTCGCGGACTGTGACCGAGCCGCCTGCAAGGTTGTAGTCGAGCCCCGAGGCCTGTAGGTCAATCCCGCTTGCGTGCAGTTGCTGCCTGACCTTTGAGAGAACATAACGCCGGGTCGGCGGGGCCTGAGCGACGATCAGAGCAATGACGACAAGAATGGTGATGGACGCAAGCACAACGCCTGCGATACGTAGGGCCCTCAACTGCTTCCTCCCGGCAAAACTCCGCTGTGAATGAGAGTTTTACCAAGGGCGAGAAGATGTCTGGAGCAGCCGAAAGTAGTCGAAGCGAGCTGCGGGCGAGGGTTTCTGGCAGCGTTGGTTGGGAACTGCTGAGAGATTCCCCGCCCTCAACGGTGGCGCGTCAAGAGCGGGGCACCGACTAGTCTTCTCTACTCCTTCGAGCCGTTCAGTTCGGCCACTTCCTTGCCTTTCGGCTTCGATGCCTGCTTCTTGGGCGCGGCCGGAGCCTGGCCCGGATCTACGTTCGGAGGATTATGGCTCGGCGGCGGTGCCCCGTGCAGCACCAACTGGCCAAGCCGGCAAAGGTTAATCGCATTGCCGAGGATCCGCTGCGATTCCGCGGATGCGTGGAAGCCCATCGAGTTCTCGGAAATGATGAAGTCAATCATGAACTGGCCGCGCCGCTGGTAGTCGCGAGCCTTGGCTAGCTGCTCGGGCGTTGCCTTGTCCTTGTTCATCTTGATGTCATTGATCAGGTCCATCAATGCGTCAAGAGCGGTGTTGCGCATGTTGAAGAACCGGTCCTGTATCTCTTCTGCCCGGGCCTTCAATTCTTCCTCTGGGAAGTGGTGGCAAGTCTGGCACGAGCGGTTGATCTTTAGCAGGGGACTGTTCACGTGGTGGTCGCTGATCTTTAAGCCGCCCATGCGCATGTAGGGCATGTGGCAGTCGGCGCACGCGACGCCCGAGCGCGCATGCACGCCCTGGTTCCACATCTCGAACTCAGGATGCCTGGCCTTGATCATCGGCGCGCCCGACTCCGGGTGCTCCCACTCCTTCACCTTGTTCTCGTCCTCGTGCGCGATGATGTTCTCGACCTTGATGCCATTCGTCCAGGGAAACGTCAGCGTCTTCTCCGCGCCCTTGAAGTAGTAGGTGACGTGGCACTGCCCGCACACATAGCTCCGCATTTCCTGCCGGGTTGCCATCTTGTTCACGTCATAATCTTTCACGCCCTGCGTCGCCTTCAGGGCCCGTATGCCTTGAATGAATGCCGGACGGGTGATTCGCAACTGCATCGATTGCGGGTCGTGACAGTCGATGCAAGCGATGGCGTGCTTCGCGTGTTGACGGGCCTCCGGGTACTTCATGTGATTGACCGCGTCGAACCCCTTCTGCGGATCGCCGTTGCCGAGTTCGTTGTAGACCGTGACCATCGACGCGTGGCAGTTGAGGCACGCTCCCGGAGGGTTGAACTGCTGGCGCTCGGTAAACATCTGGTCTTCCAGCATGTACGCATGCCCGCGGCGCTCGCGGTAATCCTTTGAGAATGCGTATCCCGCCCACATCGTTTTCAGGCGAGGATCTTCCTCAAGCTTCGAACGCGCAATCGTCGATCTCGGGTCAGCGTCGGTCGGCACGTGAGGCAAAGCTTCGCTCCCGCCATACCTCGTCCGGACCTGGTCAACTGTGCGTAGGTAGAGGTCGTATTGCATCGGGAAATTCTTGCCCCACATAGCGGGATCTGAAATGGAATCGTTCAATTCCACCACGCGGTAAAACGGGTTCTTGGCCTCCTGCTTGCGCTCGAAGATGTTGATGAGGAGCGCGGTCACCGCAAAGGCGGCGACCGCGGCAAGAACGATGGTTGTGATCAGAAGTCGGCGTGATTTCTTTGGGTCCTGCGAAGCGTTATTGCTCATGATCAGTTCCGTTTAGAATCGGGCTTGCCTTGGCGGTGGCCGCCGATGCGTGCCCGACAGCATAATGACAGCGTGTACAGAGCAGTCCTTCGGCTTCGCCGTGGACCACGTTGGCATCAATCGCTTCCGTAATACTGGAATGACAACGGCGACACTGCCCCTCGGTCACCTTCCGATCGAAATTCGTGATCGAAATGTTGTCGGGATACGCGCCTGTCGTGAAGTAGAAAGAGTGGAAGAAGCCATTTGATGCTTTCACCGCGTACTTGCCAAGGATGTTGTGCGGCGTGTGGCAGTCATTGCAGGTTGCGGCCTGGCGATGAGTGGATTTGATCCACGCGTCGTACTGGCCCGTCATGGCGTGACAATTGGCGCAGGCGGCAGGGTCGTCCAGAAGATACGAATAGCCCTTCGCATAGACGAATGCGTATCCACCAATCCCAATCACAACGCCGACCAGCACAGAAAGGATGAGATAAGGTGCTGCGATGACTCGGTTCAAACGTGCGCTCCTGCCCACATTTTGCGTGGAGCGTTCACTTCGACGGAGAAAGCATCTTAAGCACTTTAGTGCCGTAGCGCAACATTCTCGAAAGCCGCGCCCGGCGCCGGCATTCCGAGCACTAGAACACGCCGACAGACAGTCGCAGGCGCGCCCGACCATTCTCATCGAAACTGACTGCAAGCCCCGTGACTCCGAGCGGCGTCGAGGCGAATGCACCTATAGAGGCGCTCTGGTGCGTTTCCCAGCCGTTCGATCCCAGGTCGAAACGCCCCGCCTGATACCACGTCGCGAGCGTCGGCTTCCACTGCGTCCTCCTGAACCTCGGGATTCGGTACGTTGCGCCCGCCCCTCCTAGCACAAGCGTGTTCGCACGGAACTCCTGATATCTATAAGCGTCAAGCTGAGAGAAACCTCCCGCCGCGAACTGCTCGTAGAACGGGAGCTTTTCTCCGAAACTCGTAGCCGATCTTCCGGTGAAGAAAATCCCAAAGGTCCCGGGCAGTTTATGGAAGCTTGAGAAGTCCGTCCTGAAGTATGGATAGGAATGGTCCCGCTGGCTGTAACCGGCGGAGGTATTCATACGGAAGCCGTGCGTCGGGAATGCGCCTGAATCCTGGGTGTTGATAATGCCGACGATCTCCGGATTCACAAACGGACTGCTCCGTGCAACTACACCATCAGTGACCACGCGAGTCTCATAGCGGTCAAACCCGGCGGTAGCTCCCAGGCGCAGTTGCAGGAAGCGCCAGGTTCCCACGCCGGCATAGAAAGATCCCGCGAAGCGGTCGCGCACCTTGTCCGACTGCACGCGCCCTTCGTAGCTCTCGAAGTGCTCTCGTTGCAGCACGAAGCCCGGTGCGACGAAGTACGAAGACCCGCCGATCGGAGCATAGTACTCGGCCTGCAGGGCAGGGTCGTATCCCACGGTTAAGTTCGCGAGTAGTCGCGACTTATAGGCGTTCTTCCAGATAGTGGTGGAATCCAGGCGTAGCCGCGTGCGCGAGGGTTCGCCTGCCGACAGTTGCAGGAAAAAGGTTGGGCGCAGCAACGTGGTTCTCGTCGGCCGTTCTTCGAGCGCAATCTCGAAACCCCGTTCGCCATCGTCGTTGCGGAACCCGTAGTACGCAGCCGGGAGGCCGCTCGCTGCGGTGATGCCGGAGAGAGTGTCGTCGAGTTGAATCGTACTCACGTCGCGCGGCAGTTTGCGCGCGATCTCGTCCCGCGCATCTCTCAGAATGCTCCTCTGCGATGACTGGACGGCGATCACTTGACCCGAGATTGGGCTCCGGCGAATCTTTCCCTCACGCTCGGCGATGTAAGCCTGCCATTCAGATTCCGCGAGTTCATACTGCTTCAGTACCGTCGCTTGCGATTGAGCCGCCCGATAGCCGAGTGCGATGATCTCTTGGGCCTGATCGTAGTCGGTCGCCGTAAACTTCTGGAATTGCACCGGGATGACAATGTCTGCCAGTTTCAGGCTGCGGCGCTCGTTCTGAAGCACGCTCACCGAGACGACTTGTCGCAGGATGACCGCAAGATTGTTCAGATCAGAGGCCTTCACTGGCGGCGTTTCCAGGCTGACGGCGATCACGACATCGACGCCGACCTTCTTCACCACTTCTGTCGGGATATTGTTGACCACGCCGCCATCCACGAGCACCGTGTTCTCCCAGTTCACCGGCGTGAATGCGCCCGGAATCGCCATCGTCGCCCGAAGTGCCAGCGGCAGCGAGCCTCTGCCCAGCACGAAAGGTTCACCGCTGACGAGGTCCGTTGCGACACATCGGAAGGGAATGGGCAAGCTGTCGAAGCTCTCGACGTGCGCGTAAGGCGCGGTGTAACGGCTTAGCATCAAGGCGAGTGGCTGCCCGGAATTGAGTCCAGTCGGCAGCGAGAGTCCGCGACCCAGCTGCAATGTGAGTCCGCTGGTAGCACGGTTCCACGACTGCTTTTCGGCGACAGGTCGGTCCTGAAACTTGGGGACGGCGCGGAGCAGGTCGTTCCAGTCGGCCTTTCGAGCGATGTCATCCAACTCCATCGAACTCAGGCCCGTGGCGTAGAGGCCCCCAACGAGCCCACCCATACTCGTGCCGGCCACGACATCTACGGGGATGCGATGCTCCTCGAAGTACTTCAGCACGCCGATGTGCGCCAGTCCGAGGGCACCTCCTCCGCTCAAAGCCAAACCGACGCGCCTCCGCGCCGGCGTTGGCTCCTGGGAGTGCGCAAGCATTGATGCGTAGAAAGCGATGAGAAGGAGGAGCGCGATGACGATGCGAGTGCGAAGAGAAAACATATGGCATCCGGCAGGCACGCTTGTGATGCATAGCCGTGTCCTGACGCAGAAAGCGTATCCCACTTGAGTGCATGCAGTAATAACGATGCTGGTCATTCGACGCGCTTCGGAGCACCTGTGCTTGACGCCCACCCGGAGCACTTATAAACTCCCAACACTGATCTTTGTACAAGGATCAGCCCGAACGTATGTTGCATCTGCTGATCAATTCCCGAATGTCAATGGCCATGCGTGCCCCAGGCGGCGCTGTGCCTGCGTCGGGAGTTTGATCTAGCACCGCAACATCTCCCTTCCTTGAGCGGCCGCCTGGGGCATTTCCCGGCGGCATTCGTGTTTTTGGCTCCGTTTTCTTCAACGCTCGAAGGGAGAGTTTTCGTGTCCATCATTCCTCGTATCACTGTTCTTAAGTTCGGCAGTTCCGTGCTGCGCAGCGAGGCAGATCTTCCCGCCGCGGTGCACGAGATCTATCGCTGGGTTCGCAAGGGCCACCGCGTGGTGGCCGTAGTCTCTGCCATCGGGCGCAGCACCGACGCATTGCTGGCTCGCGCTGATGCATTCGGTCCAGGCCTCAGCGATCGCTCCGTCGCGGCGCTGCTCGCCACCGGCGAGGCGACTTCCGCGGCCCTGCTGGCTTTGGCGCTTGATCGTGCGGGCATTCCGTCGGCCGTACTTGATGAAGTTCAGCTTGGATTGCAAACCACAGGAGCCGTGCTCGATTCGGAACCGTGCGCGCTCGACGTCCCCGGAATCCTCAACGCCCTGCAATCGGCGTCAGCCGTCGCGGTGCCCGGCTTCATCGGACGGCAGAGTGACGGGACCATCTCCCTGCTGGGGCGCGGAGGCTCTGATCTCACTGCGGCATTCATCGCGCACCATCTCGGCGCGCAATGCCGCCTCATCAAGGACGTCGATGGCATCTGTGAGTATGACCCTGCCGGCGCTCCTGTTCCGCCGCGCCGATTTCGAACGCTGGCTTGGCCTGACGCACGAATCATCGACAGCCCGGTCGTGCAGCAAAAGGCCATTGACTTCGCCTCACAACATGCGCTGCGTATCGAAGTCGCCGCACTGAACTCAGCCAGGCCCACCACCATCGGTCCTGACCTTCCTTCTTTCTACGGGGAACTGCCCGCCGCCGAGCCGATGCGTGTCGGACTGCTCGGCGCGGGAACCGTCGGTCTCGGTGTGTATCGCACGCTCGCCGCGCACCCGGAGATCTTTCACGTCACCGGCATCGGCGTGCGTCGAACCAAACGCGATGACGGCACCCCTCCAGAACTTCTCACCGCCGATCCGTGGCGGGTTCTCCGCAGCGATTGCCAGCTCGTGGTCGAACTCATCGGCGGCGTCTCTCCGGCTGGCGAACTCATTGAAGCCGCTTTGTGCTCGGGTCGGCACGTGATTACCGCGAACAAGTTGGTCATCGCCCGGCATGGTTCGCGTCTTCGGCAGATCGCGGCTGAAAACGGAGTGGAGTTGCTCTATTCCGCCGCTGTTGGAGGTGGCGTGCCAATGCTGGAACAGGTTCGACGGATTGGGCGCAGATGTCGCATCGACACGCTCAAAGGTGTGGTCAACGGCACCACGAACTTCATTCTGGATCAGATCGCACAGGGCATCTCGCGTGAAGACGCTTTGCGCGAAGCACAACGGCTAGGATTCGCCGAGAAGGATCCCACCACGGACCTCGATGGCAGCGATGCGGCGAACAAAATCGCGTTGTTGGCGCAGACGGCATTCGGAACGTGGATCGCACCGCATCAGGTGGAACGCAGCGGCATTGACTCCGTCACTGAAACCGACATTCGCTATGCGGCACAGAGCGGTCGCTCGGTACGGCTCGTTGCATCTGTCACGAATGGCGAGCGCGGAGTCCGCGCCCAGGTTCGGCCGGAGGTCATCGACGGCGATCACGCATTTGCTCGGGTGCATAACGAGCACAACTGCCTCGAGATCAAGACCGACTGCGGTGTCGTTCAAGTGCGCGGAAAGGGCGCTGGACGGTGGCCTACAACGGAATCAGTGATCGCCGACATCCTCGGTCTGTATCGGTCTGGCGATCGTGCGCATCGGGGCACCGTTGCACACGCCTAGGCTGGCGCTTGTAGCGGAGATCTGGCTTGTGCTATTACGGTCTGCCATCGAAGGAGCTTGCCATGGCTGATCCGACAACCAAGTTGCTTGTCAGCAGTGCAAACGGGGTAAAGACGATCACGATCAATCGCCCCGAAAAGAAGAACTCTCTCGACGACGAGACCGTCCAGCTTCTTGCTGGCGCGATTAAAGCGTCATCCAGCGACGGTACGCGAGTGGTCGTGCTGACCGGCTCCGGTGATGCCTTCTGCTCGGGCGCCGAACTCGCCCTCAGCAACCGGAAGCAGATGGCGAACTTCGACATCGGCAAGTCTCTTCGCGAGCAGATCAACCCGACGATTCAAGCCATGCGTGCGCTCCCGGTCCCCATCATCGCGCGCGTAAACGGCGCGGCCGTGGGCGCAGGATGCAATTACGCGCTGGCTTGCGACATCATCATCGCTTCGGAGCAGGCGCGCTTCGGCCAGGTGTTCATCAAATTAGCTCTCATGCCTGACGCTGGAGGCACGCACTTCCTCCCAAGGCTGGTCGGTTATCACAAGGCCTTCGAACTGATGGCCACTGGCGAAATCATCACCGCCCAGCAGGCTCTCGAACTCGGGATGATCAATCGCGTCGTGCCGGTCGCTTACTTGGACGCAACCGTCAATGAACTAGCCGAACGCCTCACCGAATCCCCCGCGCTTCCGCTCGCAAAAATGAAAGCGGCGCTCAACCTTGAAGACGAGCCGGCACTGAATGCTGCTCTTGAGTTCGAGGCAGAAAATCAGCAGATATGCTTCCGCTCGCCCGATTTCCTGGAGGGAGTGACTGCCTTTCTGGAAAAACGCAAAGCTGTCTTTGGCCGTTCCTAGGCGTATCAAGCGGACGCGGACAGGGCTCCCGACGACCCGTTGCTCGCTAAAACCGCGCTCTCTCGCTGATTTTCCTGATCGTTGTGCGCGCCAGTTCACGAACCTCAGCGGGATGCTCCACGTTCTCTGCAATCACTGTCATCTGCGGAATGTCCGCGGCTTTCCCCACGGACTGCAACGCGCGCAGCGCGGCCTTCAGTTGCTCCGGTGCCGGCTCGATCACCGCCACTCGCGCTCCACCCGACACGCTGTCCCCCGACTTGACCTCGAGCCGGGTCTTACCCGCGATCGGAGCCAGAACGGCTGTCTCGTCCGCCGCTGCCGAAATACGAAGAATCACGGTTCCGTGCTCCACCGACTTTCCCGAACGCGTGAGTGTACGCACGTTGCCGGTACGAGGCGCCATGATGACCACCGGCTTCAGCATGGCCGCGATGAGTTCATGTCCGTAGTTGTCATCGAACGCTGCCAGTGAGAGTGCCGCAGCATTACACACCAGGGGCACGTCCGACTCGAGCATGCGGTGCAGCGCGGCTCGGAACTCATTTCGGCCTGGGTCCGCCGCCATGAATTCGGCGACGTCGTGCCGGACAATAATCTCCGGATGATTCGAGAGTCGCACGACGTCAGCGGCCCACCTCTCTATGCTCTGCTTCTGCACGATCCTGGTGCGAAGCTGGTCCAGTCCCTCGCGCACTTCATTCGGCGTCGCGTTGTCGCGGAGTGCTGCGCTGATCTGGTCTTCGCTGAGACTCGCCTGCCTCTGCTGGCAGGATTGATTGAAGAACACCAGAGCGTCCAGCGCGGCTATAACAATGACGATTCGGAAGATGAGTGGAGCGGTGTAACCGATTCCACTAAGAGCGCGTGGCGCTGTCATGGCCAGCTCCTGAAACCTGCAAGCAGCGCTAAGTCCCGAACTGCTTGCAGCTACGACGAGGGTGACGTTCCAGGTTGTCCGTGTGTCCGGTCGACCAATATGAATCGTGCGGCGGAACGCCTGAACCGCACAGGATCGCAAATGAATTGCCTGACTTTTACTTCGGCCTGCGGACATGGGCTGTGATTTGAGTCACCCAGCCGAGTGATGCCCCGCTTCAGTTGCCTCCCCTCCGCTGTTCTGCGATCTCTGAGCTTGCCATTTCCCTCCTAAACGGTGCATACTCACCCGTTGTCCTAAGTCACTGTAGGACGTGACAAACTGCGTCCTTCGGAGTTGCGGGACATCGAATAAATAGATGTAAGTCGGCTTCAACATCCCCGCAGGTGGGGCCTGGATCACCGTGATACAGGCAGCGCATCTGCTGAGCCGAAGATGTGCTTTCAACATCCCCGTTCCGGGCTGCAAAGCGCCGGCACTGAAAGCGGAGAATCGAATTGGCTACAGCTGTTTCTTCTAATGCAACGTGTTCCCTGGACAACTATCTCGTCCTGCCGGATCACTCAATGGACGCGCGTATCCAGGCGGCCAAAGATCGCCTCGGCTCCGACTGCGTGATCCTCGGTCACCACTACCAGCGTGACGAAGTCATCCGGTTTTCAGACATCCAGGGCGACTCGTACCGCTTGTCGCAGCAGGCTGCGGCGGCCAGCGCGAAATACATCGTTTTTTGTGGCGTGCACTTCATGGCGGAAAGCGCCAACGTACTCGGCCGCCCCGGGCAGCACGTGGTGCTCCCCGATCTCAACGCCGGATGCTCCATGGCCGATATGGCCGACATTTCACAAGTCGAAGACTGCTGGGAACAGTTGGCTGCCCTGTGTGTCACCGACGAGTCCGGCAACGGAATCACGCCAGTCACATACATGAATTCGACCGCGGCCATTAAGGCGTTCTGTGGCGAGCGCGGCGGATTGGTTTGCACCTCGTCGAATGCTCGCGGCGCGCTCAACTGGGCATTCGCGAAGAATGAGAAAGTTCTTTTCCTTCCCGACCAGCACCTCGGTCGCAACACGGGTTGCGCGATGGGCATTCCCCTCGACCAGATGGTTCTGTGGGACCCCTACATGCCTCAGGGCGGCCAGACGGCGGAGCGTCTGCGCAAAGCCAGGATCATCCTTTGGAAGGGACACTGTTCCGTCCATCAGCGCTTTCTTCCCGAGCACGTTGATAAGGTTCGTGCGAAGTATCCGGACATCAAGGTGTGGGTACATCCCGAGTGTCGCTGGGAAGTCTGCCAGAAGGCTGACGACACTGGCTCTACCGACAAGCTTCGCAAACTGGTTGCAAATGCATCGACCGGCACAAACATCGCGATCGGCACTGAGATACACCTCGTCAACCGGCTCGCTAAGCAGCATCCGGACAAGATGATCGTCACCCTCGACGACGCAGGATGCCTATGCACGACGATGTACAGGATTTCGCCTCAACACCTTTGCTGGGCATTGGAGAATCTGGTGGAGGGTAACGTCGTCAACGAGATCAGGGTCAAAGATTGCGTGAAGCACTGGGCCCGAGTGGCTTTAGACAGAATGCTGGAAATTCAGTAGCAGATCATCAGCAAGTCAGAACGCCGACATTCAGTCGGCGTTGTTCTTTCACGGAGCCGCGCCATACAGCTCTCACCTAAATGTCGCCGCACCCATGTTGCGCTAGAATCGGTAGTACCTGATGCGTACATTCGGTTACCAAGAGGCACTCTCGTTGTTGCCAGTGTTGGAGTCGTTGCTCCGCTCTTCCATGGAGGCCAAAGAGGAGATCGAGGCCATCGACCGCGACTTCTCTTCGCTTGGAGAGCAGATATTCATAAATGGGGGAACCCGTGTTGATGTCGTCACTTGGGCGAAGCGCCGTGCCGAGCGCGACAAGTCTCTCGAAAAGGCCAAGAACGCGCTCTCGGAGATCAACGCCGTCGGTGTCCAGGTAAAGGACCTCGACATAGGCCTGCTGGATTTCCCGTGCGAGGTCGAGGGTGAGATCATCCTTCTTTGCTGGAAGATGGGTGAGGAAACGATCACTCATTGGCACGGCATGGAAGAAGGCTTTGCGGGTCGGAAACCCGTCGACGAGCGGATCATGAAAGCCAAGGGGCCCCAGCAGTAGAGATTTTGGTTAGAAGGTGAGGTCTCATGAATCGGCTGCGGCTGTTGATACTCACGATAGTCGTAATCCTGGCGTTGAGCGCGTGTGACGATTTCTTCCCCTCGAAGAGTTCTGTTGACAGAGTGACCCTCACCCCGACAAGCGTCTTCATGAAGATTGGCGATACCCAGCAGTTCACAGCTTCGGCGCTCACCGTTGGTGGAACCGCCACAGATGTCACGGGCACCGCTACATGGTCCAGTTCAAACGACGGAGTTGCCAGCGTGAGCCCCGATACGAGGGGATTAGTGACTGCGAATGGCCCGACAACTGGACTGGGCAGCGCAACCATCACGGCGAGCAGCGGTGGGGCTTCGGGATCCACAACCGTCACTGTTTCGAGCGGGACGCTCACGTCTATCACGGTAGGACCTACGAACCCGGTTTTGACACCAGGTGCAGACCTGCAATTGACCGCCGACGGCAATTTCGGCAGCACCACCCAGCGGATTACCAACCTGGTCACATGGACAACCAGCGATCCGAACATAGCTACCGTTAGCTCTTCGGGACTGGCAAGGGCAGTCGCCACTACGGGACAGGTAACATTCACGGCTACTGCGAATATCACCGGGGGTGGCACCGTTACCGATACGTTGACCGTGACACTTCAGCAGTTCTAATCTGGAAGTTGCGCGCAAGAAAACGCCGGCTCTCGCCGGCGTTTTCTTGGTGTGTTCAAAGCTTCTTGTGCTGAATTACTGCGCCCCTTTACTATCGTGAATTGACCTATGGCTAATAACGAAATACGTAAGATCGGCATTTGTACAGGCGGCGGTGATTGCCCCGGCTTAAACGCCGTTATCCGAGGAGCTGTCAAGACAGCCATCCTCAAGTACCGTTGGGACGTTATTGGGATCCGTGATGGCTTCGATGGGCTCATTTGGCCGGAGAAGTGCCACCCCCTCACGTTGAAAGACGTTAGTGGGATCCTGCCCCGCGGCGGCACAGTCCTGGGCACCACGAACCGTGGGAACCCGTTCGCCTACAAGATCAACTCCGGCGGCAAGGAGACTACTCGCGACTTCTCGGATGACGTCATTAAGAACGCGAAGGCGCTCGGACTCGATTGCCTCATCGTCGTCGGTGGCGACGGCACACAGAAGATCGGCCTGGATCTCGCCGCCAAGGGATTAAAGGTAGTCGGTGTACCTAAGACGATCGACAACGATCTCTCGGCCACAGAGATCACGTTCGGCTTTGATACTGCCTTGCACGTGGCGACCGACGCTATCGACCGCATCCACACTACGGCGGAATCGCACCATCGCGTCATGATAGTGGAGGTGATGGGTCGTGACGCCGGCTGGATCGCCCTCGAGGCCGGCATTGCTGGCGGAGCCCACATCATTCTCATTCCGGAAATCCCGTTCAGCATCCAGAAGGTTTGCGATGCCATCAACCAGCGCAACATCTTCGGCAAGAAATTCACCATTGTCTCCCTGGCGGAAGGTATCAAGCTGCCGGAGGACCTCAATGCACATCTGCCGAAGGAAAGGGCCGCATTCCGCAAATTGGGCGCGGTTGGCAACCTCATCGGTGACGCGATTGGTGCCTGCACTGGGAAGGAAGTTCGCGTAACCGTGCTTGGCCACGTTCAGCGCGGCGGATCGCCGTCGCCTTTCGATCGCATCCTCAGCACGCGTTTCGGCGTTGCCGCTGTGGAACTGATCGCCCAAGGCGGGTTCGGGAAGATGGTCGCCCTTCGCGATTCGAAGATGATCTTCGTGGACATCTCCGAAGCGATAGGCAAGATGAAGGCCGTCGATCCCGATGGAGAAATGGTGTCAGCCGCGAAGGCCATCGGAGTTAAGTTCGGCGACGAGTAGGATTATTGTAGCGACCAAGGGCCGGGGCCGAAGCTCCGGCCCTTGTTTTGTGCTTCCAACTTGTATCCCTTCCCCAAGAGTCTGCGCTATATTGAAGCTGTCGCCGTGAAATCCTGCTCCTCAGCCGCTCGCGCTCTCCTGCTCGTCTGTCTCGTCACAATTCTGTTGGTTCCCGCATGCAAGCGCGGTGCGCTTCAGTCCAATGAAGTCGCTTATGTGGCTGCGCCACAGGTCAACCTGCGTGATCGGCTCGCCGCCATCTACAACAGGGTTGGCACCGCAAGCAATGGGGAGCGGGTCGAAATCCTCGAACGTCAGAAGCGGTTCGCAAAGGTGCGTACTGCTGCCGGATTGGAAGGGTGGGTCGAACAGCGGTACTTGGTTTCTGAGGAAACCTTCGAAGCCTTCCAGAAACTCGCCGAAGAGAACAGAGAAACACCGGGACAGGGACAGGGCGCCACCCGGGCCGCCCTGAACATGCACATAACCCCGGCCCGCGACTCTGAGAAGCTTTATCAGCTAAGCGAGGCCGAAAAGGTTCAGATTCTAAAGCGCGCGACGGCCGAGCGCCCCAGCAAGCAGCAGCCTGCGGTCAAACCGGTTGCCACCGACGGCGGAGCCCCTGAACAGCCGAAACTGTACGACGATTGGTGGCTCGTGCGGAATTCGCAGGGACGTATCGGCTGGGTACTGGCCCGCATGGTCGATCTTGACGTACCCCTTGAGATCGCGCAGTACTCAGAAGGCCAGCGCATTATGGGCGCATACGTCATCAACAAACTCCAAGACGGTGATAAGCAGGTGCCCCAGTACCTAGTTCTCTTCTCGGAGAATAAGGACGGGATGCCTTTCGATTACAACCAGGCACGTGTCTTCACCTGGAATGTAAGAAAGAGCCGCTACGAGACTGCATACCGCGAGCGCGGACTCGCCGGGTACTTACCCGTCACGGTCGCGACTGAAAACTTCGAGCGAGAAGGCACCTTGCCCACATTCACCCTGCGCGTTCGGCTGCAGGACGGTACCATCGCAGACCGGAAATACAAGCTGAACCAGCCGATCGTCCGCAGAGTGCTCGCTCCCGGCGAGCAGCCGCAGATCTTGGCCCCCTCGCCCAAGTCCGACACCCGGAAGCGTCGCAGCCGATAGTTTGGCAAGGCGGCACATCCGCAAATTACTTCGCAAGCTTCTCATTCCATAGCACATCGACCGCGCGTCGGGGTGGAGCAACAACCTTAGAACGTCATCTATTCTAGATATAGTGTGCGCGTCATATCCATGCGTCGAGTGCGTTGAGGGATACTTTTGTACCTAAGTTCAGCGGATTCATAGACCTGGAGGGGAAAAGTCTGCAACTAGCAGAAAACATAGACCTGAGGTTGGGGGGGTACTCCCGCGCGCTTTTAGGGTTTCCTCGGACTCCGCGGCGTCGGGCCATCCATCCCATCCACAGGGGGGCGAATCCAAGCAAGTCGGAGGGAGAGAAGGATGGCCGAAAAAGTCAAAAAGCTGAACCTCCAGCGGGACTACAAGAGCTTCTTGTATTTCATCGACGGCAACGGCAATGTCTGCCAGAAACCGAAATCCGGTAAGGGTGACTCGCAAGTGTTGGTCGAAAACGCTGTACAACGAGATAACGGTTTTCTGTACTTCATCGATAAAGAAGGCGATGTGTCCCGTTCCCCGCGAGGCACCAAGACAAAGCGCGCTGCCTAAGGTCAACACTCAAAATGGACAAGTCCGGCTGGAATATGTACGTCTTTCGGGACGGTCGGCGCAGTGTACCCGGGTACAACTTGGTTTCGGCACTCTCGGATGCCTTGCGCACTCTTGCCGAAGCACACGACCGCGAGAAGTTGCTCACCGCGCTCCTCGCCGCCGGAGAATTGGAGTGCGCACTTGCCGATGCCGGTTCCGAGCACGTCACGCAGGCAAGCGTTATAACCGATGCCGTGGCTACAGCGCTGGTGAAGGATTGCCGGGTTGAGAATACCGAACGCTTTCTAGCAGGCCTGAAGAGGATCAACCCACCCGAAGTCGTCCAGCTCTCGGTCCACGAAGGATTCGCCTACTACGCTCTGCATCCACTGAAATTCGCCAGAGTGGTCGAAGCCCTTGGGTGGAACAAGAACGTCGGCGTCGTTGGAATCCGCAGCATTGGGGTCGCCCTGAGTGCCGTAACGGCCGCAGCACTGAACGCATGCGGCGCGACCAGTTCACGAATTACGGTCCGGCCAACAGGACATCCGTACGACCGCAAGGTCCAACTATCCCGCGAGCAGCAGATTTGGGTGCGCGAACTACGCGACGCCGAGTTGCTCGTCGTTGACGAAGGCCCAGGCCTGAGTGGCTCGTCGTTCCTCGCGGCCGCGGAGGCGCTTGAGCGTGAAGGCCTGAGCGCCAGCAGCATTTCGCTGCTCGGGACGCGAGCGCCCGATCCGTCCGGCCTGCGCGCACCGGAAGCGGAACGGCGCTGGAGCAGATTCCGCAGTCTCAGCACCGCAAACGAGCCATTCCTTCCCGAGGGCGCCGACATCCCGCTTGGCGGGGGGCGCTGGCGGGATGTCTTGATGATGCCTGGATCTGCGCGTCCGAGTTCGTGGACACAACTGGAGGCTCTCAAGTATGTCTCGTCAGATCAAACCAGGTTCTTCCGCTTCGAAGGCTACGGACACTACGGAGAGGAGGCAGCCGACCGCTCGCACGAATTAGGTCAGGCCAGATTCAGCCCTCTCTACTTCGGAAACTTTGCCGGCTTTGGCTGTTACGAGTACTTCGATGGACGTCCAATTTCGCCGGACCAAGTCACCCCTACGGTGCTGGCGCATGTTGCCAGGTACTGCGCCTTCCGTGCGTTGGAGTTTGCTCACGTTTCAACACAGCACACTCACGAACTGGAGAAGATGGTTCGCTTCAACTGGCAGAATGAATTCGGCGCTGAACTCGAACCCGGGTTCGAACTCAAAGTTGTCCGGCCTGCAGTGACCGACTCGAGAATGCTTCCTCACAAATGGCTGGTTGATGCCACAGGCGAGATACGCAAAGTGGATGCTGCAACACACGGCGATTCGCACTTCTTCCCGGGACCATGCGACATCGCATGGGATCTTGCCGGCGCTATCGTTGAGTGGCAGCTCAGGCGTGATGCCGCGCAGATGCTACTCGAGCATTACGCCAAGTGCGGCGGCGATGACGCTAGAGGCCGAATCTCCGCATACGAGATCGGCTACGCCACGATGCGCATGGCATATTCGCGGTTGGCAGCCCGAGCGATGGGTGGTACCGAAGAGGAAGCGCTATTCGCTCGCGATTACGAGCGGTACCGGCAGCAAGCGCTCGAGGCACATCGTCTCGCCTACGGGCTCAGGCCAGCGCTCATGCAGATGGTTCCGCACGCACCGGAGCCCGAAGGAACGGCCGCACTCTAGCTTGAGTGCGGCAACCGCTCAGGAGTAGAACTCGGCGATCGCTTGCGCTACGCGCCGCTGTTCATCCTCGTGAAGCTCAGGGAAGCATGGCAGCGCGAGTACGTCCTTCGCCGCACTTTCACTGACGGGAAGGTCGCCTGTGCTGTAACCCAGATATCCAAAACACTGCTGCAGGTGCAGCGGCACCGGATAGTAAATTTCGCTGCCGATGCGCCGGTCTGCGAGGAACTGGCGGAGTTCGTCGCGCCTGGAGGCACGCACGACGTACTGATGGAAGATGTGCGTCGCCTGCGGCAGCGTGCTCAGCAGCCGCACCGGCTTGTCTGTCGGTGTGCCGATGGATGTGTCCGGGCGTGTGTCTGCCAATCCGGCCTCTTGAAACAGACGAT
>Ga0196976_1000727_pt1 | contig 18993 bp, 13 predicted proteins | sample S3v_513CmetaG_FD_148644 | JGI IMG/M metagenome (GOLD analysis project Ga0196976, IMG submission 148644) | Soil microbial communities from Anza Borrego desert, Southern California, United States - S3+v_5-13C | ecosystem: Environmental > Terrestrial > Soil > Desert | place: USA: California...
CTCGCGCGCCGTCCCGACGCGGGCCGGCTCGCGGCCGACGGCCTCCGCCGGCTCCTGCTCGCGCGCTGGGCCGACGCGCTCGGGGTGCATCCGGACGCAGAGGCGTGCGCGGCCGCCGAGCGGGCGTACCTCCGGCGGCTCGGGGTCCGCCCCGCGGGACGCGGCGCCGCGCTCGCGGCGCTCGCCCTCGACGATGGCGCGGCGCGCGCGCTCGCGGAGGCGATCGCGTGCGAGGCCGCGCTCCTGTCGGAGGCGGCGCGCGCCGTGCCGGACGGGCCGTCCTGGGAGGAGGGGCTCGCGCTCGGCGCGAGGCTCTCCGGGGCGTGGCTCGAGGAGGCAGCGCTCACGACGAGGAGCAGCACGGCTCGGGCTCGGGCTCGGGCTCGGGCTCGGGCTCGGGCTCGGGCTCGGGACGGATACCGGAGGAGACGATGAAGCGCGGCAAGCAGGACCCGAAGCCCGCGGCGCCGGCGGCGCCGTTCAACGACGCCTTCGCCGCGCTCAAGGACCGGCTCCCCGCCGGCCCCGCGCCGGCCGCTCCCGAGCCGCCGGACCTCGCGCTCGCTCGGCCTTCGATGGGCGCAGGGCGAGCCGATCCTCCCGTGAAGGCGCCCGCCCGCGCCGTGGTCCGCCTCGAGCGCAAGGGCCGCGGCGGCAAGGAGGCGACGGTGATCGAGAAGCTCGACCTCGGTGCGGCGGAGCGCGCACGCTGGGCCGACGCGCTCAAGCGGGCGCTCGGGTGCGGCGGCGGCGTCGAGGGCGACGCCATCGTGGTCCAGGGCGATCAGCGCGAGCGCGCCGCGCGGTGGCTCGAGGAGCGCGGGGTGAAGAAGGTGGTGCGGGGCTGACGCCGCGTCACGCCTCCACCCCCGACGCGGGCGCAGGCATCCCGCGCGCCTCGAGCAGCGTGCGCTCCAGCACCTGGAGGTCGGGCGGCTTCGCGAGGTGCCGGAGGAACCCGGCGTCGCGCGATCGGCGGGGTTGGTGAGCAGGTTCCCGACGATCTGCGCGAGGCGGGTCGGACGCCGTCCACGCGGACGGGCCCCGGCGCGTCCACGGCGAGCGCGACGCCGCTCGGACGCGCCCCATGCCGATGGCGGCGTGCTCGAAGACGGCCCGGAACTTGGCCTCGCTCGCCGCGAGCGCCTGCTCGGCGCGCTTGCGGTCGGTGATGTCGAGGGTGAACGCGACGAGCTCGCCAGCCCCGAGCGAAGCGCAGGCGATGAGCACCGGCACGCGCGACCCGTCGGGCCGCACGTACTCCTTCTCGTACAGCTCGCTCACCCCGTGCGGCGCAGCTCGGCCTCGGCGGAGGCGCGCGCCGGGTCGTGCGGGACGCCGCCGGCGCGCCCCTCCGGATGGTGGGGACGGGTCGCGCGCCGCCGGGGAGCGACCTCGACCGGCGCGCGCGCGGTCCTCCGGCGCCAGACCCAGCACCTCGGCCGGCTCGTCGACGACCTCCTCGACGTCGCCCGGATCAGCCACGGCAAGATCCGTCGGGCTGCGCGAGCGCTACGGGCGCCCGGGCCCCATCCCTCCGGGCCCAATTCCACCCGGGCCCATCCCGTGGGGTGACCCCGTACCACCCCTGGAGCCAGCCGATCATCCAGCCGATCTCGGTCGTCTGCGTGGCGCGCATCTCCTCGCAGAACGCCGCGAGCTCCTCCGCCGGAGGCGCGGTCGGGATCGGAGCGGAGGGGCGGACCCGGTGCGACCGCGCGGCACCTTGCCCGCCCCGACCCCGGAGCGCAGGTTCTTGAGCCGTGCGGGACCCACGGTGGAGCCGGAGGAAGACGATCGGGGTGCTGGCGGCCGTGTTCGCGGCCGCGTGCGGAGGAGCCCTGCCGCGGGCCGACCCCGACCGGATCGTGGCCCGGATCGGGGACGCCAGCCTGAACGAGGCGAGCGGCCTCGCCGGGTCCAGCGCCGACGAGACGCTCCTCTGGGCCGTCGACGACAGCGGGAACCCACCCGTGCTGCACGCGTTCGGGACGGACGGCCGCTTCCGCGGACACGTGATGCTCGAAGGCGTGGCGAACGCGGACTGGGAGGCGCTCGACGCGTTCGAGTGGGACGGCCGGCCGTGGCTCCTCGTCGCCGACGTCGGCGACAACGCCGCCGCCCGGCCCGAGGTGACGCTCCACGTCGTCCCGGAGCCGCCGGCCACGTCGCTCTCTCCAGCGCGGAGGAGCTCGGCGCGCCCGGCCTGGACCGTGACCCTCCGGCTCGAGCACGGCCCCGCGGATTGCGAGGCGGTGGCCGTCGATCCGGTCGAGGAGCGGATCTACCTCGTCACGAAGAGCACCGCGCCGCCCCTCCTCTACGCAGCGCCGCTCCGGCCGGCGGCGGGCGCGCCGGTCGTGGCTCGACTCGAGGCGGCGCTCGCCGCCGTCCCGAAGCCGGAGATCGGCCCGCTCGAGCTCCCGCTGCCCACCGGGCGGTACCGCGCCAACGTCACCGGGATCGCCCTCTCGCGGGACCGGCGCGCCGCGGCGATCCTCACCTACGGCGAGGTGTACCGCTTTCCGCGCGGCGCGGGCGAGTCCTGGGCGGCGGCGCTCGCGCGGCCGCCCGAGCCGCTCGGGCCGCCGGGCCTGTGGCAGGCCGAGGCGATCGGGTTCGCGCGCGACGGGGCGCTGTACGTGACGGGCGAGGAGCGGAACGCGCGGCTCCTCCGGTACCCGGCGGCGCCCGCCGTCGAGGAGGCCGCGGCCGCCCGGTGAACCGCGGCGGGCTGGGCGCACGCTCGCGGCCGCGGGGAACCCTCGCCGCCCGGCGAGCGCACTCCGCCGTGGTCACGCGCTGCGCTGGTGCTCGAGGAGCTTCAGGCTCGCGAGGCTCTCGGCGGTGGCGACGATCGCGTCCTCCGCGGAGCGCGGGCTCCAGCCGAGCACGCTGCGCGCCTTCGCGCTCGTCGCGTTCTTCGGCCGCCCGAGCTCCGGCACGATCTGCTTCACCTGCGCGTCCCACACCGACGCGAGCCGCACCAGCCAGTCCGGGAGCTGCCGCGTCGGCACCCTGCGCGCGGCGGGCCCGAGCCGGTCGCGGAGCACCCGGGCGAAGTCCCGCATCGACAGGAAGTCCCCGGCGACGGCGAGGAACCGCTCGCCCGGGGCGGCGGGGTGGGTCATGCACCGGACGTGGAGGTCGGCGACGTCGCGGACGTCCACCACGCCGAACCAGACCCTGGGGCAACCGGGGATGTCGCCGTCGAGGAGCCGCTTGACCACGAGGATCGAGGTCGAGGTGTCCGCGGACAGCACCGGCCCGAGCACGACCACCGGGTTCACGACCGCCAGCTCCAGCGCGCCGCCCTCGCGGGCGACGAAGTCCCACGCGGCGCGCTCCGCCAGCGTCTTCGACCGGGCGTACGGCTGCACGTCGGCGCCGTCCGCGACGGTCCAGCTCGTCTCGTCGAACGGCGCGCCGGGGACTCCGGGGTGCCCGTAGCCGACGGCCGCGAAGGAGGAGGTCAGCACCACCCGTCGAACGCCCGCGTCGCGGGCGGCGCGCAGCACCCGCAGCGCGCCCTCGCGCGCCGGCACGACGAGCTCGTCCTCGCTGCGCGGGAGCGTCGGCGGGAACGGCGAGGCGACGTGAAGGACGTACGCGCACCCGGCCACCGCCGCGGGCCAGCCGTCGTCGCGCGTGAGATCGGCCGCGGCGAACGAGAGCCGCGCGCCGGGATCCGCGCCCGCCGCGCGAAGGGCCGCCCGGACCTGCTCCGCGCGCCCCAGGCTCCGGACCGTCGTGCGGACGTCGTGCCCTGCGGCGAGGAGCTGGAGGATGCAATGGCTGGCGATGAACCCGGATCCGCCCGTGACGAGGACCGAGCTCAACGTTTGGGCTCCTCGATCGCCTCGTCGGGCCCGGCCTCCGTGTCCACGGCGCGCGACTTCGGAAGCTCCGTCGTCGGGGGCGCCGGCTCGGGGACGAGCCAGGACTGGAGGAGCCGGAGCGCGGAATCCGGGTCGTCCGCGTACGTGAACAGCTCCAGGTCGCCCGGGCTGATCATGCCGTGCCGCACGAGCGCGTCGAAGTTGACGATCTCCTTCCAGTACTCCGACCCGTACAGCATGATGTGCGTCCGCCGGTCGAGCTTGCCGGTCTGCTGGAGCGTCAGGACCTCCATCAGCTCGTCGAGCGTGCCGAACCCGCCGGGGAAGACGACGAGCGCGCGCGCGAGGTACGCGAACCAGAGCTTCCGCATGAAGAAGTAGCGGAACTCGAAGCTCAGCTCGCGGGTGATGTACGGATTGGGCCGCTGCTCGTACGGGAGGCCGATGTTGAGGCCGACGGTCAGGCCGGCCGCCTCGGACGCGCCGCGGTTCGCCGCCTCCATGATCCCGGGGCCGCCGCCCGAGCAGACCACGTACCGGCGGGAGCCCGCGGGGAGGCCCTTCGACCACGTGGTCGCGAGCCTCGCCAGCGTGCGCGCGTCCTCGTAGTACCGGCCCAGCGGGCCGTCCGGCGCGATGCGCGCCGAGCCGAAGAACACGATCGTGTCGTGGATCCCCTCGCGCCGGAGGACCTCGAGCGGACGGAGGTACTCGGCGAGGATCCGCACCGGGCGTGCGCCGTCGCCCTCGAGGAAGTCCTGGTCGAGGTACGCGATCGAGGAGCGGGACGCGGGCTTTCGCTTCATGGGGCCTCCGGGTGGCGGCGCGCATCATACCCTCCACCGCCCCGGACCGCGCGTCTACTTGCCGGCGGCGCCCATCGCCTCGCGCACGCCGGACCCCGAAGAAGGAGCGTGGCGTGCACCCGAGCGTCTGCTGGAACGCGCCGTGACACTGGGAGTAACTCCCGAACCCGGGCGTCGGGCGCGGCCGAGAGCAAGGTCTCCGCGCGCCGCAGTCCACGGCCTCGACGAACCACGCGCCGGCCCCGTCTTCGCATCCGGTGGCGAAAGGCCACGGCGCCGAGGCCGCGCTTCGGGTATGTTCCCGCCGAACCAGACACGGGAGCTCGGGCGACCGGGCTGAGAGGGCGGCATCGCCGCCGACCGTACGAACCTGTCCGGGTAATGCCGGCGGAGGGAGGATGGAATGTCCACCAGCGAACTCGCCGTCTCGTCGTCGCTCGGCGCCAATGAAGCGGCGCCCACGCTCCTCGAGGCTCCTCCCCGGCCGCTCGGCCTCAGGGACCAGGTCGTCCTCTGGTGGAACCTCGGGGTGACGCTCACCATCCCGGTCGCGGCGGCGTTCGTGCTCCAGCCGTTCCCCGGGCTGCCGCCGCTCAGCCTCGGCGCGGCGGTCACCGCGATCACCGTCGGCGCGGTGCTCGGCTCGATCGTCCTCGGGTGGGCCGCGGTCCCGGGCGCCGAGACCGGCGCGCCGGCCATGGTGCTCCTCCGCGGGCTCCTCGGGCGGCGCGGCTCGTGGGTCCCGACGGCGCTCAACGTCGCGCAGTGCGTCGGCTGGGCCGCGGTGGAGATCCTCATCATCGGCAACGGCGCGGCGCGCATCTTCCCGAGCGCGCCGCGCGTCGCGTTCCTCGTCGCCGCTGGCGTCGCCGCGACCGCGCTCGCGGTGCGACCGCTGGGGTTCATCCGCGAGCTGCGGAAGTACGCCGTGTGGCTCGTGCTCGCCGCGTCGGCCTACCTCTTCTTCCAGGTGCTCCGGCGCGGCATCGTCCCGCCGCCGGGCGGCGCGTGGGCCCAGTTCTGGCCCGCGGTGGACCTCGTCGTCGCGCTCCCCATCTCATGGGCGCCGCTCGCGGCCGACTTCGCGCGCCACTCGCGCACGCCGCGGAAGGCGTTCGGCGGCGCGGCCGTGGGATTCGGGCTCGCCGCGATCGCGTACTTCCTGCTCGGCGTGTTCGCGGTGACGGCGATCCCCGGGGCCGCGAAGGACCCGATCGGCGCGCTGCTCTCGGTCCAGGTCGGGGTCGTCGCGGTCGCCGTCCTCGTGCTCGACGAGCTGGACGAGGCGTTCGCGAACCTCTACTCGACCGCCCTCTCCGCCCAGAACGTCCGCCCGAGCGTCGATCGCCGCACCGCGGTGATCGCCGTCGGCGTCGTGGCCACCCTGCTCGCCCTGGCGCTGGACGTCACGCAGTACGAGAGCTTCCTGTTCCTCATCGGCTCGGTGTTCGTGCCGCTGTTCGCCGTGCTGCTCGTCGACTACTTCGTCCTGGGCCGCCGGCGCGGCTGGGACGTCGGCCCTGACGCGCCGGGCCGGCCGCTCATGGCCGTGCCGTGGATCCTCGGGTTCGTCGCGTACCAGCTCCTCAACCCGGGGACCGTGCCGGGGTGGTCGGACGCGTGGCGAGCGGTCCAGGATGCGCTCGGGTTCACGCCTCCGCTCTGGGCGTCGGCGTCCATCGGATCCTTCCTCGTCGCGGGAGCGGCGACGCTCGTCGTGGGACCGCTCGACCGGCGGCGCGCGGCGGCGCGGGCGACGGCGTAGCCGCGCTCAGCGGTCGCTGCCGCCGGGCCGGCGGGCCACGCGCGGCGACGAGCCTTCCAGCCACCCGACGATCTTCCGCCAGGCCTCCTCCGTCTGGAGCACGTTCCCGTGGCCCGCTCCGGGCACGAGCACGAGGGACTTCGGGCCGGCGAGCGCGTCGTGAATCTGGCGGGCGTGCTCCCGCGGCACGAAGCGGTCGTCCTCTCCGTGGAGGACCAGGGTGGGAACGGTCACGCGGCGCGCGGCCGCGGCCGTGTCCGCGCCATCGACCCGCATCGCTCCCATCTCCTCCGCCGCGCGGAAGGTGGAGGACAGGACGAGCCGGGCGATGAACGCGGGGAGCCGTTCGCGGACCACCCGCCGCATCGAGGAGAACGCGGAGATCGAGATCACCTCGTCGATGCGCGGGTCGTCTGCCGCACCCTGGATGGCGACCGCGCCGCCCAGCGACACGCCCATCACGACGATCCGTTCGGCCCCGAGGGAGTCGATCACCCGGGAGAGGTCGCGACGCTCCCAGTACCCGAACGTCGAGTACTCGCCCCCGGAGGCGCCGTGCGCCCGGCTGTCGTAGACGAGCACGTCCCAGCCGAGCGGCACGAGCCGCTCGGCCACGCGCAGGCCCTCGGACCGGTTCTGGTTGCGGCCGTGCAGGAAGATGATCGTCCCCCGGGCGGACTCGGCGGGGAACAGCCACCCCTCCAGCGTGACGCCGTCACCCGCGATCGTGACCGGCCGGTGGCGCAATGCCGGCGCGTCGCCAGCCCGGGATTGACCGGGGACGAGCATCATCCGGGCCCCGAGGGTCGCGGAGTAGCAGCCGGAGGAGAGCGCGGCGACGAGGACCACGAGCGCGCCGCGAGGGAGGCGCATCCTCGGACGATGGGCTCGGCGCGCGCGCCGCGACAGCCGCTCTCCTGGGTCGCCACCCCGCCCTCCCGGATGTGACCTGTCCCGGAGGTCCGCCCGGGGTTGAGACGGCGCCAGGGCTCGCGGCTCGCGGGCGGTCGGTGTACCGCTGCTTCATCACGCGTCGCGCGGCGAGCACGGCGACGCCACGCGCTTCGCGGCGAGCGGCTGCCGCGGTCTCCCGCTCGTTCACGCGGGCGATCACCTGCGCACGAAACGCCTCGACGGACTCGAAACCCGGTGGGCCCGAGAAGACGAGCTTCACGTGCGGCCGCATCGAACCCTCAGTCGCAAGATGGTCCCCGGGGGAGACTACGCGGGCGTTTCCTTGGTGTGGGTTGCGCGGTGCCACGCACCCACGCCCATTGCCTGTGATTGTGCACGCTTTGCCCCGACGACCCGATTGATCTCCTCGCGCGATTGCCGACCTCTTGACGCCTCGTGTCCCGTGATCGTATGACACTGCTCGCTTCTCACTCTGAGAGAACTCCGCGCGGACGCCCTCCGGCTCCGCCTCCGAAGCGTGCGCCCGAAAGGAACGAGCATGAACACTCGAGCCTCCTCCCGCCTCCGCCGCGTCGCGTCCTGGCTCGCCGCGGCCGCTGCGCTGCTGATCGCGCAGACGGCCCAGGCCTATCCTCACCATGGAGAGCGCGTCACGGTCCGCCAGCCGGACGGCACCGCGGTCGAGGTGATCCTCTGGGGCGACGAGCTCTTCGCCCGCGCCGAGACCATCGACGGGTATGCCCTCGTGCTCGAGCCCGGCACGAACCGGATCTGCTACGCGATGGCCGGCGCCGACGGCGAGCTCGTCTCGACGGGCATCCCGTACACCGGCGACGAGGACGCCGTCGTCGACGGGCAGCGCAGGATGCGGACCCGCCCGAACGTCGAGGCCGAGCTCCGCCGGCACGGCGTGACCCGCGGGCTCAGGCACGGGCGGCACCACGCCGAGCGGCAGCGCGACACCGCCCGCGGCCACCTCTGGGGCGGCGGCCGTGCCCCCTGGAACGCGCCCGCGTCCGGCTCCACGGCCGCGCAGGTGACCGCGCAGAGCTCGGCGCTGCTCGCCGCGGCGCCGACGGGGAGCGCCACCGGCCTGCTCGTGCTGGTCGACTTCCCCGACCGCCCCGCCACCATCCCCCAGGCCGAGCTCGAGACCGCGTTCAACGGCGCGACGTACGGCGATCCGCGCGGCTCGATCCGCACCTGGACCGAGGCGATCTCCTACGGCGCCGTGAGCGTGAACCACCGCGTCACCGCGTACTACCGGGCCCGCAACCCGACCACGTACTACCTGCGCGGCGGGCAGGGCGATTACACCGGCGCGAGCGAGCTCATGCGCGAGGTGTACGCGTACATCGACGCCAACATCGACCTGCGGACGCTGACGGTCATCGACGGTGCGCTCAGCTCGCTCGCGGTGGTCTACGCGGGGGACGTCGTCGCCAACGGCTGGGCGAACTCCCTCTGGCCGCACGCGGGCGGCGCCCGGTACACGACCTCCGAGGGCGTCCGGATCACGCACTACTACATGAGCAACCTCGGCAACCGCGTGCCGGTGTCGCTCCGCACGCACCGCCACGAGCTCGGCCACTCGTTCTTCAGCTGGCCGGACACCTACGACTACGACGGCGACTCGAAGAGCGCGGGCGGCTTCGCGATGGAGACCGACATCCCCTGCGCGCCCTTCCGCATGTGGGCCGGCTGGATCGACGTCGTCGACGTCCACGGCGTGAACCAGACGTACTCGCTCCCGGCCAACGGGGACACCGCCCTCCGCTACCGCAACCCGAGCAACACGCGGGAGTACTTCATCGTCGAGAACCTGCTCAAGACGGGCTGGAACACGGGCGCGCCGGACCAGGGCCTCCTCGTGTGGCACGTGGACGAGGCCGGCAACAACAGCTGGCAGGACATGACCCCGACCCGCCACTACGAGCTCTCCGTCGAGCAGGCGGACGGGCTGTTCGAGCTCGAGCGGAACGTCCGCGGCGGCGCCGACGGCGACCTCTTCCACGCCGGGTACAGGACCCTCTTCGACGCCACGACCACCCCGAACAGCAACTGGTGGAGCGGCGCCCAGTCCGGGCTCCGCCTCTCCGGCATCGGCGCGATCGGCAGCACCATGACCGTGACCGTCGGGACCGGGACGGTCCCCCCTCCCACCTGCACCCAGGCGCCGCCGTCCATCGCCGGCCTGACCGCGACCGCCACGTCGTCGAGCGCCATCGCCCTGTCCTGGTCCGCGGTGACGCCGCCGCCGAACTGCTCGGTGACGTACAGCGTCTTCCGGAGCACCACGCCAGGCTTCACGCCCTCGTCGGCCAACCAGGTGGCGTCGGGGCTCACGGCGACCTCCTTCAGCAGCTCCGGCCTGGCGGCCTCGACGACCTACCACTTCCTCGTGCAGGCGGTCGACGCGGCGGGGACCAGCGCGGCCGCCACCTCGGCCACGACGCTGCCCGCACAAGCCGTGACGGCGCCGCTCACCTGGTACCGCCTCGACGAGACCGCGGGCACCACCGCGGCCGACGCCTCCGGGAACGGCCGGACCGCGACGCTCCTCAACGGCGCCACCTGGACGGCGGGGCGCATCGGCGGCGCGGTGAGCCTCAGCGGCTCGAATCAGTACGCCTCGCTGCCGGCCGGCGTCGTGAGCACGCTCGGTGACTTCACCATCGCGACCTGGGTGCGGGTCAGCTCCACGGCGAGCTGGACCCGGATCTTCGACTTCGGGCGCGGGACGTCGGTCAACATGTTCCTCACCCCGAGGGCCGGCGCGAGCCCCTACCCCGTCCGCTTCGCGATCACGACGGGCGGCGCCGGCGCGGAGCAGCGGATCAGCGGCACCGCGAGCCTGCCGACCGGCGTCTGGAAGCACGTCGCGGTCACGCTGAGCGGGAACGTGGGCATCCTCTACGTGGACGGGGTCGAGGTCGGGCGGAACTCCGGCATGTCGCTCCGGCCCTCCAGCCTCGGCAGCACGACCGCCAACTACCTGGGCCGCTCGCAGTACGCCGATCCGTACCTCGCCGGCCAGCTCGACGACTTCCGGATCTACGGGCGCGCGCTCAGCGCGGCGGAGCTCCAGGCGGTCATGCAGGGTCAGTAGTCGACGGGGACGGCTCGAGGGCGGACCGGCGCGCGCCGCTGGTCCGCCTTAGGCCATCCAGTCCTCGCCCCGCATGAGGCCGATGTGGCTCAGCGCCGCCACGAAGGCGGCCACGACGTAGACGGACACGAGCAGTCCGACGAAGGAAGCGACGGACTTGAACACCAGCCCGATCCACCACCAGGGGCTCGCACGCATGCCGACGATGATGTCACTGGGCCGTGCGCGGGGGAACGGGTCACGCCGAAGCGCGCGCGCCGAGGGGCTCACTCCTCGTTTCCCTGCCACCCGCTCCCGGATCTCGGGAGGAGCCGGGCGAGCGCGCCGCGCGACCTGCGCGTCGCGCCCCACCGCAGTTCGAGCGCTCATGGAAGCAGCCATCCGCTCCTTTCAGCAAGGGGCGTGCCGCGGAGCGGGCGGGCGGCTTCCGCTGCGATGTGGTCTGGCGCGGACCGCCGGACGGGAGCACCGGGTCGAGCGGGACACGCGTCACTCCTCGTCCGGCGCGAACCCCCGCCGGACCACGTTCTCGGCCACGACGCGCGGGAACAGGAAGTTCTCGAGGTAGCCGCGCCCGCCGGCCTTGGTGCCGCCGCCGCTCATCCTGAATCCGCCGAAGGGGTGGCGCTCCACGATGGCGCCGGTGATCCCGCGGTTCAGGTAGAGGTTCCCGACCAGGAACTCGCGGCGTGCCCGCTCCAGGGCCGCAGGGCTCCGCGAGAAGAAGCCGCCGGCGAGCGCGTAGTCGACGCCGTTCGCCAGGGTGAACGCGTCGTCGAGGTCGCGCGCCTCGAGGACGGCGAGCACGGGGCCGAAGATCTCCTCCCGCGCGATCACGTGCGCGGGCCGGACGTCCGCGAAGATCATCGGCGGCACGTAGAACCCGCCCGAGGCGACGAGGTCCGGCGCGAGCTCGGCCTGGAAGGCGAGCCGCGCCTCGCGGCGGCCCTGCTCTGCATGGCGCAGGATCTTCTCCCGCGCGCCGCCGTCGATGACCGGCCCCACCGCGGTGCCCGGGACCGCCGGATCGCCGATCCGGAGCGTGCGGGCCGCGGCCGCGAGCCGCTCGAGGAGGCGATCGTGGATGCGCGCGAGCGCGATGACGCGCGAGCAGGCGGAGCACTTCTGGCCGGCATACCCGAACGCGGATTGCAGGATGGCCGGGATGGCCTCGTCGAGATCGGCGTCATCGTCCACGACGATGGCGTTCTTGCCGCCCATCTCGCAGACCATCCTCTTGAGGTTCGCCTGCCCGGGCGCGGTGCGTCCGGCGATCTCCCAGAGCCCGCAGCCGACCTCGCGCGAGCCGGTGAACGCGATGAAGTCGGTGCCCGGGTGCTCGCAGAGCCGCGCCCCGGCGGTCCGGCCCGGGCCGGGCAGGTACGAGAGGACGCCGGGCGGCAGCCCCGCCCCGGCGAGCGCCTCGCACAGCCACGCGGCGACGATCGGCGTCTCGCCGGAGGGCTTCATCACGACCGTGTTCCCGGCGACGAGCGGCGCCACCGTGAGGCCGGTCAGGATCGCGAGCGGGAAGTTCCAGGGCGAGATGACGACGCCCACGCCGCGCGGGACCCAGCTCTCGTGGCAGCGCTCGCCCGGCACCTCCTGCGTCCGCCGCGGCGTCGCGAGCCGCCGCGCCTCCGCCGCGTAGAACCGGCAGAAGTCGATCGCCTCGCTCACCTCCGCGTCGGCCTCGTCCCACGGCTTCCCCGCCTCCAGCACGAGCAGCGCGCCGAACCGGAACCGGCGCTCCTCGATCCAGGCCGCCGCGCGGTCGAGCACCGCGGCCCGCTCCTCGGGCGGCGTCGCCGCCCAGGCCGGGAAGGCCGCGCGCGCGGCGACGATGGCGGCGTCCGCCTCGCCCTCGGACGCGGACGCACAGCGTCCGATCACCTGCTCCGGGTGGGCCGGGTTCACCGACGTGAGCTCGGCGCGCGTGCGCACCTCGCGCCCGCCGATGACGAGCGGCCAGCGACCGCCGAGGTCCGCGCCGACGCGCGCGAGCGCGTCGCGCATGCGGGCGCGCGGCTCGGCCCGGGTGAAGTCGGCGCCCGGCGCGTTGCGGAACGCGCGCGCCGCCGGCTCGGCCTGGACCACGCCGGCGGGCGCGCGGGTCTGCGGCCCGGCCGCCCCGCCCGGCGGGGCGAGGAGCCGCGCCGCGTCCGCGCCCGCGTGGCGCTGCCGCAGGAACCCCTCGTTGCTCGTGTTCTCGAGGAGCCGCCGCACGAGGTACGCCATCCCCGGCAAGAGCGCGCCCACCGCGCAGTACTCGCGGACGCGGTGACCGCGGGCGACGAGCGCCGCCTTGAGATCGTCGGCCATCCCGAAGAGCGCCTGGAACTCGTACGCGCGGGGATCGAGGCCGAGCCGGTCGGCCCGCGCGATGGCCTGCGCGCAGGACCGGACGTTGTGCGTGGCGAACGCCGGCGCGACCGCGTCGAGGTTCTCGAGGAGCACGGCGGAGAGCCGCTCGTACGCGGCGTCGGTCTCCGCCTTCCGCGTCCAGACCGGCGGCGCCCAGCCGCGCTGGCGGGCCAGCACGACCTCGGTGTCCCAGTACGCGCCCTTCACGAGCCGCACGCCGACGCGGCGCCCGCGCTCGCGCGCCCAGGCCACCAGCGCCGCGAGGTCCTGCTCCGTCTCGCAAAGGTACGCCTGGAGCGCGACGCCCATCTCGGGCCCGCGCCCGAACTCGGGCTCCTCGAGGATCGACCGGAGGAGCGCGAGGGTCACCTCCTTCCAGCGGACGCTCTCCATGTCGAGGTTCACGAAGGCGCCGAGCTCCCACGCGCGCCGCAGGATGGGCCGGAGCCGGCGTGACAGGGCGGCGACGGCGCCCTCGGGGTCGTGCGGCGAGACGCCGGGGGCGAGCGCCGAGGGCTTCACCGAGAGGTTCACCCTGGGGAGAGGTCGCCCGCCCGGGCCGAGGTCGCTCGCCGGCGGCGCCACGCGTTCGGCCGCGCGGGCGAGGATGTCGAGCACCTCGAGGTTGCGCGCGAGGAAGGCGTCCGCCTCGTCTTCCGCGAGCACCGCCTCGCCGAGCAGATCGACGGTGGTCGCGATCCCCGCGGCGGCGTTCGCGCGGAGCCGGGCGGCCAGGTCGTCCAGCGACTCGCCGGTCACGAACTGGCGGGCCATCGCCGCGACCTGCGCCCGCACCGTCCCGGCCGCGAGCGCCGGCGCGAGGCGGGCCGCGGCCAGCGCCGCCTGGAAGGCCGTGCGCTGCGCGGGCGCCACGTGCCCCAGGTACTCGCGCAGGTGGCGGACCACCTCGCCCGCCGAGTCGAGCGCCGGGAGGACGTCCACGAACCGGAAGAGCTGCGCCTTGAACTCGGGGTCGCGGAGCGCCCACTCCATGAGCCGCGCGTGCGCGCCCTTCGCGGAGAGGATGCCTGGCGCGGGGTGCCGATCCATCCGAGCCAGGAGGTCGAGGCCGACCGCGCGGATCTCGCCCTCGAGGGCGCGAGCGAGCGCTCCCGCCCCGAGGACCGCATCGGCAGACGCCGGAGTTCCCGGGCCCATGCTCCTACGATCGCCGCGCGATCGGCCCGCGGCAACGCAGGGGTTCGATCGCCGGGTGGCGCGGCGGCCGGCCGGTCGGTCGCCGGTGCGCGCGCCCCGCCCGCCCCACCCGCGTCGGCTCCATGCGCGTCCCGTCCTCGAGCACCCTGACCATCCCGCCGAACCGGAGGAACCAAGACCCGGAGTGCCCGCGGACCCGGACTACGCGTTTACCAAGCCGGCCATCTCGCCCGGCCTCTCCTGGCACAGCCGGTGCTTCGATCGCGAGCATGCGACTCCCACTTCTCCGCCGCTGGCCGCTCCCGCTGCTCGCCGCCATCGTGGCGGCGGCGCCCGCCCCGGCCACCGCGGAGCGGGCGCTCGAGGACCTCTCGCTCGAGGAGCTCATGGACGTGGAGGTCTCGGGGGCCTCGCGCTTCGAGCAGCCCGAGACCCAGGCTCCCGCCTCGGTCTCGGTCGTCACCTCGGAGGAGATCCGCCGCTTCGGCTGGCGGACGCTGGCCGAGGTGCTGCGCAGCGTGCGCGGCTTCTACGTCAGCTCGGACTACACCTACGCCGGCGTGGGCGTGCGCGGCTTCGGCGCGCTCGCGGACTACAACGGCCGCATCCTGCTCCTCGTGGACGGCCACCGGATCAACGAGCCGGTCTACGACTCGACGCCGCTCGGGAACGACGGCGTCGTCGACCTGGATCTCGTCGAGCGGATCGAGATCGTGCGCGGGTCGAGCTCGTCGCTCTACGGGAGCAATGCGTTCTTCGGGGTGGTGAACGTGATCACCCGGCGCGCCGCCGGCGCGCGCTCCGGCGCGCTGCGGATCGCGGCCGCCAGCGCCCGGAGCTACGCCGGCGGGGCCTCCTGGTCCGGCCCGATCGGCGGCGTCCAGCTCCTCGCCGGTGTGTCCGGTCTGGCGAGCGCGGGGCGTCCGGAGATCCGGTACCCCGGAGCGGGCGGCGAGGTCGTCCGCGACCTCGACGCGGAGCACGGCGCGCGCGGGTTCCTGAAGGGGGTCTGGACCGGAGAGGAGCTCGGCACGTTCACGCTCCAGGCGCTCGCGTCCACCCGCCGAAAGCAGATCCCGACCGACATGTGGCTCATGGACCTCGGGGCGCCCGACAACGCCACCCGCGAGCGCCGCGTCTACCTGGACGGGAGCTGGACGCGCCCGGTCGGGCCCGCGGAGCTGACGGCGCGCGCCTACCTCGACGCGTACGCCTACGACTCGACCGCGACCTACGGCGGAATCCTGAACCGCGACTTCGGCGAGGCCACCTGGGCCGGCGCGGAGGCGATGTTCATTGCGCGGGCGGGACGGCACGTGCTGACGCTGGGGGCCGAGGCGCGAGACCTCCTCCGGCGCAGCCAGCGCAACCACGACGTCGACCCCCATTCCCAGTACCTCGACGTCGACGATCCGGCCTGGGTGGTGGGGGCCTTCGTCCAGGACGAGCTCCGGCTCGGCCCCGTCCGCGTCAACGCCGGCATTCGCCACGATCGCACCTCGGACGTGGGCTCCGCGACCAGCCCACGCGCGGCGGTCATCTGGCAGGTGCAGCCCTCGACCACGCTGAAGGTCCTCTACGGGCGCGCCTACCGCGCCCCCAACGCCTTCGAGGCGCACTTCGAGACCGAGACCTACCGCGCCAACCCCGACCTCCGGTCCGAGCGGATCGACTCGTTCGAGGCGATCGTCGAGCAGCAGTTCGGGGGCCGCCTCCGGCTGGTGCTGAACGCCTACCACTACGACGTCCGCGATCTCGTGACGGAGGTGGTGGACGCCGACGACCGGCTCACGTTCGCCAACCTCGGAGAGGTGCGCGCGTCGGGGGTGGAGGCCGAGGTCGAGCTGCGCCTCTCCGCCGAGCTGCGCGGCCGGTTCTCCTACGCCCTCCAGCGCGCCGAGGACGCCGGGACGGGGGAGACGCTCTTCAACTCGCCCGCGCACCTCGCCAAGGGCAACGTCGTCTTCCCGCTCTGGCCACGGCGGCTGCTGGGCGCGCTCGAGGGGCAGCTCACGAGTCCCCGGCGCACGTCGGCCGGCGAGTGGACGGACGCCGCGGTGCTCGTGAACGCCTCGGTGCTCGCGCCGGACGTCGTGCCCGGCCTCGACCTCACCGCCCGGCTCACCAACGTGTTCGCGGACCGCTACTGGGATCCGGCCCCGCCGGACTACGGATCGCCGGCCATCCGGCAGGACGGCCTCCAGTTTCGGGTCTCGGCGAAGTACCGCTTCTGAGATGGCCCGCCTCTGCCCACCGCCCCGCCTCTGCGCCGCGGCCCTCGCGGCGCTCTTCGCCGCGGGGCCGTGCGTGGCGCGCGCCGAGGAGAAGCCGTCCGAGTACGCGGTCAAGGCCGCGTTCCTCCGATCGGCCGTGCGCCTCGTGGACTGGCCCGCCGAGCGCCGCGTCCCCCTCGAGGTGTGCGTCCTCGGCGAGGACCCCTTCGGCGCCACGCTCGACGCGATCGCGGGGACCGCGGGAGACCTCAGCCTCGAGGTGCAGCGTCACGCGGACGCCCGCGCCGCGCGGGCCTGCGAGGTGGTGTTCGTCGCCGCGTCGGAGCGCGGGCGCCTCAGGGCGGTGCTCGCCGTGCTCGCCGGGAGCGGCGCCTTGACCGTCGGTGACACGGAGGGCTTCGCCGCGCAGGGGGTGATCCTGAACTTCTACCTCGACGGCAGCAAGGTCCGGTTCGAGGTGAACGTGGACGCGGCCCGGGCGGCCGGGGTGGCGTTGCAGCCGCGGCTCGTGAGCCTGGGGCGCGTCGTCCGGGGGTCCTGATCCTCCATGCGCCTCCGGACGCGGCTGCTGCTCCTGCCCGCGGTGACCCTGGCCGCGTTCGTCGCGGTGGAGGGCCTCTCGCGATCGCGCGCCCGCGAGAGCGACCAGCTCCTCCAGGAGGTCGAGCGCAGCCACGTCCCCGAGCTGGAGCTGGCGCACGACCTCGACGCGCTCCTCGCCCGCACGCAGCAAGCGTTCCAGGACGCGGTGGCGGCGCGCGACGTACGAGCGGTGAAGGCGACCGGCGCCCTCCACGACGCCTTCCTGCGGTGCCTCGAGGAGGCGCGGTCCATCCCCGGCGTCGACGCGGCCGGCCTCGAGACGCTCGAGCGCGGCTTCCGCGCGTACTACGAGGTCGCTGCGGCGTCCGCGGCGGAACAAGCGGCCGGGCGCGCGGCCTCCGCGGACGTCGAGGTCCTCGTGCAGTACGACGAGATCCGGCAGGCGGTGGACGCCGCCTCCGTCCGCGCGCGCCGGGCGTTGCAGGCCGGCCTCCAGGGCGCCGCCGAGGCGCAGCGGGCCGGCCGGCGCGCGACCTCGGGCGCCATCGGGATCGCCGCCCTCCTCGTGGCCGTCCTCGCGGCGTGGATCTTCTTCGGGCTCGTCGGCCCGCTCGCAGCGCTCACCCGCGTGGCCTCACGGATCGCCACGCAAGGAGACCTGTCGCAGGAGGTGCAGGTCACGGGCGATGACGAGCTCGGGCAGCTCGCGCGCTCGTTCCGGGAGATGGTCGAGCGGCTCCGCGAGGTCCCCCGGACCATCGAGGCTTCGGTCGTGAGCGTCTCCGGCGCGGCGCGTGCGGTGGGCGAGGTGACGGCGGCGCAGGCGCGGGCGCAGGAGCAGCAGGCGCACACGGTCGCGCACGCGCGGCGGCTCGCGGCCGGCGTGCGCCGCGCCGGCGTCGACGCGATCGGGCGCGCCGAGCAGGTGCTCACCGTGGCCGCCGACGCGGAGGAGTACGGCCGGCGCGGGCAGCAGGACGCGCGCGCCGGGCTGCTCGCGCTCGCCGCCATCCGGGACGAGATGCGCGCGGCGGTGCGCGGGATCGAGAAGCTGGACGAGCACGTCCAGCGGGCCAGCGCGCAGCTCGACGCTCTCCGGAGCGCAGCGGGGGCGATCGGCGACGTCGCCTCCGGGCTCTCGGTCGAGGCGGCGCGCGGCGGGCCGGGAGAGCTCGCCGAGCTCATCGCGCGCCTTCGCAGGGCGCAGGCGACGGTCGTCCAGAACACGGCGCGCGCGCGCGCGGTGCTCGACGACGCGCGGCGGGCCGCCGGCGCGACGCTGCGGGCGGACCGGGACGAGGGCCGGGTGGACAAGGCCCTGGCGCAGGTCGAGGCGTACGGGACGATCCTGCGCGAGCTCCTGCGGCGCCTGCAGCGCACCGGCAAGGCCGCGCGGGAGATCGTCGAGACCGTGGCCAGCCAGGAGAAGGGCATCGTCGAGGTGGACGCCGCCATCGCCGGCGTGGACACGCTCATGACCGAGGCGCTCCGGCACGTGGCGCAGGCCGTCGCGGCGGCGCGCGCGCTCGAACAGGACGCGAGCCGGCTCGCCGGGGTGGTCGCCTCCTTCCGCCTCTGACGCGGCGCCGGTTCGCCCAGGGGAAGGCCCGGATGAACTCGGATGGGACCTCGTCCCGCCGGCCCCGCGCTCCCCCTGCGCGCCAGGAGACACGCGAGCGCGAGCAGCGGCCCGCCGCGCACCGCGTCGTCCGTTTCTCGATCGTGCGCGGTGGCCAGGGCTTCCCGGACGCCGTCATCGTCCCGGCCCAGGGCGAGCAGGCGCGCGGCCTGGGCGCGCGTGCGCCGGTCTCGATGGCTCAGCAGCGCGCGGAGCCGGGCCGACGCGCGCGTCGTAGGCTTCCCGTCCGGCGACATCCTGCGGTGTCTCCGGCGGTCGCTCCCCGGCGAAGCACTGGAGCCGCGGCGAGAGGCCGAACTCTCGAGGTGCGCTCCACGCCGCGTGCCCCAGCCGCGCTCCAGCCTTCCACGGATCCCGGCAATCGCCGCGCCGTCGCGCCACGGGAGGTGACGCGTGGAGCGTTCGACGTCAAACGCCTCATCCGGCCATCGCGAGCTGCAGGCTCACGTCGCCGCAGAAGGCCGGCTGCTGCCCGCCCGCATGCTCCAGGACGAGCTCGAGGAGCCACTCCTCGTCCCGCGTGCCCGCGTTCCGCACGTCCCCCAGGATCTCGACGCGGTACCAGCCCGGCGGGAGCTGGATGCGACCGTGCCTCGGGTCGTCCGGATCCCAGCGGAACAG
>Ga0196976_1000728_pt1 | contig 18993 bp, 16 predicted proteins | sample S3v_513CmetaG_FD_148644 | JGI IMG/M metagenome (GOLD analysis project Ga0196976, IMG submission 148644) | Soil microbial communities from Anza Borrego desert, Southern California, United States - S3+v_5-13C | ecosystem: Environmental > Terrestrial > Soil > Desert | place: USA: California...
GCCGATAATAACTCAGCGTAAGGGCGCTCAGTAAGGCGAGAAAACTCATAGCGTGATCCTGTTTCGTAGCATGCTGCCTGTTCAAAATGCGGTTGATGAAACGATACCATAATCCTTGAGATTGCCGTGTTGCGCCAGCCCGGCCATATTATTCAGAAATTTGCTAAACCAGTATAATCCGAGCTTTGCCAGCTAAGGCCACGATGAAGAACACCGCTACCCTGCTGATCGATTGCCCAGACCGCAAAGGTTTGGTTGCGGCCATTGCGGATTTTCTATATCAGCATAATGCCAATATCCTGCATGCCGACCAGCATCAGGACGCTGAGAATAAGCTTTTTCTGATGCGTGTCGAATGGGACCTCAACGGTTTTGCTATCGAGCCCCGGGATTTTGCCCAGCACTTTTCACCAATCGCCGAGCGCTTCGAGATGGATTGGGAACTCAAGCTTTCACAAAAACGGCCCCGACTGGCCATCATGGTCTCGCAATATGACCATTGCCTGGCCGATTTGCTGCATCGGCATAAAAGCGGGGAGCTAGCGTGTGACATCCCGCTCATCATCAGTAACCATCGCGATACCGAGCGGCTTGCTGAATTTCATGGCATCCCGTTTTATTTCATTCCCGTTTCAAAAGACACCAAGGCGGAAGCAGAAGCCGAGCAATTTGCGCTGTTCGATAAGCACGAGATCGACCTCATCGTGCTGGCGCGTTACATGCAGATACTTTCGCCGGGGTTCGTCAAGCGCTACCCGGAGCGCATCATTAACATCCACCATTCCTTCCTGCCGGCATTCATTGGGGCTCGCCCTTATCATCGGGCGCATGAACGCGGTGTAAAACTGATCGGTGCCACCAGTCATTACGTAACGGAAGTGCTGGATGAAGGCCCGATCATCGAACAGGATATTGCCCGTATTTCCCATCGCGACCAGGTGGAAGATCTGATTCAGAAAGGCCGCGATCTTGAGCGTATTGTTTTATCACGCGCGGTGCGTTGGCATATTGAAAACCGTATCCTGCTGTACGCCAACAAAACGGTTATTTTCGACTAGGCGAGGATTTTTTCCAGCGCGAACAGCTGCTCAATGGTTTCGCGCTCGCGGATCAGATGGCACTGGTCACCGTCTACCATGACTTCAGCAGCGCGCGGCCGCGTATTATAGTTTGAGCTCATGCTCATGCCGTACGCACCCGCTGAAAGAATAGCCAACAGGTCGCCTTGTCCAATAGCCAAGTTGCGATCGCGTCCCAAGAAATCGCCACTCTCGCAGACTGGACCCACGACGTCGTAGGTCTCGGCTTTTGCAGGCGAATCATTCACCGGAAGGATCTCATGATAGGCCTCGTAAAGTGCGGGTCGCATAAGGTCATTCATTGCAGCGTCTACGATGGCAAAATTCTTGGTTTCGCCATGCTTGAGGTATTCCACGCGGGTCAGAAGCAGCCCGGCATTACCAACAAGAGCCCGTCCAGGTTCCATCACCAGCTTCACCTTGCGGTCACCCAGCTTGTGTAAGATGGCGCTTGCATATGCCGAAAAATCGGGTGGCGTTTCGTCACTGTAGCGAATGCCCAGGCCCCCACCAATATCAATATGATCGAACCGAATGCCCCCAGCGGCCAGACGATCAACCAATTCTAAAACACGGTCGAAGGCATCTAAAAAGGGCGCGAGATCGGTGAGTTGTGAACCGATATGGCAATCAACGCCATGAATGGCGAGATTTGGCATATCAGCAGCCTTGCGATACAAGGCAAACGCATCTTCATACGCTACGCCGAACTTGTTATCGCGCAAGCCTGTGGAGATGTAAGGGTGTGTCTTGGCGTCTACGTTGGGATTGACGCGGAGAGAAACAGGGGCTGTTGCCCCCATGCTACCGGCAACAACATTGAGCCGTTCCAGCTCGGCAGCTGATTCGACGTTAAAACACATAATGCCCGCCTGCAATGCGGCGCGCATTTCGGCTTCTGTCTTCCCAACACCCGAGAACACCACCTTCGTTGGATCCCCGCCGGCAGCGATAACTCTAGCTAATTCTCCGCCAGAAACGATATCGAACCCCGCCCCTGCCTTTGCCAGGAGATTCAATATGGCTAGACTGGGATTGGCCTTGACGGCGTAACACGTCAAATGATTAACGCCATTGAACCCAGCCTCGAAGTGCTGAAAGCAATCATTCAATTCGCGTCTGGAATACACGTAGCAAGGCGTACCGAAATGAGCGGCAATTTCCCCAAGCGGGACATTTTCGACGCACAGTTCGTCGTTTTTTGAAGTCAGTGGATGCACGGTTAGAAGTCTTATGGAGTGGGATCTTCAGCTGCCGGCTGCGGGTATTGTCTTTCAGGGATGTACAAATCACCCTTCGTTCCGCATGACACGACTGTAAGGCAGATCAGCAGACTGAATAGTAAGCAGCGCATTGAAAATCCGGATTAAATTTTGGATTTATTTTAGCATACGGCTGGGCCGAGCTTTGACTCGAGATTGCATACCGCTTATGGCTCTAAAATCGCCAGTCATCGGTTAAGGGTAGACCTTGATTTTTAGCATTGGCATGATTCACTCATCTAGAAAGGACAAACATGCATTCTTTCAACAGAACAAATGGCTTTACCTTGATTGAGTTGATGGTCACAGTGGCGATTATTGCCATTCTGGCAGCCATCGCCATGCCGAGCTATAACTCTTACGTCACCCGAAGCAAAATTGCCGAGGCTACATCTGAGCTTTCGAAATGGCGTAATGCTGTAGAGCGCTACTATCAGGATAATCGGAATTACACAGGCGTTTGTGCAAGCACGAGCTCGGGAATAGATGCTAAGTATTTCTCTTATTCGTGTGAGTCTACCGCCCAAACTTATACATTGACTGCAACAGGCGTAACTGCACAAGGCATGAGTGGATATGCCTATACGCTCAATCACAATAACGAGAAGAGAACGACCCAGTTTGCAAATGAGGCATCAACTGCAACATGCTGGCTAACAAAAAAGGGCGGCTGTTAATGACAATAAGGATTGTCCGAGGGTTTACGCTGATTGAGTTAATGATCGCGGTGGTCATTACAGCTATCCTCGCAACAATAGCCCTACCCGAAGTCCGATCTTTTCTCATGAATATGCAAATTAAAACAGCTACGGAAGCTATCAACAATGGCTTACAGTTTGCCAGGGGGGAGGCGGTTCGACGAAACACCAATGTGCGGTTCAGTCTATTAAACGGAGGCACAGGTTGGAGAGTGGGCTGCGAAACAGCCGTTGGAGATTCTGATGGGGATGGTGTTCTAGATTGCCCTACTGATATTCAATCTCGTGCCGCGGACGAAGGTTCAGCTTCCACCACAGTGACGACCTTTCCTGCTGGAGCTGCTTCTGTTACCTATAATGGTTTTGGTCGTGTCGTAGCGAACGATGATGGAACGCCTTCCGTTGAGCGTTTTGATGTTGACGTACCTACAACAATATTGGCTGCCAGTGCAAGTAAGAATCTACGCATTATTGCGATAGGAGGGAGCATCCGAATGTGTGATCCAAATGGGACTACAGGAGATCCACGTACATGCTAAATAAATCTCGAATAGTCCACCAACAGCAAGGCTCCGTATTGCTTGAAGGGTTAATCGCCATTCTTATTTTCTCTATGGGAATCTTGGCTATCGTAGGGTTGCAGGCAGCAGCTATTAAGACGGTGGCAGATTCTCAATACCGGCTAGAAGCTAGCTTTCTAGCAAATCAATTAATCGCTCAATTGTGGACTGATACAGGAGATATTTCCAATTATGCACTTCCGGGTGGATCGAAAGCGGCTAATTGGAAAACTCAGGTAGAGAGCCTGTTACCGGGAGCCGCTAGTTCTTCGCCCACAGTGAATATTACAGGTGATGCAGTGAGTGGATATACAGTGACTGTGCAGCTCAATTGGAAGGCTGCTGGGGAAGCCAATTCACACAAATACACAACCATTGCTTACATCAATACGAATTAGATCTTTGAGAAAACCAATGCTTGCGATTAAACAAAAGGGCTTCAGCCTTGTAGAGATCATGGTTGGGATGGCAATCGGTCTTCTGGGCATGATGGTAATTATGCAGGTGTTCGCTGTAACCGAATCAGGTAAGCAAACAACCACCAGCGGCGGTGATGCTCAGCAGAAGTCAGCATTATCCGTCCACACCATTGAGCACGATATAAGAATGGCTGGATATGGCATCACAGGGGTGCCGGCGTTGATGGGGTGCAAGATTTTTGGCTATAACGCCTCACGCTCTCCTACCACTTTTGATTTTGTTCTTGCACCTGTCGTCATCACACAAGGTACTGGAAATTTGCCAGATAGCATTACGGTAACTTACAGCACTTCCTCTGTTATGAATGCACCAGCAAGCATCACGCAGGCGATGCCTACTCCTTCGGCAGCTTATAAGGTAAATAACCGTTATGGTTTTGCACCTGGGGATTTGATTGTGATTGCAGAAGCAGGGAAAGATTGCACTCTTGGCCAGGTTACCGATACCCCTGGCGGCGGGCAAAGTGACAATGTCATTCATAACAGCGGGCAGTATAAAAATTCGGATGGCCACAATGTGCCGGCTGACTACAATAAGCCTGGTGGAGTGAGTAACGTCACCTATACGACTACAGCCAAGCTTTACAATCTCGGGCCTCTACCGATCAGCAATGTGTATTCCATTATAAACAACTCCCTGAACTTGTTTACAAACTTAACTGCTAACAATGAGACCATCGCCGACAACGTTCTGGATTTGCAAGCGCAATATGGTGTTGATTACCCCGTTGAAGATGGTGTTGTTGATTCTTATCGGGTATCGGCTGATTTTGACAATAATGGTACGACCACAGGTCTGGAATACAGCCAGGTGTTATCCATACGTTTTGGGTTGATCGCGCGCAGCACGAAGCGAGAATCAAGTTGTAATGTCACGACCGTAGTGCCTACTTGGGCGGGCGGAGCTTTCAATAACATTACAGCCAATGCCGACTGGCAGTGTTATCGCTACCGGGTGTTCGAAACTACAACTCCGCTACGCAATATGTTATGGACTGCATCATGAGGAACAATCAGCAGGGGGTGGTGTTGTTTATCGCACTTATTGTTCTCGTTGCGATGACATTAGCCGGTATTGCTATGGTGAGATCGGTTGACACCAATAACATCATTTCAGGCAACCTGGCTTTCAAGCAATCTTCCTTGGCTGCGGCCGATCAGGGAATCCAAAAAGCCTATGAGTGGCTAAATAATAACAGGCCTGCTTTGGCTAATAGTAATCTTGCTAACGGTTACTTTTCTTCTATCTCGGGCGATTTTACTGGCTTTGGCACAACAGATTGGGACAAAGCAAAATCACTTGGAGCGGCTGATGCAGCCGGTAATTCAGTTGAATATGTCATCCATCGGCTCTGTACCCAGCCGGATACTGCATATAACGGTAAAAACGGTAGCGTTGCTAATGAGTGCGCTACCTCCGAGGCCACTAGTCCGGCATCAAATGCCTCAGTTGGTAGCAGTGTTCAGGTAGGTGCAGCCGTCTATAACACAAGCCCTATGGTTTATTACCGTATTACTGCAAGAGCAAAAGGACCCAAAAACGCTACTAGCATCGTACAAGCTACTGTACTCATACCTATCTAATGAAAATCAGAAATACCGGAGGTGGGGAATGGATATACACCACAATAAAGAAGCTATGACCTTAATGAATAGAACTGTTGGTTTCCTGCTGTTTATAGTAAGTATCCCCGTTATGGCCGCATTAACAGATTTAGCAGATGTACCTTTGTCTACTGAATCCGGCTCCTCTGTCCGCCCTAATATGATGTTTATATTGGATAATTCAGGCAGTATGAATTTTAATTATATGCCTGATTATATTGGCTATACAGGCAGTGATAATAAATGTCGGGATTCGGCTAGTGCCATGCGTGAATGCTATGGAACCAGGGACGATGGCGCTGCGTTAACGGCAGGTGGAGATCCTCCTGTATATAGTCACTTGTTCAACACCATTTATTACAATCCAAATATTGTATATACGCCCCCTGTAAATCCTTGTAATACCGCTCAGACCTTGCCAAGCATGACTGATCCAACCAGCGTAAGGGTAAAAGGTCACGAGCTCAACAGCTCATGTAATCAAATCTCATCTACTGTAGATATTAAAAATGCTTTTCCTGAGCGAGTCTATTGTAAGGACTCAAGCAACAGTGTCACAGGGAGCAATTGCAAGCGAAATGGTATAGACGCCAGCAATACGTTTACCGGTGATTATGATTACCCGGACAACACCTATGATTACCCCAAAACGCGCGATAGCAATCCTCATTATTTTATTATCACTCCGCTAGAGCATTGTGCGGACAGCAATCTGAAAAATTGCGATGCATTGACTTCTCCAACATCTAGTAAGCCCGTGCCTGCATATGTGAGATTCTGCGATTCGGCAAGTGCGGCTCTAAGTGCACCAGGCAGCAATGCTGCTAATGGTACCAACAATAGTGAATGCCAAGCTAAGTATTACAGTGGTACCGGTACGGATTATGAATATGCACGTTATGGAAAATTCACAAGAGTAGATATCGTACCCAGTAATAACAGTTACCCAAAAAGCGCAGCACGCACGGATTGCGCAGGCGTGACATGTACTTACGCGGAAGAGGTAACAAACTTTGGTAATTGGTATGCTTATTACCGTACACGTATGCAGAATATGAAAAGCTCAGCAGGTCATGCCTTCAGCTCGATTGACGATGCGTACCGTGTGGGCTTCATCACCATAAACCCAGGTTCACCAGTTACATCAGCTAATTATTTAGCTATTGATGACTTCACTTCCACCCAAAAGGTGGATTGGTACAAGAAGTTATATGCCATTGACCCCAGTGGTGGAACCCCGCTTAGAGAGGCTTTATCCAGGGTCGGTAGACATTATGGTCATGTGACGAGTGGTATTAATTCAGGGATGTCTGAGGACCCGGTAGAGTATGAGTGTCAGCAAAATTTTGCACTGTTAACGACTGACGGATACTGGAACGGAAATGCCGGGGATAAACTCGACGGGACAGCGGTCGGCAATCAAGATAATGTCAATTCTGGATATTCAACTCGTTCCATTGGCGCATACGACGGTAATGTCACCGGGGCAAGCGACACTCTCGCTGATGTGGCTATGTATTACTACAAGACAGACTTACGGTCCGATTTTGTTAATAAAGTGCCTACTACTGATAAAGATCAGGCAGAGCATCAACATATGGTCACGTTCACCCTAGGCCTCGGCCTGGATGGGCAGTTAAACTATCGCTCGGATTATGAAACTGCCACCACGGGTGATTTTGCCTCTATCAAAGCCGGTAGCCTAAATTGGCCTAAACCAGTTGCCGATACAGAAACTGCTCTGGATGATCTATGGCACGCCGCCGTTAACGGCCGAGGGGTTTATTTCAGCGCCGAAGACCCGTTAAGCTTGGCAGCAGGTGTCAAAGGAGCATTGGGAAATGTAACAGTAAAAGTTGGTGCAGCAGCAGCTTCTGCCACTAGTAGCCCAAACATTACTCCTAGTGATAACTTCATCTATAGCTCAACCTATCGCACGGTCTACTGGGATGGCGAAGTGGTCGCCAAAACCATTGATACCCAGACGGGCGAGGTAGAAGATACTCCAGTTTGGTCTGCTCAAGCGCAGTTGGACGCTCAAGGCAGCGGACGCATTATTTATAAGATGAACATGCCTGCCGCCTCCTCTCCTGCTAAGGAAACTTTTATCTGGGCTAATCTAGATAGTACGGAGCAAGCCTATTTCACGAATAAGTGTGCATTGCTATCTCAATGCTCATTGTTGGATGCAGCGACTCAAGCTATCGCTAATAACGGACAGAATCTGCTGGCTTTTCTGCGAGGGGATGCCACACACGAGAATCAAGGAGATATACCTACTGCAGATAAAGCATTCAGAAATCGTGAACATCTACTAGGTGACACGGTAAATGCAACGCCCGCCTTCGTCAAGGCTCCTATCTATAGCTTTACGGACGATGGCTACAATACCTTCAAATCGGATAATACAAACCGCCAAGGAATGCTTTATATCGCTGCTAACGATGGTATGTTGCATGCACTTAATGCTGCGACTGGTGCGGAGAGTTGGTCCTACATCCCTAATATCGTTATGAAGGACTTGTATAAGCTGGCAGACAAGAACTATGGTGCCAAGCACCGGTTTTTTGTCGATGGCTCACCACAAGTTATGGACATCAAGGATGGTGGAAGCTGGAAAACTATTCTTGTCGGAGGACTGAATGGCGGAGGTCGTGGTTATTATGCACTTGATGTCACAAACCCTGCTTCACCTCAAGTTCTGTGGGAATTCTGCTACGACAGTACATATTGCAATGTAAGTGACCAGGACTTGGGATTTACCTATGGCAATCCCGTTATAGCTAAACTGCCGACAGGTAATGCTAATGCCGGTAAGTGGGTTGTCATGGTGGCATCCGGATATAACAATGTATCTCCTGGAAACGGTCAAGGATATCTATATATACTGGACGCCAAGACGGGTGCAATCTTGCAAAAAGTGAACACAGGTGCCGGTGATACCACAAGCCCTAGCGGCTTGGCCAAGATAAGTTCATACGCTGATAATGCTAATTTAGATGCGAGCGCAAAGTACGTATATGGTGGAGACCTGGAAGGCAATTTATGGCGCTTCAACCTTACGACTTCATCTACCAGCGTTGGTAAACTAGCGACGCTTTCCCGAAGTGGCGTGGCTCAGCCAATTACTACCAGACCTGAAATTGGCTTTGTAAAAAATATCTCAGACCCGATTGTTTTTGCAGGTACGGGGAGTTATCTGGGAAATGACGATCTGGCAAATAGCAACGTTCAATCCTTATATGCCATTCGGGATACAGGCAGCACGGTCTCAAATGTAAGATCGCTAACACCCCGTACGATAAGCCAAAACGGAGTAACTGCTACTGTATCCGGAGACCCGGTCGATTGGGCTAACGGGGGTTGGTATGTCGATTTCCCGGAAAGCAAGGAAAGGGTAACAATCGATCCTAAACTCACCTTGCGTACTTTAACTGTAGCAACAACAACTCCTGTCGGCAGTACATGCTCGCCCGGAGGTACAAGCTGGGTTTATCAGTTCTATATAGATACTGGTTTGAACGTCGGTTCATCTGCGCTCGGTCAGAAAAATACTGCTGGTGTTATTGTAGGTATCGTAATTTTCAGGCTACCTAATGGACAGCTCAAGGCCGTTGCGACGACCAGTGATGGTACTCAAGATACTTTCGGGGTGAATATCAGTGGTGATGCAGTGGGTGCGCGACGAACCGGCTGGAGAGAACTTACCCAGTAAAGTAAACAATTTTGAGAAGCAATGATAAGGGCGCGACAAGCGCCCTTTTTTTGTGTCTTGCAAGTAGTTGCTGGGAGGGTGTACCTCAGTTAACACCAAAGCTAAGTGTGCTTGAGAAAATAGGATCTATAAGCAACAACACCAGCAGGAGTGGGCTCACTTATAAGCGTGCCACAACCAGTTGGCCTGCGATATGTGAAATTTTCGATATGGAATGTTTTACATTCACCGGGTCCGAACCATATTGCAAAAGTTTATGGCTGGGCGTCGTTTAAAACGAGGCTAAGCCTTTGCGCATCTATTTTGCAATATATCCATGACCATGACTGCGGGATCGCAGTCAGTTTGCGCAGCGATTTCCACCATGCCAGTAGGACTAGTGACATTGATTTCAGTGAGGTAATCACCGATGACATCAAGTCCTACTAGAAACAGGTCATGTCGCTTTAGCTCAACACCAACAGTGGTCGCAATCTCCAGATCACGTGCGCTTAGTTGTTGAGCCACACCCTTGCCGCCAGCTGCAAGATTTCCGCGTGTTTCGCCTGCTTTCGGGATGCGGGCCAGCGCGTAGGGTAGCGGTTCGCCGTCGATCATAATGATCCGTTTGTCGCCTTCGCTGATCGCTGGGAGATAGCGTTGCGCCATCACTGTACGTTGACCAAAACGGGTCATGTTTTCGAGAATGACACCTATGTTGTAATCCTCCGCATGCAGACGGTAGACCTCGCTTCCGCCCATACCGTCCAAAGGTTTGACGACGATGTCGCCATGTTCACCAAGGAAATCTCTGATGAGCTCGCTATTGGAGGTTACGAGAAAAGGCGGCGCAAATTGCGGAAAGCGTGCAATCGATAGTTTCTCGTTCCAGCCACGTATTGAAATGGGATCATTCAATACACAAGCACCTTGCATGGCGGCTAGTTCGAGGAGGTAAGTGCTATACAGGTACTCGTTATCGAAGGGCGGGTCTTTGCGCATGAGTACGGCGTCAAATTCACTTGGCGCATATTCCATTTTATCCTCTAAGGCATACCATGCAGGGCTCTCGGTAAAGCGCAAGCCATGTACAAGGAAACGCACTTGCTCATGGCGCAAAAACATGTCGCCTTGAAAAGAAACAAAGACCTCATGGCCGCGTTTCGCGGCCTCACGCATGATTGCCAGGCTGGTATCTTTGTAGGGCTTGAGCCTGTCTAGTGGGTCGAGGATAAAAGCCAGGCGCATGTTATTAGCGCAATGCCTCTGGATCATTCTCCTGCAGTTCCACGGCTGCCGCCAACAAGGCCAGCCGCGCAATCACACCATAGACGTAAAAACGGTTGGGCAAAGCATCGGGCGCGCCTGCGCAATCCGGCAGAGTGCAGGCAGTCTCAAACGCCAGCGGCACGAAATGCATGCCGGGCGAATTGAGATTTTCATCCTTATCGCGGCCAGTATGCACGCGATAGAAACCGCCGACGACGTAGTGATCCATCATGTAGATGACCGGCTCGGCAACCGCATCATTGATGTACTCGAAAGTGTAAACACCCTCCTGCACGATGACCTCATGTACTTCCAGGCCTTCCTTGACGACAGACATTTTGTTGCGCTGCTTGCGGTTCAGGTCGCGAACGTCGTCCGGGCTCTTGACCGTCATGATGCCCATACCGTAAGTGCCGGCATCGGCTTTGACGATAACAAACGGCTTCTCTTCGACGCCATATTCATCATATTTCGCCTGGATTTTTGCCAATAGCATTTCTACTTTGGTTGCCAAGCAGTCCTCACCCTGCCGCGCATGGAAGTCTATCTGGCCGCAGGTCTCAAAATATGGATTCACCAGCCATTCATCAATACCGATCAGTTCTGCAAACTCTGCTGCAACACGGTTATAAGCCGAAAAATGCTGAGACTTACGGCGTGTCGCCCAGCCTGCATGCAGCGGCGGGATAACAGATTGCTCAAGGTTCTTCAGGATATCCGGGATACCTGCAGAAAGATCATTGTTGAGCAGTACGGCGCAGCTATCGAAGTCACCCAATTCTGTGTTTTCCAGGACCAGCCGGTTGCCCTTCCTGCGCACAGGTTCCAGCAGGATGGCATGACCGTCGTGGGTATCCAGAAATGTCGGCTCGGTTATTTCGGGCAGCAGACTGCCGATACGTACTTCCAGACCTGCCTGCCGCAGAATATTAGTTAGGGCAGCAACGTTCCGCAGATAGAAAGTATTACGTGTGTGATTCTCGGGGATGATCAGCAGACGGCGTGCTTCAGGGCAAACTTTCTCGATGGCTACAGTCGCTGCTTGTACGCATAACGGCAGAAAATCGGCGTTGAGATTATTAAACCCGCCAGGGAATAGGTTGGTATCAACCGGTGCGAGCTTGAAGCCGGAATTTCTAAGATCTACTGAGGTATAGAAAGGTGAGCCGTATTCCAGCCATTGGGTGCGAAACCAGTGCTCAATGCGCGGCATTGCGCCCAGTATGCTTTTTTCCAGTGTGAGCAACGGGCCTTTTAGTGCAGTTGTAAGATGCGGAATCATATGCAGGAATGAAAAGTGGACTGCTGAGATTCTAGCTTACTTGTATGCCCATCGGCGAATGGCAAAAAAAACGGGCACATAAAGTGCCCGTCTAATCAGACAACCTGATTAATAGTGATAAGCGCGTTCGCCGTGTTCCGTGGTGTCGAGACCTTCACGTTCGGATTCTTCGCTCACGCGCAGACCGATGAGGATGTCGACAATCTTGAAGGCGACAAAGGAAACCACCCCTGATAGCACGACTGCTGTGAGCACTGCCCAAACCTGCGCTGTCATTTGTGCACCGAAGTCATAAGCAGCAACGCCGTTGGCAACATAGTCAACCACACCCATACCACCAAGTGCAGGGTTAACGAATACGCCCGTTGCCAGAGCACCAAAGATACCGCCAATGGCATGAACGCCAAAGACATCCAGTGCGTCATCGTAGCCCAGCATGTATTTCACCTTGGCGACGAAGAAGTAGCACAGCGGTGATACCAGCAGGCCAATAACCAATGCACCGACAGGACCTACGAAACCGCAAGCAGGGGTGATCGCCACTAGGCCAGCAACGGCACCTGATGCAGCACCCAGCATGGAAGGCTTGCCCTTGGCAACCCACTCCGAGAAGGTCCAGGAGAGCGTAGCCATGCCAGTTGCAATGATCGTATTGACCAGAGCAAGCGCTGCATAGCCGTTGGCTTCCAGATTAGAGCCTGCATTGAAACCGAACCAGCCCACCCACAGTAAGGCAGCGCCCACCATGGTCAGGGTCAGGCTATGAGGGGTCATGGCTTCCTTGCCGTAACCGATACGCTTGCCAACCATGAATGCGCCAACCAGGCCTGCAATACCAGCATTGATGTGAACGACAGTGCCGCCAGCAAAGTCGAGAGCACCTTTGGCCCAGAGCCATCCTGCGTTAGCTACCACGGTTTCCAGAGAGGCTGCATCTGTAATGGCGTCAGGGCCATCCCAGTACCACACCATATGTGCCATCGGCAGGTAAGCAAAGGTGAACCACAGCACCATGAATACCAGCACAGCCGAGAATTTCATGCGCTCTGCAAATGCACCAATAATGAGTGCCGGGGTAATGGCTGCAAAAGTCAGCTGGAATGCAACGAAGACCAGTTCAGGGATATACACACCCTTGCTGAAGGTGGCGCCAAGAGACTCTGGAGTGACGCCAGCCAGGAATGCCTTGCTGAATCCACCAAAGAATGGGCTACCACCAGTAAAGGCTACGCTATACCCATAGACAGCCCACAGCACGGCCATTAGTGAAAAAATCACAAAGGTCTGCATCAGCACCGACAGCATATTCTTGCTGCGGACCATACCGCCGTAGAATAGGGCGAGGCCTGGAATAACCATCAGCGTGACCAGTACGGTCGCCATGATCATCCACGCCGTATCCCCTTTGTTTGCCGTTGGAGCGGGTGCTTCAGCTGCAGGCGCTTCTGCAGCTGGCGCTGCTTCAGCCGGAGCGGCTGCGGTGGCTGCTGCCTCAATGGCGGCAGGCGTTGCCTCACCAGCCAAAGCAAGGCAGTTGATACCAAAAATACCAAAGCCCAAGGCACTCGCGAGGGCTATGACAGATAGAATCTTTTTCATTATGTTCCCCCCTTAAAGCGCATCTGGACCGGTTTCACCGGTACGGATACGATAAACTTGCTCGAGATTGAAGACGAAAATCTTGCCGTCGCCAATCTTTCCGGTGGTGGCGGATTTCTCAATCGCCTCGATGACCTGATCGAGCATGTCATCCTTGATCGCAACTTCCAGTTTTACCTTGGGCAGGAAGTCGACAACATACTCAGCGCCACGATAAAGCTCGGTATGGCCTTTCTGCCGTCCAAAACCCTTCACTTCGGTGACCGTGATCCCCTGCACGCCAATGGCGGAGAGAGCCTCACGCACTTCATCAAGCTTGAAGGGCTTGATAATCGCGGTTACAAATTTCATGCGTGTCTCCTAAATATTATTAAGTGATGGGGTGTTACATGACACCCCATTTTCAACTACCTGATTAGAAGGTTTTTTGTACGAAAACGGTGAAGTGGTCATCACCGATATTGTCACCCTTGATGGTGTAGCCAGCATCTTCGGCATCTGTGCCGGTATAGTAGCCACCGACATTCACGCCATTAGCCCACGATTTAGTCACACCAATTTTCCAGTCCGTGTATGAATACAGGTCATCATTGTCCGGAGCGCCAGGAGCTGCACCAGGTACGTCGCCGTCAAACTGTTGGGTACCTACGTGCAAGTTGAGGGTGAAGCCGGACTCGCCTACTGGAATATTCGCATTAGCTTCAGCGTAATAAGTATCATCAGCTTCAGCCACGCCAAACACATCATCCGTAAGGGCGAATGACAGCTTTACCTGAAGCCAGCCGTAAGACAGGGCACCATAAGCTTCCAGAGTATACGGATCCTCAAAGCCTGTGTTGGCCTTGCCTGCAGCAGTTTTGGAACCTGGGTAGATATAGTTCAAGAGACCCACGTCGTAACCGATGCCGGTTTCGCCTATGGTGTTGCGGTAGCCACCATAAATATCCAACTCGAGGCTGGAACCGTCATAGTTGCCGCTGTCTTCCAGCCAGCTGATATTGGAAGCCCAGCTGCCCAGATAGAAGCCGCTAGCATGCGAATAATCCACACCGCCTTGAAGCGCTGCTCTTTCATCTGTTTGCGTCAAGCCACGGAAGATGTATTGACTATAGAGTCCGAGGTTATAGGTGAAGGTGTGTGGAGAAGTGGGCTCGGCAGCAGAAGCAGTGCCTGGAGCTGTGCCTTTCTCTTCTGGGTGGGAGTGCGCTTCATCTGCCGCATCTTCAGCGAATGCGCTGTTAGACACTGCCAGTGCCCCCATCAAGCTAAGTGTTAATATCGATTTACGCATCAAAATCCCTTTCTAAAACTAAAATTAGAATTGTTAAAAGCTGAAGCAATAACATCCAAGCAACACTCATGCCATGAATTTACATAGTAAAAACATGGCCTTAGATGCTTATTTACTGGACGTGCAGGACTCAACGCTGATAAACTTCGGCTTAAACTCAGGAGAAATCGATGCTGAACAGCCCATTTTTGGACGATTTATCAAGAAAAATCAGAGAGACGATCAACTCAACGCCTGCTTCCGATCTCAACAAGAATATTCATGCACTGTTACAGAGCGCATTCACCAAATTAGAGCTCGTTTCGCGTGAGGAATTTGATATCCAGGTAGAAGTGCTCCAAAGGACGCGCAACAAGCTGGAACAACTGGAGTCACGTGTGGCAGAACTGGAAGCAATGCTGGGTAAAGACAAATCCCGCTGATGAGTCTTGCTGTTCTCAAAAGCAGGGCACTAGAGGGCATGCATGCACCAGAAGTGACCGTCGAAGTGCATCTTGCCAATGGTCTCCCCAGTTTTACCATCGTCGGGCTGCCCGAAGCTGAGGTCAAGGAGAGCAAGGACCGGGTTCGAGCTGCCCTGCAAACGGCACAGTTCGAGTTTCCTGCCCGTCGCATCACAGTTAACCTGGCTCCGGCAGACTTGCCGAAGGAGAGTGGGCGTTACGATTTGCCAATCGCATTAGGCATATTGGCTGCTTCTGGCCAGATTCCTTCAGCAATGCTGGATCATTACGAAATCGCCGGTGAGCTCGCGCTCACCGGGGAGTTGAGACCTGTGCGCGGGGCGCTAGCCATGGCATTCAGCATAAGCAGGCCTGGAAAGGGGGCAGGAGCATCCCGCGCATTCATCCTGCCCAAAGAAAGTGCCTCTGAAGCAGCACTGGTCGCCGATGCAGAAATATATCCAGCCACTTCGCTGCTGGAAGTGTGTGCGCACCTTTCCTCCCACACGCTGCTTCCTAAGTACGCGTTTGATGGCACGGTAAAAGTAACTGCATATCCTGACTTCGATGAGGTCAAGGGGCAGTCCATTCCCAAGCGCGCTCTTGAAATTGCGGCAGCTGGTGGCCATAGTGTTTTGATGTCCGGGCCGCCGGGCACAGGTAAATCGATGCTGGCGAGTCGTTTTCCTGGCATCCTGCCCGAGATGACTGAGCAGGAAGCATTAGAGTCTGCTGCAATCCAGTCGCTCAATGGTGGTTTCAATGCTGAGTATTGGCGCCGCCGGCCATTCCGAGCGCCGCATCATACCGCCTCGGCTGTCGCCCTTGTAGGCGGCGGGGGCGTGCCAAGGCCAGGCGAAATTTCGCTAGCACATCATGGTGTGCTGTTTCTTGACGAACTTCCTGAATTTGACCGTAAGGTGCTGGAAGTGCTCCGCGAGCCATTGGAGTCCGGCCGCATTACGATCTCGCGCGCTGCACGGCAAGCAGACTTTCCGGCCAACTTCCAGCTCGTAGCGGCCATGAATCCTTGTCCTTGCGGCTATCTGGGTCACCACAACAACAAATGTCGTTGTACGCCTGATCAAGTATCACGTTATCGCAGCAAATTATCTGGCCCCCTTCTGGACCGTATTGATTTGCATATTGAAGTGCCGGCACTGAGCGATGACGAGCTCACCAGAGCGCCAGATGGCGAATCGAGTGCCAACATTCGCAACCGTGTAGAACGGGCGAGGGAATTACAAACGTGGCGTCAGGGAAAATCCAATGCGCTGCTGAGCAGCAAGGAAGTTGACCAGTTCTGTGTAACTGATGATGCCGGTATGTTGTTGCTGAAGAATGCAGTGAGCAAACTTAATTTATCTGCGCGGGCCTATCATCGCATACTCAAGGTAGCACGTTCCATTGCAGACCTGATGGGTGAAAACATGATCAAGCCCCCGCATATTGCCGAGGCAGTGCAATATCGCCGTTATGAAATCTAGCTTGTCCGAGCTGAGCAGCTGGCGGGATGAAAAGCGTTCTGCCTATCTATATACGATCATTTCTTCTATTGAGAGGGATGCGACGCGACAGCAACTTTTCTCGCGTCTGGCGCAAGAAGCTGAGTCCCAGGCAGGCATTTGGGCGAAGCTCCTGCAAGAAAAGGGTCATTCAACCGGTCACTACTTACCTGAGGTAAGAACACACATCGTGTCCTGGCTCATACGGAAGCTGGGCCCCGTGCGCATTAAACCGATACTCGCTGCGATCAAAATCCGTGGTCTATCAGTTTATAGCAGCCGGCGTATCCTGGGTTCTCATCCGAAACCTGTTTCAGTTGAGGAGGTTGGCGCAAGGCATCATGGTCTTGGCAGAAGTGGAGGGTTGCGTGCGGCTGTGTTCGGGGTGAATGATGGCTTGGTTTCCATCCTTTGCTTGGTCATGGGCGTAGCAGGCGCAGCGGTGAGTTACACCACGATCCTGCTAGCTGGGATTGCTGGTCTGCTGGCGGGTGCTTTTTCCATGGCGGCAGGTGAATATATTTCCATGCGCTCTCAGCGGGAAATGTTCGAATACCAGATTGGTTTGGAACGTGCTGAGCTTGCGCAATACCCTGAAGAAGAAGCCGAAGAGCTTGCGCTTATTTACATAGCGCGTGGCTTTTCTGATGAAGAGGCTGAAGTTTTGGCTCATCGCATGACGGCTGACCTTGAATTAGGTTTGGATACATTGGCACGTGAAGAGTTGGGGCTCAACCCGGATGAGCTTGGTTCCCCCTGGCTGGCCGCAATCTCTTCTTTCGTGGCTTTCAGTGTAGGAGGAGCCATCCCGCTGCTGCCCTATCTTCTCGGCATTCAGCAGCAGGGCTTGGAGGCCTCCTTCATGCTCACAGCCTCGGCCTTATTTGGGGTAGGGGCGATACTATCGCTTTTTAGTGGGCGTAATGCGTGGTGGGGCGGCCTGCGTATGCTCTTGATCGGTAGTGCTGCCGGAGCCTTCACTTACCTGATCGGCGGCATCATGGGGTCGCTTCTGGCCTGATGCTCGCCTGTGCCTCTGCAGTGAGGTGTTCTATAATGATGGTCTTACCAAAATTGCTGCAGACGGAACGTATTATCGTTCTGCTTGTCATGACATACCTTTGAAAGTGTCCCTTTGAAACAAGACGTTACACCATTGATTACTGCCTCACCCATTGAAGCCCAGCTGCGTGATATTCTTGCGCGCCGCATCATGGTGCTGGATGGTGCGATGGGCACGATGATCCAACAGTACAAACTGTCGGAGCAGGATTATCGTGGTGGACGTTTCGTGAATTTCACAGCACCTGCAGGTGAGCGTGAATTGTTCCTCAAGGGCAATAACGAACTGCTGTCGCTAACCCAGCCGCAGATCATTCAGGAAATCCACGAGCAATATCTCGCCGCGGGCGCCGACATCATTGAAACTAACACCTTTGGTGCAACGGGTGTGGCGCAGTCTGACTATTTCATGGCCGACCTCGTCTATGAAATGAATATGCAGTCGGCAAAATTGGCGCGCGCAGCATGCGACAAATACAGTAGCCCCGACAAACCACGTTTTGTTGCAGGTGCGTTAGGACCGACGCCCAAAACCGCTTCCATCTCCCCGGATGTCAATGACCCGGCCGCACGCAACGTGACCTTTGATGAGCTGGTGGCGGCTTACCTGGAGCAGACGCGGGCATTGGTCGAAGGCGGCATAGATATCCTCATGGTTGAGACCATCTTCGATACGCTCAACTGCAAGGCGGCGTTATTCGCCATCGACAGTTTCTTCGAGGAAAGCGGCCAACGTCTCCCCATCATGATCTCTGGCACGGTAACCGACGCCTCTGGACGCATTCTCTCCGGCCAGACTGTTGCGGCCTTCTGGCATTCTGTGCGTCATGCCAGACCATTAACAGTAGGCCTGAATTGCGCACTGGGTGCGGCACTCATGCGGCCCTATGCGGAAGAATTGTCACGCCTGGCGGATACATACGTTTGCATCTATCCGAATGCGGGTTTGCCCAATCCCATGTCTGATACCGGCTTTGACGAAACGCCGGATGTGACTTCGTCACTACTCAAGGATTTTGCAGTAAGCGGATTTGTGAATATTGCGGGCGGCTGTTGCGGTACGACCCCTGCACATATCAAGGCTATTGCAGAACAGGTCAAGGGGCTGCCGCCGCGAGAAATACCTGAGGTAGCTCGCGTTACACGGCTCTCAGGGCTGGAGCCT
>Ga0196976_1000729_pt1 | contig 18953 bp, 17 predicted proteins | sample S3v_513CmetaG_FD_148644 | JGI IMG/M metagenome (GOLD analysis project Ga0196976, IMG submission 148644) | Soil microbial communities from Anza Borrego desert, Southern California, United States - S3+v_5-13C | ecosystem: Environmental > Terrestrial > Soil > Desert | place: USA: California...
GCGGGAAACCCACCTCTAAACCAGACCTCCCCGAGAGCCGTGGTAGACCACCACGTCGATAGGCCGGGTGTGGACGGGCGGCAACGCCTGAAGCTTACCGGTACTAATCACTCGATCGGCTTGATCTGTGCGTGCATGGGCCGCGCGCAGCAGCAAGCCCGCTCAAAACCAACCGCCGCAAGAACCTCGTCGCTTTCACATCTCGATCGGCCGCGTGCGCGCCTGGATGACCTGGTGGTCATGGCGAAGGCCCCAACACCCGATCCCATCCCGAACTCGGCCGTGAAATCCTTCAGCGCCCATGGTACTGCGTCTTAAGACGTGGGAGAGTAGGTCGCCGCCAGGTCTTCCAGCCGCGCATGCCCCCGATCGAGAAAACAAACCCTCCTCACAGACCTCCCCCCCAACACGCAAACGCCTTGCCGGTCCCCCCAAATCAAGGGCGCTGGGAACAGGCGCGTTTTCGCGTGCGCCGCTTTCCAGGCGGGCGGCGGTTGCCGTGTTTGTGCAACCCTCGATCATCAAAGCCGCAACCTCCCGATCCCGCGTGCCCGGAAGGGTTCTCTCCTCCTCCGAGGTGGAGGCGGAGGTCGCTGGCGTTTCTGCACCCGCACCTCTGGCCCGTCCATCTCTGGCCGCCCCATCTCTGGCCCGCCCATCTCTGGCCGCCCCATCTCTGGCCGCCCCATAGCTGGCCGAATGTCGGGCTGGACATGGCCGGATTGCGACGGCAACCCTTCATTGCGCATAAAATGACAATTCGCGCTTTGATAGGGTGAAGGGATAAAGCCATGGCGGCAGACGCGGTGGGAACGCCGGTGATCGGCGGTACCGGGGATGAGACGTTGAGTGGCGGCGGCGGCGATGACGTCGTGAACGGCGGTGACGGAAACGACATCGAGGATGGCGACGCGGGCAACGACGCGCTGAGCGGCGCTTCGGGTGACGACACCCTGTTCGGCGGCCTCGGCGGCGACCTGCTGATTGGCGGCGATGGCGCCGACATCCTGTCCGGTGGTCTGGGGGCCGACACGCTGGTCGGCGGCGACGATGATGACGAGGACTGCTTCTGCAACGTCAGCATCGAGGACATGATCGTCGACTACAAGCCGAACGACACCATCAAGACCACCGTGACCGTGAGCCGGGTTGAGGTGGACAGCTTCGACGGCGTCACCGCGCTGAGCTTCTTCAACGGTGATGAGTGGGTGGACGGCGTCTTCCTGGTCGGCGACTTCGACGGGACCTTCACGCCCGTGTTCAGCGCGGACGGGACGGCCACCATCCGCTACACGCCGCGCAATGCCGGCGGATCAGGGGGCGGATCGGGAGGCGGAACCGACGGTTCCGATCCGGTCACGATCAGCACCGCCACGCAGACCATCGGCGGGCGCACCATCACCGTCACGACCACCTCCGGCGGCGGCGAGGCCACGAGGATCGCCGTCCTCGTGCCCCCGGAAGCCGGGGCGGGTGCCGGCTCCACGCTGGTGTCCCTGCTGCCGGGCGTGACCGACTCCGGGACCCTCACCATAGCGGTGCCGGCGGCCCACCGCGTCACGGCAACCGGCACGGAGCGGCCGCAGAGCGGCGGCGGGGCCCGTTCCGCCCTGTTGGCGCAGGCCATGGCCATTGCCGGCGATGCCGCGACCGCGACCACGCTGGGGCAGGCGGCCGACGGCTTCCTCGATCGCCTTGGCGCCACCGGCCTGACGGTCCGAACGGTGTCGGTTACTGCCGGCGGGGAGTCCGGGCCGGTGCTCGCCTTTGCAGGCAGCGGCGCTTCGGCCCGGGCCCTGGTCGTCGACGTCCGCACGCAGGCGTCGGCACCGGTTCTGCAGATCGACGGCGTCGACTTCGTGGCCGTAGCCGGTGCCGCCACGCTGACCGGCGGGGCTGGCGACAACGTCTGGAGCGGCGACGCGATGGTCCAGAGCATGGCCCTGGGCGCCGGGAACGACACGGCGTTCGGCGGTGCCGGCGGTGACGTGCTGTACGGCAACACCGGCGTGGACGCGCTGTACGGCAACCAGGGGGCCGATACGCTGTATGGCGGCCAGGGCGGGGATATCCTGTTCGGCGGCCAGGGCAACGACGTGCTCGTCGGCAACCTGGGCGCCGACACGCTGTACGGCGGGCTGGGCGCCGACGTGTTCGAGGTCGGCAGCCCATCGGCGGCCGGCGACGTCATCGGTGATTTCGACGCCGGGGTGGACAGGATCGCGGTCGTCGGGCCGAATTTCGGTGCCATTCCGGTCGGCACGCTGTCGGCGCGGCACTTCGCGCTCGACCATCCGACCTCGGCCGATGCGCAGTTCGTGTTCGACACGCGCACCGGCGTGCTGTCCTTCGACGCCGACGGCAGCGGGGCAGGGGCGGGCGTGGCCGTCGCCACGCTGAACGTGCGGACGCTGAGCAGCGTGGACGTGCTGGTCCTCGCTCCGGGCGGCTGAGGGGCGGACGCGGCATCAACCCGAACACTCTCCGCGCGAATGTTCTCCGGCACCGGGGCCACCCGCAAGTGGCAGGAGTGGCGACACAGAAGGGCTATGCGCCTTGACCCATACGATCCCTGGGCCACGGTCGATGCAGGTGCAACACGTGGGAGAGAGTGATATGGGCCGATTGTTTTTCGTGCTGGCGCTTGGCTTGAGCGTTGCCGCCTGCGGTCAGATGGGAGGCGGAAGCAACAGCGGCATGTCGGGCGCCAGCAGCGGCGGGGCCACGGGCCCGGCCGCCAGCAGCAGCGGCGCCGGGGTGTCGGGCGGGGCCGGCAGCGAGAGCGGCATGGGCGGTCGCGGCGGTGGTCCTGGTGGTGCGGGCTCCGGCGGCGCCGGATCCGGTGGGGCCGGTGGCGGGAGCGGCGGCCGTTAGGGCCGGGGGCCGTTTCCGGGGTCTCGGGTTTGCGTGCGCTGCAACATGGGCATTGCGTGCGGCGCCGATCGGACGGAAGATCGGCGCCGCATCCCGGCGTTGACCCACGCATCCCAAAGGAAGGTTCGGATGGCCGGTTACGACAACGCTCAAGGCCCGGAAGGGCTTGTCATCAGCCTGATCGAGACGGCGGCGAAGGCGCTGGACGACATGTCCGACGCGGCGGGAGAGATCGCGCCGGACATCGGCGACCTCACCGACTCCCTTGTCGACGCGCAACGCGTGGCCGACCGCGCGGCGCAGGACCTGCGGCGTATCGCCAAGAAGGTGGCCGCCCGCCGCGCCGCGGCCTGACGATGGACGCACCCGGGCAGGGCGGGCCGAGGCGCCGGCCTGCTCGGGGCGCTCCCCGCCCTGATCAGTCGCAGGCGCGTTCGTGGATGTCCTCGTACACCAGCGGGCTGTCGACGATGGCCAAGCCCTCCGCGACACGGTCGCGGGTGTAGGCGCGGAAATCCTCGGCCGCGGCGCGTTCGGCGCGGGTGCGGCAATCGGCGTCGGCGACCTGGGGCGGTGGCGCGGCGCCGGAGCAGCCGGCCAGCAGGGCGGCGAGTGCGACGAGGATGGGCAGGCGGCACATGGCGTCCTCCGCGGGATCCGGCGCGTTCCCAACCTCAACGCGGCAGACCCGCCGAAGGTTTCCCGCCGAAGGTTTCCCGGCGAAGGTTTCCCGGCCTACTGGCGGCCGATCAGCGTTCCCATCAGGCGGGTGCGGATGGCGGCAACGGCGCATTCCAGCGGGCGGTCGGCCTCCGGCTTGGCGGGCACTCCGGCGACGTCGGGGCACAGTTCGTCCATCTTCCAGGCCCGCGGGTTGGGCGGCGGCGGCGCATGCGGGTCGCAGGCGGCGGGATCGGCGTGCATCTCCTCCGGCGGCGGGCCGCCGTTGGTGACCGGCATGGCCGGCTTGATCTCCAGGTTCGGCGTGACGCCGAAGCAGTCCACCAGCGCCCCCGACGGGCGGAAGTAGCGTGCCGTGGTCAGCCGGATGCCGACGTCGCCGGACAGCGACGATATGGTCTGCACCGACCCCTTGCCGTAGCTGCGCGCCCCGAACAGCAGCGCCCGGCTGTGGTCCTGCAGGGCGCCGGCGACGATCTCCGACGCCGAGGCGGAGCCGCTGTTGACCAGCACGACCAGCGGCAGACCCGCCATCAGGTCGCCCGGCGTGCCGGAGTAGCGGCGGTTTTCGTCCGGGTCGCGGCCACGCACGGAGACGATGTCCACCGCCTCCAGGAACCGGTCGGCGACGTTGACCGCTTGGTCGAGCAGGCCGCCGGGGTTGTTGCGCAGGTCCAGCACCGCGCCGGCCAGCCGGCCGCCGGCCTGCCGGCGCAGGTCCTCCACCGCCTCGTCCAGCGCGTGCGCGGTCTGCTGGTTGAAGGTGGCGATGCGGATGAAGGCGACGTCGCCTTCCAGGCGGTAGCGCACCGGCTGGATCTTGACGATGGCGCGGGTCAGCGCCACGCGGAACGGGTTCTGGCCGCTGGCGCGCTGCAGCGTCAGCGCCACCGAGGTGCCGACGGGGCCGCGCATGCGGGCCACGGCGTCGCGCAGGTTCAGCCCCTTGACCGGGTGCTCGTCGATGCGGGCGATCAGGTCGCCGGTGCGCAGGCCGGCGCGCGCGGCGGGCGAGCCGTCGATGGGCGAGACGACGCGGACCAGCCCGCTCTCCTCGTCCATCGTCACTTCGATGCCCAGGCCGCCGAACTCGCCCTGCGTCTGTTCGCGCATGTAGCGGAAATGCTCGGAATCGAGGAAGCTGGAATAGGGGTCGAGGCCGCTCAGCATCGTGTCCAGCGCCGCTTCGGTGAGGGCACGGTCGTTGGACTGAGGGTCTTCCTTCTTCTTCTTGTGCAGCCCGGTGAGCGCCTTGTCGACCAGCACCTGCGGGTCCATCGGCTTCACGTATTCCGCCAGCACCCGGCGCATCACGTCGGCGAACAGCACGTAGTTGCGGTCGCCCGTGGAGGGCAGGGTTCCGCTGCTGCGCACCTTGGCGAATTCATGGCGGTAGCGGTCGAGCGCTGCGCCGATGTCGGCGCGGCCGGCCGGCGCCACCGCGCAGGCGGTGCCCGTGGCCACCAACAGCAGCAACAGCGCCACCAGCAGTCTCGCCATCCTGCGCCCCTCTCGACCCGCCGGCTCGGCCGGCACAAGCAAATTCATACGACGCCACTATATCAGCGTTTCGCCATTCCACGGCTTGCGCGCGATCAAACGCGCCGCGCTGGAGGGGCGGTCTCCGTACAGCACGTTAGCATGCCGCACACCCGATCTCAATTTGGCGCGGGCCGCGCTCGCGCCCGGCCCCGGGCCATGTCCTGGAACTCCATATCCTGGAACTCCTTGTCCCGGAACTCCGGCCCGCAACGAAGATGGGGATGGAACGCCGGTTTGCCTGCCCGCATTGGTGGATTTCTGACGAAAGAACAATCGGGACTATCCATCGGGGCGGCATCAGCAGATGCGCGGCAGCTGTTCGCCCGACAGCCAGTCGACGATGCGCTTGCCGCCGAAACGCGTCTCCATCTGCACGAAGTGGTGCGGATCCTCGTGCACCGTGCCGACCATCGCGGCGTCACGCCCCAGCGGATGCGCGCGCATGGCGTCCAGCAGGCGCTGCGCGTCTTCGGCGGCGCAGATGGCGATGAGCTTGCCTTCGTTGGCGACGTAGAGGGGATCGAGGCCGAGCAGCTCGCACGCCGCCGCCACCTCGCCGCGCACGGGGATGTCGGCCTCGCGCAGCAGCATGCCGACGCGCGACTGGTGCGCGATCTCGTTGAGCGTGGTGGCGAGGCCGCCGCGAGTCGGGTCGCGCAGCACATGCACGTCCGGCACCGCCGCCACCATGCCGGCGACCAGCCCGTGCAGCGACGCCGCGTCGGAGACGATGGCGGTTTCGAAGCTCAGGTTCTCGCGGGTCGACATGATGGCCACGCCGTGGTCGCCCATGGTGCCGCTGACCAGGATGACGTCGCCGGGGCGAGCCCGGTCGCCCGACGGCGCCACGCCCGGCGGCACGACGCCGAAGCCGGTGGTGGTGATGAACACGCCGTCGCCCTTGCCGCGCTCCACCACCTTGGTGTCGCCGGTCACGATGGACACGCCGGCCTCGCGCGCGGCGACCGCCATGCTGTGGACGATGCGCTGGAGGTCGGCCAGCGGGAACCCCTCCTCCAGGATGAAGCCGGCGGTGAGGTAGAGCGGCTTGGCACCGGCCATCGCCACGTCGTTGACGGTGCCGTGCACGGCCAGCGCGCCGATGTCGCCGCCGGGGAAGAACAGCGGCGAGACGACGAAGCCGTCGGTCGTCACCACCATGCGCCCGGCCGGCACGTCGAAGGCCGCCTGGTCGTTGCCCTGGTCGAGCAGCGGGTTGGAGAAGGCTGCGGCGAACAGCTCGCGCACGAGCTGGGCCATCGCCTTGCCGCCGGATCCGTGGCTCATGTCCACGGCGCCGTTGGCGAGGTCGAGCTTGCGGGTGAACAGGCGGCCGGTGGTCATGGCGGGATGCACGCTTTATCGAAGTGGGGAGAGGGAAAGGGGCGGGAGTGTATCACCCGGCCGGCGGATCGTCAGGTACGCGGTCCTGCGCGCCGTGCCAGATGCGCAGGATTTCGATGCTTCCAGGGTGATCGGGCGTGTCTTCCCTGGTTCGATAGACGATTACGAAGGGATGAACACCGGGAAGTTCGCGCGTGCCTGGCTCCGCGCCGGCCCGACCGATCCGTGGATGTTCGTGCAGAATGCGGGTGGCCCGGCGCAGGCGACCGACGATGTCTTGGGCAGCCGACGCTCCACGGGTGCGGAGCGTGTAGGCGCGGATATCCGCAAGAGCGTGGATGGCCTCAGGAGTCCAGCCGACCCGCCGCACGCCCGGTTTCAGCCGGCAGTGCGCCGGGCCTTCGGCACCGGCATCGAAAGCTCGTTCTCACTGCCCCAGGAATCGACCCAGGCCCACACGTCCTCGTCATCGACCAGAAGCCCGGCGTCGGCCGACGCGACTCCCTCCTGGACGGCCTTCAGGAAAGCCTCCTTGTCACCGTAGACGGGGTCCCATTCGGCGGGACGCTCGGGCTGTGGCCGCAGCTTGGTCATGGCAGAAAGGCTATCACGCGGCCGGAGCACCGGCAACGGCATCCCCCGATTGCGTCATGCCGGCCTCGGCCAGCAGCGCCAGCGTGCGTTCGGCCTCGGCGGGGTCGAGCTTGTTGATGGCGTAGCCGACGTGGACGATCACGTAGTCGTCGATGGCCACGTCCTCGACCAGGGCCAGGGAGATGGTGGTCTTCACCCCGCCCAGGTTGACGGTGGCGCGGTCGTCGTCCAGCAGTTCGACGACGCGGGCGGGCACGGCGAGACACATCGGTACCTTCCTCCCTGGCTCACAAATCTAACTCAAACAAACCGGGCTCAAACTTTGCGCGGCGACCCAGGCCTGCCCCAGGCTCAGGCCGCCGTCGTTGGCCGGAGCCTGACGTGGCAGCAGCGCCGCGACGCCGCGTTCCGCGAACCCCGCCGCCAGCCCCTCCGCCAGCACGGCGTTCATCAGGCAGCCGCCGGACAGCGCGATGCGGCCGAAACCATGGCGCTCCAGCACCGGCATCGCCCAATCCACCAGCGCCGCCACCAGCGTGCCATGGAACAGGTCGGCACCGTCCGCCGCATTGATCTGCAACAGTCTTTCAAGCAGTGGTGCCAGGTCAAGCACACCGCCTTCGATGCGCCTGCCCTCCACCCGCCATGCGCCGTCCGCCGCGCGCGGCGCGCGGACCAGCGATTCCAGCGCCATCGGCGCCTCGCCCTCGAACCCGGCGACGGCGCGCACGCCCAGCAACCCGCAAGCCGCGTCGAACCAGCGCCCGCACGACGAGGTGAGGGGCGCGTTCACGCCGTTCTCGATCATCCGCCGCACACCGTCCGCCGGTCCGTGCGCGGCGAAGCGGGCGGCGATCTCCGACGACCGTCCCAGGCGCACCAGCGCCGCCGCCGCCATGCGCCAGGGCTGGCGCGCCGCCGCGTCGCCGCCGGGCTGGGCCAGCGGGGCGAGGTGGCCCAGGCGCTCGAACCGGGCGCCGTCCACGTACAGCATCTCCCCGCCCCAGGCGCCGCCGTCGGCGCCCAGGCCGAAGCCGTCGAGCGCGAGGCCGACCGCCGGCCCCTCGATGCCGTGTTCGGCCAGCACGGCGGCGACGTGCGCGTGGTGGTGCTGCACGGGAATGGCGGGCAGGCCCAGCTGTTCGGCAAGCCGCTCGGCGAAGCGGGTGGATTGGAAGTCGGGGTGCAGGTCGTGCGCGACGGCGACCGGCGTCACCTCCAGGATGTGCAGCAGGTGTTCGGCCGCCTCCTCCAGGAAGCCGACGGTGGCGGCGTTGTCCAGGTCGCCGACGTGCTGCGACAGGAATGCCTCGGCGCCGCGGGCGACGCAGACGGTGTTCTTCAGGTGCCCGCCCACCGCCAGCAGCGGGGGCACGGCGCGGGTCAGGCGGATCGGGTCCGGCACGCTGCCGCGCCCGCGGCGCAGGTAGGCGGGTGCTCCGGCCACCACCCGCATCACCGAATCGTCGGCGCGCACGAGGATGTCGCGGTCATGGTCCACGATCAGGTCGGCGATGCCGGCAAGGCGGCGGTGCGCCTCGCCGTTGCCGATGGCCAGAGGCTCGCCGCCGGGGTTGGCGGAGGTCATGACCAGGGTGAGGTCCTGCGGCTGGTCCAGCCACGCGGTGCCGTCCGGCCGCCCGGCGCCCTCGTGGAACAGCAGGTAGTGGATTGGCGTGTAGGGCAGCATCACGCCCAGCCACGCGAGGTCGGGCGCGATGTCCGGGGCGAGCACCGGCGCGTCGTCGCGCCGCCGCAGCAGCACGATCGGCCGCGCGGTGCCCTCCAGCAGCGCGCGCTCCTCCACCCCGACGTGCGCGAACCGCCGCGCGGAGGCGGTGTTGGCGACCATCAGGGCGAAGGGCTTGCCGTTGCGCTGCTTGACGCGGCGCAGGCGCGCGACCGCCCCGTGGTCGAAGGCGTCGCAGGCCAGATGGAAGCCGCCCAGCCCCTTGATGGCGACGATCTTCCCGGCCCTCAGCGCCGCCAGAACCTCCTCCACCGGGTGCGACAGGCGCGGGCCGCAGGCGGGGCAGGCGGTGGGCTGGGCGTGGAAGCGGCGGTCGCCGGGATCGTGGTATTCGCGCTCGCACTCCGGGCACAGCGGGAAGGCGGCCATGGACGTCTGCGGCCGGTCGTAGGGCAGGCGGCGGGTGATGGTGAAGCGCGGCCCGCAGTGCGTGCAGTTGAGGAACGGGTAGCGGTACCGGCGGTCGGCCGGGTCGAACAGCTCGCCCAGGCAGGCGGGGCAGATGGCGGCGTCGGCGGTGACGGCGGTGGTGACGGCGCGGCCGGTGTCGCTGGCGCGGATGGCGAAACCGGCCTCGCCGGCCAGGGGCGCCACCGCTTCCACCTCCACCGCGTCGATGCGGGCGAGCGGCGGCGGTTCGGCCTTCAGCGCCGCGAGGAAGCCAGCGGTGTCCGGCCCTTGCGCCTCCAGCAGCACGCCCTCGCCGTCGTTCAGCACCCAGCCGGACAGGCCGTGCCGGCGCGCCAGCGCGTGCACGGTGGGGCGGAAGCCCACCCCCTGCACCCGGCCGCGCACACGCACGCGGACGCGCTGCGGGACGGCCGTCATGCCCGCCGTCTGGCCTTCGCCAGCCCGGCGTCGATCCAGGTGTACCACGCGTCCAGGCCCTGGCCGGTGGTGGAGGAGACCTGCATCACCTCCAGCCCGGGCTTGAGCTGGCGGGCGTAGCCGATCATCCGCTCCACGTCGAAGGTCAGGTGCGGCAGCAGGTCGACCTTGGTGACCAGCAGCAGGTCGGCGGCGGCGAACATATTGGGGTACTTCAGCGGCTTGTCCTCGCCCTCCGTCACCGACAGGACGACGACCTTGCGCGCCTCGCCCAGGTCGAAGCCGGCGGGGCAGACGAGGTTGCCGACGTTCTCGATGAACAGCACGCTGTCGTCGGCCACGCCCAGGCCGCCCACCGCCTGGGTGATCATCTGGGCGTCCAGGTGGCAGCCCTTGCCGGTGTTGATCTGGATGGCGCGCGCACCGGTGGCGCGGATGCGGTCGGCGTCGAAGGAGGTCTGCTGGTCGCCCTCGATCACCGCCACGGGGAAGCGGCCCTTCAGGTCGGTCAGCGTGCGCGCCAGCAGCGTCGTCTTGCCCGAACCGGGGCTGGACATGAGGTTCAGGACGAACACCCCTTTGGCGGCGAAGAGCTGGCGGTTGACGGCGGCGAAGCTGTCGTTCTTGGCCAGGATGTCCTGCTCGATCCGCACCAGCCGCGTCTGGCTCATGCCCGGTACCGAGGCGCCGGCGGCGCCGTGGCCGTAGTGCAGCGTGCCCCCGCCGTGGTCGTGCCCGTGGTCATGCCCATGCCCATGGTCGTGGACATGCGCTTGCGCGTGGCTGTGGCCGGCATGGTCGTGCGTGTGGCGGATCACCGTGCCGTCGGGCAGCACGTGCTCGTGCTCATGGTGATGGACATGGCCCTCGTCCCGGCCTTGCCCCTGGCCCTCGATCCTGGTTTCGCCGTCGCCGCAGCCGCAGACCGTGCACATCACTCCACCTCCAGTTCCTTGATCCGCATCTGCTCGCCGTCGGTGAGGACCCATTGGTGCCCGCCGCACTCCGGGCAGGGGGCGTAACGTTCGGCAATCTCCACCGTTTTCGCGCACGCCGTGCAGAAGGCCTGTCCGGGCGGCCGCTCGATCTCCAGCCGTGCCCCTTCGGCCGGCGTGCCGCGGCTGACGACGTCGAAGCCGAACTCTATCGCCTCCGGCTCCACGTGCGATAGGCGGCCGATGACGAGGCGCACGGTTCTCACCGTGCGGAAGCCCTGCGCCTCCGCCTGTTCGCGGATCACGTCGACGATGCCCTGGCTGAGCGCCATCTCGTGCATGCCGGTCAGAGCCCCATCTGCGGCCGGTAGCCGTCGGCCAGCGCCGCGACGATGGAGGGCGGCGTCAGCAGCGCGAAGCCCGCCGCGTCCGCCAGCGGGCCGGCGTCGGCGTAGCCGTCGGGTGACCAGCGGTGCAGCCGGCCTCCGGCCGCCAGGAAGGCATCCACGCCACGCGCCACGAACGCGCCATCCGGCAGGTTCGCCGGCAGCGGGTGCAGACGGCGGGCGCGGGTGGCGGGATCGATCCGCTCGGTGTGCAGGCGGGCGTCCAGCTCCGGCGCACGGGGTGGGGCATCGAGGCCGTTGCCGCGCGCCCAGTGGGCGCGGAAGCGGGTGAAATCGGCACGGCGGCACTCGGCGCAGGGGCGGTGCCCGGCGGCCAGCGCCGTGGCCTCGTCCAGGAAGAACAGCTCCGTGTACAGCCCCGGCTGCATCAGCGGGCGGCGGCGCCCCTTGAAGGACAGAAGGCAGCAGATCCAGGCCCGCGTGGTCCAGTTGCGGCGGATGGCGCCGTGCTCGTCGTGCAGGCAGCCACGGTTGCCCATCCAGGCGCCGCGTGCGGGAACGGCGACCGCTTCGCCGAACGGGGTGACGCGGTTGCGGCGCGGCATGGCCTAGGCCTCCTCCACCGTGACGGCGGCGCGCACGCAGGGATCCAGCGCCGCCACCAGCAGCGCCGCCCGGCCGGCCAAGTCGCCTCCGGCCGGATCGACACCGGCCAGGGCGCTGGTGAGGCCGCGCGCCAGCGGCCCGTCGGCGGCAAAGTTCCACTCGGTCGGCGCCACGGTGCGGTAGTCGGCCATCCGTCCGTCGGCGATGCGCACCCAATGCGCCAGCCGGCCGCGCGCCGTTTCCACCGCTCCGGCCCCGGTGCCGCGGTCGCCCCGTGCCGGTGCCGGGCCGGCGGGTTCCAGCCGGTCCAGCAGCGCCGCCATGCGGTCCGGCAAGCCGGCCAGTTCGACCAGCCGGGCGGCGAAGTGCGCGGCAAGCCCGGCACCGGACCGTGTGACCAGCGCCGCCACCAGCGGGTGGTCCGCGGTGCGCGCCAGCGGCCCGGTGAGGGCCGGGGCGCCGTCCCGGTGCGGACGGGCGGAGAAGCCGGGATCGGCCGCCAGCCGCTCGGCGAACCAGGAGGGCGGCAGGTCGGGCAGGGCGGCGACGTCGCAGCCGCCGAACCCCGCGAGGTCCGGCGTCAGGACCTTCGCCAGCAGCCGGGCGGTGGGCGTGGCGCCGTCGGCAGCCCAGGCGGCGAAATCGTTTGGTGTTTCAAGGGCCGGCGCGCCGCCGAAGACAGCGTGGCCGATCCCGGCGCGCAGGCGGTCGATCGCGGCGGCGAGGGCCGCCGTATCGGGACGCAGCGTGCCGCCGCCGGGGGTGATGGCATCGCGCTGCGGATACAGGGCAGGCACCAGCGCCGACACGGCCGCGCGCAACGGGGCGAGGTCCTGCGGGCGCGGTGCCTCGCCCAGCAGGCGCGGCCAGTCCATGCAGGCCTGCCACGCGTGGCTGCCCGCCGTCTCGCCCAGCACCAGCAGCGTGCGGGCCGCCCGGTGGGGAGCGTCGGGTGCCGCGCCGAGCGCCGCCTCGCACGCCTCCACCGCCGCCACGCCCTGGCCCATGCCGCAGACGCTGTAGAGCAGCGGCAAGAGGCGCAGCGCCTCTGCCACCGTGCGGCCTGCCAGCGCCCCGGCCGCTGAGGTCGGGCGCTGCACGGCGACCCGCGCGGCGCGCACGGTGCCGCCCGCCACCGTCAGGTGGACGGTCACCGCGCCCTCGATCCCGGCGGTCATGCTCATGCCCGGTAGCCCCTCTCAGGCCGGCCATTCTGATGGAACCGGGGCAGGCTACACTGATGTGCATCAAGGCCGCACCACCCGATCGGGCAGGTGCGAATACGGAAACGGCGCCCCGAAGGGCGCCGTCGCGTTGGGGATGCGGGCCGTTCAGCCGCGCCGGACGATGGACAGGAAGCCGTTCACCTCGTTGCCCAGCTTCTGCGATTCGCCGAGCAGCGCCTTGGCGGCGGCCAGCAGTTCCTCCGCGCTGGCGCCGGTGCTCTGGGCTTGGCGGGAGACCTCGCCGATGCTGCCGGTGACCGAACGCGTGCCGGTGGAGGCCTGCTGCACGTTGCGGGCGATCTCGCTGGTCGCGGCCCCCTGCTGCTCCACCGCGGCGGCGACCGTGGTGGTGATCTCGCTGATGCGGCGGATGGTGTCGACGATGGCGGAGATGGCGCCCACCGCGCGCTGCGTCTCGCCCTGGATGGCGCCGACCTGGTTCTGGATGTCCTCGGTCGCCTTGGCGGTCTGGTTGGCGAGGTTCTTCACCTCCTGCGCCACGACGGCAAAGCCCTTGCCGGCCTCGCCCGCGCGCGCCGCCTCGATGGTGGCGTTCAGCGCCAGCAGGTTGGTCTGGCTGGCGATGTCGTTGATCAGGTTCACCACGTCGCCGATCTTCTGCGCGGCGTCGGCCAGGCCCTGCACGGTGGTGTTCGTCTCCTGCGCCTCGCTGACGGCGCGGTCGGCGACCTGCGTCGCCTCGCCCACGTGGCGGCTGATCTCGCCGATGGAGGCCGACAGCTCCTCGGCCGCCGCCGCCACCGTCTCGACGTTGGCGGAGGCCTGCTCGGACGCGGCGGACACGGTGGTCACCGCGGCCTGCGTCTCCTCGGCGTTGCGCGACAGCCGCTCGGCGTTGCCGCGCATGCGGTTGGCGGATTCGGTGACGGCGCGCACCACCACGTCGATGTTGCCGGCGAAGCTCTGCGTCGCGCGGTCGATCTCCGCGCGACGGCGGGCCTGCTCGGCCTCGCCCTCGCGCTGGCGGCGGTCCAGCTCGTCCGCGTGGCCGAGGGAGTCCTTGAAATGGGCGACGGCGCGGGCGATGTCGCCGATCTCGTCCGTGCGGTCGGTGTCGTTGACGGTGACCGCGAAGTCCTTGCGCGACAGCGCCCCCATCACGTCGACGAGGCCGTGCAGGGCGCGCAGCTGCGACTTGACGTAGTAGAAGGTCAGCACGACCAGGGCGATGCCGATCAGCGTGGCGATCATGGCGATGCGCCAGCCCAGCGCGGTGACCATCTCATAGAACTCGCCCTTCGGCATGCCGACGGCGATGGTGCCGATGGTCTTGCCGGCGGTGTCCTTCAGCGGCACGTAGCTGAGGATGTACAGCACGTCGCGCACCATCGCCTCGCCCACATACGCTTGGCCGCGGCCGATCACCTGCTGGGAGACGGCCTCCGAGATCCTCGAGCCGATGGGGCGGCTGCCGTCGGGGTTCTTCAGCGTGGTGGCGATGCGCTCGTCGCCGCGGGTCATGGTGACCGTCAGGCCGTTCAGCGCGCCGCTGACCTTGTCGACCACGTCGAAGGAGCCTTCGACCACGCGGCTGCCGACCGCCAGCTTGCCGTTGATCAGCGAATAGGGTTCGTTCAGCGGGTTCAGCACCGCCAGGGCGACCTTCATGTTGGTCTCCTGCCGGGCAATCTCCAGCTCCTTCAGTTCGTTGGACACGAAGTAGAGCGCCATGACGACGATGGCCGAACAGCTGACGATCGTGCCGACGATGTTGAGGACGACGAGCTTCTGGTTGAAGCTCAGCCGGCTGAACAGGCCCCCCATGCGCAAAACTCCCACGTGCGTGACCGCTTCGGTCTATTGCCGTAAGCGAAAGAATTGTGCGCGGGAAGGTAGCAGTTTTAAGCGATGGTGCGCAACAAGCGGAGGGAGCGCCTTTCGTCGCGCCCACCGCGTCGTAATGCGCAACGCTTCCCATCGGAAAGTTGATCTGGCACCATCGGGGCACTCGAATAACGGGTGCAGGGTGTCGTCATGAGTTCCTGGGTGTGGGGTCCGTATTTTCAGTTCCCGAGCGGGAACGTGTCGCAGAACGGCTGGCTCGACCATCTGTCGTGGTTCAGCCCGACCATCAATGTGGGTGCATCCGCCGATCCGCAACTGGAGGTGCGCATCACCCGCGAGCTCGGGTCGTATGGCCGGCAGCTCGGCACCATCCTGGACGCGGTGGAGGTGCTGCGCCGCCATGCCAACCTGGACACCGCCGCGCTGCCGCCGGAAGACCGGGCGAAACTGGAAAAGCTCGACCGCCTGCACGCCGCCGTCGACTGCATGAAGGAAAACGCCCGGACATAGCGGCACCCACCCGGCGCCCTGCCCGGAGTGGCTCTTGCGCGCCATCGGGGACGTTCGTTAGCATACGGCAACAATAACGCCGGCAAGGGGAGCGGCGCGGGGTGGCGGAACCGGTGGCCCAGGGCGCGGAATCGGCGGAGGAGCGCATCCTGCGGCTGGAGCGCCGCGTGGCCGAGCTGGAGGCGGAACGGGCCGCCGCCGCAGCGTCCCTGGCCGACCTGCGCGCCAGCAAGGCGCGCCTGCGCGACCGCGAGGAGCTGCTGACCCTGGTCATGCGCGGCCCCAACGACGGGCTGTGGGACTGGAACCCGGTCACCAAGGCGCTGTTCCTGTCCGCCCGCCTCCTGTCGATCATCGGCTTCGACAGCGACACGCTGCACACCAACACGCACGAATGGCTGAAGATCGTCCATCCCGACGACCGCGCCGGCTATGAGGCCAAGGTGGCCGAGCACCTCAAGGGCCTGACCGACCAGTTCGAGGCGGAGTACCGGGTGGCCGGCCCCGACGGCGCCTATCGCTGGGTGCTGTCGCGCGGGCTGGCGTTGCGCGGGCCGGACGGGCGGGCCTATCGCATGGCGGGCTCCATCGCCGACATCACCGACATCAAGCGCCGGGAGGGCGAGCTGCGCGCCAGCGAAGCGCGCTTCCGTTCCCTCATCCAGACGGCGGGCAGCATCATCCTGGTGCTGGACGCCGACGGCATGGTGGTGGAAGCCAACCGCGAGGCGGAACGCGCGTTCGGCGGCTGGCCCGTCGGCCAATCATGGCGGGAGCTGATCGACGAGCCGCCGGACGGCTCCTTCGCCTACCAGCTCACCGTCGCCAAGGCCGGGCGGGAGATCCGCAACTTCGAGCACGCGGGGCACGACCCGGCCGGGGCCGAGCGCGTCATCCTGTGGAACATGAACCGCCTGCCGGAGGCCGGGGGCGACGGCGCCGCCGTCATCTGCGTCGGCCAGGACATCACCCGCCGCAAGCGGATGGAGCGCGCGCTGCGCCAGGCGCACGACGAGCTGGAGATGCGCGTCGAGGAGCGCACGCTCGACATGCTGCGCGCCAAGGAACAGGCGGAACTGGCCAACCGCGCCAAGTCGGAGTTCCTGGCGAACATGAGCCACGAGCTGCGCACGCCCCTGAACGCCATCATCGGCTTCGCCTCGATGATGGAGAGCCAGCTGGTCGGCCCGCTGGGCAATCCCAAGTACCAGGAATACGCGCGGGTCATCGTCAAGTCGTCGGGGCACCTGCTGGCCGTCATCAACGACATCCTCGACGTCGCCAAGATCGAGGCCGGCAAGTTCGAGATCCACGCCCAGCCCATGGACATGCGCGACGCGGTCGAAAGCTCGGTCATGCTGATCCGCGAGCGCGCCTTCGACGGCGGCATCGACCTGCAGGCGGAGGTCGCCGACGACACGCCGCCGGTGCTGGCCGACGGCGTGCGGGTCAAGCAGATCCTGCTCAACCTGCTGTCCAACGCCGTCAAGTTCACGCCCGAGGGCGGGCGCGTGCGGCTGAGCGTCCGTCCCGCCGACGCCGCGCGCGTGCTGGCCGAGGTGAGCGACACCGGCATCGGCATGAGTGCGGAGGGAATCGAGCTGGCCATGCAGCCCTTCGGGCAGGTGGACAGCCATCTGTCGCGCCGGGCCGGCGGCACCGGCCTGGGGCTGCCGCTGGTGCGCTCCTTCGTCGACCTGCACGGCGGGGACATGGAGATCGAAAGCGCGGAGGGGCAGGGGACCACCGTGCGCGTCTACCTGCCCGTGGCGGCGGACGCGGCCTGACCTGCACCGCGACAGCGCACGGCCGACAGCGCACGGTTGACAGGGAGGGGCGAAGCGGGTGTCCTGTCGCCCCAATCCCCGGCAACAGCCCCCGGCACCAGACCCCATCATGCGCCTGTCGATCGCCGCTTCGCTCCTCGCCACCCTCATGGCGCTGCCGTTCTCCGCGCACGCCCAGGCCCCCGGCTACGATTGCGCCCGCCCCGCCTCGCGCGCCGACAAGGCGCTGTGCGACGACCCGGCGCTGGCCAGCCTCGACCGGATGGTGACGCGGGCCTACACGCTGGCCCGCGAGAACCGGCCGGGCGAGGCGGACGCGCTGCGGGCGGAGCACTGGCGCTGGCAGGCCGGGCGCGACGGGCTGCTGAAGGACCCCACCGACGTCAAGCCGCTGTTCCGCGCCTACGATTCCTGGCTGCGCATGCTGATCGTCAAGGCCGGCCCGCGCGCCACCCAGGCGGCCCTGGCTGCCGCACGGCCCATCGACCCGCTGACGGAGTCCGGCGCCCAGGCGGAGGAGGCGGCGGCCTTCGTCGCCTACGTGGCGACCACGCAGCAGCCCGACCCCAACCCGCCGCCCGAGGCGCCGGACGAGTTCCTGTCCACCTACGAGCGCTACGCCGGCTTCACCTTCATCGGGGCGCTGGCCGACGGGCGCATGGTGGCGATGGTGCCGACCGACTGCTTCGCCTACCAGTGCGCGGCCGCGCCCTACCTGCTCGATCCCAAGGCGGGGAGGATCACCCGCGCCGCGGTCGACGTGCTGGACAAGGCCGGCGCGCTGAAGTCCGATCCGCACGCCACGCCGCTGGGCATCCCGTCGGTCGCCGGCAACCAGATCGAGGTGTTCGAGCAGGCGCGCGGCAGCGGCGACTGCGGCAACCGCTGGACCTACCGCGCCGACGCCGCGGCGCTGCGCCTCGTCAAGCGCATCGCCAAGCCGGCCTGCGACGGCAAGGACTGGGCGCCGAACACCACGGTGACGAAGACGTACCGGTAGCCCGCCCGCGCGATTGACCGCCTCCGCCGCACTCGCCACCTTAGGTCAAGGCAGACGGGGAGGGCGGCGATGACGGGCGGCCGGCAGGAACTCATGCGGCGGATCGACCAGGCGCTGGGACGCGCCCGGGCCGATCTGGTCATCAAGGACACGCGCTTCCTCAACGTCGCCACCGGCGAGATCGCCGAAGGCGACATCGCCATCTGCGGCGACCGCATCGTCGGCACCTACGAGTCCTACGACGGCGTGCGGGAGATCGACGGGCGGGGCCTGACCGTCGTTCCCGGCTTCATCGACACGCACGTGCACTGCGAGTCCACCTGCGTCACGCCGTTCGAGTTCGACCGCTGCGTCCTGCCGCGCGGCACCACCACCGCCATCTGCGACCCGCACGAGATCTGCAACGTTCTGGGCGAACGCGGGCTGACCTATTTCCTGGAGAGTGCCGGGCGCATGGCTCTGGACCTGCGCGTCCAGCTGTCCTCCTGCGTCCCCGCCACCGACCTGGAAACATCGGGCGCGCGGCTGGAGGCGGACGACCTCGTCCGCTACCGCGACCATCCGCACGTGCTGGGTCTGGCCGAGTTCATGAACTTCCCCGGCGTCTTCGCCAAGCTGCCGGCGGTGCTGGACAAGCTGGCCGCCTTCCAGGACCGGCACATCGACGGGCACGCCCCGCTGGTGCGCGGGCGGGAGCTGAACGCCTACCTGTCGTGCGGCGTGCGCAACTGCCACGAGACCACCAGCGCCGACGAGGCGTGGGAGAAGCTGCGCAAGGGCATGCAGGTGCTGATCCGTGACGGGTCCGTGTCCAAGGACGTGCACGCGCTGGCCGGGGTGATCGGGCCGGAGACCTCGCCCTTCCTCGGCTTCTGCACCGACGACCGCAACCCCCTCGACATCGCCGAGGAGGGGCACATGGACCACCTGATCCGCGCGGCCATCAAGCTGGGCGCGCCGGTGGCGCACGTCTACCGCGCGGCGACGTGGTCGGCGGCGCGCGGCTTCGGGCTGTTCGACCGCGGTCTGGTGGCGCCGGGCCAGCGCGCCGACCTCGTCCTGCTCGACGACCTGGAGGACTGCGCGGTCAACACCGTCATCAAGGGCGGTGCCGTGGTGAGCG
>Ga0196976_1000730_pt1 | contig 18947 bp, 16 predicted proteins | sample S3v_513CmetaG_FD_148644 | JGI IMG/M metagenome (GOLD analysis project Ga0196976, IMG submission 148644) | Soil microbial communities from Anza Borrego desert, Southern California, United States - S3+v_5-13C | ecosystem: Environmental > Terrestrial > Soil > Desert | place: USA: California...
AGGAAAACTCCCCGGTGCCGCTGATCACCGGCGTTGCTGACATGACAGCGACGCGAATCGACGCACGGGCAGCGTCCGGAGGCACACGACCGGGCGACGGTCGGCCGGTGGCGCGCGTCGAACATGCCACGAGCAGCGCGCCGAGAACGATGAGCCGACGCATCACCGTCCGAACGAGCCGATACTGGCGAGCGGCAGGTTGCGCCGCGATCTGGGTGGCACTGAGCCCGCCGCGCGGGAAACGATACGCACCAGCGACGCATGCATGTCGTAGTCATCGTCCACCGCGTCTATCCGCACGTCAACGATATCGCCTGGAGCCAATGCGTCGCCGCCGGCGAGCCGCGTGATGCCATCGATGTCGTGCGCCTGCCAGAGCGTTCGCGTCTCGATTTCGCCCCCCTGCCCCGCGGCGGGGACGCGATCGACAATCGCACGAACCTCGCGAGCGATACGCGATTCGAGCCGATCGGTCGTGATCATGCGCTGCAGCTCGTTGAGCCGCTCCAATCGCTCGAGCTTTACAGACTCCGGAACGTCGTCGGGCAGCGCATGCGCGGCCGTGCCTTCCTGTGGCGAGAACGTGAAGGCACCGACGCGATCCAGCTGGATGTCCTCGAGCAATTCCATGAGCGTTGCAAAGTCGGCGTCCGTCTCACCGGGGAACCCGACGATGCAGGTCGTGCGGATCGCCACATCGGGCACCATGTCGCGGATGCGCTGCACTTTCTCACGGATAGTCCGGTTGCGCTCAGGGCGACGCATGCGCTTGAGCACGTCGTCTGCGCCATGCTGCATGGGCATGTCGAAGTACGGTACGATCCGGGGCTGGGTCGCGACGAGTTCCAGCAGACGCGGGGTAATCCCCGCGGAATACAGATAGAGCATCCGGATCCACGGGATGCCAGTCTCGCGGACGAGCGTCTCGAGCAGGAGCGGCAGCGACTCGCCAGTGCCGCGCAGGTCCCGGCCATAGTGCGCGAGGTCCTGGGCGACGAGGTTGATCTCCCGCGCGCCCTGTGCCTCGAGGAGCTGTGCCTCGCGCACGATGTCGTCCAGCGTGAAGGAGCGGTGCTTTCCGCGCATCAACGGGATGGCGCAGAAGGCACAGCCGTGGTCGCACCCTTCGCTGACCTTGAGGTAGCGGACGTGTGGCATGTCGCCCGAGAAAACCCGGACGCCGGGGTGTGCGACGGGAGCCGCGTCGATCAGCCCGCGATCGATGAGCTCCGGCACGAGGCGGTCCATCTCGCTGGAGCCGAGGAAGAGATCCACCTCCGGCAGTGCCTCCTGCAGCTCGGCGCGGTGGCGTTCCACCATGCATCCCACCGCAACGACCGCTTGCGCCTGCCCGTCCCGCTTGAGCATCCCGGCGTGCACGATGGCGTCGATGGACTCCTTCTTTGCGGCATCGATGAAGCCGCAGGTATTCACCAGGATGACGTCGGCGTCCGAGGCGTTCTCCGTCGGCTCCGCACCGCGATCAGCCAGTTCGGCGAGATAACGCTCGGTGTCGACGGTGTTCTTGTCGCAGCCGAGCGTGATGACCGCAACCTTCACCGAAAATTCCCGAACTTGAGCTCCACGCCGAAGTCCTTGCCACGCAACAGCGCCATGGCGTCCTGGAGATCGTCCTTGGAGGGCGAGGAGACGCGAACCTGATCGCCCTGGATCGCGGCCTGAACTTTCTTGAGCTTCGCTTCCTTGATGGCCGCGGACACTTTCTTGGCGGTGTCCGAATCGAGCGACGTCTTGAGCTTCACCTCGCGCCGCACGCTGTCGTTCGTGGCCGGCTTGATGTCGCCGACATCGAGATTCTTCACGGAGACGCCCCGCTTGATGAGGCGACCCTGGAGCACGTCGAACAGCGACTTCATCTGGAACTCACTGTCGGCGTGGAGCTCGAGCAGGGCCTCGGCGCGCTTGAAATCGATGGTCGCCTTCGAGCCCTTGAAGTCGTAGCGCTGCGCGATCTCCTTCTGCGCCTGGTTGACGGCGTTGTCCACTTCCTGGAGGTCGACGCCGGTGGTGACGTCGAACGAATACGTCTGGGCCATGTACCTAAGATAAGCCCTCGCCTCTTGGCTAAGTGCGCACGGCCAACGGCTTACTGCCAACGGCTTACGTCCAAGAGCTTACTGCCACGCTTACGGCCAACGGCTAACCGGGCCCCATCACTTGGGTTCTTGGCCGTCAGCACTTGGCCGTCAGCACTTGGCCGTCAGCACTTGGCCGTCAGCACTTGGCCCTTAGCTCTTGGCCGTTAGCTCTTGGCCCTTAGGTCTTGGCCGCAAGCTCTTGGCCGTTAGCACTTGGCCCTTAGCTCTTGGCCCTTAGCTCTTGGCCCTTAGCTCTTGGCCGCAAGCTCTTGGCCGTCAGCACTTGGCCGTCAGCACTTGGCCCCTAGCTCTTGGCCGTCAGCTCGCTCTTATCCGAGGTACGATTCGAGCGCGCGGGCGCGGGACACGTGGCGCAGGCGTGACAGCGCCTTCTCCTTGATCTGGCGCACGCGTTCCCGCGTGATGCCCAGGAGCGCGCCGATCTGCTCGAGCGTCATCGGTTCCTCGTCGTCCAGCCCGAAATACAGGCGCAGGATCTTCGCCTCGCGCTCCTTCAGGTGCGACAGCGCTTCCTCGATCGACTCGGTCAGCGCCTTTTCGAACGTCTGCTCGTCGGGGGTCGGATTGATCAGGTCGGGGAGGTAATCGAGGAGCTTGTTGTCCTCACCCGGCGTCATGGGCGCGTCGAGGGAGAGATGGGTCTGCGAGATCGACATCGTCTTCGCGACTTCCTCTTCCGTGATCTCCATCCCTTCCGCGATTTCCTTGTGCGTTGCCTCGCGTCCCAGCTCCTGGAGCAGCGCGGACGCGCGCTTGCCGATGCGGTGCAGCGTACCAGCGCGGTTCAGCGGAACGCGAACAATGCGCGACTGCTCGGCGAGCGCCTGCAAAATGGCCTGGCGGATCCACCAGACCGCATAGGAGATGAACTTGATCCCCTTGGTCTCATCGAACTTGTGCGCCGCGCGGATGAGGCCGAGGTTCCCCTCGTTGATCAGGTCCGACAGGGACACGCCCTGGTTCTGGTACTTCTTCGCGACCGATACGACGAAGCGGAGGTTCGACCGCACCAGCTTGTCGAGGGCCTCCTGGTCGTTGACGCGGATGCGCTGCGCCAGGCGGACCTCTTCCTCTCGTGAGATCAGCGGATAGATGCTGATGTCGCGAAGGTATTGGTCGAGTGAGCCTTCCTCGTAGGAAGACTTCTTGGTCGTGGCTGGTGGCATCGTGTGACTACCTGCTGTGCGGCGGGACCTGCGGGGACTTCTTCAACGATCTATGGCAAGACCGGCCGACCGGGATGGGCGGCCAATCGTACGTTCAGTTATCTGACGAACTCGCCCAGTCGATTCCACCGGATGCGCGTCAGCCAGGCAAAGCCCTGCGCGGAATCCGGTGCGTAGCTGTAATAGATGACGAATGGACGACCCTTCACGAGCGAGTCTGCAACAAAGCCCCAGTAGCGGCTGTCGCTCGAGTTGTCACGGTTGTCTCCGAGCACGAAATAATTCTTCCTTGGGACGACCAGAGGACCCCAATTGTTTCGCGTCGGATAGTACTGAACACTTGCGTTCGCTCGTGGCACAATGAAGTCGCGCTGCCAGCGAAAACGATCCTCGACGCGATCGACATCTGAGTGGTGCGTCACATAGCGCTCGGACAGCCGCTGGTGATTGCGATACAACACGCCGTCCTTCATTTCGAGCGTGTCGCCCGGCAGTCCCACGAGGCGCTTGACGTAGGTCTTCGACAGGTCTTCAGGCGCCTCGAACACGATCACGTCTTCCCGCTGCGGCGTGGCGAGCGCGGGCAACCGCTTGTGGGTGAACGGGATCTCGGCGCCGTACGCGAGCTTGTTCACGAGGAGGAAATCGCCGATCAGCAGCGTCCGCTCCATGCTGCCGCTGGGAATCTTGAACGCTTCGACGATGAACGTGCGGAGCACCAGGAACAGCGCGACGGAGATCCAGAAGATCTTCGTCCACTCCCAGAGGAAGCCCAGTCCCCAGCTACGCCGCTTGTTCACGTGGCGCAGCGCGTCGATGCGCTGCTCCGGCGTGATGGGCGTGGGACGCCTGACGACGACGTCCTTCTCTTGGGAGGGAGAGACTTCCATTCGATTCTGAGTCTACTGTAGTGACTGCTGTCAGCAAGGGGTCGTGACGGTTCTCACAACCGTCAGGCTGGCAGGTCTGGCCAGCATCCGTATTTCACGGGAAGCCGTCCAGGAAAAGACTCCCGAACGGCCCCCTTGGTAATCAATCCGGGGTGCCCAGATAGTTGTCAATCTGTGCCCGCTGGAGCTGCCCGGAGAAGTCCACATATCCCACCTTGGTTTCCGAGTAGAACTCATACACTTCCCAGCCACCCTCGCGGTGTCCATTCCCTGTCTGTTTGACACCGCCAAATGGGAGATGTGCCTCGGCGCCAATGGTCGGTGCATTGATGTAGGTGATGCCATTGTCGAGCTCATTCAAAGCCCGGAAGGCGATCCCCACATTGGCGGTGTAGACGGATGACGAAAGCCCGTACTTCACGCCGTTGTTGATCGAGAATGCCTCGTCCGCCGACCGAAAGCGGATGACGGAGAGCACCGGGCCGAAGATCTCCTCCTGCTCGATACGCATCCCGGCTTCTACTCTGGCAAAAATCGTGGGCTCGAAGAAGTACCCGTTCTTCAGGTCGCTACCTGTCGCACGACGGCCCCCGCAGAGCAGGTCCGCCCCGTCCTTGATGCCAATGTCGATATAACGCTCGACCTTCTTCAGCGATGCGTCGCTGATGAGCGGTCCCACATCGGTTCCTTTCTTCCGGCCGTCTCCGAGCTTCATCGCGCGGGCACGCTGGCTCAGCTTGCTGAGAAACTCGTCGTGGATGCCGCTCTGCAGCAGCAGCCGGCTCGTGGCGGTGCAGCGCTGTCCCGTCGTCCCGAACGCGCCCCAAAGCACGCCCTCGAGCGCGAGCTCCAGGTTGGCGTCGTCGAACACGATCATCGCGTTCTTTCCACCCATCTCGAGCGAGAGCCGCTTGTGCATGCGTCCGCAGGTTTCGCCGACGCTGCGCCCGGTTTCCGTCGAACCGGTGAAGGAAATGAGGGGGACGTCGGGATGCTCAACGATCGCCTTCCCCACCGTTTCGCCAAGTCCGTGGACGAGCTGGATCACCTCGGGAGGCAACCCGGCTTCAAGCAGGATCTCGACGAGCGCGGTTGCGGTATGCGGGACGTCTTCCGCGGGCTTCAGGATCACGGCGTTCCCGCAGGTGAGCGCGGGAAACATCTTCCACGTCGGAATCGCCATCGGGAAGTTGAAGGGAGTGATGAGCCCCGCGATGCCGATCGGTCGGCGGTAGCTCATCGCCCACTTGTTCCGCAGCTCGCTCGGCACGGTGTGGCCGAAGAGCCGGCGTGCTTCGCTGCCCGCGTAATACGCGGTGTCGATGCCCTCCTGGACGTCGCCCCGCGTTTCCTGCAGGGGCTTCCCCATCTCGCGGGTCATGAGGTCCGCGAGTTCCTCCTTGCGCTGGGCCATGAGGTCGCCGACGCGTCGCAGCACATCACCGCGCGCGGGCGCTGGCGTCGCACGCCACGCCTCGAACCCCTGCTTCGCGGACGCCACTGCGCGGTTCACGTCCTCCGCTGTCGAGAGCGGAAAGTGGCCGATCAGGTCATCCCAGTTGGCCGGGTTGCGGTTCTCGAAATGCTCGCCACTGGACGATGGCTGCCATTTGCCTGCAATGAAATTCTGAAACGTCTTCATATGTCTACAATCGGAAGATTGAAACGCAGAGGCGCGGAGGATCGCAGAGCACCGCTGTGCTTTGCGTCCTCCGCGGTAACGTCCTGCTACCGTGTAAGTGTAGTGGGCGCCGTGCAGGACCAGCTTAGCGCCTGACGTGCGTACCCGATGCGTGGAAGGACTTCGGTAGCGGCGAGGAGCAAACCCCATCCGATGAGCAGGATCGAGAGGGTATGCGCGCGCGCCGCGCGATGGCGCCACGTCCACACGGCACTCCACACACCGGACGCGAAGACGCCCGTCACCGCGGCGAGATAGCCAGCCAGACCCGCGCCGCACCGGTTGTCGTACGGCCAGAACAGGATGGCGACACCGAGGATGACGGCGAGGGTGAGGCGAACGATGGCCGGCCACGACCTCGCCGCCGCGCGATCGCCGGCGACGGCTGATGACGGCGCTGCTGCGACTGGCGCCTTCCCTGGGGCGGCCGGCGCCGGTTTGGATTCCGGAAACAGCTGCGCATCCGACACCGATTCGAGCTGCTTGTCGATCTTCGCGAGTTCCTTGTCCCAGTCCTTGTTGCTCACGTGCTCTCCCGGGTGAGGGCGTACCGCTCGATCTTCTTGTACAGATTCGACCGCGGCATGTCCAGCGCGCGGGCGGTCTCGCTCACGTTCCAGTCGTGCTCGCGCAGCTTCGCCAGCAGGAATGCGCGCTCGGCAGCCTGCTTGAATTCCTCGAACGTCTTGCACTCCAGCAGCGAACCCACCCCCGCCTGATCCGCATCGCGGCGACCGACGAGGCGGTCCACGTCCTCAGACCCGATGCGCGGACCGGCCGACAGGATAAGCAGCCGCTCGACGGTGTTCTTCAGTTCGCGGACGTTGCCGGGCCACTCCAGCTGCTGGAGCCGAGTCACCGCTTCCGGGGTGACGACACGCGGTGGCATTCCTTCGCCGCGGGTGAGGAGCTCGACGAAATGGCCGACGAGCAGCGGGATGTCTTCGCGGCGCTCGCGCAACGGGGGCACGTTCACCGGAACGACGTTGAGCCGATAATACAGGTCCTCGCGGAAGCGCCCCTCCTGGATCTCGGTCTCGAGATTCTTGTTCGTCGCCGCCAGCACGCGCACGTCTACCTGCGTCGACTTCGACCCGCCGATGCGCGTGACCATCCCGTCCTGCAGCACGCGCAGCACCTTTGCCTGCGCGGCGAGCGACATGTCGCCGATTTCGTCGAGAAAGAGCGTACCGCCGTCCGCCTGCTCGAACTTCCCCGCGCGATCGGAGACCGCGCCGGTGAACGACCCCTTCATATGACCGAACAGCTCGCTTTCGATGAGCTCCGAGGGGATCGCGGCGCAGTTCACTTCCACGAAGGGACCGTCGGCACGCGTGGAGTTGCGATGAATCGCGCGTGCGACGAGCTCCTTGCCCGTACCGTTCTCACCGGTGATGAGCACGCGCCCGGGCGTCTTTGCCACCTTCTCGATCTTGTCGGTGACAGCCCGAATCGCGTACGACTTGCCGACGATCTCGAAGCGGGACTCGATCGTGTGCCGCAGGCGCGCGTTCTCCTCGTGCAGGTCGAGGTGCGAGAGCGCGTTTCGCAGGGTGACGAGAATGCGATCGGTGTCGAGGGGTTTCTCGAGGATGTCGTACGCGCCGCGCTGCGTTGCCTCGACGGCCGTCTGAATGGTGGCGTGGCCGCTGATCATCACGACAACCGCCGACGGATCGATGTCGCGCAGCCGCTTGAGCGCCTCGAGTCCGTCGATGCCGGCCATCTTGACGTCGAGAAAGACGAGGTGCGGATTCCAGCTCTGGTATGCGGCAATTCCGTCGCTCGCGTTGTCGGCGGAACGCACCTCATAGCCCTCGAATTCGAGCAGCTGGCCGAGTGCCTGGCGGATGCCGGGTTCGTCGTCGACGATCAGGACTTTACGTGACATGGCGTGCGGTCAGCGGGGCTGCGCGGTCTTGTAGATGGTGATCTTGCCATCGGAGACGCGCACGTCACCGATGTATGTGGGAGTACGCAGCGGTAATCCATCCGGCGACAGTTCCGCCGGCCGCTCCCCGCGCGACATCTGGCGGATCAATCTTGGGATGAGGGCCTGCGGCAACGCGAGATCCCGGATGCGGAATTCCTTCACCTGCAGCTCGGCATATCCCGGACGAATGATGCGTAGAACGCCGCCCAGCTGCACCCGCTCCCGGTCACCGAGCAACATCGAGAGTGGCCCGAGACTGCCCTTGTCCCCGAGATCCGCGACGCGCACCCGCGCCCGGAGCAGCAAGCGATCGCCAAGCGCGGCAGCCTCGATGCTGTCCGCGGATGGTGGCAGGGTCTGGGACAGCTCCTGCAGGATGTACGCAGCGAGGTCTCCGGGGCCGACGGTCTGGAATGCCGGCCCGCGCGGGGCGCGCAGACGTTCCATGGCAACGCGCGCACGCTGGGCACCCTCAGGTGTCAGCCGCTGCCACGCACTGGACGCGTCGATGATGGCGGTACTGTCGCGGCCAAAGACGAGCGGACGCCAGTAGCCGCGACTCAGGAACGCACCGCCCGCCAGGAGCAGAATCAGGAACAGGCAACCAAGGGCCCGGAGCATCGATGATCAGGCGGGGCGCAATTGAGCGGCGTGCAGGCACTCGTAGCGCGCGCCGGCGCGGCCAGGGTGGCTCTGCATGAGATCGACGCTGTTCACGGTCGTTTCTCCGTCATAGGTGACGCCCTTCCCGGCGCGCGACAGGGCGCGAAGGGTGGCTTCCGGCGTTCCCTCGCGGACGCGCGCGAGGGTCAGATGCGGACGGAACGAACGTCCCTCGACTTCGAAGCCGAGGTCCTGACAGGCGACTTCGATGTCATGATGCAGCAATTCGAGCCTGGGCTCACGGTGGATGCCCATCCATACGACGCGCGCGCGCCGAAAGTTCGGAAATGCGCCGATCCCTGTGATCTGCATGCTGAAGGCGCGATGCCGCTGCGCGACCATGTCCACCGCGGCCCGGAGTGATGGAACGACCGCGTCGGGCTGTTCGCCGAGGAATTTCAACGTGAGGTGCAGGCGGGATTCGTCCATCCAGTTGAGCTCGGGGCCGGCCTCGCGCAATGACTGTGTCTCGTCGATCAGCGCGCGTCGCACACCGGGCTCCGGATTAATGGCCAGGAAGAGCCGCACCGCCGTCGAGCACATTCAGGGAGCCGGACCGGAAGCCACGGGCATCGAGTTCCAATCGCGTGAACCCCGCGGCGCGCACGGCGGCTTCGAGTGCCGCGAACGCAGCCCCCTCGCGCCAGCGCGGCAGTATGTCGAGATCCATCTCGACCTTTGCCAACTCGCCGTAGTGGCGCACGCGAAGGTTTCCCTTCACGCCGAGATCGCGGATTCCCGATTCCGCGACGTCCACCTGGCGAAGGCGCTCGGCGGTGACCGCCGTCCCATGAGGTAGACGGGACGCGAGACATGGTGCCGCGGGCCGGTCCCACCACGGCCACCCGCGCTCCTTTGTCAGCTGGCGAATCTCAGGCTTGGTGAGCCCGACTGCCGCGAGTGGCGATTCCACACCTTGTTCGGTCGCCGCTTTGGCGCCCGGACGAAAGTCGTGGAGGTCGTCGGCGTTGGTCCCGTCGACCAGCGTCTCGAAGCCGCGCTGTGTCGCGATGGGGCGCAGCGTATCCCACAACACACTTTTGCAGAAATAGCAGCGGTTGCTGGGATTCGCGGCATACCGCGGGTCCGAGAGCTCCCCCGTGTCCACCTGATATATGGGAATGCCGATCGCACGCGCGACGACGGCGGCGTGATCTTCCTCGCGTCCTGCCAGCGACTCGCTGCGGCCGATGATGGCCAGGCTGTGGTCGCGACCCAACGCTTCGAGGGTGACGGCAGCCAGATATGCCGAATCGACCCCGCCGCTGAATCCGATGGCGACGCGACGCCGCTTCGTCAACCAGGCGATCAGCGCCTGTTCCTTTCCAATCAGCGTCATGACGGAAACGTAGCCACTCAGCACGACGATGGTACCGAGCGAGTCATGCTTGTCTCCTCGCAGGTGCCATTGCCCGGTACGCGCATTGCACGACGCCGGGGCATGCGACACGCGACCTCGGCTTTGTGCTTCCTGTGGGTTCTCGGTTGTACGGGAATGCCCGTGTCGTTTCCCGCGTCCGGCGGCACGGCGAATCCTGGCACTGGCGGTGGCAACGAGAACCGTGCGGCTATTGCGGCGGACATCGTGCGATTCACCAACGACGCGCGCAGCCGGAATGGACTGCCTGCGCTTCGCACGAGCACCAAGCTCATGGAAGCGGCCCGGATCCACGCCGAGCAGATGGCCGCCGCGCAGCGCAGCGATCACACCATCAACGGCGCGCAGTATCCCACGATGCAATCGCGTCTGCAGGCGGTGGGCTATGTGTACATGCAGGCCGCCGAGAACGTGGCCTGGAACCAGTCCAGCGCCCAGGCTGCAGTGAATTCGTGGATGAGCTCCAGCGGCCATCGCGCGAATATCCTGGACCAGGGGCTGACGGAGATGGGCGCCGCGATGGCGCGATCATCACGCGGTGAGCCGTACTGGATCCAGGTGTTCGGCCGGCCACGGTAGGCCTTGTGGGAAGTTTCGAGGCTGGACTGTGGAAGTATCGCGGTTGGGCTGCTTCGCGCAGATTCAGCACGGAATACTGGCGGAAGAATCCGCGGATCAATTCGCTCGTTGCTTGCGATTCCGCGTGTGGACAAGGCGCTTGAACTGCGGCTCGATGCCATACACGAGAACCAGGCCGACCTCGAAATCGGTACCTGCCAGGTAGCATAGAGGGCGCCGATCACGGAACGGGTTAGCTGTTCCTCCAGTAATTGAAAGCCTTCTTTTTTCATCAGTGATATTTTCGCAGACATCGCAATTATCAGCGCGAAACAGCCCTGACGCGATTCATTCTCATGCGCCCATAAGCGAAATAATTCGGGGACAATGAGGACGGCGTCGCGCTGGAACGATGACGCGCTTCGGCTGGCGTGTATCAGCGTTCTTCCATGCTTGCAGCCATCAGATCTGCCGCCGTACTTGGCGTCGAGGCGTTCGACGTCACCGTCGAAGTCGACTGCACCCGCGGCCTGCCGCACTGGGCCATCGTCGGGATGGCGGCGAGTTCCGTCAAGGAAAGCCGCGAACGGGTATCCGCGGCGCTCGCGAATGCAGGCATCGACCTGCCGCCGCGACGCATCACTTGTAACCTGGCTCCCGCCGATGTCGCGAAGACAGGGACCGCGTTCGACCTCCCCATCGCCATTGCCGTCCTCGTCGCCTTCGGCGTGATCGAGGAAGAGCGCACACGGAACTGCGTCTTTCTTGGAGAGCTGGGCCTCGACGGCAGCGTGCGTCCCGTCCGCGGAGTGCTCTCCGTCGCGCGCCGTCTTGCGCGTGAAGCGGATTCGCCGACGCTCATCCTGCCGCAGGCGAACGTTTCCGAAGCGTCACTCGTGCGCGAGCTCGATCTGTGTGCACCAGCGACGATCTCGGAGCTCGTCGCCTGGCTGACGAGTAGTCGGCTGCCGCGTGCGGCGCCCGCCGCTGCTGCCCGCCCACGTGAATCGGACGCTGATTTCTCGGAAGTCGTCGGCCAGGAGAGCGCGAAGCGCGCGCTCGAGATCGCCGCCGCCGGCGGGCACAATTGCCTGCTCATCGGTCCCCCGGGCGCCGGCAAGACGATGCTCGCGCGGCGCTTGCCCTCGATTCTCCCCGCGCTCGCGGAAGAGGAAGCGCTGGAAGTCACCGCCATTCAATCGGTGGCTGGGCTGCTGAGTGAGGGAAAATGGACGACGCAGGGGCGTCCGTTTCGCGCCCCGCATCACTCGGTGTCGACTGCCGGACTGATTGGCGGCGGCAGCTCCCCTCGGCCCGGTGAGGTCAGTCTCGCGCACCATGGCGTGCTGTTCCTCGATGAGCTGCTGGAATTCCCGCGCAACACGCTCGAGGCGTTGCGTCAGCCGATGGAAGATGGCCGAGTGACCATCGCGCGGGCATCGTCGGCGGTGGTCTACCCCGCCCGGTTCATGCTGGTCGCTGCGATGAATCCGTGTCCCTGCGGCCACTATGGCAATGTTGGACGGACGTGCATCTGCACGGAAGCTGATGTCCATCGGTACCGCGGCCGGCTGTCCGGTCCACTGCTGGACCGGATCGACCTGCACCTCACTCTCCTGCCCGTGGGACTGCGGCAACTGGGCGCGGGTACAGCCGCGGAATCGTCGGAGGTGGTTCGGGAGCGGGTGGCGCGCGCCCGCCAGGTTCAGCTGCGTCGGACAGGCGCGGAGCGAGCCGCGTGCAATGCGCAGGCGAATGGCCGGCTCCTGCTCCGACACTGCGATTCCGCCGCGCGCGAGCTCCTGACCTCGGCCGCAGAATCACTCGGACTATCGGCGCGTGCGTATCATCGTGTCATCAAGGTCGCGCGCACCATCGCGGACCTGTCGGCCACCGACCGGATCTCCGAGGACCACGTCGGGGAGGCATTGCAGTACCGACCGACCCGATTGGCGCCCCAGCGAATCGCCGCTACTGCGTGACGCGCGCCGCCGATGAGACTGCGTTCAGAAACCGCCGGACAGCCGACCCATCTTGATGTCGTTGGCGCCGGCGCGAACGCCCAGCCCCACGCTGAGGCCGAACACGATCGCGGTGCCGAGCCCGACGACCGCGCTGATGAATGGCAGGAGGGTGATCGGCATGAGGATCGCCCAGGCCACGACGCCCGCGATGATCGGCGCCTTCATGGTCTGCACCGCGTCCACGTACTTGAGCCGGTCGCGGGTGTACCTGCGCGCCACCGCATAGCCGAACGTCGAGAGGCCAAGCGAGATCGCGATCGACAACAGGGTTGCTATGAAGGACACGGGCACCTCCGATGGGTCTGGCTATGATGAACTGTCTTCCTTCTTTACGCCATCTGTACGTCTGAGTTTCAGCGAACGCTGCTCTAGTCCCACGTCCTTCGTACACATAGCTTTGCGTCTCACATGTTCACGCTGCGAATCGTCCGTCACGACCGAAATGAACAGGTACTCGCCGAGTGCGAAAGTACCTGTGTGCCGGCTCGTGGAGAGGTGTTGCAGCTGGATACGTACGATCGCGAAGGCCGGATGAGTCGGCCAAGTACCATGTGGCGCGTGGTCGCGGTGACGCTGCACGTCCCGTCGAAGGCGTCCGAGAAGCGGCGCGACGGCATGCCGCTGCAGGTGAGACTGGTTGAGGTGACGGTGCTTCCGGACGTCGCCGTGCTCCACGAGTTGTCGAGCGCCGCCCAGGAAATCCTGTCCGAGTCCCGGATGTAGTCTCCGGACGCAGCGACTAATGAGTCCAGATCGAATCACTGGTCCGGGCGAGGCGCCCGGCTCGTCCAACTCGCCCTACATCCGCACGACCGTACTCCCGCCGCATCTTGCGGACTGGAGCCTGCCCCCTGCGTGGTCATGGGGCGCGGAAGGGGTGTTCTTCGAGCATCGCCACTACCAGGAACTGGTCGATGCACTGGGTCGCTCGTTGTCGCTGGTGAGCGCGCCGGATGCGCGTCATGCCGGCTGGCTGGAATCGGAAGCGCGCCAGTTGGCGCACCGGAATCATCCGGCGGTGCCCACGACGTATCACTACTGGGCGCTGTACGGCGACGCGCGTCGCGGACCCGGCTACCTGCGTCGCTGGATTGCCGGCGAAACCATTGGTTCCCGCATCGCCCGCGCCGGAACATACGACGTGCCCGGCATGATGCGGCTTCTCCGCGACGTCGGCTCGGCGTTGAGCTACCTGCACGATGCAGGTCAGGTCCACGGCAGCATTTCCACGGAAACCGTGTGGGCGATGCCGATGGGCCGCATCTGGCTGCTTGGTTGGCAATGGGCCGTGCCGCTCGCTGACATTCCCGAGGGATTGTCGCCCTTCCCGCAATGGGCACCGCGTCCCATCGATATTGTCGGAGCATGGAGGCCGACACCCGCGAGCGACCAATGGCAGCTCGCAGCGCTCTGCTTCACGGCGCTCACCGGTGAAGCGCCGCCGCCAAGCGACGTACCGCCCATACTTCTGCTGCGCCCCGACTGCCCGCGGATGCTTGCAGCGGTCCTCGATCGCGCACTCTCCGGCGACCCCGAAGCACGCTTTCCGTCGGTGGCCGCGATGCTCCGGGCGGCCGATCGCGTGATGGGCGGTCGCGGCAACGTGCTGACCACGGGAGAGATCTTCATCTCCGGCACCCACGATACCGAGGAGGTGCGGCTGCGGTGGGCGGCGGGCGACGACTATGACGTCATCGCCAAACTCGGGACCGGTTCTTTTGGCTCCGTATGGCGTGTTCGCGATCTCTCACTCGGCCGGGAGGTCGCCCTCAAGCTCCTGCATCCGCACGTGGCGCGTGACGAGCGCACCGTCGCACGGTTCCGCCGGGAAGCGCAACTCACCGCACAACTCGCGCACCCGGCGATCGTGCCGATTTACGATTTCGACAATCGCGGGAATGTCACCTGGTACACCATGGAGCTCGCCGAGAACGGCTCCGTTTCTGACCTGGTGAAGCACTCCGGGCCTCGGCCCCTGGGCGAAGTTGCGCCACAGGTTGACGCCGTCCTGGATGCCCTCATTGCCGCGCACGCAATCGGCGTCATTCACCGCGACCTCAAACCGGAGAACGTGCTGATCGACCGGTATCGTCGCTGGCGAATCGCGGACTTTGGCATCGCGAATATCGCGGGCGAAGAAACCGCCGGCACGTCCGGCACGCCAGCGTTCGCCGCGCCCGAGCAGCTCCTCGGCGAAACGCAGGACGCAGCGACGGACACGTACTCGCTCGCCGGCATCCTGTATTTCGCGCTCACGGGAATTCCACCCTTCGGCGAATCCGACCCGAAGGTGATCCTGTCGCGTGTGCTCACCGGTCAGCTGGATGTCTCGCGCGTCGATCCCGAGATCGGCGCATGGTTGACGCGCGCGATGGCCGCGGACGCGGGCGGACGATTCGCGGATGCTGCGGAGATGCAGGCGGCGTGGCGAGAGGCGGTCCGCGCCGTCCTGGACCGTGACAACAGCGTGCCGTGGTGGAAGCGCTTCTTCTCCGGGGAATACGACGCCATAGAGACGTAACTTTCGGCTCGCGTCATCCGAACCAGGAGAGCCGAGTGGCGATAGCGACGGTCAACCCTGCAACTGGCGAAACGGTCGCGTCGTTCGACGCGCACGATGCGGCGGAAGTCGAGCGACGCCTGGACCTCGCGCAGCGTGCCTTCGCGTCGTGGAGTCGGATGCCTGTCCACGAACGTGCCCGGATTGTGGCGCGCGCAGGAGCGCTGCTCGACGATCGCCGGACAGCGTATGGCCGGCTGATGACCCTCGAGATGGGAAAGCTGCTTCGCGCGGCCGAAGAAGAGGCGGCGAAGTGCGCACTGGGATGCCGCTACTACGCGGAACATGGCGCGGAAATTCTGGCGGATCGCGTCGTACTGTCCGGCGAAGAACAAGGCTACGTCGCACACCACCCGGTTGGCGCCGTGCTCGCCGTCATGCCCTGGAACTTCCCCTTCTGGCAGGTGATCCGCTTCGCGGCCCCGGCGCTCGTCGCCGGCAATGTAGGGTTGCTCAAGCACGCATCGAATGTCCCGCAGTGCGCGCTGGCGCTCGAACAGCTCTTTCGCGACGCGGGCGCACCTGAGGGGGTGTTCCAGACGCTGCTGGTGGGGTCTGACGCGGTCGGCGGGATCATCGCGGACGATCGCGTCGCGGCCGTCACGTTGACGGGGAGCGAGGGCGCGGGTGCACAGGTCGCGCAGCAAGCCGGAAAGCATCTCAAGAAGTCCGTGCTGGAGCTTGGCGGCAGTGATCCGTTCGTCGTGATGCCCAGCGCGGACCTCGAGAAAGCCGTTGCGACGGCGGTGCGTGCGCGGACGATCAACAACGGACAGTCATGCATTGCCGCGAAGCGATTCATCATTCACGAGCGGATCGCGCAGGAATTCGAAGTGCGCTTCGTGAAGGCGATGGCCGCACTGAGGGTCGGCGATCCCATGGACGCGGCAACGGATGTCGGCCCCCTCGCGTCCCGTCAACTCGTCAATGATCTCGCGAAGCAGGTCGATGAAAGCGTCGCGCGCGGCGCCACGATCCTCACGGGGGGACGGGCGATCGAGCGACCGGGCTTCTACTTCCAGCCCACGGTGCTCACGAACATTGCGAAGGGGGCGCCAGCGTCTGATGACGAAACGTTCGGTCCTGTGGCGTCGCTGTTCCGGGCCAGGGATGCCGACGATGCCGTGCGCATTGCAAACGACACGCGCTTCGGTCTTGGCAGTTCGGTGTGGACGACAGATCGCGACGAAGCGGGATTCTTCGCACGTCATCTCGAGGCGGGGAGCGTGTTCGTGAATGCGATGGTCGCGTCGGATCCCCGCTTTCCCTTCGGCGGCGTGAAGGCCTCGGGCTATGGCCGCGAGCTCGCTGACATCGGCATGCGAGAATTCGTGAACATCAAGACGGTGCGCATGTACGGCATCGAGGGTGCGACGTCGCAGGGCTCGCTGACCGAATCGGAGTGACAGCGTTCGCCGCACCGCGTCACACCGCGGTGAGGCGAATGGTCACCGACGTTCCCTTCCCGTCCTCGCTCGCCAGGTCGATGGTGCCACCCCAGCTCTCGATCATCCGGCGGCTAATGGCAAGCCCAAGTCCGGAGCCGCTCGTCCTTGTGGAAAAATGTGGCTCGAAGATCCGGGAGAGCACCGCGCGCGGAATTCCGTGGCCGTTGTCGCGCACGATGATCCGCACCTGACCATCGGTCGTCACGAGCGACGTCTGCACTTCCGACGCGCGCGCGAGACGCGCGTTCTCGAACACATTGAGGAGCACCTCGCGCAGCTCCTGCTGTCGGGCCATCGCGCGCACCGGCACGTCGTCTCCACTCAGGTTCCAGCGAATCTGGTCCTCGCCCATCGTCTCCAGCCCCACGACGTCCCGGACCACCGCGGCGACGTCGGTCGGCTCCGCATTGGCACGCTGCTCCGGCGGCTGCCCATACCGACTGAAGGCGCGCGCGATCTCGTCGAGGCGGTCGATCTCGGTGAGGATGCGTTCGACGTTCTGCTCGAGGACGCGGTCGAAGTCCACGCGCGCATCCGCGCGCGCGCGCCGAAGATGCTGTACCCCCAACCGGATGGGCGTCAGCGGATTCTTGATCTCGTGTGCCACCTGGCGCGCCATCTCTCCCCACGCCAGCACGCGCTCGGCGCGCGCGATTTCGGAGACGTCGTCGAGCGTGACCACGGCGCCACCGCGAGACAGCCGTGTCAGCCGGCCGCGCCACTGCTGCTCGCCGTGCGGCATCTCGAAATCCTCGTCGTCGTGATCGCTGGCCAGGAACCGTTGCACGAGGCTCGCGAGCTCGCCGGACTCGATGTCTGCCAGTCGTGTCCCTGGCGGAAGCTGCGCGCCCAGCAACGCGTCGGCGCGTGGATTCGCGAGTGTGACAAACCCGTGGTCGTCCACCGCGATGACGCCGCTGGCGACATTGCGAAGCACGAGCGCCGTACGACGCGTCGCTTCTTCCAGCGCCGAACGGCTCGCGTTCAGGTCGGAAACCATTCGACGAAAGGCGGCGAACACCGGAAGGAACTCGGTGGTCGGGCGCCCTTCGAGCGACGGTTCCCGCTCTCCCCCGGCCAGCGCCAGCGCGGCGCGACGCAACGAGCCGATGGGACGCGCGAGCTGACGCGCGGCAATGCCGCTGAGCCAGAGCGCGGCGAGTGCCCCGATCGCCGTCGCGAACAACACGAGAATGCCGAGGTCCCGCGCCCGCCGACCCAGGGTTTCGTCGTCCACGCGTGCGGGCGCCGCGATCACCTCCGGTCCGGCGCCAGGAAGCAGGTCGGCGCTGCGGTAACCGAACAGCGTCTGCGCCGTCCCCACCGGCTCGACGCGGTGCGCACTCACTTCGCCATGGATGGTGAGGGCAAGCGCGATTGATGGATCGAGAAGCCGCCCGATCGGCGCGAGATCATTCAGGAGCGAGTCATTCGCCGCGACGAGCTCACCACCGTCATAGAGGAAGAGCGGTGACTCGAGCCGTCGGCTTTCCTCAGGGAGCCAGCGATTCACCGCCGTATCCGGATTCACGGAACGCAGCGTCTCCCGAACGAGCAGTTGACGCGCACGCGATGCGTCCGAAGACAACTGCTGATACGACCAGATCGCGAACGCGATGGCGGGCACCATGAAAAACGCGAAGAGCGCGAAGCTGAGACGCGTACGATAGCTGCGCGCCCAGCGCCGGCGGCGGACGGAGATCCAGCGCATCGCGATGCCGTCAGCGAGAACGCTGGTCAGCCAGAGGAGGCCGACGATCCCAAGGTTCAGCAGAACGATGAGCGTGCCGCGCTGGATCAGGGGAAACAGCGGTCGCAGTTCGACCTCGGCATGCACCCGTGCCACTCCGCTGCCGCTCGTCGCGTTCCAGTCGCCATGCAGCTCGTTTCCTTCGCGTCGCCAGGTGGGACGAGTCGCGGTCGCGCCCGGGGCAGGCACCATCTGCACGGTGTACGGGGGATCCGCGGCCGGTGGAGGTTCGATGCCCAGCAAGCGTGCGTAGGGATCGGGCGGAATCAGGAGCGAGCGCGGAGCAACAACGATTGTCGCGACGCTGCTGTCGGTCGGGACAGCAATCGCATGGTTCAGCCCTGGATTGCCGGGAACATCCGCCGACTGGGGAGCCCGTTCCATCGCGGCGCGCACGACGAGCGCGCGGACGGAATCCATGCCGACGTCAAACGAGGCCGTGGCAAGTGTAGCCGCCGGTGCCGCGGGCCCTCGCCACACGGCGAGCCATGCCGGATAACCGGCGGCACCGAGCTCGGACATCGCGTACGCTTCGAGCAGATCGTGCCGAGTCGCCACGGCAACGTCGTCGAGACGGTCGCTCAGCCGTCCGGCAAGCACGCGGGCGTAGGCGTCGCCGGCGCCAAGAATTGCGACATCCTGCTCTGCAAGGCGCACCCGTGCTCGCGTGGTGGATCCCCACACGAGCGTCGTCGCGCCGAGTGAGGCTACGGTCGCCGCGGAAACGATGATGGCTGTAGACCGGCGCGAAATCGCGAGCGAGCCGATCGCCGCGC
>Ga0196976_1000731_pt1 | contig 18927 bp, 19 predicted proteins | sample S3v_513CmetaG_FD_148644 | JGI IMG/M metagenome (GOLD analysis project Ga0196976, IMG submission 148644) | Soil microbial communities from Anza Borrego desert, Southern California, United States - S3+v_5-13C | ecosystem: Environmental > Terrestrial > Soil > Desert | place: USA: California...
CGGTTCGAGCATCGCCTCGGCCGTGTCGGACGCGCCGAGAGTGATCGAAGTCTGGCGGCGATTCCGGCCATCGGCGAGCACGGCGTACTGCAAGGTCCAGGACGCTGGACCACCCCCTATGTCGCTGGCATCGAAGTACACGGTGTAAACGGCTTCGTTGCGGAAGATCCCAAAGTCCTTCAATCCGCCACTTCCAGCGGCGCCAACAATCGTCAAGTCATAGGAGTTTACGCGGCTTGCCTTCACGCTCGAGGGCGGCACCATCATGGCACCGGGCCGGGGCCCTGCGGCAACGGAGATTCCAGGAAAAGGTCCGGGGCTAGTTCCGCCACCCGGTCCAGTGCTCGGGCCATTGCCGGTTCCGCTGCCACCTTCACCGTTGCCGCGCCCCCCCTTTGTGCCCGTGCCCTTGGAACCAGCGTTTCCAGGCCCGGTGCCTCGGTCACCGGATCCGCTACCGGATCGTGCTAAACCCGAGCCAGGGCCAGAGCCGCGGTCGCCACTGCCCCTGGCCGCAGGCCCGCCCTCGCCAGAAGTGCCTTTTCCTGCGCCACCCTGGCGCGTACGTGCCGCAAGCGTGTCGTCATTGCCCGAAGGCGCTCCGGGAGACTTGCCGGGCACAGAGCCAGTGCCTTCAGGAGAAACCTCGAAAAGTCCGGCTTTCTCGCCCCTAGGGACGAGTTGCGGCTGAGCATTGATCTGGATGGCGTTGATCACGGCGAGCGATTGCTGATCCGCAGCACTGGCGGCCGTGAGTACCGGAGCTGCCGCAAAGCGCGGTCCGGCCGCCTCGCGCGCGACCACAATTGGTTCGCGAACGGGTTCCTGCGGGGCCACTTCGGATGGTAGTGGCACGGGAATCTTCGGTGCTGCAAGCAGAGTGTCGGTCGGGGACGCAACGACCTCAGCTCGAGCACGAAGCACAGGTTTTGCCGTCTCCGTCGGAAGCGATACGCTATTAAGCGAGGGCCGCAATTTGATCTCGGGTGCGTGAACTTCGCGCTGCTTTTGTGCGACTCGGATTGAACTTGGAATCTGAAGCGGAACCTTGATGCGCGGGAGATTGCTCTCGTCCGGCCGCAGGATTGTCTGGAGACTATTGTCTGGATGGGGTGGGGCGGATCGGATGTGTTGCGGACCTCGCAATGCTTCCCCGCGTTTTGTAGACGGCACCGTCGGGGCTCGCAGTCCCTCAATGCCCGTGCTGCCTGCTGTTTCGCCGGGACTACCGCCGCCCACTGCCGGCAAGTAGGAGATATCAGCGGCGCTGGCAATGGTTTCCGCGGGAGTATGGGCGGTCACATGGGGCAGCGGAGCAAATTGAAGTGACGCCGATGCGAGAAGGAGCGCCGCGTGGATGAAGGCCGAGTACCCGAGGCCGCGAACCGGAACATAACTCCTGTTCCATTCGCCGACAAACGGCTTCCAACGCGGTGACTGAATCAATGTGTCCTCGGCTACCGCAGCAGCTGCACTTTCAGAATCTGCAAAATCGCGTCTGGTGACAGTTGCATCTTCACGGTGCCGTTTCCAGAGAGTACGAACTGGTCGGCAACGATCTCACCGAAGACGTATGTTCCGCTGCCGGGACTTCCCTGCAACTGCAGGAACGCCTTGTAGTCCGTCGCAGGGCAGGGGCTTGCCGTGCAATGGTGCGCATACAACGTCCCGCTGATCAGCAGGCCGCCGCCTCCCTGCATGTTCATCTGTCCGTGCGGGTCGCCATTGCTGCGGTCCTGGAACATGATGAGGCCCCTCGCGGCACCTGCTCCCGAATGTGCGATGTACGTCCCGCCTGCTGTGCATTCGCCGAGCAGAACGTTTCCGTCGACACTCGCCGGCAAGCCAATCAGCCCCGAAGGTGCGGTTCCGCCGGGGCACGTCATCTGCGACGTCGGGAACTGGTCTACTATGCGTCCGCCATAGTTACCGGCATTGGACGTGAACACCGCCGAACCGTATCCATTAGCAGTGGAACCGGAAAGGTAGAAGATGGCCCCCCCGGTCAGGTTCGTTCCGGTGAGCGACTCGGCGGCAGGACGAACTACTCCATTGTTTCCGACCACGAGGGCGGCTCGACACTGCCCTGACGGATTCGTGGTGCAGTTTGTACTCGGGCTGCCGCAGAGCGTGCCACCGCTGCTGCCGCCTGGGTACGAAGTCGGCTCGATGAAGTAGACACCTGCTTTGAATATGGCGGTCTCGTTGTCCACCTGTATAGGCTGGGTATACAGTCCGGGCGAATAGAGCCGACACTGTTTCGTATGGTCGGGACAGCCCCATTCGCCGAAGTCCACCAGTTGGGTCGTGCCCAATGTTGTCGGCCGGGTTGGGGCAGGAACAGTTGCAAACGGATCCGGGATCGGACTCGACGGTGACGACCAGGTGCCGGTTGCTCCCGGCATGTAGCCCGTTGGCGCCGCATCCGGGCCGCCAAAAGTCCCGAAATCTGAACCGCTAAACGATGGTCCTCCTTGCGAAAGATCGATGGTGCCGGAGCCACTGCACTGGCCGGCGCTGGATTGCGTCGCAGCGGCGCAATGACTTGCAGAAGGCGTGTTGCCGATGGAATTGACTTGCACGCTACGGCCCGGGCCGCCGACGATCTTCAACGTAGCACTACCGCTAACCTCGAAGGCGTGGTTGCACGTGGGGTTCAGCACGATCAGCGGAATGGGGGCTGCCGCCTGCACCAATCCGCATACGGCTCCTGCGCGTACATCCTGTGTCTTGTTGCCGGTAAACAGCGGCGCGAAGAAGACACGCGCCCGGTCGATCACGTCCACCCGAACGAACGGCGTCGGCGCCAGCGTGGACGAGGGCGGAGTAACGCCGGGCACGGAGCCCGGAAAAGACACCAGAACCTCTCTTGATTCAGTGTTCGAGACGAGTCCGCCGGCGTTGTACCCGTTCAGCGCCGCGTACTTGCAAGGTGAAGCGGCGGGTGTAGAGGAGCAATTGAAGTTGGTGCCGACCGTGAAGCCCTGGGTTGGTGTCGCGCTACCCGTAGCAGCGACGAGCATGTTCATCGCGGCTGCCTGGCAGGCAGCGTCCGCGGCACCTTGCGCTGTTTGCCTCTTGAACCACAGGTGGCTGTAATCGACCGCGAGCGCCACGAACCCCAGCAGGAGGATGCCGATGATCAGGATGACGAGCAGCGTGCTCTGACCGCTTTCGGCGCTGCGACGTCTCTTCGTTCGACTGACGATTGGCACTTCGTCCTCCACTAATTCACGATTCGCCCCTGCGCGTGGGCCTTCAGCACAGGAGTCAAGCCGGGCAGGTGTACATACGGGAGATAGTTGTAAGTGATGGCAACAGTGACGCGGCTGCGCGGGGCATTGTTTCCGTCGGGATAGTTCACGGCGATGTTGATGGCGGAGATATTTTTCAGGGTCAGCTTCGCGTACCCGCGAACTACAGTTTTTACGTTGTCGGCAGCCACGTCGGGCGTTGCGCAGTTAGTGCCAGGGTTTGGGCCGCTACAGTTCGAATTGTTCACACCGTGGACGATGGCGTATCTCACCCCTTCACGCGCCGCGTCGGCGAGCACGTTCATTGCGTGCACGACCATGCAGAACTCGAACACAGCGAAGATGGTGAAAAGAATGATGAGGATGGACACGACGAATTCGATCTGCGTCGCGCCACGATCACCACGTCGAGAGGAGTTCTTCGTCCCTGCACGCATCAGTACCTCATCAGTCAATCGCTCTCATCGAAACCTGGCGATGGAGAGTGAAATTCGGGAGGAGCCTTATGCCGAATGGTTGGGCCGGGATCAGTGGCTGCACGGTGTATTTCACATCGACGCGATGCAGCACGAAATACGGGGCCTCGGGATCCGCGGCAATCGCAGGAAACGTGGTCGAACTGCCGTAAGCGGTGCAGTTGGCCTTCAATGAAGTACCGGTCCCGGTGGTGCCAAGAATTTTGCTGCAGACCTGAACGGGAGAGTTGGTAGCGTTTTTCAAACCCGAAGTCAGGTTTGCATATCCCAACGAACTCACCGACATGGCATTTGTAGTAGGACCGGCAGGCGGCAATGACAACTGCGATGGAGTGTGGAAGCCTTGAATCGAATATTCGACGGCATCACGCGGCGCCGACGCGAGGTTCACCGCCACGTAAAAGTAGTAACCAAAATTAATCGCGTTGAAGAGGATCAAGAAGAAGAACGGCAGCACCAGTGCGGTCTCGATGATGCTCTGCGCCCTCTCCGTATCTCCTGTCGGCCTGAGCCGCTCCGAGGCCATCTTAACTTCCTCAAAATGGGTAGAGACTTGGGGGGAGGCGGTCTCGCTGAGTGTAATGAGGACGGCCCTAGCAGTCAATTGAAACCTGCTGATTAGCATGGTTACCTCAGTAATTTCAGTAACTTAAGTGGGTAAGGTATGGTAGGCTCTCCGCGATTCTCCGATGAATGACCAGCAGATACTAGTCTCCGCGGCCGAGGCGCAGGAATCCCGGTCGACGATTCCCCTTCCACCGTTCCGGCGGCCCCTGCTGAGCTTCCATCTCGTATTGGGAGCCATGCTGGTCCTGCTGATTGCCTTGTTTGCGCAGCCGACTGTCGCTGACCCGGACATCTGGTGGCACCTCAATTTCGCAGAGCAGATCGTGACGACCCATTCGTGGCCCCAGGTGGATACCTATTCATTCACCGCGGCAGGGTCAAAATGGATGGACCACGAATGGGCCGCTGAACTTGCATACCTGGCCGCATTCAGAGCTTTTGGAATTAGAGGGCTCTACGCTCTCTACTTCCTGCTGGCGTGCACAATTGAGATCCTCATCCTGTACCGCTCGTACAAGTTGACCGGCGACATCAAGAATAGCTTCCTGGTCGCGGGCTTCTGCGTATTGCTCATTGTCGTCTCCTTCGGGCCCCGCATGCTGCTCTTCGGCTGGCTCTACATGCTGCTGATGCTCATCGCACTGGACCGCTTCCGCGAGGGATCGATGAAGGTGCTGTGCGGCATCCCGCCGCTGTTCATGCTGTGGATCAACACGCACGGCAGCTGGCTGATAGGACTGGTCGTATTCGGGATCATCATTGTCGCCGGACTGGTGCGCATCGATTGGGGACACGTCGAATCCGAGCTATGGACTCGAAATCAGGTCAGGGCGCTCGGAGTGGCGTTCGCCGCATCAGTGGCGCTGTTGTTCGTGAATCCTTACGGCTATCGGCTGGTGACGTATCCGTTCGACATGGCATTTCACCAGACGCTTAACATTTCGCATGTCGAGGAGTGGGCGTCGGTAGACTTCCACACGGCGCGCGGCAAAGTGGTTTTTATCCTTCTCGCGAGTGTGCTCAGTGCGGCGTTGTTTTCAAAGCGCAGGTGGAAGGTACACGAAGTGCTTGTGGTGGCCTTGGCGCTCTACTCCGGACTGACGTACGTGCGGTTCTTGTTCATGATCGCCGTGCTGGTCAGCCCTGTGATTGCCGCCCGTGTTCGCTTCTTCCCGCCCTATGAGGCTGCGAAAGACAAGCAATGGCTGAATGCGGTTTTTCTGATCGTTGTTGCGGGCATTGTGCTGTGGCGCTTTCCAAATGATGGCAAGCTACAGCAGTCCGTAGATGAGAAATACCCTACGAAGGCGATTGAGTATCTCCGGAGAAATGGCATTAAAGACCGCGTGCTGAACGATTATCTCTGGGGTGGCTACATCGACCGCTTCTACCCCGCGATGCCTGTTTTTATCGACAGCCGCGTCGATATCTTCGAATACAACGGGACCTTGAAGGACTACCTGGATCTGACCTCGCTCAAAAATTCGCACGCAATTTTGGACCGCCACGATATCAGGTACGTGTTGTTCAACAAGAACCAGCCGCTTGTGTATCACCTGCGGCAACTGCCGGAATGGCGGGTTCTATACGAAGACGAAGTCGCTGCTCTTGTGAAGCGCGAAGCGCGGCAGAGTGAGTCTCAATGACTAACGAGACAACCATCGCCGATGCGAGATTCGCGCCGAATGCGCAGGCATTTCTCACATGCATGGCCTGCGACACGCCTTATCCCCACGGCCAGGAGCGCTGTTCCGCGTGTAACGCTCAGCTGAGCCTGGTGCGCCGCTGCCCACACTGCCAGCGGATTCTGGCCGCCCGGCATGAGCAGTGCATCTACTGCGCCGGATCGCTGCTCGCGAAGCACAACGAGCCAGAAAAGCCAGAGGACATCGTTGCAGTTCGGCGCTCACCTACAGGCTCTTCCCAACGGCAATTGCGGGCCGCTCTTTTTGGCGTGTCCGTGTTCGTTGTTGTCTTCCTTGCCGGCCTGCTGCTGGTTTACGTGCGTCAGCGCCGAGAACAGCCCGACAGTGTTGCAAGAACCTACGCTTTCGAGTCCGTTGCACTACGTACCGAGGCCAAACGCTCCGCGGCAACTGGAGCAACGGTCCCAGCAGGAACTGTGCTGCCGATCACCGGGGCCGTGGCCGACGAGGAGGGACGGCAGTGGTTCGAAGTGAGTCACGACTCGATGCGTCTCTTCGTTCCGGTGGCCGACGTTGCGCCCCCGAGCGCCGAGACGGAAGTCGAAGGTGACCGGATGCTACGCACGTGGCTGGTTGGGATGAAAGGTTCTTCGCACGTTGCAGAGGCGGTGCAAGCGGTCAACCAATACTGTGGACGGTTTGCCCAAAGCGTGCGCTGCGAAGAATTGCGCTGGGCGGCGGCCGAACGCATCCGCGCGCTGGCCGCAGCTTCGGGCGAGCCTGCTCTCCAGGAACGTGCTCGGGGACTTTACGCTAGCATTGCGCAAGGACAAGGGCCGCACAGCCAGGCCGCAGCCGAGACATTGCGCGTCTTACCTCACTTCAAGCGGGAGCGCGAAGGTGCTGCTGGCGTCCAAGGCGCAGTACGAATCAGGGGCGCCCGCCAGTATTCGCTGATCGACCGCGCCGAGGTTCACGTACATCTGGAAGCGATCCGCGACGCGCAGGCGGGGACAACTCTCCAGGCACCTGTTGCGCGGGAGGTCGTGATCAACGGACAGATCGCCGTTCCGCGGCAGTCTATATGCAGTCTGGCAGTAGTTTCAGTGGATGGGCAAAAGGGAACGGCCGAGTTGAGACTGGTCTCGATCCGCATTGATGGCAGGGACTACCGCGTCAGCGCCCGGCCCCAGATCGTGAGTAGCGGCGGCGCGCTAGTTGTCTTCCAGCTGGACGCCCCCTTGCTGATCGGCAATTGAGGTCGCAAGCAAGTCTGCGTCGCACCACTCGATCGCGTCGCCCACTTCGGTACCCGATCTCTCGATCGTGCCGACCGGCAACTCAACAACGAACTGCGCACGCCAGTAAAGACGCGACATCCTGTTAGGCCGCAGCCCGGGCCGAACTCCGACTACCTTCCCTTTGCGGTCCACGAATACCAGGTCTATCGCGTATTTCATTCCGAAGGTGTGCACCGCCTGGGTTGGAAAAATCAATAGCCCGGCATCCGCGTCCAGTTTGCTGGTACCCAGCAAACCTGAGACGCGTTTGAGCGGGCTGTCCGCTAGAGCTATTTTCCGGCCCAAGCAGGTGCCCTTGCTGACGTTGGTCACGCAGAGGGCCACGCTTGCTCCTGCTAGCCCTTCTTCAAGCGGGCCTTGCGGCGCTGGACAAGAATGAACAGCACTACGAAGAACAGAACACCAGCGAGTACTCTAATGATCGTAACGTTATCCACGTCGCCTCCTGTCGTTTGCTCGCAGTTGCGGTCCGGGCACTAGCGGAATACTTCGTCTAGCGTCTTGGAAATGCTGATGACCGCTGGCGCGAGAAGCACGATGAACATACTTGGAAAAATGAACAGCACCAAGGGAAAAATCAATTTGATGGTTGTCTTCGCGGCTTGCTCCTCGGCCTTCTGTCGCCGCTTCAAACGCAAGGCGTCCGCGAAATTACCAAGCGAACGCGAGATCGGTGTGCCAAATCGTTCAGTTTGAACCAGCATGTTGACAAACCCGCGCACGACTTCCAGGCCGGTCCGTTCACCCATGTTGCGCCACGCCTCAATACGAGGCTTGCCGGCGCGCTGTTCCAAATTGATAAGCAAAAATTCTTCGCTGAGTTCCGGATGCGGGATGCGTAGTTCCTGGCCGACGCGAATGAGCGCCTGGTCCATACCGAGGCCTGCTTCCATGCAGATGACCAGCAGATCAAGCGCATCAGGAAGACTGAGGCGGATCTTTTCGCGACGCTGCGTGATCGCCCGGTGCAGCCAGAAATCAGGAACGAAAAAGCCGAGCGCTGCGAGGGCGAAGAACCAAAACATCTGATCGGAACTGAGCGCGAAAGCGGCGGTCACGGCACCTACAACGGGAAGAACCAGCCGGAAGCCGTAGTAGACGTCGGAATGCCAGGGTTCGCGGTAGCCGGCGAGCGACAGACGCTTGGCGAGTTCTGTGTCTTCCGAGAGACCAAGCCACTTGCGAATGGGTCCGACGATCCCGAACACCTTCGCAATGGAATTGTCTGGTGCGTCCTCGATTGGCGTCGGAACCTGGACGGCCGCGACTTGCGCCAGCCGCTTTGATAGGACCGACCTTCCGGAGAAGAGCAGCAACAACAGCGCGACGCTCAGAAAGACGGTCACAGCAACGGCGATGATGAGTCCGGTCACTGTTACACCTTCACGTCAACGATTTTGCGAATCAAGTACCCACCTATTGCCATCATGACAAGCCCGGTGTAAACAAGCTTCCTGCCTAGCGGATCCTCGAAGAGTATTTTCCCGTAGGCCGGATTCAGGATGTTCATGCCGACGAACACGATGAAGGGCATCGCCGCCAGAATCCAACCTGTCAATCGGCCCTGGGCGGTGTAGATGCGCAGCTGACCTCGCAACCGCAACCGCTCGCGGATGACACTCGCCGTCTTCTCCAGAATCTCCACCAGGTTGCCGCCCGTCTCCTTCTGGACCAGGATGGCGGTCACAAGGAATTGCAGGTCAGGAAGCGGCACACGGTCGGCGAGGTTCGTCATAGCCTCGCGCATGGGAAGACCGAAATTCTGCTCTTCAAAGGTCTTCCGAAATTCTGTGCCAACGGGATCCGGAATTTCGCGGGAAACCATTTCGATGGTCGCATTGACCGAATGTCCGGCCTTAAGGCCGCGAGTGATCAGATCGATAGCGTCGGGCAACAATTCAGCGAACTTGGCGAAGCGCATAGACCGCTTCACGAAGATGTACACGTAGATGGAAGCACCTGCGGCAATACCGATTGCAATCTGCAAGGCAGGCAGCGGGAGGAAGAATCCCGCGATGTAGGTTGCTGCCACGAGGAGTACGACGCTTCCGGCGACGACGCGCCCCACGCTCCAGCGGAGATTGGCCTGCGAAAGGAGCACATGCAGGCGAGCGGCAGGCGCCAGCCGCGTCAGAACTACATCGATCAGCGGGATATCGCTCAGGGTATTCCGCTTAAGAATGTCGGGCGCATCCTCCTCGAGGCTCGTCGCATCGTCCGAACCGCGGAGTCCCGACAACCGGTTCTCGAGGTCCTTCTCCGTGCGGGAAGGCCTCAGCACGAAGAAGACGATCGCGAACGTCAGGACCAGCACGAGCAAGAAGACCAAAAACATTACCATCGTGAGCCTCTATACCTCGACAGAATGGTCGAGAAGCGTCGGTGGAACATTCATTCCCGAAGCCCTGATCTTGTCGGCGAACCTGGGCATGATACCGGTCGCAACGAAGCGCCCCAACACCCGGCCGTTCAGCCCGATCCCGCGTTTCTCAAACACAAAGATGTCCTGCATGCTGACCACGTCTTCATCCATGCCGGTGATCTCGGTCAAATGAGTAATGCGGCGCGTGCCGTCGCTCATGCGTGAGATCTGGACGATGATGCCAATGGCCGACGCGATCTGCTGGCGAACTGCTTTCTCCGGCAGGTTGAGGTTGGCCATCAGCGCCATTGTCTCGATGCGAGCGATCGCGTCACGCGGACTGTTGGCATGAACCGTGGTGATCGAGCCATCGTGGCCCGTGTTCATCGCCTGAAGCATGTCCAAGGCTTCCTCGCCACGAACCTCGCCCACCACGATGCGGTCGGGGCGCATTCGCAAGGAGTTGATCACGAGTTCGCGTTGGCGAACGGCGCCTTTCCCCTCGACGTTCGGCGGCCGGCATTCCAACCGGACCACGTGCGCCTGCTTCATCTGGAGTTCGGCTGAATCCTCGATGGTGACGATGCGTTCCTTGCTGGAGATGAATCCCGAGAGGACGTTGAGCAGCGTCGTTTTACCGGCACCAGTGCCGCCGGAGATCACGACGTTGATCCTTGCCTTCACGGCGCCCTGCAATAGCTCCAGCATCTGTGGTGTAAGGGACTTGTTCGCGACCAGGTCCTCCGCCTCCAAGGGCACGTGACCGAAGCGGCGGATGGAGAGAACCGGGCCGTCAATCGACAGCGGCGGAATAATCACGTTTACGCGGGAACCGTCAGCGAGGCGGGCGTCCACCATGGGCGAGGATTCATCGACCCTCCGCCCAACCCCTGAAACGATCTTGTCAATGATGTGCATCAGGTGGTGGTTGTCCTTGAAGGTGACATTCGTCTGCTCCAGAACGCCGGCGCGCTCAACGTAAACGCTGTCGTAGGTATTCACCAGGATGTCGTTGATCGTACGATCCTGAAGCAGCGGCTCCAGTGGGCCCAGACCGAACACTTCGTCGAGTACCTCACGCCCGAGCCGTTCCCTCTCGGTGGCGCTCAACGGGATGCTCAGACTTGCCACGAGGTCCTGGATGACGCCAAAAATCTGGTTGCGCGCTCTGGCATCCTGAAGGTAAGCGATCTTCTCCAGGTCGATCCTGTTCAGAAGGTCGCGATGCAGCGACGACTTCATCTCCTGGTAGGCTTGGGGCGACATTTCGTGCGCCGTCGCTGGCTGCGCTGCTGACGCCCCACCTCCAACCTTCATGTCACGACTGAAAAAGTTCATGGGAGTGCTCTATCTCTCAAATTCCTAGGATCCCAAACCGCTTTTTGGCGACCTGCTTCCCAGGCTGTCCGTGTGAACCGACCAGCGACTCAGCCCATGACTGCAAGGGACGCGCCATCTCGGACGGCGACGACGGCTGCAGTGGGCGACCTGCGTTGATCGCCTCAATCAGCTCCTGGTAGTCGTTGGGGACGAGCAAGGATACGGGCCGCTTGATAGCGCTCTCGACGTGTTGCTTTGAAATTGTGTTCCGCTTGGAGTCCCGGTTGAGAACGACTTCGATCTTCTCTTCGGGACACTTGAAACGGGCGAGATGATCGAGGAACCGTGCGAGATTCCGAACAGCAGGAAATTCCGGAGTGGTAACCAGGTAGACCTTGTCCGACTTCTCGATAGCGCACACGTTGAAACCGGTCAGCCCATGTGCGCAGTCAAGGATTATCAGATCGTAGAAATCACGAAGGGCTTCAATGACACCTTCAATGTTGGAAGTGGAAACCTTCATGGCGTCGAAGGCGTCGGGGGACGTGAGCACCTCCAGCCCACTCTCGTGCTGAAGGACAAACCCGTCCAGCAGCTTCCGATCGAGACGATGGAGGTTCGCGACCAACTCGTAGAAGTGATACCGGTTGCGGTCCTGTCCCAATCCCAAATAAACGGAAACGTCACCCAGGTCCGGGTGCTGATCGATCAAGAGCACTCGTCCGCGTTCCAGCCGGGCTGCGAATGTAGCCAGGTGAACAGCGAGTGCGGTAACACCCACGCCGCCTTTGACTCCAAGCAACGACGCTACCCGGCCTCTCTTCGCAGCGGGGACATGTTGCATGCGCTGCTTTTCGAATTCCAGCAGCGCTTGGTTGAACCTACTGGTCGATAGTGGCTTAATCAGGTATTCCGTACAGCCTGCACGCATTGCAGAAATTATCGTTTCGGGTGCGGACTTGGTTGCAACGGCAAAGACGACGGCCGACGGGAGAGCTTTCCGGATATGAGCAACGGTCCGGCGGGCGCGCTCCTCGCTTTCATCAAAATCCACGAGGAAGATATCGGGCTGATCCCGGCGCAGATTCTCCAGCAGCGGCAGGTCGCCCGGTTCGCTCGCATAGTGCGGAATCGAGTGCTCTATTGAATACGAGTCAGAATTCGATAGACCTGAAGCGTCCTTCAGGGTCTGCTCATCGACTGCGATGGGCATGATTGAGAACTTTCGCCCATTCCTCACCACTCGCCCTCCCAATTCTTACTGGTCCTTTTTTTGCGTGCCGCCCTGGTCTTCTTTGCGCGGGGCGATTGATTTGTCGAATTGCTCCCTGTCGAGGTTTTCCGTCGCCCGCTTTGGTAACTCCGGAGCGGGACCCGGAGTTGTGAGCGGATCGACAATCACCGGGGTGACGATGACCATCAGTTCCGTGTCGGTTCGGTTGGTCGACTTGGAACGGAAGAGCTGACCCAGGATCGGAATGTCACCAATTCCCGGAACCTTGCTCATCTGCAGAGTCGTACGCTTGTCAATGAGGCCGGCGATGCCGAAGCTCTGGCCGTCCTTCAGTTCCACATCAGTTTCCGCGCGACGAGTAGAAATGGCCGGAACTACGAATCCCTCGAACGAAAGTGCGTTGGCGAAATCCAGCGCGCTAACCTCCGGTGCGACCTTCAAGCGGATGGTGTTGTCGTCCTGAACGACGGCAAGGAAGTCGAGTCTCACTCCAAACGGACGGAACTGAATCGTGACGGCATTCAGGCCGGTGCCACCTTGCACCACCGGAAAGGGAAATTCGCCGCCGGCAATGAACTTTGCGGGTTCTCCGCTGCGCGCCATCAGGTTGGGTTCGGCCAGGATCTGGAGAACATTCTTCGCTTCCAACGCGCGAATGGTTGCTCCGAGATTGAGGTCCGGACGAAACAGGAAGATGTTCAGCAGGTCGTTGACCGCGAGCTCCGTAGTAAATCCCGGCAAGCGTCCTGGAATCGTCCCGGTGATTTTGCCGGTTGCACTCAAGCTCGGAGGCCCGAATTGCTGCGTCGTGATCACGCCAGGAGTGTTCGCGGCGCCCGTACTGAGCACGTTGAAACCCCAAGCGGTGAGTTTTGTGCGATTCACTTCGGCGAATCGAACCTTCAGCATCAATTGTTTCGTGCGCGGTACCGGAGGCAGAGTGATCGTGTTTACGACTTCCTTCGAATAGGACCCCGCCAGCTTCGCGGCTTCCTCGGCCACAGCCTTCGACTTCACGGATCCGCTCAATACGATCCGGGCCTGATCGGCCTCTACCTGGATGTTCTCGTTGGGATAGGCCTGCTGAAGCGCATCGCGCAGCGCGGACACGTCGACGTTGGAGCTGACGTCGAGAATGCGCGCGCGACCGGTCTCGTCCCACACTACGATGCTCGCTGCACCGGGAGCTTTCGCGGACACTACAAGCTGTGTCGGAGTCGCAGTCGTGGTCTCAACCACGGTCGGATTGCTTACCAGAATCCTTTTCAGGCGCGCCTGGCTGTTGACGATCACGGATCGCCCGGCGATCACGTGCAGAGTCTGGGATTCGGCTGCAGCGCCGGGCTGTACTGCGGGCGCAACCGACGTGTCTCCCTGCTGCTGCGAGTTCGCTATGCTTCCGGCCAGGATGAGGACGGCAAAACCAAACCGGGACACCGCTTTGATTAGCATCTGTCTTTCCTTATTCCTTAGGCTGCTCAAACTTGTCGACCAATCTCTTGCCCCCGGTGATGGTTTCAACGGCATAGAATTCCGGAAGCTTTACAGTTTTGGCGGCAATCGGAGTACGTCTAGGCGGTTTTGGTTTCACGCCCGAGCCGAGTTCGCTCGCGCTGATTCCCGGCGTTTGCGCGGTTCCAGCATCGACGCCGTTGCGCAGAACGAACTGAATGTTTCCCAGCGCTTCGGCCAGGAGCAGTTTCTCTGAATCAATCGGGCTCAGCAGCAGTGTGACAACGTGAACAGTTTCGGGCTTGCCTTGAGGATCGGGCTCGATCTTCTGTCCCGCCGACGCAACTTCTACGTTCTGGAGCACGGTGCGAGTAATCTGTTCGTTCTGTTCGGGGGGCCTGTAAGTGACCAGCACGTCGACATGCGAGCCGGGATACAGGAAGCCAGCGACCCCGACAACATCATTCGATCGCACCGAAACGGCCCTCATGCCCTCGGGGATACGCACCGTGAGCCCCAGGCCCGAGCCCGCCAGCGCTACGCTGCTTGCGAGAATCGGCTGATTCGCCGCGACCGGGATCAGCACGGGGCGGCCTACCACATCCTCGACCTTGGAGAATGAATCCTTCAGCGGCAGGGTGTTCGGCCACTCGATCAGCGCGACGTTGTCCGCTGAGAGTTGTGTGCCCGCGCGAAGCTGGTCTTTGGCGGCAACCACCTTGAATGTGTCTCCACGCGCTTCTCTTGCCTTGCGAATTCGCGAATAGATCAGAAACGTCGCGCCGCCGGAAACCACGAGGGCGATCAATAGTGCGATTACGATTCGACGGTTATCCATAACACCTCAACGGTACAAGCTGATCAGCAATACGAGAGTCCCCCCAAAGATGGCCACTCCATAGGGGAAGCGCTGCGCCTCTGGATTTTCCAGGTTGAGCGTGGGATGAACTTCGGCACCCATAGCCGCGTGGTGGCGAACCAGGTCTCCCACATTCGCCATCGTCTGCCGAAACCGACCCCGATACAGCGCGACAGCAAGGGCGCAAACTCCGCCGACAATCGCGGAGTACAACGCCGCCTGCACCACGGAAGTGAGCCCCACCCATGCGCCAACCGCCGCCATCAGCTTTACATCACCGGCGCCCAACGTGCGCAGCAGGTAGAGCGCGAGAAAAATGCCTCCGCCTGCCAGCAATCCACCCGGGCCTTGCAGGAGTCCGCGCCAACCCTCGATCGCCAGGTGGGCTGCCAAGCCCGCCACCATCGCCGGGTACGTAAGCTTGTTGGGAATGCGATAGGTCCGCACGTCCCAGACGGCACCCGCAAGCGCGATGGCCAGACCACCGAAGACCAGCAAAATCTGCATCATTGCGATCGTCCGCCTGACGATGTTCAAAGCAAGGGGGCACTTGCGTGCCCCCAACCGAGATCATTGGGGAATAGGCACGCCTGCTGTTATGCGAGCGCGCTGTCGAGTTTGCTCCCGATCGCGCTGAATGCCGCGTTGATCTTGGTCGCCAGCGTGTTCATTCCGGCAACAGCCGCGAATGCCACGAGGGCCGCGATCAGCGCGTATTCGATCAAGTCCTGACCAGACTCGTCGTTGTGCAGGTTTTTAAGCAGTTCCAAGCTGATTTTCATGTGAGACATTCCTCCGACGTAGTGCGCGAAGAAGTCGCGCTTAGACATTTTGAAATTTGGTCTACTACTTTTAGGGGAGGCAGCGTAATGATGGGGTAAGTTGCTGCTTCGGTCAACCGAAAACCCAGCGTGCACACATTACTGTCGGAAGTTACCTTAGAGCAGGAAGTCACTTACGGACAAGGGAGTGCAACGAAAGTCAACTCGAAGGGAAGCAGGAGCTAAGGCGAGCCAGTCAGTCGAATCCCAAGTGTGGCCTTATTAGCCGACCGAGCGACACGAGGATCCTGTGCCCGTCGGATCCCCGGAAAGGCACCAGGTTGGCCAGCACCAGGACGAGATTCAAATCTGCGACCCAGTCCAGCACGGGGCCCGCACCGCGAAAAATCGTGAACAACAGCAGGTTGGTCAGGGGTCCGCAGACTGCGATCACCACCTCTGTTCCCGGGTCGCATGAGTCGGATCGGCGCAGGTATGCGCCCTTGATGCTCATCCCAATCGCTTTCACCTTGACGCCACATCCCACGGCGGCCAGTAGGTGGGCAACTTCATGAAGCAGCAAAGACGCGGCGATGAAGACGGTCGAGACCACTCCGCCGTGCAGGCCCAGTTTATTGACGGAAAAGAATCCGAGCAGCGCGATGATTACGACTGCGCCCCAGCTTAGTTCTACCTTGGTATGCGGCCCCAAACTTGCCATCACTACTGGTCAGAAGGAGGATTGCGGCCCCAGGTTGCAGCGCCACGAATGACTCTCGGGTCTTGCTCCGCGAACGTGCAGGTGCTTAGATGCTTCTGCATGTCCTCCGCTAGGAACAGCTGGCTTGCCGTGGTGCTGTCGCTTAGTTGTTTGGCGGCAATGTGGCTGTTCACCGACCGCTTCTTCACGCGACGAATAGCTCCCCAATATGAGATCCCGGGGCGCGGGTATCCTTCCGATCTGCTGCCGCCCTGGGTGGCTACACAGCATCTACTGCATGGAAACAACCCATACGGATCCGAAGCAACCGGCGAAATCCAGCGGCGGTACTACGGTCCCGGAGTGGGAGTGGGCAACACCTCTTCCGATCAGCAGCGGTTCGCGTATCCCGTGTACACCACTCTGCTGCTGCTGCCCTTCCAACAGTTGGAATTCCATGCCGTGGCGAATGCAGCCCGCGTACTTCTTCCGCTCCTGATCGCGGGAGCGGTCCTCCTCTGGACGCGATTATTTCGCATCGCCTCTCGCGCGGAAACAGCGGCAACAGTGTTCTTCGCGCTCGCCTCTTGGCCGGTAGCTCAGGGCGAGGCACTACAGCAGCTCGGACTGTTAGCCTTCTTTTTCATTGTATGCAGTGTGTATTTCGCCGCGTCCAGGGCTTACATCGTGGCCGGGATCATACTTGCCCTTGCGACCATGAAACCGCAGGCGGTACTGCCGCTTTTCGGGTGGTTCGCTGTCTGGAGCGTTGCAGATATCCGCGCACGCTGGAAACTCCCGTTCAGCTTTGTGGTTGCCACTCTGCTGCTCGTAGTCATTGGAGAGTGGCAATCCCCGGGCTGGATTGTCGAATGGGCGGGTACAGTGGGAGCATACCGCTCCTACGCAGCAACCGGGAGTTTGCTCGAAGGGCTCTTCGGAATAGTGGGGTTGCTGGTCGACCTCATAATCGTGATTTGGGCGGGACTCGCGATGTGGAAGCGCCGAGCGGTCAGTTCTGACTCTCCCGATTTCCTCCGGATAGCGGCCATGGCCATGGCGGTTGGACTACTCGTTAGCCCGGTCTGGGTTTCTCACAATCAGGTGATGCTCCTTCCTGCTGCGATCGTAATTTGGTTTGAGCGCAAGTGCCTTATGCGATCGGTCGAGGGCATTTGGCTGTTTTTTGCAGCTTTGGCGCTTCAATGCTCAACGTGGATCTATGCCGGGCTCGTTCTGCTCTCGGTTCTGCCGCCACCAACTGGCCGCTTGATCGGGCTTTATCCCGCGACAATTTCACTTCCGCTTCTAGCTGCGGCGCTCATCGGGCTGTTGGTGCGGAAGCAATCGATCGATTCCGAAGCACAATTCCCTAAGTATTCAGACACGGCTAGTGGGAGAAGAAGTAAAGTCCCAAGGCCAATCCCAGCCCGCTCGCAGTAAAAATCGTCATGGCCAGCGTGGATGGCCGGCGACGCTGGATGAGAGTGGCGACTGCCCAAGCCAGCGCGTAGCCGCCCAGAAGGTCTACCACGTAGTGGTGCCCCAGGTAGACCGTCGCTACGAATATTCCAATGGGAATGCTGATGAACCAGAGCCCTCGCCTGCCCCACAGGCGCCATGCCGAGAGCGCAATGTATCCCGACCAGCCAGCGTGTAACGAAGGAAACGCGGCGACGGGGTTGAAGCCGGTCAGGCAGACTGATACCGCGCGTTCACTCAAGTGCGGAAGGATCTTCTCCGGTAAGTGCCCGAAGTGGCTTGCCCACCACGGAGGAGCAGAGGGGAACAGTACGTAGAAGAGGAAACCCACGTAAGTCATCACCATCAGGCCGATCATGAAGTCCCAATAAGCTGCTCTGCGCTTGAACCACAGCACCAGCGCAAACACCACCGGGTATACGAAATGACAGGCATAGATGACCTGGAAGGCCAGCACCACGGGTCGATAGTAAGGAATGTGCTCCTGCGCCCAGGCTGCGGGGATTGCGCCGAAAAACAGCATCCGCTCCGCTGTGATGAGGCCGGTGACGTGAACTTTGAAGGGCGTCAGGTCATCAGCGAAGGCGCGCATGGATTCGTAGCACACCAGCATCGCCACGAACGGCACGAGGCTCAGGATGAAATCATGCGTGTCGGTTTTCCAAAACAGCGCCACCGCAACGACCAGCAAGATTGAGGCGACGTTCGGGGGCCCGATAGTCAGGTAGGAAACCAGGACACCAAGCAGGAGGAAACCACACAGCATCGCGACAACTGTGTTCCTGAGCGGTTGTTCCGCAGCTGCGATCTCGGGACTTGTTCTGGCGCTCAATCTGCCCTCACCGGAACCTGTGCCCAGAGTCGTCGCGGGCCTTGTCGCTCAAGTGACAACATCTGGACGTGACTGGTTTGCACGAAGAACAGCAGAACTCCCGCGTGCTCCAGGTTGATCGCTAACTTCTGCTCCGGCGTAAGGTACTGGATGGCGTGAGAAGCGAACACCAGGACGACGGCGATAGAGCGTAGTACGTTCAGATTGTTCGATTGGCTTGGCAGCAGAAACAGAAGACTTTCGGTTCTGAACTGCGCCGGGACCTCTGATGACTCCGCCGCAGAAACAGCGGTGCGTGTGTCCATCTACAACGCTCTCTGTTGATGTTTTCGACTCGGAGGAGTGAGACACACAATAGGTGAGAATTGCTCAAATTACAACAGCCATCGAAGACCCCGGAGTGCACTCCGGCGCGACGCACGGAACTCGCCAACCTCACACGAAGGCGTTTGTTACCTCAGCTGGTAGGAGGGTTCACTAGGGACAGCTCGAGCCTTGGTTACTACGAGGTAGTAACCAAGATTGCTAACTAAAGATGTAAGCTGAATGAAACTTGGTGCCGAAGAAGGGACTCGAACCCCCACATCCTTGCGGATACATGGACCTGAACCATGCGCGTCTGCCAATTCCGCCACTTCGGCAACGGAGCGGTGATCGCCTGAAACGGCTCACCGTGCAGGA
>Ga0196976_1000732_pt1 | contig 18913 bp, 15 predicted proteins | sample S3v_513CmetaG_FD_148644 | JGI IMG/M metagenome (GOLD analysis project Ga0196976, IMG submission 148644) | Soil microbial communities from Anza Borrego desert, Southern California, United States - S3+v_5-13C | ecosystem: Environmental > Terrestrial > Soil > Desert | place: USA: California...
TCGAAGTGGCGCGTGTTGTAGACGCCGGTCAGTGCGTCGTGCGTGGCCAGGCGGCGCAGCTCCTCCTCGCCGGCCGCGTTGTGCAGCGTCAGGATCGTCGACGTCTCCCCCTCGCCGGCGAAGCGGAACGGCACCGCCGTCGCGTCGTACGGCTGCGCCGCGATCTCCACCCGCTTCTCCTCGAAGCGGTCCATCCCGAGCCACCACGCATCCTCTTCCCCCTCCTGCCGGAGGAACGGACGCACGTCCATGCCGAAGTAGAGATTGCCGAACACCTCCTCGGCCGCGCGATTCGCGTAGAGCAGCGTCTGCCGCGAGCTGAGGATGAGCAGCGGATCGGGCACCGCGTCGAACGCCGCCTTCAGGTAATGCTGCTCGGTCACGTCCTCCAGCGTCACGTACGCGTACCCCGTCCCCTCGTGCTCCACCGTGTAGCAGCGCACGTTGGCCACACGCGCCACGCCCTTCACGTAATACACCGCGTGCCAGGCCGTTCCCGAGCCGCGGGCCAGGAGCTGCTCGATGCGCTCCGGCTGCGTGAACTCGATCAGGTCGAACAGCCCGCGGTCGGCGCTGTAGCTCTCGATGAACTGCCTGCGAAATGTGTCGCTGCCGTCGATCACGCGCCGCGTGGCCAGGTCCACCAGCGCGGCCGGCACGGGCGCCGCGCGCAGCAGCGACTGGAACAGTCCCTCCGCGCGGCGCTTGGCCCGCCGCTCCGCGGCCTGATCCAGCTCGCGCTGGATGGCCGCGGCCAGCCGCGCCAGGCGATGCTTGAGGAGATAGTCGTGCGCGCCGGCGCGCATCAGCTCCACCGCCGTCTCCTCGCCGATCGCGCCCGACACCACGAGGAACGGCACGTCCAGCTTGCTCCCGCGCACGATGTCCAGCGCCTCGGGCGCCGAAAAGCGCGGCAGGTGGTAGTCGCTGATGATCGCGTCGAAGCTCTTCTCGAAGAGCGCGTCCTGCAGCCCGTCGCGCGTCTCCACGCGCGTCACGTCCGGGTCGAAGCCGCCGCGTTTCAATTCGAGCAGCAGGTGCGCGGCGTCGAGATCCGAGTCCTCGATCAACAGCAGACGAAGCGGCCTCCGCGTCATGCCCGGGCCAGCTCCTGCGCGCCCGTGGTGAAGTAGATCGTGGCCCCCTTGTCGACTTCACCCTCGGCCCAGGCCCGTCCGCCGTGGCGCTCGATGATCTTCTGCACCGTGGCCAGCCCGATGCCCGTCCCCTCGAACTCGCGCGTCGAGTGCAGGCGCTGGAACGGGCGGAACATCTTCGCCGCGTGCGACGGATCGAAGCCGGCGCCGTTGTCCTTCACATAGAACGCGCCGCCGTTCTGCCCGAACTCGATGCGGGTCTCGGCACGGTGGCGCGTGAACTTCCACGCATTCGACATCAGGTTCTCCAGCACCGCGCGCAGCAGCCGCTCGTCGCCGATCGTGCGTACGCCTCCGCGGATCTCGAAGCGCGCCGCGCGCGCCGGGTTCGTCTGCTGCAGCGACTCGGCCACGCTCTGCGCGATGGCACTCAGGTCCACCGGCTCCCGCTGCAGCTCCGCGCGCGTGAGCCGCGTCATCTGCAGCAGCCCGTCGATGAGGTCGCGCATCTGGCGGCAGCCTTCATGGATCCAGGAAAAATACTCCTTCGCCGTCTCGTCGAAGAGGTGCGAGTAGTCCGCCTCGACCGCCTGCACGAAGCCGTCGATCGAGCCGAGGGGGGCGCGGAGATCGTGGGAGACCGAATAGGCGAACGACTCCAGGTCCTTGTTCACGGCCTCCAGCTCGGTCGAGCGGCGGCGCAGCTCGACGTCGCGCTGCTGCATCTGGGCGAGGAGGTCGTTCATGGCCGCGGCCGCGCGTCCGGCCTCCCCCGGCGCCGGATCGACGCGCACCGAGTACGCGTTCTCCCGCGCCGCCCGCTGCGCCGCCTCGGCCAGGCGCCGCAACGGCTTCGTTGCCGCGCGGGCGAGCATCATCCCGAGCACGAGCCCGAGCACCGCCGCGGCCAGCGACCCGATGGCCACGGCACTCAACAACGCGCGCAACCGCACGGCGAGCGCCGCCGCCGAGATCTCCACGCACCGCGTGCCGGAAGCGGTCGTCTCGCAGGACACTTCCTCCGTCACGAAACGCGAGGCAAACGTAGGACGGACTTCAGCCCGTCCCTTCTCCTCTGATAACAGCTTCCCGCCCCGGTCGTACGTTTTCACCGACGCCACGTACTCCGGCGCATGCGCCGCGGCCGCCGCGCGCGCCTCGCGCACGGCCATCCACACGGCTGCGCCTCCCGCGATCCATGCTGCGATCAGCGCGGCCAGGGCAACAATCATTGGGGCCAGTCTCTCGATGGCGCGCATGACACGTTTTTTGCAGACGGGTCTGCAAGAACTTCGCCTCCGGGTCGACAGCAATGAGACGACCGCGCGCACGCGCACTGCTCTGCCTTCTCACGTGGGTCGTGGCCGCGCGCTGCAGCGAGAAACCCGACGCTGCCGCCGCGGAGCCCCCGCAGCTCGAAGTGCGCGCCACCGTCGCTCCCGCCCAGACCGCGACAGCCGTCTCCTCGATCGACGGCCGCATCGCCACGCTCCTCGTCGCCGAGGGCGCCCCCGTGCAGGCCGGCGCCACCGTGGCCACCCTCACCAACGCCGCCATCGACCGCGACATCGCCTATGCCAAGGCGCAGGTGGCCGTCGCCGAGCAGCGGCTCCGCGACGCCCGCCGCCCCATCGCCCAGACACTCATCCTCGGCGACTCCGGCGCCCGCGAGCGCGCCTCGGCCGAGATCCTCAAGAACGCCGAGGCCAAGCGCGACCGCTATCGCGACCTCTTCGCCACCCACGACATCTCCAAGCAGGAGCTCGAGGACGCGGAGAGCGCCTACGCCGCGGCGCTGCGCGACTGGCTCGTCGAGCGCGAGCGCGCCTCCCAGAAAGTCATCCAGACCGACACCAGCATCCTGCAGCTGGAGCTCGAGCGCGCCAAGGCGGAGCTCGCGTTCGCCTCCGAGCGCCGCTCGCTGCTCGTGGTCAAGGCGCCGATCGCCGGCGTCGTCACCCGCGTGGCCGCCCGGATCGGCGACAGCATCTTCCCCCGCGACCCGATCGTCGAGATCGCGAACACGAGCAAGGTCGAAGTGCGCGGCCTCATCGCCCCGGAGCTGACCCGCTATGTGCGCGTCGGCATGCCCGTCGAGGCCAGGATCTTCACCGTCCCGCCGCGCCGCTTCACCGTTCCCATCAAGAACGTCCTCCCCGGCAACGGCGGCGCCACCCTCGTCGTCGAGGTCCCCAATCCCGACGGCGTCCTGCAGGAAGGGCAGACGGCAGTGGTGACGGTGAAATGAGAAGCGCACGCGCACCACAGTCCCCTCTCCCCGCGCAAGGGGAGAGGGCTAGGGTGAGGGGCCGCGCCTCACTCGCAAGACCGCCCCTCACCCTAACCCTCTCCCCACTGCGTGGGGCGAGGGGACTGTGGCTTGCGGCGCTGCTCCTCTTCCCCATTGCGCTCCACGCCCAGATCACCATCACCTTCCCCGCGGCCGTCGAGCGGGCCATGCGCATGCGCGCCGGCACGACTACCTACGCCGACCATGCCTCGATGCTCGACGCGCTGCCGTTCCACACGATGCCGACCGTGCGCGCGGAGACGGCCTTCAGCAGCGCGGAGAACCTGAACCTGCTCTCCGAGCGCGTCGACCGCTTCGACGCCTTCACGGCCGTGGTCTCCGTCGATTACCCGCTGCTCGACGGCGGGGCGGAGCGGCGCCGTGTGGCCGCGTTGCGCGCCGACGCGCAGATCCTCCGCCGCCGCGCCGTCGACGAGGCGGAGGACGTCTTCCGCGAGACCCTGGAAGCCTTCGCCCAGCTCTACACCGCCGAGCAGCGCATCAACCTCCTCCACTCCGGCGCCGCCCGGGCGGCGGAGCTGCGCCAGCGCGCGCGGGTCATGCTCGAGAGCGGCGAGATCAACAACATCACCGCCACGCAGTGGCAGGACCAGGCGCTGGCCACCGAGTCGCAGCTCGTCGACCTCGAGCTGCAGCGCCTCGAGGCGGAGACGCGCCTCAAGCAGCTCATCGGCGATACCTCGTCCGAGGGCTTGCGGGCCTCGCTCGTGCTCGACGACGAGCCGATGCTGCGCGAGATCAAAATTGAGAAGATCGTCGAGACCGACGCCGCCGTCGCGCGCGCCTCGCTGGTGCAGGAGCGGCAGCGCCTCGCGCTGCAGGAAGCCACGGCGCTGCGCCGGCCGCAGGTCCTCCTCACCGCGTTCGGCGGCGTGGCCGCGGTGCCGTCGACGTACCAGACCAACGCCGACGAGGGGACGTTCGGCATCTACGGGCTGCGCGTCTCGCTCTCGCTGCCGATGTTCGACCCCGCGGCCGCGCGCCGGCTGGCGGAAGCACGGCTGCAGCTCGAGGAGGCCACGCGCGTCCGCGCCGTCACCGAGACCGCCACGCGCAACCGCATCGACCTGCTCTGGCTCGCGCTGGCCGCGGCCGAGAAGCGCATCAAGCTGCTCACCGACGCGGTGGAGGTGGCGAAGCAGCGGCAGGAGTCGGTCACGCGGCTCGTCCTGGCCGGCGTGCGCCCCGAGGCCGACCTCGTCGAGACGGCGAACGCGCTGGCCCGGCGCGAGAGCGACCTCCTGGCCGTGCGCGTCGACCGCTGGAAGCTGCAGCAGCGCGTGCGCTACGTAGGACAGGCTTCAGCCCGTCCCATTACCACGGCGAACGCCGGCGGGCTGAAGCCCGCCCTACATTGATGCTCTCCGTCCTCATGACCACCGAGGGCACGTATCCCTACAGCGCGGGAGGCGTGAGCACCTGGTGCGACGCGCTGCTGCGCAACACGCCCGACGTGCGCTGGACGCTGCTGCCGCTGATGATGAACCCGCACATCGAGCAGAAGTTCGACCCGCCCGAGAACGTGCGCCGCATCATCAACGTCCCGCTGTGGGGCATCGAGGAGCCGTCGGAGTTCAGCAGCGACATCCCCTTCGCCCAGCTCTACGACCGCAAGCGCCGCACGAGCCTCGACACCATCGAGCGCGAGTTCCTCCCGCCGTTTCGGGAACTGGTGCGCGTCATCTGTACCGATCCCGCCGACGCCCCCACCCTCGGCCGCGTCTTCGTGCAGCTCGAGGACTACTTCCGCACGCACGACTACAACGAGACGTGGAAGTCGCGCCCGGTCTGGCAGACCTTCCGCCGCGACGTCGAGGAGTACAGCCGCTCGCTCTCCATGCGCCACGCCCGTCCCGGCCCGGAGCAGCAGCTCCCGTCCATCTTCGACCTGACCGAGTGCCTGCGCTGGCTCTATCACTTCCTGATCGTGCTCAACGTGCGCGTGCCGAAGGCCTCGGTCACGCACTCGACCGCGGCCGCGTTCTGCGGCATCCCCTGCATCACCGCGCGCGTGCGCTACGGGACGCCGATGATCCTCACCGAGCACGGCGTCTACCTGCGCGAGCAGTACCTCTTCCTCTCCCGCTTCCGCCGTCTCTTCTTCTGCAAGCAGTTCCTGATGAACCTCATCACCGCGGTGGTGCGCGCGAACTATCACTTCGCCGACATCGTGGCGCCGGTCTGTCACTACAACACGCGCTGGGAAGTGGCGCACGCCACGCCGCCGGAGAAGATCCGCGTCATCCACAACGGCGTCGACCCGGACCTCTTCGTCGCCGCGCCGAAGCTCCACGGCGATCTGCACGTCGTGGCCACGGCGCGCATCGACCCGTTGAAAGACATCGAGACGCTGCTCCGCGTGGCCGCGCGGATGAAGAGCACGCATCCGCGCGTGCGCTTCACCGTGCACGGCGCCGTGGCGGACGAGACGTACTACAAACGCTGCCTGGCCCTGCGCCGCCACCTCGGCGTCGAGGAGAGCGTCGCCATCGGCAGCGCCACGGAGGATGTCGTGGCCGCCTACCGCGACGCGGACGTCGTCCTGCTCACCAGCATCTCCGAGGCCTTCCCCTACTCGGTCATCGAGGCCATGGCGTGCGAGAAGCCCGTCGTGGCCAGCGACGTCGGCGGCGTCGGCGAGGCACTGGAAGGCTGCGGCGTCCTGGTCAAGCCGCGCGACGACGAGCGCTTCGCCGCCGAGGTCGCCCGCCTCCTCGACGACCCCCACCTGCGCCTGCGCCTCGGCGCGAAGGCACGGGCGCGGGTCATGGAGGACTTTCGGCTGGATCACTGTATTGGGAAGTATCTGGATTTGTACAGGAGCTTCGCGGCGTGAGAGTAGGCTCACAGGCTCATAGGCTCACAGGCTCAGAGGGGCTCTCCTATGAGCCTGTGAGCCTCTGTACCTGTGAGCCTGTGAGCCTCTGTACCTGTGAGCCTGTGCGGGGGCGCGGGCGATGAGCGCCGCCCTCCTCCCCCCCAACCCCACCCACGACCTCGGCCAGCAGGTCGTCGACCTGATCGGCATCCCGAAAGATCACTGGGAGCTCGCCGCGCAGCTCGAGGTCATGGGCATCCGCGACGCGGACGCGCGCAGCGACTACGGCGCGCGGGACGTGTTCGATCTCGCCGCGCGCATCTACTCCGACTTTCAGAACGGGCGTTTGCGCTGGGTGGTCGAGCCCAACGATCCGGAGTCCGTCGCGCCGCTGCGGCGCTTCCTCAAGAACTACCTCACCGGCCTCGCCTTCTCCCTGCCGATGGCGCTGCAGGCGGTGACCATGCTGGTGTGGGGCTACGGCGTCTGGGGGGCGATCGACATGGACCTGCGCGTCGGCAGTGCGATCGCGCTGGGATTCATCGCCAGCTACGTCGTCACCGGCGGCTTCATGCAGACCATCGTCCGCCGCGGCCTCTTCTACCTCTATCAGGCAGAACCGTGGCTCGCGCGCTGGACGGCGCTGCGCGCCTGGTCCCTGTCGCTGCGCGTCACGCTGGCGCTGCTGCTTCCCGCGCTCGCGCTCAACGCGCTCTTCTCGATCCTGCCGTGGTCGATCGTGCTGACCGCGTCCGCGTACTACGTGGCCCTCTCGATCCTCTGGCTCAACTGGGCGCTCCTCTATCTCGTCCGCAAGACGTGGCTGTTCCTGCTGACCACCGCCGTCGCGCTGGCGGTCGTGCTGTTCGCCGCGAAGGTGCTCGGCACGTCGCCGATCGCCGCGAATGCCGTCGGCCTGATCGTCGCCGACGCGCTCAGCTTCGGCCTGGCCCTCTGGCACCTCAACAACGTAGGGCGGGCTTCAGCCCGCCGCAGCGTGGTCAATCCACCGCGCCTGACCGTTCTCGTCTACAGCACCTCGAAGTTCTTCCTCTACGGCCTCCTCTACAACAGCTTCCTCTTCGCCGACCGCGTCATCGCCTGGACCTCGTCGACCGGCCGCGAAGACTTTCCGCCGTACGGCTTCTGGCTGAACGTCCGCTACGAGCTGGGGATGGACCTGGCGCTGGTCGTGGTCATGCTCCTCAGCGGCATCGTCGAGCACGCGACACAGCGCTTCTCCGAGCAGTTGATCCCGCGCGAGAAGGGGGTGAAGAGCGTCGACGCGGCGCGCTTCGTGGAGATGTCGCGCAACGAGTATCGCCGCCGCGTGGTCACGCTGGCCGGCTTCTCCCTGCTCGCCATCGGCGTGGCCGTGGCGGTGAACTTCGCGCTGCGCGAGATGCCGTCGCTGCCGATTCATCAGGCCCTGCTCACGGCCACCACCACGCGCGTCTTCATCGTGGCCACCATCGCCTACGTGATCTTCATGTTCGCGCTGCAGAACATCCTCATCCTCCTGACACTGTCGCGCGTGGAGCCGGTCGTGCGCGCGGTGGCCATCGCGCTGGCCGCCAACGTGGCCGTCGGCGTCGTCTGCAGCCGGGCCATCCACTACTCGGCGGCCGTCTTCGGACTGCTGACCGGTGCGCTGACGCTGGCGTTCCTCGCCAGCCGGGCCCTCCGCGCGGTGCTCGGCGAGCTCGATTACCACTACTACGCGGCCTATTGATCATGTACGCGCTGCTCGGCATCGACGCGGTCCTGCGCATCACGGCGGCGCTGCTGCTGCTGTTCGTGGCCGTGCCGCGGCTGGCGCGGAGGAAACCGGAGGCGCTGGAGGGGATGGAGTGGTTCTGGTGGTGCGCCGCGGCCATGACCGTCGGGCTGACGATCGCCGGACAGCTCCTCGCGCTGCTGAACGTCTTCAACACGCTGACGCTGCTGCTCCTCCTCGGCACGCTGATCGTGACCGTGCGCGCGCACCGCGGCGGACGCCGCCCCGCGGCGCTGCTCGTGGACTGGTACCGCAACGTCGTGCGCCTCTCCCTGCACGCGCTCGAGGGACGCGTGAACCTGCGCCGCCGCCTGCGCCGCATGCGGAGACGGGCTGCAGCCCGTCGCGGGATCTCGCGTCATGCGCTCGCCTGGACCGCGCTGATCCTGGTCGCCGCGGCGCTGCGCTTCTACCGTCCTTTCGCCACCGCCAACCTCGGCTTCTCCGACACCTACGTCCACCTCTACCTGATGCGCCTCCTCGAGCAGGGGCGGCAGGTCGATCCGGCGTGGGGCCCGTATCCGCGCGGGATGCACTTCCTGCTGATGGCCGTCCGCGAGCTGACGAACGTCGACGTGATCCTGCTGATGAATTTCTTCGGCCCCGCGGTGGGGGTGCTGATGACGCTCGCCGTGGCCGACACCGCGCGGCGGCTGACCCGCAACTTCACCGCCGGCATCGCCGCCGGCGCACTCTTCGCCACCATGCTCGGCGGCGCCGGCCAGTACTTTCTTCTCGGAGGAAGCATGGCCACGGACCGCGTGCAGGAAGCGCGCGAGTTCGTGGCGCTGCCGTACGACTCGATCCCCCCCACCCGCGGCGAGTTCGACGTCCTGGCCACCGTCTTCCAGCGCCAGACCGCCACGCTCCCCCAGGAGCTGGCCATCGTCTTCCTCTTCCCCGCCGCGATGTTCCTGCTGGCGTACTTCCGCGGAGCGCCGGCGTCCCCGCCGGCTGTAGCGCCGGCGTCCCGCCGGCCCCCCGTGGGTGGCGGAACGCCGCCGGGACGCCAGCGGTCCGTCTGGCTCCTCACCGGCTATCTCCTCTGCACCGCCGCCATCGCCGCCGTGCATCCCGGCGTGGCCGTGCCGCTCGTGCTGCTCAGCGCGATCACCGTCGTGGCGGCGCTGCCCCCCCTGCGCGACATCGGAACCGCCGCGCTCACCGGCGCCCTGGGCATCCTCCTCGGCTCGACCTGGATGCTCGCGTTCCTCTTCTACCCCGTCCGGGGAACCGAGCGCGCGAACGACCCCGGCTCGGCGGCGGCGTATTACTTTCCCTTCCTCCGCGGCGGGGAGGACGCGCGCATCATCACCTACGTGGCCGTGACGCCGTTTCTGATCGCGTGCGTGGTGATCGCGCTGGCACTGCTCCTCCGGCGCACGACAGGCACCACCTGGGCCTCCCTGGCCGCCCTCGCCTTCACCGTCACGCACCTCGCCTCGCGCTACAACCTCCCCGAGATCGTGGAAGTGCGCCGCAACGCCTCCTGGCTGGCCATGGCGCTCTGCATCCTCCTCGGCGTGGCCATCGTCGAGCTCTTGCGCACGCGGATCACGAAACTGGCCGCGCTGGCCGTGGCCGTCCTCTGGCTCTGGCGCGTGCCGGTGGCCGGCGCGCACGAGCGGCTGATCGACTACTCCGGCTACAGCGCCACGGCGTACGCCGTCCTGGAGATCCAGCGCCGGCACGAGCCGTTCACCTGGACGCTGGTCACCTACGGCCAGGAGTTCCCGATGGTCCTCGGCCGCGGCTTCCATCTCTCCGCCGCCGATTTCCTCGAACGCTACGACCCCGCCGCGGGAGAGCTGCAGATCCCTACGCCCTACGTCTTCATCGCCGTGGAGAAGACGCCGCACCCGTTCGAGATCAACACGTGGGCCACGCGCTTCTCGCGCGCCGACATCCAGCGCCGCCTGCAGACGTGGTGCTTCCTCTACCAGCGCACGCACCGCGACATGCACATTTACCGCGACGACGAGCAGGTGCGCGTCTATATGATTCACAGGAACATCTCCCTATGACGCGCCTCCTGCTCCGGAAACGCCCCGAAGTGCACGTGGCCGCCGTCGTGCCGGCGTACAACGTGTCGACGGAGCTGGGCGAGGTGCTGCGGCAGATGCCGCTGCTCTTCAAGACCGTGATCGTGGTCGACGACGCCTCCCGCGACGAGACCGCCGCCGTGGCCGAGCGCTACGCGCAGCTCGATCCGCGCATCATGGTCGTGCGCCACGAGACCAACCGCGGCGTCGGCGGCGCCATGGTCACCGGCTTCGCGAAGGCACTGGACGCCGGCGCGGACATCGTCGTCAAGGTCGACGGCGACGGACAGATGCCGCTCTGGCTCGTGCCGCAGCTCATCCAGCCACTCATCGACGGCACGGCCGACTACACGAAGGGGAACCGCTTCCGCGACTTCCAGGCCGTGCGGGCCATGCCCTTCGTCCGCCGTATCGGCAACGTGGTCCTGAGCTTTCTCTCGAAAGCGGCCACCGGCTACTGGCACTGCTTCGATCCGACCAACGGCTTCGTGGCCATTCGCGCGGACGTGCTGTCGCAATTGCCGCTGAAGAAAATCGACCCGACGTATTTCTTCGAGACGTCGATGCTCAGCCACCTGTACGTCCTCGGCGCGGTGGTGAAGGAAGTGCCGATGCCGGCGCGCTACGTCGGCGAGACGTCGAGCCTCTCCATCACCCGCGTCGTGCGGCAGTTCCCGGGGAAACTGGTCTGGTCGCTGATCCGTCGCCTGGTCCTCAAGAACTTCGTCTACGACTTCAACCTCGAGTCGTTCCACATCCTGGCCGGCGTGCCGCTCCTGCTCATGGGAATGCTCTACGGCGGCTACCACTGGTGGTGGTACAGCAGCCGCAACCTCGCCGCCCCCACCGGCACCGTCGTCCTCTCCGCCCTCCTCATCACCCTCGGCACCCAGCTCCTCATCTCCGCCGTGAACCTCGATCTGCAGTCGATCCCGCGCGAGCCGATCAACGCGGGAGCGATCCGGGTGGCGGCGGGGGAGGAAGTGCGGGCCACGGCGGATGCGCCGCGCGCGGGCTCTTAGTTAGTTGTCGGCCAGTGCCGGCGGGCTGAAGCCCGCCCTACGTTGAGCACCCTTTTCGCGAAAGCGCGCTGAACGTAGGACGGGCTTCAGCCTGTCGGCACTGGCGAGGAACTTCAGCGCGATGCCGCACAGACAACGGACAACCGACAACATCGACGGAGGTGCCGCGGGGATCGCCTTGACAGGCATGAATGCCGCGCGCAGGATTCATGAATGTCCAGCCGGTCCGCACTGATTCTCGCTTGGACTGTGATCCTGGGATGGAGCGGTCTGGCTGCAGAACCCCGCGAGCTTCGCTCCGCCAACGCTGCCGTTCATGCACCACTCTGGGTACCCGAGTCCGTGGCGCTCCATGCCGACAAAACGCTCGACACCACGAAGTTCGACCGGAGATTCGTGCAGAGTCTGGAACACCGCCAGCGGCGTCAGAGTCCGCCCGACATGTGTGTCATGGAACCGGCGGTCGAGCACTACAAGCCGAACACGACTCTGCCGGATCTCGTTCAGAGTGCCCTCGACGTCGTCGCCGGGCACGTCGTACAGACGGAGTCCGGTTTCTGGAAGGGTGTTCCGGCCACACTGCTCACGATCGAAATCACGGATCGCCTGAAATGGTCGGGCAACTTCGAGAGTCCCGCGCGCATCCGAGCTCCTTATCCTGCCGGTCGAATCGTCACGGCGACGGGTGTGTTCTGTGGAATCGCGACGCTGACGACACTCGTGCCGAGGAGCGGCGATCCGGTTCTGCTGTTCGTGCTGACGCCGCCGGCCGATGCCGAACGCAGTGTCGCCGAGCCCGCGGCGCGCCGCGAGTTGTTTTTCCAGCAAGGATCGACGGTCCTCGGCGCACCCGAGGTCGTAAAAGCGCGCGACCTCGCCGCCCTGGTGGACACAACGCGACGCCTCATCGCCCTGCAGGACGACGAGCTCGCTGAAGCACGTGAGCAACCGTGATGTCTCGTCGGGGATGGATCGCCGTCGCGATCACCGTCGCCTCATTCGGCTCGGCCAGAGGCCAGTCCACCTGTGTCGTGTCAGCCGGTTATGGGCCACAGTCGGGAGCGACGATCGGCGTTGCGGTCGGATCCGGCTGGCCCCCAGGATCCAATCCGTCCGGCGTCATCGAAGCCGCGGGAGACAGTGCAACTACGCCGATACTCTGGCGCACGAGCTCGGCCACATCCTCGGGCTCGAGCATTCAGGCTGTCCCGGTTCCATGATGGGGCCGCCGCTGATGGAGGGTGGCATCTACACCGGAGGGCGAGCAGTCCAGAGTGACGAATGCGCCGAAGTGCAAGACGCATGGACAACGCCATCCGAGATCATTCCGCCCGACGAGGACACGGGGATTCCCCATGTTCCATTGGAGCAAGGATTCGGACTCGATCCCCTGATCCTGGATCTGAATGGTGACGGCATCATCACGACCTCCCCCTCATGGCCGGTGAGTTTCGACCTCGATGGGGATGGGGTCGCATCGAACATGGCTTGGACGAATCCGTTCACGGAAGAAGGCTTTCTCTGGGTTGACCTGTCGCCCAACGGACGTGTGGATGACGGAAGGGAGCTGTTCGGCACCGGTACGATGATGCCGTCGGGCCAGCCCGCGCCCGATGGATTCCAGGCGCTGGCCATCTACGATCGTGCAGCGTACGGCGGAAACGACGACTGGTGGATCGACAGATCCGACAGAATCTGGGGCCGCTTACGCGTGTGGGTCGACCGCAACCATGACGGGATTTCCGCACAAGACGAGATCGCCCCGATCCATGCTCATGGCGTGCTCGGCATCGATGTGCGGATGTCCGGGTCGCGACCACGGACCATCGACGCGAACGGAAACACGCACCTGTACCAACTGACCTTCCTGCGCCGGGATCGCAGCCGGATCGTGGAAGGTGCCATCCACTGTTTGACGTTTGCCGCGCCGGACCCTTAACACCCATCGAAAGGTGGCGGATGCTTCGCGGGTGGGCCCTTGGTTGTCGGTTGGCAGTTGTCTGTGCGGCGTCACGGGGGCGGATTACCGCCAGGACTCGCCAGTGCCGGCGGGCTGAAGCCCGCCCTACGTTGAGCACACGTTTCGCGAAAGCGCGCTGAACGCAGGACGGGCTTCAGCCCGTCGGCACTGGCGAGGAACTTCAGCGCGATGCCGCACAGACAACCGACAACCGACAACCGTTATCATCCCCTTCATGCCGATTGACCTCTCCAAGCTCTACCAGGTCGACGACGCGGGCTGTCTCTACATCTCCCCCGTCATTCACGACTGGAACATCGTCTCGTCGTATGGCGTCGACACGGTGATCGATCTGGAGGGGGGGCTCGACGAGTGCATCCCGACGATTCCGGGCGGGTGTCTCTACGTCTACTTCCCGATCTACGACGAAGACCTGCCCGACCTGGAGAAGCTCGAGGCGGTGGTGGCGCTCGGGGCGCATCTGGTCAAGAGCGGCCATCGCGTCCTCTCGCACTGCGGCATGGGCTTCAACCGCTCCGCCCTCGTGGCCGGACGCATCCTGCACCGCCTGGGCATGCCCGGGCCGAAGGTGGTCGAGCAGCTCCGCGCGCGGCGTCCAGGCGCGCTATTCAATGACGTCTTCGCCCATCATCTCCTGTCACTCTAATGCGCACCGTCACCCTCGGCCTGGCCGTCAGCCTCGACCACTTCATCGCCCGTGAGAACCACGCCGTCGACTGGCTCCAATGGAGCAAGGACGTCGCGGCGATCAGCGCCGAGTACTGGAAGACCATCGACACGGTCCTCATGGGCCGCAAGACGTTCCAGATGACCAGGACCGCGTATCCCGGCGTGACGAACATCGTCTTCTCGCGGACGCTGCAGGCCGCCGCCGGAGTGACGATCGTCGACAGCCCTCCCGCGCGCTACGTGCGCGCGCTGAAGGCGCGGGAAGGCAAAGGCATCGCCGTCATCGGCGGCGGCGTGCTGGCCAGGGCGCTTTTCGACGGCGGCGTCATCGACGAGCTCGCGCTGAACATCCACCCCGTCCTCCTCGGCCGCGGCATCCCGCTCTTCCACCGCCTGAAGAAGCAGCTCGATCTCGAGCTGCTCGACCACCGCCTGCTGCAACATCAGTGCGTCCTTCTCCGCTATCGTGTGAAGCGGTGACGCGCGACGAAGTCCTCCGCTACCTCGACGACACCCGCGACGTGGAAGGGTGGTTCTTCCCCGTCGACGCGTATCTCTTCGGCTTCATCGACGAGATCCAGAAGCGCGAGCGCATCCAGGGCAATCTCTTCGAGATCGGCGTGCACCACGGCAAGACCGCCATCTTCCTGGCCCGCATGCGGCGGGAGGGCGAGATCGCCGGCGTGTGCGACATCTTTGACCAGCAGGAGCTGAACGTCGACCGCTCCGGCGAAGGGAACCGCGCCATCTTCGAGCGCAACCTGCGCGGCCACAAGCCGCGCGTGTTCGCCAAGCTCTCCAGCGCGCTCACGCCGGACGACACGACGGAGCGCTGCCGCTTCTTCCACATCGACGGCGGCCACCGCGCCGAGGACGTCGTGAACGACCTCGAAGTCGCGGCGCGCGCGCTGCTGCCCGATGGCGTGGTCGCGGTGGACGACCTCTTCAACCCCAACTGGCCCGGCGTCGGCGAAGGGTTCTATCGCTTCATCGCCGCGCGGCCGGACGTCTTCGTGCCCCTCCTCATCGGCGGCAACAAAGTCCTGCTCGCGCGTCCCGAGGCGGCGGAGCGCTACGAGCGGCACTGGAGCGGCGTGCACGAAGCCGTCGACGCGCCCTTCGACTTCGGAGTCAAGGAGTGGCTGGGCCGGCGCGTGCTCACGGCCATCCGGCTGGCCTGGGTCGATCTCGACCCGTATGGCGCGGCACGCCTGCACGCGCGCTGACCGCGAATGCGGCTCAGCCCCTTGGCCGTCGCGCGTCTGCACGATCGCCTGCACCGAGCTTTGCGGAATCAGCGTCCGGAGTGCGGTGCGCAGGCGCGGGCGATGAAGTCGCGGGCGTGGCGGTCGAAGGTTTCCCAGGAGAAACGGAAGCGGCGCTCGTAGAACAGGACGCCGTCGTGCGGCTTGGCGGCCAGGCGCGTGATGTCGACGGCGCGCGTCCATTCGCGCCGGCCGAGGAGGAGGCGCACGATCGCGCCGGGGAGAAGGCCGAGCCACGTCTTTCGCTGCGAACGGTAGAAGCGGCAGAGCGCGAGGAGGCGCAGTCCCTCCCCGAACGGCACGGGGCGCCCGACCCATGGAGCGCCGACGCGCAGCGGTGCCAGCGTCTGGTAGCCGTGGTACAGCGGCAGCTCGAAGCACGGCAGGCCGCGCTTCGCGGCAAAGGCCACGGCCACCAGGTGCGACGCGTCGTGGTCGTGATGTCCTCCCTCCCACGCCAGGCACCACACTTCGTCGACCGCCTCGGGGACGCGCGCTTCGAGCAGCGCCAGCGCGCGGTCGAGGTGCTCGACCAGCGCGCCGTCCGGGATGCCCGCCTCCGAGCCGGCGAAGAACACGCGCGCGAGGTCCACGCCGAGGCGCGAGAGCACGCGCCGGCTCTCCTCGTCGCGCACCGCCGAGGTGACGCTGCGGTACTCCCCGTTCGTGAGGAAGACGCAGGAGATCGTCGCGCCGGTGCGGACGAGATGAGCGATCCGCGCCGCGGCCGCGATCTCGTCGTCCTGATGGGCGAAGACGAACAGCGCGTGCATCACAGGTGGTCCGTATCCGCCCACGACAGCACCCACTTCACGCGCTTCGCGTCGATGCGCGGGTCGAAGACATTCACGAGGAAGCGAAAGCGGTGCGGCGACGGGAGAAATCCCATGCGCAGCAGCAGCGGCAGCGCCGGGTGGCGCCACGAGAGCAGCGCGGCCGCGAGACGGCAGGTGGTGCTCTTCAGGGCCGCTTTCAGTTCCTGCTTTGCGTCGGGGGTGAGGTCGACGATGGCCAGCGTGCGGTAGCCCTTGAGGATGGTCTCGCGAGTGACGAGGTTTTCGGTGCACGTGTAGTAGGGGGCGGTGAATCTGGAGTGCGGCAGCGCCAGCTGCCGCTCTCGATTGCCGCAGCGGAGCTGCGGCGCCGCAGCTTCGCTGCGGCGAAGGAGAGCGGCAGCTGGCGCTGCCGCACTCCATATCGGACGTACGAACACGGGCGCGCGGAGGATGGGGAGCCAGCCCGCGCGCACCATCGCCGGGAGCACGGCGGGGCGGATCTGCCAGGCGGTGCTGAGTGCGTAGTCTCCGCGGATCTCGTCGGCGGCGAAGGCGGCCAGGCGGGAGAACACGCCCTGCCCGCGGTACGCGGCATCAGTCATCGCATCGAAGGCCAGCGCGGCGGGATAGCCCATCACGGGCTGCTCGATGAATCCGAGGTGCGCCACCACCCTCCCCTCGGCCTCGGCGACGAACGCGCGGGCGACGGGGAAGTGCTTTTCGATCTGGTCCTCGGGGAAGCAGCGGCGGCGCAGCCCGGCGATGTCGTCGGCAGGCCTGGCCTCGCGAAAGATCATCGCGCGCGCCTCAGGATCCGCGCGGACGCCGGCGGCACGACGATCGTCCCCTGCACCGCGGCGCCCGTGACCGCGTCCACATACCGGACCGTGCTCGGAATCCGCAGCGGCTTGGCGGAGGGGTTGTACGCCACGAGTCCGCGGGTGAAGAGGCGGTGCGTGGCGAACGACCGTACCGGCTCGCCGAGGTCGAGCCGCAGCAGCTCGCTCTCGATCGTCGTGGCCACGTCGCGCACCGCCACCACCGGGTGCGCGTCGAACAGCAGCGAGATGGCTACGATCTCCGCGATGCGCCGCGGCTCCGGTTCATCCACATAGTTGATGTGCGCGTAGCGCACGTGCGGGAACCGCTTCCGCACCGGCGCGATCAGGTTGCGCATCAGGAAGGCCGTACTGTTCCACGCGTCGTTGCGGTCGTTCCACGGACGCAGCACGAAGCGCCCGTTGCGGGGGAACGTGATCAGGCTCTCGCTCACGTCCCAGTCTGCGTACGGCAGCACGTGGGCCGCGGCGCGGTAGCCCTGGTTCGTGACGATCACGCCGCCGCGCAGTTCCTGGCGCAGCGTCTCCAGAAATCCCGCGAAGGCCTCGTCGTACGAGCGCTCCGGGTGGCGGCGCTCGTACTCGGCCAGCGCCTCGGGGTGGACGCTCGCGGACGTCGTCGTGTCGAGAAACAGGCCGTCGTAGCCGAAGGCGCGCAGGCGGCGCGCCAGCACCTGCGCGCGGTCCCGCGTGTGCTCGCGCGTGGCGGGGTCGTAGTAGTGCGCGTCCGCGTCGGCGGCGCCGAGGTGACCCCGCAGGGGACCCGCGTTCAGCAGCGCCGATGAGGGGAGCCGCATGTGCCACGGCGTCTTCAGCGTCTCGTAGTACGCCACCGCCCACTCGTACAGCACCACCTTCGTTCCGCGGCGGTGCAGCGCGTCGACCTGCGGGCGAGGCAGCGGGTCGTGCGTGACCAGCACCTCGAAGCCCGAATACCACGCCAGCTCGCGGGCCGTCAGCGGCGATGCGTAGTGAAAGGCGATGCCACGCGGCTCGGCCGCGGCGAGGGAAAGACTGACGGCGAATGCGGCTGTCACGATGAGCCGTGGATGGGGCATAGTCGCTGCATGATCGGAGCGCAGGTTCTGTCATGGACATGATCGCATTGGATCGACTCGGCGCGCTCGCGCGTGTATCGGAGCTGCTGCGTGGCTCCCGTCCCACGCGGGAGACGCTGCGCGCCGTGGTCGCGGCGATGCCGGAGCTCATCCCGGCCGACGCCTACGCCATCTGGCGCTACGACACGCGCGAGGCCCACTGGCACATCCTCGCCAGCGATGGGCTGTCGCGCGACTACGTCGACCACTCCATCGCCGAGCACCGCAACGACAGCGTCCTGCGCGACGGCCCGTTCCTGGTGAGCGACGTCCTGGCCTGGCCGCTCGTCGCGGAGCGGCGCGCGTTCTACGAGGCCGAGGGGATCCGCGCCATCTACGTCCTGCCGCTGCACATCGGCGGCGAGGCCACGGGCACGATCGCCTGCTACTTCCGCGGGCGGCGCGAGGTCGCCCCCGAGGAAGCGGACATCGCGCGCGTGCTGGCGGACATCGTGGCCGCCGCGCTCTCGGAATCGAAGTTCGACCGCATTGCCGAGGCCGCGCGGACCGTCTCCGCGGAGCTCGACCTGCACAAGCTCGTGCAGGCCGTCACCGACGCCGCCACCGAGCTCTCCAACGCGCAGTTCGGCGCGTTCTTCTACAACGTCATCAACACCGAGGGAGAGTCGTACACGCTGTACACCATCTCCGGCGTCCCCCGCGCCGCCTTCGAGCGGTTCTCCATGCCGCGCAACACGGAGGTCTTCGCGCCGACCTTCACCGGCAGCGGCGTGGTGCGCAGCGGCGACATCCGCAAGGACCCGCGCTACGGCCGCAACGCGCCGTACCACGGCATGCCCGCCGGGCACCTGCCGGTGGTGAGCTACCTGGCCGTACCGGTCGTGTCGCGCTCGGGCGAAGTCCTCGGCGGGCTGTTCTTCGGCCACGAGGAGGAGAACGTCTTCACCGAGAACGAGGAGCAGATCGTGGTGGCGCTGGCGGCGCAGGCGGCGGTGGGCATCGACAACGCCCGGCTGTACGACGCGATGACGCGCAGCGAGGCGCGCTACAAGGCGCTGGCCGTGGCGGCGTCGACGCGGCAGACCATCTGGAGCGCCGCGCCCGACCGTCCGCTGGAGTGGCTCGAGCGCGTCCACCCCGGCGACCGCGAGCGCGCCGCCGTGATGTGGTCGCAGGCCGAGCAGTCGCGCCAGCCGTTCCGCGAGGAATACCGCATCCGCGGCGAAGACGGCCATCAGTGGTTCGAAGTCCGCGGCGT
>Ga0196976_1000733_pt1 | contig 18896 bp, 15 predicted proteins | sample S3v_513CmetaG_FD_148644 | JGI IMG/M metagenome (GOLD analysis project Ga0196976, IMG submission 148644) | Soil microbial communities from Anza Borrego desert, Southern California, United States - S3+v_5-13C | ecosystem: Environmental > Terrestrial > Soil > Desert | place: USA: California...
CGGGCGCCATTGTTAGCGTAACCTGTTCAACCAGCCCGCCGTCCACCTTGCCCTGCTTCTTCCCGCCACCTCGATCTGACATCCTCGGATCCCTCGAATCGCTCGCGACCCGCCTGCCGTCCAGATATTACGGTACGCGGAGGCCGTCTTGGCATACGAACGAGATCCTTACTCGATTCCAGTCGGCAGAGCACTCGGGCGCACTCGACAGGGCAATGCGCAGAATGGCTTGCCCGCCCAATAACTTCGAATTGCTGTCAGCTATACGGCTGAACTAGGTGGAGAAGCTTCCGCCGCTCCACGTAAGCACATCGGGAGTCGATTCTGACCCTCTGTTTTCGACCACAACGCGGTACGACGGGTCATCTCCGAAGCGCGGGCCATTTGTGTCATCTTCCGCGATCAGCCGTGCCAATGGATCGGCCTCTCTCATGTGAGCCTGATTGCTTACTTAAGTGCTGCGCCGTTTGGCCGTTCTGGATTTGGAACGTATACATTATTTTCTTTGACCCTCAGTGTAGCTGCTGAATATTCTACAAAGTATCAAAACAAGCAAGCACTTGCTGCGGCACCGCAGGTCGGTTTCCGCTAAGCAGGTTTTCGTACAGCGCCCCCCCCGCGTGGGTTCTGCGGTTCGGGCGGCTGACAAGTTTCACGAGACTTGCTGCGTCGATTGGTTGTGGAAAACGCTGTTGCTAAACAGCAAAGGCGAAGCCTTGCGTTGCGTGCTTCCCTCCGCTTTTGCAAGTCGAAGGGGCGACTGAGTGGACGTCGGTGAGGCACAGCTGCATACGCTCAGTAGCGCGGCTTTGGTTGCGCCAAAGGGTGAAATGGCTCCCCATTGGTATGCGGTAATGACCCACTCGCGTCATGAAAAAGCGGTTGCGGCCTATTTCGCTAAACGCCAGATACAAGCCTTCCTTCCACTGTATAAGACGGTCCGATGCCGAACAAACCGTTGTCGGGTAACACTTGAGCTGCCCCTATTTCCTAACTACCTCTTCGTCAAGATTCGACATCAGGAACGCGTGCGTGTGCTGGGAATCCCAGGAGTGATCGCATTTTTGGGGGGCGCCGGAGGGCCAGCTCCGCTGCCCGATGGGGAAATTGAAGCGCTCCGCTCTGGGCTGCACTTGCGCAGGTTCGAACCGCATCCCTATTTGACCATAGGTGATCGGGTAAGGGTTCGAAGCGGTCCAATGATGGGTTTGCAGGGCGTGCTGGTGCGCAAGAAAAATGATTGGCGCGTAGTGGTAACGGTCGAGATGATCAGGCAGAGCGTGGCGGTCGAGGTTGATGCGACCGAAATCGAGCCATCAACTTAGGTGTTTTTGTATCCCACGCTCGCCATTCGGCTTAACTTAACTCTCAACAATGGGCTCTTACTAGATGGCTCCCCCCGAAAACTCAAATGCTCAGGTTCGCAAGCCAGCAGAAACCCAAGCGCGGATCATGAATGCAGCGGTGCAACTTTTCTCACAAGTTGGTTACAACGCTGCTTCGACCCGGGAATTGGCGCGTAAGGCGGACATAAACGAAGCCACCTTGTTTCGGTATCACGCGCGCAAGAAGGACCTATTCTTGGCGGCGATCGAGTCCGAGCTGCAGAGTGTTACAGTGCACGCTGATCTGTTGTCGCAGCTCGCCGCATCGGAAGATGTGCGCTCGAAGTTGCAGACGCTCTTCCTGATAATCGCCGATATTGTCTTTCAGCGGCCCGGCGCCATTCGCCTGCTTCAGTTCGGGATGCTTGAGTTTGGTCCTGAAATCGAGCCAATCGCAAAAAAGTATTTCATGCCCCTTGTGGACGCTTTTGAAGGCATCGTGAGCACCAGTTCGCTGCGGGGTCGCATGTCGGGGCGGATTCCCTTGTTCGCGTTTCTAGGGACGGCCATAGCCCTTCGCAGCTTGTATCCATTCTTCGGTGGTCAGCCGCTAAGCTCTTCAGCTCTGGCTGAAGTTGGTTTCGTGCAGGCTGATGCCTGGCTTTGTATCTCGGGCGACTCCAGCCTTAGTAATGGCCGACGGTGCCAGTGCAGTCGAGCCGGCTGCAAGCAGCGTTATGAAGTCGACTCACAGTGACTGACGTTGAATCGCTTTGATCCGATGAAGAAAGTACAACTTATTTTCACGGGCGTGCTGGCATTGTTTGCCCTCTGCCTGCCGCTTCAGGCAGAAGAACACGCGGCTTCCTCTGCCGCCTCTGCTCAAGTACCGCTCGACAACTGGCTGTACCAAGCAGTCGATCGTCTGTCTGCTGTTGGATGCCTCCAGCCAGGCTTTGCGGGACTGCGACCATGGACAAGGCGTGAGTTCGCGCGCATTCTCCGGAATGATTCGAATGTCTGCCCTGAGTCTGTGCGTTCACTTCTGGACAAGGTGAGGGAGGAGTTTGCTACAGAACTCGCTGGCGAGGGAACTCCGCGAGTGACAATCGACTCGATCTACGTCCGGGGCACTCACATAGCAGGTCAGCCCCTTGAAGATGATTTTCATTTTGGGCGTTCGATCGTGAACGATTTCGGCCGACCCGCACACGAGGGCGTGAACGCCGTTGCGGGATTCCGCGCGAGTGCGACTGCCGGGCCGCTAGGCGTGTCGGTGCGGGGTGAGTATCAACACGCACCGTCGGCGGCCGCCCTGCCTCAGACTGCGGTTGCAGAGATGTCACGGATCGATTCGGTACCTCGGACTGGGCCGACCCTGGGTCGAGTGAACAATTTCAAACTGATCGAGGCCACTGCGGCGGTGGCTCTCCGGTCAGTTCAGTTCTCGGTAGGCAAGCAGAGTTTAATGTGGGGGCCCGGACGAAGCGGAGCCATGCTTGTCGGACAGAACGCCGAACCTCTATACATGCTCCGCCTGTCGCAAACCACCCCGTGGCGTATCCCGATCCTGAGTCGAGTGCTGGGACCGGCACGATGGGACGCCTTTATGGGGAAGCTTTCCGGACACCGGAACCCTCGCTCGCCGTGGATCCACGGCCAGAAGATCAGCTTTCAGCCAACTGAGAACCTCGAACTCGGTTTCGCTCGGACCGTAATGTTCGCAGGCGGTGATCGCCCATGGGCTAGTCGATTCTGGCGGAGCTTTTGGAGCGTCGGCAACCACATCAACACCACGCCCGGCGGGCGGTTTGATATTGGCGACCGCCGTGGTGGTTTCGATTTAAAGTATCGCGTACCAGGATTGCGCAACTGGCTAACGATATATAACGACGCATTCACAGACGATGATCCGTCCCCGTTGTCAGCGCCTGCACGATCCGGTATGACGCATGGGTTGTACCTCACCCGTGTGCCTCGCGTCCCAAAACTCGATTTCCGCTTGGAAATGGCCTACACAGCTGCGCTCGACACGCCACCTAACGGTCAGTTCTTTTATGTGAATGGAGCTTACCGGGAAGGGTACACGAATAAGGGGCGTCTGCTTGGGCATTGGGTTGGCCGACAGGGGCGGGCGTACCAAGGCTGGCTTACATATTGGCTTCGTGGAACCAGCAAGGTGGAATTGAGTTATCGACGACTGGTTGTAGGTCGCGACTACATAACCGGCGGTGGCAGGCAGCAAAGTCTATCTGTGGGAACGCAGTTGTTCAGCTTGCAAAATTCGCTTATTGCCGCCGTGCAAGTCCAAGCCGAGCAGTGGAGATACTCTGTGCTCGCGCCGACTTCGCGGCGGAATGTCAGCGCGAGCTTGGGATTCGAGTACCGTCCACGACGCTGTGGCTCCAGATAGTGTCACGGTCGGTAAACCCCTTCGCACAACAAGAGATTCTGTCAGAACTAGTAGAACTTTCATGATGAGACGCTTCGAGCACTTGTTATTCGTTGCCATGATGTTTGTCGGGTTAGTTAGCGCCCAAACCACGATGAGCGTGCCGGGATCGACCACGCCCCGGTGCGCCGGGCCGGACTGCCAGGAAGCCCATGCCTCGGATCAAAGGCAGCCGAATGCCAACAATTCGTCTGACCGAGACCGCGATCGCAGTCGGCTGATCGATGGAGTTCGCAGCCAGTATGGCGTCGAAAGTTCTCATCCACAATCAGAAGTGCGTGAGCCCGAGCGGCGGATCCCTGTTCAGCGGCTTGCAGTTCATGAAGAGCCCAGCGAATTCGAAACCTTCGTGAGGGATTCGCTAGGCCAGCGGCTTTCGATTTTCGGTGCAAACTTGTTTCAGGATGTACCTACCACCTTCGCTCCAGTGGACCGAGTGCCAGTTCCTGCTGACTATGTGATTGGTCCGGGAGACGAACTGCTGATTCGCGCGTGGGGTTCCGTCGACCTTCAGGCCCGTGTGGTCGTAGATCGGGATGGTCAAGTCCAACTGCCTAGCGTCGGCATTTTGAATGTTGCGGGTCTTAAATACTCGCAGCTTGCGGAGTACGTGAAGACCAGTGTTGGCCGTGTGTTTCGAGGTTTTGACCTTACTGTCACACTCGGGCAGCTCCGATCGATTCAGGTCTTCGTGGTGGGGTTTGCGCGGCGGCCGGGTAGCTACACGGTTAGCTCGCTGAGCACCCTAGTGAACACGCTGTTTGCGTCCGGCGGACCTTCAGCGCGGGGCTCAATGCGCCGCATCCATCTGAAGCGTAGAGGCAAGGTCATTACCGAATTCGATCTCTACGACTTGCTCCTGAGCGGAGACACTTCAAAGGACTGCGTGCTGCTCCCGGGCGATGTCATCCATATTCCACCGGTGGGTGCCCTCGTAGCGATCTCCGGCAGTGTCCAAGTGCCGGCCATATTCGAAACTCGTCCGGGAACCACTTTCGCTGAGTTGATTGACATGGCCGGTGGCCTTGCAAACGTAGCTAGCTCGCAGAAGATCACGGTTGAAAGAATCGATGATCGAAAAGTGCGCAGGATAGAACACTTTGCCCTAGACGATGCTGGGCGCAACAACAGACTGCGCGACGGGGATATCGTGCGAGTGACACCGCTCTCTCCACGAATCGAAAATGCCGTCACGCTACGTGGCAACGTTGCATGGCCTGGCAGGTATGCATGGCGCGAGGGGATGCGGGTAACAGACCTGATAGGCTCACGCGAGTCCCTGATCACCCGAAAGTTCTGGAACGCTCAGAACTCGCTGTTCGAACACGAGAAGAAACCGATTGGCTCAAGCCCTGAGCTCTCAGCTAGTAGGCGCGAATTTCCAGAGACGACGTCGGAATCGACACTCGATGCTCGAAAGCGACTCTCAAACGTTGAGATTCGCAATGAGGCAAAGCGGAACGGATCCGAGATCAATTGGGATTATGCGTTGATACAGCGCCTCGACAACACGACACTGAAAACGGTCCTATTGCCATTTAACCTAGGTCGTGCCCTGGATGGAGATGCCTCCAACGATGTCCTCTTGCAGGCCGGCGACGTGGTGACCGTTTTTTCGCAACAGGATTTGCAAGTGCCTGTAGCGAAACAAAGCAGACTTGTGAGACTTGAGGGCGAGTTTCAAAGCGCCGGCATATACCAAGCCGAACCGGGTGAGACGCTGAAGCAGTTGGTGAGGCGGGTCGGTCTGACGCCGAACAGCTACTTGTATGGCGCGAAGTTGACTCGTGAGTCGGAAAGACAGCGGCAGCAAGAAGGCCTGGATCGTCTTAGCATGCGCCTTGAGCAAGAGGTGGAGCGCACTGCATCAAACGCCGCGTTGCGCGGAACGGATCAGCAAGCCGCAGTTCTTGCCGTGAGCCAGCGGGCAGAGGCACAACGTAATTTTGTGCGACGAGTTCGTGAAGTGCGGGCAGAGGGGAGGGTTGTCCTCCAACTACAACCCAATTCGACATCAATAGAGGACTTGCCGGAGATAGTTCTGGAAGACGGTGACACTTTGTTCGTTCCGTACCGTGGGCAGATGGTGGAAGTACTCGGGGCTGTGTACAACCAGAATTCGTTTGTGTACCGCGAAGAGTGGCGCCTGAAGGACTATTTGCGAATTGCGGGGGGCGGAACAAAGACCGCGGACTCGGGAGAAGTATTCGTGATCCGTGCTGACGGTACAGTTGTTAGCAGACGACATCTCTCTTGGTTCCGCGACTTCGATGACCTTCGGATCTATCCGGGCGATAGTATTGTCGTGCCGGAAAAAATGGATCATGTACCTTTCATGACACGATTGAAAGACTGGTCGCAAGTGGTTTCTCAGTTCTCGCTGGGCGCGGCCGCTATCCGGGTATTCACGAATAACTAGCGTCGGACAGGCACAAGCAATGGCGGAAAACGGAGTAAGCTTAGCTCACTGCGCGTCGACACCCGATGAGATTAGCCTTTTGGACCTGCTCATCGTAATCGCGCAGCGAAAACGCTTGATAGTGAGCGTCACAGCGATGGCTGCGGTCGGGTCGTTGATCGTGTCTTTATTGCTGCCGGTGCGCTATACATCGACAGCGCGTATGTTGCCGCCACAGCAGAACCAATCTGCGGCGTCGGCGATTTTCGGTCAGCTTGGCAGCCTTGGCGCTTTATCGGGCATCGCCGGCGTAGGTAAAGATCTCGGCTTAAGAAACCCAAGCGATTTGTACGTGGCGCTGTTGAAGAGTCGAACAGTCGAAGACGCTTTGATCGATCGATTCGATCTTACCGCAGTCTACGACGAAACACGGAGGTCCGATGCTCGTAAAGAACTTGAAAATCGCTCCGTGATCACCGCCAGCAAGGATGGAATCATCAGCATTTCCGTCGAAGACCGTGACCGCAAGCGTGCCGCCGAAATGGCGAACGCATACGTAGAAGAACTTCGGAGACTCACGCAGCGCATCGCGATAACCGAAGCCTCGCAAAGGAGGCTGTTTTTTGAACAACACTTGGCTGACGCCAAGAGCGAGCTGGCCAGTGCTGAGCAGGCGCTCAAAGAGACGCAGCAAAAGTCGGGACTAATCAGTCTAGACGCACAATCGAAGGCCATCATCGAGTCTGTTGCAGCGGTGCAGGCAAGCATCGCTGCCAAAGAAGTCGAGGTTCAGGCGATGCGGTCGTTCGCGACCGACCGACACCCCAGAATGATACTTGCGCTCGAAGAACTCGAAGGCCTGCGACGGCAACTCAGAAAACTTGAAGTGCAGAAGAACGCCGGAAATGGCGACATTCTCGTCCCAACTTCCAAAGCGCCTGAGTTGGGGATTGAATACCTGCGCCGGCTCCGCGAGCTTAAATATCGCGAGATTATGTTCGAGGCACTTGCTAAGCAATACGAAATCGCCCGACTCGACGAAGCGAAAAACAACGCTATCGTTCAGGTTGTAGACGAAGCTGTTGAGCCAGACAAGAAATCTTCGCCGCCACGAACGCTTATCGTCCTCGTTACGGTGGTAGTCGGATTCTTAGGGTCGGTCACTTGTGTGCTTGCCGCCCACGGTGTGCGATGCTTAGGGGAATCGCCCAAGGAGTTGCAGCGCATAAGGCTCCTGATTGCGTCCCTCAGCTCCCCGATGTGGTCGACCACGAGAAGAAACACCTGATCACCGTTTCTAGGTACCGCTACCTGTATGCGCAAGAGGACTTATCTCGTGGAACGCTCAATTCTTAACCGGAAACGTCGAATAACTGAAAAGCTCGAACTGTTGTGACCAGTGACAAACGAAGGATAGCGGAGAATACGGTGGCATTGTTTTGCCTTCAGATGGCCACCTATGTTCTTCCACTGCTTACACTTCCGTATTTGGCGCGAATACTCGGTGGTCAGAATTTCGGGGTTTACGCGTTCGCGTTCGCTTTGACTCAATATCTGAGTGTACTTACCGACTATGGTTTCAACCTGAGCGCCACGCGGGCAGTCGCTCGCTCGCGTGACGACGATGAGCAGATCTCATCCATCGTCTCGGTTGTCTACACGGTAAAGATATCGCTCCTCGTTGTCGCATTCGCTGCGATGGTGTGCGTAGTCCGTTATGTTCCGCGATTTCACGAACAGGCGTCCGTATTCCTCGCCTGCTTCCTGTCGGTTATCGGGAGCGTGTTGTTTCCAGTTTGGTATTTTCAGGGCCTTGAGCGCATGAGGCACATAACGTACCTACAAATCTTTGGGCGACTGATCGGAACCATTCTTATCTTCAGTTTCGTGTCAAGAAGTTCGGATTGCGCGCTCGCAGCCGCGCTGCACTCATCCGGAGCGCTGATCGCGGGCGGCATTGCGCTCGGGGTAATTCGCGCTAATGGGCACCTGCGGCTCAAGTTGCCTAGTCGTGAGGCGCTTAGCGCGGGAGTCTCGGAAGGCTTTGCCGTATTTGCGACTTCAGCCATGAGTACCGCCTTGCAGAACGGCGCAGTGGTTGCTCTCGGTTTTACTCGCGATATGGCCATCGTCGGTTCATACGCCGCGGTGGAGCGGGTGATGAAAGCGATGGTATTTCTCTTTTCGCCTCTTACTCAGGCCTTCTTCCCGTACGCTAGCAAGAAATTCGCTGAGTCGCAGCAGGCTGGTGCGAGGGCTGTAGTCGCGTACGCGCGCTACGTGGTGACCGGCGCTTGCGCAGTGGCTGTAATCACCTCGCTACTATCTCGGCCGATCGTTCGATTGCTTTTCGGAGAAGGATACGTAGCGTTCCATGTCGTGCTGCAGGTGTTGGCGGTCTGGTTGGTGTTGGGCGTCATTAATAGTTTTGCAGGTGTTCAGTTATTAGTAGCTTCGGGTCGCGCGGCAACGTACAGCCAGTGTTTTGTACTCTCAGCTGCGGCAACATTAATCCTGTTCATCGTTCTTGTGCCTGCTTTCAGTTACTTGGGTGCTATGACGGCGATGACTATCGGGGAAGCAATACTTACGGTCACAATGATCGTCGCAATTAGGCGCTGTGGAATCTTTGCCCCGCAGCCAGCACGCGCACTTCATATATGAAAATCTTAGTTGTATTCGGAACTCGCCCAGAGGCGATCAAAATGGCACCTGTCGTTCACGCGCTCCAAGCAGATGCTCAATTCGAATGCCGAGTCTGTGTAACGGCGCAGCACCGTCAGATGCTAGATTCCGTGCTCCAGATATTCGGGCTTCGTCCGGACCACGACCTGAATATCATGCGTAAGAACCAAGACCTGTTCGGCATCTCGTCCCGCATACTGAATGGTATGCGCGACGTTCTGAGGCAGGAAAGTCCCGACATCGTCCTGGTTCATGGCGACACTACAACGACCTTTGTTGCGAGCTTAAGTGCGTTTTACGAACGTATTCCAGTCGGGCATGTCGAGGCAGGGCTCCGCACTTACAATATGCACGCACCGTTTCCGGAGGAGATCAACCGACAACTGACAACGCGGCTGGCGCACATGCATTTTGCGCCGACGCTGCGGAATCGCGACAACCTATTGGGCGAGCGAGTGTTTCCCGATTCTATTTACGTTACCGGCAACACTGGAATAGATGCTCTGCTTTGGACGCGGAAGCGCATGCTGGATCCCACGATATCGGGCGCACGGAGTGGAGAAGTTGCGGAACTCTTGGCGAGCAACGGAGACTTAATCCTCATAACGGCACATCGTCGGGAAAGCTTCGGCGCTGGCGTCGAGAGCATCTGTACAGCTCTTACGAGTATAGCAGCCAATTTGCCCGAGGCAAGAATCGTGTACCCGGTTCACCCCAATCCGAACATACGTGGCAAAGTAACTTCTCTGTTGTCAAGAACAGCTAACATTCACCTCATCAACCCCGTTGACTACGGCGACTTTGTGCTCCTTATGGACCGCGCCAAAATTATCCTGACGGACTCTGGTGGCATTCAAGAGGAGGCGCCATCTCTCGGGAAGCCGGTGCTTGTGCTGCGAGATGTCACGGAACGGCAGGAAGCGGTTGAAGCCGGGGTTGTTGCTCTTGTCGGGACGGAGACCTCCCGGATTCTGGACTGTACAATGCGTTTGATGACCAACGCAGATGAATATTCCAGAATGGTTAGCCGTGATAACCCGTACGGTGATGGCCGCGCGGCCGAACGAATCGCAGATGCGATTCGCGCGCGATTCGGGTTGAGGAAGGACATTCCTACTATGGCATCCACGCGTCATGCGTGAACGTCGGCAGGTGGAAGTACTGATAGTCACACGTTGGCCGTGGTTTCTACTCTACGGTGGATGCGAAATCCAGGCGGCGAAGTATGTCGCCCACGCCACAGCACCGGACGTGAATGTGCGCCTTGCCGACGAATATCAGCTAGAGATAGACGCCGACATAATTCACTTCGTTGGCACCTCTCAGTCCACAATTGAAGCCTTGCGAATGGCACGTGCTCGCGGACTCTCGACAGTTCTGTCTCCGGTGTACTATACGACTCCTCACAAAGAGCTCTTCCTGGCGGGTTTGCTGCGAATGCCCTATGTGAGTCGGTTCTTTGCTGCTGCTCTTTACCAAAGGGCATTCTGCTCTGCAGACTTGCTCTTACCAAACAGTCGTGCCGAGGTGAGGCAGTTACAAAGAATCTTTGGTGTCCAGCCAGACAGAACTGTTGTGCTGCACAACGGGGTGGATGAACCAGATCCCGACGTCAAAAGTGATGCCTTCGCGCGCACGTTTGGTGTCGAGGGATCGTATGTCCTTTGCGTTTCCATGATTGATCCCCGTAAGAACACGATTGGGCTAATTAGGGGCTTTCTCGAGGCAGGTCTACCGCAAACGCAACTTGTACTTGTGGGTGGATGGCGTACAGGAAACAGCGACTATCATGCACAAGTTGAGGCGCTATGCAGGCGTAACTCGGACAAGGTTCGAATTGTAGGGTTCGTTAGTGACCGCAAACTCCTCGCGTCAGCTTACAAAGGTGCTTGCATGCACGCTCTACCGAGCTTCTTCGAGACGCCTGGTCTCTCTTCACTCGAAGCCTTAACCTACGGTTGCAACATTGTCGTCGGCGATTGCGAACCGGTCCGCGAATACTTCGGTGATCTGCCGTTCTATTGCAACGCGTCATCCGCGCAGAGCATTGCTGCGGCACTGTTCGCTTCGTTCAGCCAGCATCGTGGAGCAGCAGCAGCTGCCCTATCGCGACGCTTCTACTGGTCTACAATCGGCGATGAGTTAGCTAACCTGTACCGCCGCCTTGCCGAGAGTCGAAGCTAAGCTCGCTTTCGTTCTCGCATCATCCATTGAATGCAAGCATTCCGTGTGTTACCTCAACTTCGCTGCCCGGCTCGAGAAGTCCGAGTTGCAACCCATCCTCTTATCGAACGAAAAAGTACCATTCACCCTTCAGGATTTCCCAGCGAATGTCTGCGTTGAAGGCTTTGTTAACTTTGCTCTTTCTGTTCAGCCTTCCTTTCCAGGATTTGGGGCTGCAAAGAACAGCGCTCAGTACACTCGGATCTTCGGTAGCTTTTCTGCCGCTCATGATGCTGCTCACGATAGATCTGTTCTCGCGGCTATACAAAGCCGACTGTCGCTTCTCGAAAACATTCGTTTTCGTAGTCATCTACATCGTTGCCGTTACAATAACGCATCTAGCCATTCTTGGTGTTGAAAGTCACGGCGTGAGTCTAGTTCACAAGGCAATCACCACTGCACTTGTACTCGCGTTATTTGGGTATTCTGTATTCGGCATTACCTATGAACGATACCCTAGGGTGACGCGACTGGGAGTGCGAATAGCCTTTCTGCTCGTAATCATTGGGGTGGCAGGTTCGGATTTTGGTATCGGTGGAGCCGATTACATCTTCAACAACGATGTTTTTCACTTCACCCCGTATGTCGACGGCCGGCCAAGGGGGCTGACCAACGAGGCCAGCTACCTATCAGTACAGATCGCCGCAATCGGTTTCACGTGCGCTCACCTTGCCCGCGGGCGCTCATGGAGGGTACTGCTGTTGTTGTCGACCATTGGATTGCTTGTCGCGTCCGGGTCAAAGGGAGCCGTCGCAACCCTTGCGTTGTCATTAGCTGGCTTCGCCCTGCTATGGTTTAAGCGGCGGCAACTTGTGCCAGTTATGTCTCTAGTGGTACCCATCCTTGTGCTTGCGTCCGTGGCTTTCCTGAATAGATTCACCGAATCTTCTCTTGAGGAATTCACTACTGCAGCAACTAGAGCGTCAATGGCCGTGTGCGCTGTGAATACGGCAGTCCACCATCCACTGGGCGTGGGGCTCTCAGGTTTCCTCCCGGCGATAACGAGGTACCTGCCCAAATCGATGGAAATCGTACAGAGCTGGTCTAACGTCCCCCTAAACTTTCTAGAAGTGGCCGCGTACGCGTATAAAGCAGAAAACGTTAGCACAAAGACCTTTTTCTTCGATCAGCTGGCAAGATTTGGCATTCCATTCGTTGTCGTCTTTTACGTGTTCATTCGACGAATTGTGATCGGCCTCTTGAAGATCCGATCTGGATCTCTATTATTTGCCGTCCTGTTTGTAACGATTGCAATCTGCACATATGTCCAGCCACTCACCTTCTACAGTGTGGCTGTGGTTTACGGAGTAGCGCTCAGTGAACTTCGAAAAGCTAAGTTGTCTGGTTGTAGCGAGCGACTTCCCATACCCCCCGAATCACGGGGGGCGATGTGACATTTGGGGACGAATTGAAGCACTTTGTGAGCTTGGCCTAAAGGTACATTTGGTCACCACTGTCAATAGTCAACCTACAGCAGAGCAGCGAGATGTTGTTCAGCGGCGAGTCGAATCCCTGGTTGTCGTGGGGCGGAGGTCGAGACTGACAGGAATCGCGACTCCCCTCCCAATGCAAGTCGTGACGCGATCTCGGTTGTCCAGTATTCAGTTGCAATCTCACTTCGATTTCGTACTTCTGGAGTCAGAGCACACGTCAGCCATTCTCGACAATCCTTCGTTATCTGCTCATCGGGTAATCCTGCGCCTGCACAATGACGAAGCTCAATATTTTCGCAGCCTTGCCGCGAGCGAGCGGCACATGCTCCGAAAGGCATACTACGCAATCGAAAGTATACGCTTCGCACAGCTTGCAAGGTCGCTCCACCGGCAATGCGATGAACTGTGGTTCATTTCTCGTCAGGAGCATCAAAGATTCGTCGAACGCAACCCGGTTCTTCAAAACAGAGCGAGGGTGCTGCCGCCACCCGTGAGCTTGAGTTCATTGAAAACCCGACGCTACGAGTCTGCTGCAGTTCTATTCTTGGGTACTCTGTCCCTTCCCAACAACATCGAGGGTCTCCGTTGGTACATCAATAAAATTCATCCGCTTCTCCGAGGGATTCCGGACTACCGGCTTATGATCGCGGGTAACACTCGAGAACACGAGTCTTCGTGGATTAGGTCGGTTCGGGATATGGATTCGACGATACAGCTCATCGAGAATCCTGTTGATTTGGAGTCGCTCTATTCAAGAGCTTGTGTTTTCGTCAACCCGATGCTCAACGGAGCTGGCGTCAAACTGAAGACAATCAATGCCATTCAAGAAGGATTGCCAGTCGTAACTACGTCCGTGGGGTGCGAAGGGACGGGGCTGGTGAGCGGAGATCACCTTTTGGTGGCAGATGAACCCGCAGAGTTCGCAGCGTGCGTTGCACGTTTGGTCAAGGGCGACATTTTAGCTCAGCAACTGGTACAGAATGCCCAAGCTTTCCTGCGGCTCGAATACAACCACAAGAAACTGATCGCGCAGTTTTTGAGCCGTCTTTTCGGAGCCGCGAGTACCGAACCAAGCAGCTGGGCTCCGGAGAGCAGGTGACGTTGTGCGGCCCACAAAGCTCGGAATGACCCCAGGCACTATGGCTTAGAGAATTTTTTCGAGGTTAACTGACGTGAGTACGCAATCTTTTCTTGTGACCGGAGCTTCAGGTTTTGTAGGCCAAACACTCACACGAGAAGTTCCTGGGGCTCACTTTGCCGAGCTCCCCGCGTCAGTCGATCTCCGCGACAAGCAAGCACTACGTCGGGCCGTTCAGGCGAGCTCTCCCAACCGGGTCATTCATCTCGCTGCTCAAACATTTGTCCCTCGGTCGTTCGCGGACCCAACTGAAACCTTCAGCATCAACTTTCAAGGCACTTGGAACCTGCTTGAGGCGCTCGACGCAGCGAAATTTACAGGACGCTTGCTGTTTGTGAGTTCTGGTGATGTATATGGCATCACGCCCGAAAATGAACTACCTATTACCGAACTGCGACCGGTTCGTCCCCGAAATCCGTACGCCGTAAGTAAGGTGGCAGCGGAAGCCCTCTGTTACCAGTGGAGCCAGACAAGTTCGTTTGAGATCGTGTCAGTGCGTCCCTTCAACCACATCGGAGCCGGACAAAACGAGAGGTTTGTAGTCTCAAGTCTCGCCAAGCAGATCGTCGAGATTAGAAAGGGAGTGCGTCCGCCAATTTTGCGGGTAGGTGACTTGAGCGTCACCCGTGATTTCACCGACGTCAGAGATGTTGTGTCTGCCTACATGCTTCTCGTGGAGGATGGTGTAAACGGAGAAACTTACAATGTTTGTTCAGGCGTTGAACGCAGCATTGAAGCATTGCTCAATTGCATGTTGAACATTTCGGGCGTTTCCGCAGAAGTTTACCCAGATCCAGAGCTGTTTCGTTCGGCCGAGCAGCGCCGGGTCTGTGGCTCACTAAACAAAATAAACGGCCAAACGGGATGGCTACCTAAGATCCCGTTGGAGCGAACATTGCAAGACATTCTAAGCTTCTGGGAGAGTGTAATTCAGTGAAAAATGCATTAATTACCGGGGTAACGGGCCAGGACGGCGCCTATCTTTCCAAGTTCCTTCTCGACAAGGGCTACCGTGTATACGGACTACTTGCCCGGCGTGCTTCTGAGACCACTTGGCGTCTGCGTCATCTCGGGATCGAGAAGGATGTTGCCCTAGTGGATGGCGACCTGACCGATTTGTCCTCACTGGTTCGTATACTAAACAACTTCACTATGGACGAGGTCTACAACCTAGGTGCGCAGAGCTTCGTGGCTACATCTTGGACGCAGCCTCTTCTCACCGGGCATGTGACGGGCCTCGGTGCGGTTAATCTCCTGGAGGCAGTCCGGCTAGTTGACCCGAAGATCCGCTTTTATCAGGCTTCCACGAGCGAAATGTTCGGGAAGATACAAGATCCTATCCAGTCTGAGAATACCCCCTTTTACCCGCGGAGCCCTTACGGTGTCGCCAAGTTGTACGCGCACTGGATGACCGTAAATTACCGGGAGAGCTTCGGAATGCATGCATCGAGTGGCATCCTTTTTAATCACGAGTCGCCTCTGCGCGGCATTGAATTTGTTACGCGCAAGATAACGGACGCCGTTGCTCGCATTAGGTGCGGGCAGCAGGATGTGCTGCACCTTGGGAACCTAGAGGCAAAGCGCGACTGGGGATTTGCTGGCGATTATGTGGAAGCTATGTGGCTTATGCTGCAGCAGGATGATCCCGACGATTATGTTGTAGCGACTGGACGGACCAGTAGCGTGCGCGACTTCTGTGAGCTTGCCTTCCGATGTGTAGGTCTCAACTACGCCGATTACGTAGTCTCAGATCAAAGATACCGGCGACCTGCTGAGGTCGATGTGCTGCTCGGAGATGCATCGAAGGCTCGCACAAAGCTTGGTTGGAGATCGAAAATGACATTGGAAGAGTTGGTGGCGCACATGGTCGATGCCGATATGCGGCGTATATCTGGCCAGCAAACCCTGGCCGCCACCTCATCGTGAGCGACGATTGTGCGAGGGAGATGCTATGCGAGTATTGCATGTTGGCAAGTTCTATTGGCCTCACACGGGAGGTATTGAGACGTATCTGCGCCAACTTGTGCAGGGACATAAAGAGTTCATGGATATCGAGGTCGTAGTTGCGAACGACCGACCACTCACTGTTGAGGAACGATCAAATGCCGTCCGAGTGACCAGGGTCGGATCCCTGGGGGTAGTTGCTTCAACGCCTATCTGTCCAACCTTGATGCGCCATCTTCAAGGTAGACGGCCAGACCTGATTCACCTGCACGCTCCCAATCCTGGTGCGATGGCGGCATACGCAGTCACCAGGCCTCATGGCGCTCTTGTCATATCACATCACGGTGATGTCCTCGGCAGGAAGATCTTGCGCAGAATGGCGGACCCGTTTGCGCGTTACGCAATGGCTCGTGCTAAGGCGATAATCGTTGGCACTCATGCATACCTTGAATCATCCCTCGAATTGCGTCCGTATCGGGCCAAATGCCACGTAATCCCGTATGGAGTCGACGTCAACGAATACACGGAGCCAGATGACAGGCAAGTCCGGCTGATTCGCGAAGAAGTCGCTGCCCCGATTATATTGACGGTTGGACGACTAGTCCCGTACAAGGGGCTCGAATATCTCATTCAAGCAATGGAAACTGTAGCTGCGGTTCTAGTGATCATTGGTGACGGTCCACTTCGCCCGACGCTCGAGAAACGGGCAAGAGATATTGGGGTACAGAATCGCGTGAAGTTCCTGGGTAGGGTGACTGACATACGACGATATCTTCATGCAACAGACCTCTTCGTCCTACCATCCGTTACGCGCGCAGAGTCGTTTGGCATTGTTCAACTGGAAGCCATGGCATGTGGGAAACCGGTGGTGAACACCTCGATAGACTCTGGAGTGCCCACTGTATCGATCAATGGCGTGACTGGTCTCACAGTTCCACCCCGCTGTCCAAAGTCATTGGCAAATGCTATCAACACGCTACTCAACAACCCCGAGCTGCGGTCTCGTTTCGGAGCTGCAGCGCTGAAGAGAGTACATACGGAATTCACTCTCGATCTGATGGTGCGGCGCACTGCACAGCTGTACAGCGAAGTAGTACAGACCGCAGGAATCACTGACGCTCAAGGTGGCCAAAATAAATAGGCTGATATTCATTTCGTGGTCGACATCGTGGACAAGAGAGTACTTAACATTGCAGATGTAAACCGATCAGAACCTGGAGCGCAGTCGCGTAAACGTTAATCTCCGTGTTCTCAGCGCTGCCCCAGAGGTTGGTGATTACCTCCCCCAGTCAATCAACTTCCTCACGTCGAGGCCGTGGTAGTTCTACTGGTTCGCTCGCTTTTTGGTGAGCGTGCGGGGGATTCGCTCGATGACAGATCACATTATAATCATCGCTGTTATTACTCTAACGTGTTTTGGGTGTGCCGTAACCCTTACCTGGGCGGTGCGCGAACTTGCCATTCGCTATGGATGGACCTCGGCGCCATCTTCATCCAGACACATCCATAAAAGACCCATTCCTCGATTGGGCGGAATCGCAATTTTCTGTGTGTTTCTATTTGCCTGGGGCGCTCATCCTACGCACCTCAATTTGCCGGCATCCGTGATAGCGGTTGCCGCGCTCATGTTCGGCGTGGGGCTTTTCGATGACTTATTTGGGCTGCGAGCAATCATAAAACTCGCGTTCCAGATCATTTGTGGTTCGGCTCTGTTCGTGTTGGGACTCCCCCTATCAGAGCATTCGGTACTCCTATGGGGTCACGAAGTGGGGGACTTGGTTTGGTTTTGTGCGACCGTTGCGTGGGTCGTTCTGATCTCCAATGCTGTCAATCTGATCGATGGGCTAGACGGGCTGGCTGGGGGCTCGGTTCTGTTTTCGACAGCAGCTCTGGGGATGATCTGCTTTGCTGCGGGTCGGGTCGATGTAGTCCTGGCCTGCGCCGCCATCTTCGGAGCAGTACTCGGCTTCTTGGTCTTCAATTTCAATCCAGCCACCATCTTCCTGGGCGACAGCGGAAGCCTATTTCTCGGGTTCATGCTCAGCGCTTTGTCGATCCACTGGAGAGATCGCCAAGCCTCGATGCTCTTCACCATTGCCGTTCCTGTCTTCATTCTGGCGTTTCCATTAGCCGAGACCAGCCTGTCCATTCTGCGCCGGTTCTTGAGCGGCCGACCTCTGTTTGGTGCCGACCGCGAGCATATTCATCACAAGTTACTCGATCGCGGTCTCACGCACAGACAAGCGGTGTTCGTACTGTACGGTGCCTGCTTCTTAGCGGCAGTCGGCAGCATCGCCTTATCCAAAGCAGATCCACTGACCTCCGCGGTGTTGTTGATCGTATTTGCGACGGCGGCAACTGTGGCCTGTGTCGCGCTGGGTTACGTAGAGTTCGCGGAGCTGGCCCGCATCGTGCGCCGGGCATATGAACAGCGTCGTGTCATCGCGAACGATGTGGTACTTCGAAAGGCTGCAATCGAGTTCACCGAAATCTCAGATTACGGGGTTCTCTGCCGTGCTCTGCGCCAGATGCTGGAACAGTCGGATTTCGACGGTTTCGAGCTCGTCCTGTCGCGAGGTAGTAACCTAGCGAGGTGCGTCACATGCAAAGCTGCTCCCTTCCTGTGGCGGAGCGGTGCCGCGGCGCTTGGCGCGCCCTACTGGACCATGAGTATCGACCTGACGAGTGATTCGCATGGCAAACTTGGCTGGTTCCGGGTCTTTCGGACCTTAGAACGCGGTAACCTGCTCGTCGACGTAAATGTCCTGCTTACGCATTTTAGGCTGGGGGTTACAACTGCATTGGAGCGGTGCCTCGAGCAATGTGAGCGGGATGAATCTAACGCACTCTATAAAGCATGCGATCGCACCTGTCAGGAGTCTAGCGGTCAGGGACTCGTTATCAGTTCCCAAGCGGTTGTGTCTTCCGGCCTAGAAAGTAGATCTTACGGAGTCAGGGCCGACCAGAGAGTGTGAGTTGCGCCAACCGCTCTCAGACCCAAGATGCGGCGCTTGCACCGTGCGATGTTCGGGGTAGCGCTCGCGCAGAATCTACAGGGATGTTGGAGTTCACAGCGGTGTGAGCGTCTGATGGTTCTGAATGTGAGATGTCGTCTCACATCCCTCATTTGTCTCGCTTGTAATGGAGAGCTGAACTAAGCTGGTACTGGTGCTAGCGCAACTGGGAGTCTGCGGGAATGCCTGACTTGCTCCCCGGAAATTAGACCAGCGTAAATGAGAGTTCTCCGGCTACACTGGCCCGCTCGGGCCAAGCCAGGAGAACAAGACCTTGCGAAAGA
>Ga0196976_1000734_pt1 | contig 18886 bp, 16 predicted proteins | sample S3v_513CmetaG_FD_148644 | JGI IMG/M metagenome (GOLD analysis project Ga0196976, IMG submission 148644) | Soil microbial communities from Anza Borrego desert, Southern California, United States - S3+v_5-13C | ecosystem: Environmental > Terrestrial > Soil > Desert | place: USA: California...
ATGCCCAGCAGCCGCATCTCGATCACCTGGGCGAAGCCGATGACCGCGTTCAGCGGCGTGCGCAGCTCGTGGCTCATGGTGGCCAGGAAGGCCGACTTGGCGCGGTCGGCGGCCTCCGCCGCCTCCTTGGCCTGGATCAGCTCCCGCTCGACGCGCTTGCGCTCGGTGACGTCGCGGATGATGCCGGCGAACAGCCGGCGGCCATTCACCTCCACCGGGGCGACCGACAGCTCCACCGGGAACCGCGTGCCGTCGCCGCGCAGCGCCAGCACCTCCGTCGACCGGCCGATGGGTCCCGCGCCCGTCCCCCCGCTCCGGTGCCGCCGCAGGTAGCCATCGTGCGCCGTGTCGTGCGGCGGCGGCATCAGGCGGTTGACCTTCTGCCACAGCATGTCGGACGCCGGGATGCCGAACATGCGCTCGGCCGCCCGGTTGTAGCTGTGGATGATGCCTTCCTCGTCGATGGTCAGGATGGCGTCGGCCGCGGCGTCGACGATGGCGTTGGTGCGCGCCTCGGCCATCAGCAGCGCCTCGGCCGTGCGCACGTACTCGCTCATGTCGGTGATGGTGCCGACGCAGCCGTGCAGGCGCCCGGCGGCGTCGTGGTGCGGCGCGCTTTGCAGCAGCACGGTGGTGGCGGTGCCTTCCGGCCCGACGAAGCGGAAGTCGACGATGACCGGCACATCGCCGCTCACGCAACGCCGCCATTCCGCCTCCACCCGGGCACGGTCGTCCGGATGCACGGCGTTGAGCCAGCGCGTGCCCGGCGCCTCCGCGCCGTCCAGCCCGGCCATGGCCGTCAGCCGGCGGTTGGCGAACACCATGGCGCCGTCGGCCCCGGCCCGGAAGATGCCGACCGGTGCCGCCTCGGCCAGCGTGTGGTACAGCGCCTCGCTCTCGCGCAGGCGCCGTTCGGCCTCGACCCGTTCGGTGATGTCGCGGATGTTGACGACGATCCCCTCGATCTCCGGGTCGTCGAGCAGGTTGTGGCCGGTCGCCTCCACCGTGCGCCAGCGGCCGTCGGCGTGGCGCAGGCGGACGGTGGTGGTGCCGGCGGTCCCCTGCGGCGCGGCGGCGCGCGCGGCGATCCGCTCCAGCGCCAGCGCGCGGTCGTCCGGGTGCACGAAGTCGGCCAGCGCGCGGCCGACCAGATCCTCCGGACGGTAAGCGAAGACGCCCGCCACCGCCTCCCCCACGAAGAGGAAGGCGCCCTGGCGCGACACCACCGCCGTGACGTCCGAGGAGTTCTTCATCAGCGCGCGGAAGCAGCGCTCGCTGAGCTGCACGGGCAACCTCGCGGCAGGGGTGGAGCGGCCGGCCGTCGCCGGCATTGGTACGACCACCAATGACCGGAGAATATTAGCGCATGATGACGGTTCGGTAACCGAACGGAAAAAACACGCTCAACGTGCGTTCATGAACGCCGCCAAAGTGTCCACCGTGGCGTCCGGCGCCTCGACCATCACCATGTGCCCCACGCCGGGCAGCACGACGACCTCCGAATCCTTGACGCGCGCCGCCAACGCCCGCCCGGCCTTTGCCGGAGTCATGCGATCCAGGGCACCCAGCAGGAACAGCGCCGGGCAGGTCACCGCCGCCGCCGCGTCGGCGCCGCGCGCGTAGGCGTTGCAGGCCGCAAGGTCGACGCCCAGCACGCCGGGATTCGCCCGCCGCATCAGCCGCCGCGAGGTCGGCACCAGCGCCAGTCCCGGCGCCGGGTTGCCGCCGACGTGGCCGCGCGGCCCCAGGCCCCAGCCGGTCACCAGCTCGATGGCCTGCGGGTCGTCGCCTATGGCGGCGGCCAGCAGGTCGGGGTGCACCGGCATCTTCTCCGCCACGCCCAGCAGGGCCAGCGCCTCTACCCGGTCGGGGTGGCGGGCCGCCGTCTCCAGCGCCACCAGGGCGCCCATGGAATGGCCAGCCAGCGCCGCGCGCGGCGCCCCGGCCGCGTCCAGCAGGTCACGCCCCCAGTCGGCCAGGGCCTCGACCCCGGCGAGCGGCGCCCCGGCGGAGCGGCCGTGGCCCGGCAGGTCCACCGCCAGGACGGCGCGGCCGTGGTGCGCCAGATAGCGCGTCTGCAGGTTCCACACCGTGTGGTCCATGCCCGCACCGTGGATCAGCACGATGGCCGGCTTGGCCGGGTCGAACGGCTGGCCGCCGGTGTGGGCGTAGACGGTCTGGCCTTGAACGGTCAGTTCCATGGTCGGCTCACCCCTTGGCAGCGGCGCGCAGCGCCTGGCGCAGATCGTCGATGAGGTCGTCGCAGTCTTCCAAGCCGACCGACAGGCGGATCATCTCCTCGCCGATGCCGGCCGACGCCAGCGCCTCGGCGTCGAGCTGGGCGTGCGTGGTGCTGGCCGGGTGGATGACCAGCGACTTGGCGTCACCGACGTTGGCGAGGTGGGAGAAGACGCTCAGCGCCTCGATGAAGCGCTTGCCGGCGGCCCGGCCGCCCTTCACGCCGAAGCTGACGATGGAGCCGGCCCCCTTGGGCAGCAGCGCGGAGGTCAGCGCGTGGTCCGGGTGGTCGGCCAGCTCCGGGTAGGTCACCCAGGCGACCGCCCCCTTCTCCGACGCCATCTCCGATTCCAGGAAGCCGACGACGCGGCGGGTGTTGTGGATGTGCCCCTTCATGCGCAGCGGCAGCGTCTCGACGCCTTGCAGGATCTGGAAGGCGTTCATCGGGCTGAGGCAGGCGCCCAGGTCGCGCAGCCCCTCGGCGCGGGCGCGCATGATGAAGGCGGCCGGGCCGAACTCCTCGGCGAAGTCGATGCCGTGGTAGCCGGCGTAGGGCTCGGTCAGCGTCGGGAACTTGCCGGACGCTTCCCAGTCGAAGGTGCCGCCGTCGACGATGACGCCGCCGATGGCCGCGCCATGGCCGCCGATCCACTTGGTGACCGAATGCATGACGAGGTCGGCGCCGTGCTCCAGCGGCCGGCAGAGATAGGGGGTGGCGAAGGTCGAATCGATCAGCAGCGGGATGCCCGCGTCGTGCGCGATCTTCGCGACCTCGGGGATGTTCAGCACCTCCAGCCCCGGGTTGCCGATCGTCTCGCCGAACACCAGCCGCGTCTCGGGCGTGATGGCGGCGCGCAGCGCCGCAAGGTCGCGCGGCGGCACGAAGGTGGTGGTGATGCCGAAGCGCGGCAGCGTGTAGGCCAGCAGGTTGCGGCTGCCGCCGTAGATGGAGGCGGAGGCGACGATGTGCCCGCCCTGCCCCATCAGCGTGATGATGGCCAGCGTCAGCGCCGCCTGCCCGCTGGCGGTGCACACGGCACCCACGCCGCCTTCCAGCGCCGCCAGCCGCTCCTCCAGTACCGCCACGGTGGGGTTGGAGATGCGGGAATAGATGTGTCCGGCGCGCTCCAGGTTGAACAGCGCCGCGGCGTGGTCGGTGTCGCGGAAGACGTAGGAGGTGGTCTGGTAGATCGGCACCGCCCGCGCCCCGGTCGTCGGGTCGGGCTGCTGGCCCGCGTGCAGGCTGAGCGTGTCGAACTTCAGAAATTTCGCGTCGGCCATGGGCCTCTTCCCAAACGGCGAGGGCCGCCTGTCGCAGCGGCCCTCTTGTTGTTTTTGCCTGCCCTGTTCAACCCGGAACGAGTTGAGTGCTTGGAGGGTATGGGAGGCCCACGGGCGCCGTCAAGCCCACCGCCTAGCGGCCACCCTTCGTGGCGAGGATCGTCGCGATGCCGGGACCGCCCAGCCCCGTGCGGGCACCTATGGTGCTCAGCGTCTCGCCGCCCCTGGCCTCGATGTAGGGCGGCCTTGTAACCGGCCGATATCCGGCAGCGCCGGGTTTGTTACGGATGGTAACGGACCCCGCCCTTCAATCCGCCGCCATCCTCCCATCGCCGCCGGCCGTCACGCGGATGCCGTTCAGCGCCTCGGCGACGGTGCCGCGCAGCGTTTCGGCCTGCTCCGCCAGGCGCTTGCCGGCCGCCAGCACGTCGCCGGCGGCGGTGCCGGTGGCCTGCACGGCGTCGGATACGGTGTGGATGTTGGTCGACACCTCGCGCGTGCCGTCGGCGGCCTGCGCCACGTTGCGGGCGATCTCCTGCGTCGCCGCCCCCTGCTCCTCGATGGCCGACGCGATGGCGGTGGTCACCTCGTTCATGCGTGCGATGGTGCGGCCGATGCCGTCGATGGCCGCCACCGCGTCGCCGGTGGAGGACTGCACCGCGGTGATCTGCGCGGCGATCTCGTCGGTGGCCTGGGCGGTTTGGTTGGCCAGCGTCTTCACCTCGCTGGCGACGACGGCGAAGCCCCGGCCCATCTCACCGGCCCGCGCCGCCTCGATCGTGGCGTTCAGCGCCAACAGGTTGGTCTGGCTGGCGATGGCGTTGATCAGCTTCACCACCTCGCCGATCTTCTGGACGGCGGCGGCCAGGGCGGCGATTCGGCCGTTGGCCTGCTCGGCCTCCGTCACCGCGGCCCCGGCGATCTCGGCGGAATGGGCGATCTGCCGGCCGATCTCGCCGATGGAGGACGACAGCTCGGTCGTCGCCGCCGACACCGTCTGCACGTTGGCCGAGGCCTCCTCGGCCGCCGCCGCCACGGCGCCGCTGCCGTCGCGCGGTCCACCAGCCGCGCCATGGACTGCGCGGTGGCCAGCATCTGCGAGGAGGCCGACGCGATGGTCTCCGCCACCCGGCCGACGCTATTCTCCAGGTCGTCGGCGACGTGGCGGACGGTGGCGCCGCGCTCGGCCTCCGACCGGCGGCGCAGCACCTCCTGCTCGGCCCGCAGCGCCTCGTTCTCCTCCGCCTGCCGCTTGAACACGGCGACGGCGCGGGCCATCTCGCCCACCTCGTCGCCGCGGCCAACATTCGGCACGTCCTGCCCCAGGTCGCCCTGCGCCAGCGCGCCCATGGCCTTGGTCAGCGCGTGCAGCGGGTTGGAGATGCCGCGCGCCATCAGCCACGCCAGCCCCAGCCCCACCGCCAGCACCCCGCCGCCGATGGCGAGCGCGGTGGCGCGGGCGGCGCGGTACTGGGCCGCGTACTCGCCCGCGTCCATGACGATCTCCACCACCGCGGCCGGCTTGCCGGAATAATCGGCCATGGCGGCGACCAGCGCCGTGTGCGGCACCCCGTGCTTCTCGGCCCGGCGAATCTGCCGCTCGCCGGCCAGCGCGGCGCGGCGCGCCGCGTCGTCGGCGACCAGGTCGGCGTCGGTGGCGGCCAGCATCTTCAGGCGGCCGTCCTTGTCCTCGACGAACACGGCGGCGTCGACGCCGAAGCACTGCTTGAACTCGTCGACGAAGGCGCGGCTGAAGTCCATGCCGAACTCGACGCTGCCCAGGTGCCGGCCGGCCTGCGCCACGGGCACCACGGCGCGCACGCCCAGGCCACCCACGCCCTTCTCAAGCCCCACCACCGCAGCCTTCTTCGCATTGGCCTCCAGAACCGTGAAGCGGAACGACGACAGATCGTCGCCGAACTTCTGCGGCATGTGCAGGCGCAGGAAGGAGGTGGCGGGCGGGCGGTGGAACTGGAACTGCTCGACGCCGTAGCCGGCCTTCACCGCCTCGAACGGCGGCAGGAACATGGCCTTCAGCCGGTCGCGGCCCTCGCCGTCGGATGCGGCGAAGGCGTCGCGCGCATCGGGCATGGCGGCCACGAAGGCGGCCATGGCCGCCCCCGTTCCGGCGCGCATCTGGGTGACGGCGTTCAGCGCCCGCAGGTGGCCGTCCAGCTCGCGCTCCTCCGCGCGCTGGGTGGCGCGCGACAGGCTGCCGAGCATCACCGGAACCAGCACCGCGACCGCCAGCATCAGCAGCGTGGCGAACGCGAGGGCGACCCGCATCTTGATGGAAAGCTTGGCGAACATGGACCCCTCCCTTCCGCGCCGCGCTGGCGGCCGGCGTCTCCGAGGGTCCGGAGGCGTCAAGAAATCGTCCTGTTCGGACTTTGCGCCTTTCGCTCAAAAGCGGTCCTGCGGATTGCGAATGGCAGAGACGGTGCGAAAGCCTGCGGCACGGTGTCGCTTCGATTGCGAAGCATCATGGACGGGAACAATCGCCCGCCTCGCCTGTCGTGCACGGTCGGAACGAGCACGGAGGGCACCATGCGCGCGATTCTCGCGGCCGCCACGGCGGCCCTTCTGCTGTCGACGACGGCGGTATCGGCCCAGCAGGGCCGCACCGGAAACGACCCGGCGAACCCCGACCACTGGGACGTCGTCCCCACCACCGAACTGATCGGCAAGACGGTCATGCACCGGTACGAGAACCGCCCGGTGGGCACGGTGCGCAGCATCGTGAACGGCGAAGGCGGCACGCCGATGCTGGCCGTCCGGCTGGCCGAGGGCGACCGCACCGTGCTGCTCGGCCCCGCCGACGTGGAGCGCCGGGGCGAGCGCATCCAGCTGATGCTGGAGCCCGAACGCCTCGCCGGCCTGCCGAACTACACCGGCCCGGCGACCTCGGGCAGCAGCCAGTGATGCGCGGCTGACGGCGAACCGTTCACGCCACCGGCTGCACGCCCACCACGGTCTCGTCGACCAGCCAGTCGACGACCTTGGCCAGGGCTTCCCAGCCGGTGGCGCCGGCCTCCAGCGCCTCGCGGTAGATCGCCACCTGCCGGTGGGCGCTGCTGCCGCGCTTCAGGATGTCGCGGGCGTTCTCCACCTCGGCCACGCAGCCGAAATGCTCGGCATCCTCGCGCACCAGCTCCAGCAATTCCTCCAGCAGGTCGGGGTACGGGATGATGGCGCCGCGCCCGAAATCCACCAGACCGTCGTCGAAGCCGTAGCGCTGGGCGCGCCAGCGGTTCTCGCCGATGAACAGGTTCTTGTATGGCCGCCACGTCACGTTCTTCAGCTTGAGGCGCCAGAGCATGCGCATCAGGCAGACGTACATGGCGGCGATGGTCACCGCGTCGTCCAGGCGGGTGCAGACGTCGGTGATGCGCATCTCCAGCGTCGGGAAGCGCGAGGACGGGCGGATGTCCCACCACAGCTTGCTGGCGTCCTCGATCACGCCGGTGCGCACCAGACCGTTCACGTGGGCGAGGTATTCGCCGTAGCTTTCGAAGGACTCCGGCATGCCGGTGCGCGGCAGCTCATGCCACACCGACAGGCGGTAGGACTTGCGCTCCATGTCCCGCCCCCGCCAGAAGGGCGAGGAGGTGGACAGCGCCAGCAGGTGCGGCAGGAAGTAGCGGATCTGGTTCATCAGGTCGATCCGCAGGTCGTCGTCCTCGATGCCCACGTGCACATGCATGCCGCAGATCATCAGCCGCCGCGCCGGCGCCCCCAGGTCGCGCGCCAGCATGTTGTAGCGGTCGCGGTTGGTGTGCTTCTGCGGCTCCCACGCGGCGAACGGGTGGGTGGAGGCGGCGATGGGGGCAAGGCCGTGCGCGTCGGCCACCCCGGCCACGGTGCCGCGCAGCCGCGCCAGCTCCGCCCGCGCCTCCTGCACCGTCCTGCAGACAGGGGTGCCCACCTCGATCTGGCAGCGCAGGAACTCGGGGTGGATCTGGCCGGGCGCCTTGTCCTGGCAGGCGGCCAGCATGGCGTCCGGCGGCGACTGGACGATGTCACGCGTGCCGCGGTCGACGAGCAGGTACTCTTCCTCGATACCGATGGTGAAGCCGGGTTCCGGCATGCGCTCACTCCCGCGGATGCATCTCGATGCGATAGAGATTGGGGTCGGCCAGGATCGGCACCAGCGCGTCGCCCAGGACCTGCGCCCACTGTGCGCAACCCTCGGGCGTGGCGATCAGGTCCTGCCGCACCTCGATCAGAACGTTGGGCAGGCCGGCCGGCGTGGCGTGCGTCTCCACCGTGCCGCCCAGCGTGTTGCGGCCCGAATAGGGCTCGTTGTCGCCCACCACCCAACGGCCGTCGGCGCGCAGCCGCTCGATCAGCGGGATGGGGATTCGCGGGTCGTGGTCCCACAGCACGCCGACGTGCCAGGGCCGCTGCACGCCGCGCATCTCCGGCGTGAAGCTGTGGATCGACAGCAGCGCCGGCACCTGCCCCTGCGCGCGCTTGCCGGCGATCACGGCGGCCACGGCGTCGTGGTAGGGGGTGAAGAAGGCCTCCACGCGCCGCCGCGTGTCCTCGGCGTCCAGCGCGCGGTTGCCGGGAACGACCACGTCGTCGCTGACCACCGGGACGGCCGTCGAATCCTCCAGCGCGCGGTTGAGGTCGATGATGAGGCGTGAATAGCCGGACAGCACGGCGGGGGCCGCAAAGCGCGCGGACAACAGCCGGGTCACCTCCGCCGCGCCGATGTCGTAGGCGATGTGCCGGGCGAACTGCTCCTCCCCCAGGCCCAGCCGGTCCAGCGACCGGGGCACGGCCGGCGAGGCGTGGTCGCACACCAGCACCACCGGTGCGCGGCCCTGCGCGTTGAGGACGCTGACCGGCGGCGGGTCGTCCGGCCCGATCAGCGGCGGCAGGGGCGCCGCGCGCGGCGGCGTCGGCCCGCCGACGGGCCTCTCATGCTCTGACGGTCGACAGGGAGAGCGCAGGGTCATCACGGGACTGTAACGCAAGGGAACCGGAGGGCGGAAGACGGCTAGCGGGCGTAGCCAACCTCCGGCAACAGGCGACGGCGGCCCGCGTTCTGCAACGGTGCCATGACGGCGCCGCCGGTGGCGATGGTTCGCGGGGCCAGCTATAAGCGGACCATGCCCGACGCCAGCTCCCCCACCGCCGCCGCCCTCCTCGCCGATGCCCAGCGGGTGCAGCGCGTCGCGCTGATCGCGCTGCTGGCCGGCGCCGTCGGCATCGCCTTCTCGCCGATCTTCGTGCGCCTGTCGGAACTGGGGCCGACCGCCACCGCCTTCTGGCGCGTCGCCTTCGCCGTTCCGGCGCTGGCCGCCTGGATCCGGCTGGAGCCGAGGAGCACCCGCAGCCGCCCGCCGTCGACGCGCGGCGACTACCTGCGCCTCACCGCCGTCGGGCTGTTCTTCGCCGGCGACCTGGCGTTCTGGCACTGGTCGATCAAGTTCACCTCCGTCGCCAACGCCACGCTGCTCGCCAACTTCGCGCCGATCTTCGTGACGCTGGTCGCCTGGCTGGTCTTCAAGGAGCGCTTCTCGCGCACCTTCGTGCTGGGCTTGGCGCTCGCCATCGGCGGTGCCGTGGTGCTGATGGGGCGCAGCCTGCACGTCAGCACGGACGCGCTGTTCGGCGACGCGCTGGGCCTGATCACCGCCATGTTCTACGGCGGCTACATCCTGGCCGTGGGCAAGCTGCGGGCCGAGTTCTCCACCGCCACCATCATGACGTGGAGCGGTGTGGTCACCGCCGTGGCGCTGCTGCCCATCGCTGTCGTGTCGGGGGAAAGCCTGATCGCCTCCACCGCGTCCGGCTGGGGCGTGCTGCTGGCGCTGGCGCTGTTCAGCCATGCCGGCGGGCAGAGCCTGATCGCCTACGCGCTCGCGCACCTGCCGGCGGCCTTTTCCTCGGTCAGCCTGCTGCTGCAGCCGGCCGCCGCCGCCGTGCTGGCCTGGGTGCTGCTGGGCGAGCCGCTGGGTCCCTGGCAGGCGGTGGGCGCCGTGGTGGTGCTGGCCGGCATCCTGCTGGCGCGCCGCGGCAGCCGGTAGCCGTTGATCGTCGACCATCGGCCGGCAGCCGTGTTGACGCTCAACGCCCGCGCGAGTACTGCTAAAGTATGACGGAAGACCGGAGAGCCAGCGTGTCCGATGAAGCCCCCGCCACAGCGCCCGATCCGACCCGGCGCGTGTCGGAGTGGGTGGCCGAGCAGCTCCTCGACCGCATCTCGCGCGGCGATCTGGTGCCCGGCCAGCGCCTGCCGGGCGAGCGTCAGCTGGCCGAGCAGCTGAACGTCTCCCGCGTCTCCGTGCGCGCGGCGTTGCAGAAACTGAAGACGCAGGGCTTCCTCACCGCCGTGCAGGGCGGCGGCACGCGCATCGTCTCCTCCGCCGGGGCCATGGACGCGGCGCTGACCGAAATGGTCCGCGTCAAGGTCGAGAACCTCTACGACCTCGTCGAGATCCGCATCGCGCTGGAGACCTGGGCCGCCCGCCGCGCCGCCGCGCACGGCAGCGACGGCGACATCGCCGCCATCGGGCGCATCGTCTCGGTGATGGACAAGCCCGGCCGCGACCGTACCGCCGACGACTTCGACTTCCACGTCGCCATCGGCCGCGCCGCCGGCAGCCCGGTGTACCTGCACATCCTCTCCACCATCCGCGACACGCTGGGCCAGATGGTGGAGTTCCACCACTCCCCGCCCTTCGCCGAGGGGCAGGAGGAGATGATGCTGAACCACCACCGTGCCATCTACGAGGCCATATCCCGGCGCGAGCCCGACGCCGCGGCCGAGGAAATCCGCCGGCACCTGACCTGGATCCTGGAACGCTACCAGCAGATCCGCCAAGCCCGCCCCGCCGGCGAAAACGCGCCGGCCTAGTTCCCACAGGCATCGTTCCGGCCTGCGAATCGGGCCGCCGATTCGCCGCTTCCGGCGTTCGCGCCGGGAGAAGCCCCGGCTGTGTTACCGCCCCGTAACATGCGAGAAGGCGTTGAAAAAACACGCTTAACGGTCGTTAACCTTTGATCGCTTGACAGAAGGTGGTGGTTGATCCCCTAAAGAGCGCTGTCTTTCGGAGTAACACCCTCGACCGGAACCCGGTCTGGCGCTGATGGGGGCTTCATGAACGACGAGTGTGGGCAGTCGAATCCGGCACCGGTTGTCGGCCGACGGGACCTTCTGCGTCTGGGTATTGGTGCCGCGGCTGCGGCGACGATCCTGCAGCCCGCCGAATCCCTGGCGATGATCAAGGCGCCGCCGCGGCAACTGTCCATGCTCAACCTCCACACGGGCGAGCGTGTCACGGCCGAGTACTGGTCGAAGGGCCGCTACGTCCGCGACGCGGTGCAGGCGATCAACCGCGTGCTGCGCGACCACCGCACGGGCGCGGTGCACGCCATCGACCCGAAGCTCCTGGACGTCCTGCACCAGATCCACCGCCGCACCGGTGGCCGCGGGCCGATCCACATCATCTCCGGTTACCGCTCGCCCGAAACCAACGCGGCGCTCCGCGAGGCGGACGGCGACGGCGTGGCGCAGTTCAGCTACCACATGCAGGGCAAGGCCATCGACCTGCGCATCCCCGGCATGCCGCTGCGCCAGCTGCACAAGCTGGCGCTCAGCCTGCGCGCCGGCGGCGTGGGCTACTACCCGCACAGCAACTTCGTGCACGTCGACACCGGCCCGCTGCGCAAGTGGCACGGGGCCTGAGCGGCATCCACCGCCCCCTCCCCATCCCTCAGTGCCCCATCCCTCAATGATCGAAGTGCAGCTTCAGCACCTGCTCGCCGTTCTGCGTGCCGGTGCGCGCGCGGCTGGCGAGCTGGGACAGCATGTAGCTGGACAGCCGGTGCAGCGCGTCGTCGGATTCCAGCATCTCCTCGTGTGAGGGCGCGGCGCTGGCCAGCGTCAGCGGCTGGCCCGTGTAGCGGATCTCGGTGTCCACCCCGTACTCGTCGAACGCCACCTCGATGGCGATGCGGGTCTGCGGCTGCGCCAGATGCGGCAGCAGCTCGGTCAGTTCCGCGAAAGCGTGCATCACCTTGTCCCAAACGTCGCGCCGCGCACCCCATTCGGCACCCTGGCGTTCCAGCGGGTCGTGCAGGTCGCGCAACGCGCCGGAGCCCGGGAAGGCGTACTGCACGCGCTTGTGAACGCCGATGCGGAACAGCAGGTTCAGCAGCAACGCCGTGCCGATCGCCAGCACCATGGACGAGCCCAGCACCGGCTGCAGCGCGGCCGGCGCCTCGTTGAACAGGTGCGGGTACATGTCGCGCGACAGGCCGATGATCAGCGACAGGCCGATGACCACGATCTTCCGGCTGTCCATCAGACGCGACAGGATGACCTGAAGCCCGTTCATGACGATGAAGGTGCCGGAGAACACCAGCGCCGCCCCCATCACGGCCCGCGGCATGGCGCCCAGCACGTCCAGCGCCTGCGGCACGAAGGCCAGCACGATCAGCACGCCGCCGGTGGCGAAGCCGACGACGCGCGCCGTGATCCCCGTCGCTACCGACAGGCCGATGCTCCCCGAAAAGGTGTTCAGCCCGACCGTGCCCAGAACGCCGCACAGCACGGTGCCGATGCCGTCGGCCAGCACGCCGCCGCGGATCGTCGTCATGTCCGGGCGCTGCCATTCGGTGTCGTTGATCTTCTGGCAGGTCGTCAGGTCGCCCACCGCGCGCAACGTGCAGGCGATGGCGCCGATCCCGAAGGCGAGCGCCAGCCCGAAGTCGAAGCTCGGCCACATGTCGGCCGGCGTCGGAATGCTGAACGGCGTGCGCCCGACGGCGGCGGTCATGCGCCCGACGTCCAGCATGCCCATCGCCCACGCCAGCGCATAGCCGGCCGCCATCCCGACCAGCACGCAGAACAGCCGCAGCTTGCCCTTCGACCAGATGTTCAGCCCGATCATGATGCCCAGCGTGGTCCCGCCCAGCAGCAGCCCGCGCAACGCCACGGATGGCGGCGGCGGCTCGCCGTGCGCGTCGACGCCGAAGATCAGGCGGAAGCCCAGCAGCCCCAGCACGACGCCGATCATGGCGACGGCGAAGCCGGCGATCTCCGCCGGCAGATAGGGCCGCAGCCGGTGCAGCACGCGCGATAGCAGGATCTCGCACAGGCCCGCGAAGATGGTCATGCCCAGCACCAGCGACAGCCCTCCGATCTTCGCCGCCTGGATGCTGGACGGCAGGTAGGCCGCCGTGAACACCGCCGGCGCCAGGAAGCCCGATCCGACAGGCCCCAGGCGCGCGCCCTGGAGCGCCGTGGTGATGCCCAGCGCCAGCATCGATACCGCCAGCGTGTCGCGCACCTGCGACGGGTCCGCCCCGGCGGCGGCCAGCACCAGCAGTGGGAAGACCGCGCCGATGCCGGCGACCATCGCCGCGTGCTGCAGCCCGCTCAACAGCGTCACGCCCAGCGGCGGAACGTCGTTGAGCCCGTACAGCAGGTTGGATGGCCGCGACATGTCCTGTTCTCCCGATCGTTCGTCGACTCTCTGTGCCCCGGCGCCGCCGGCCTACCCCGTCGGGCGCCGGCCTTACGCCCGACGCGCGGTTGCCGCGCGGGCGAAGGCTTCCCAAGCTTTTCGCATGACACGCGCACAGACGCCACTGCGGCTCGTCGCCGCCGCCATCCTTGTCACGCTGTTGGCCGCGCTGGGCGCCTCGCCCGCCGCGGCCCGGCAGGACGACACCCGCCTGGACGAGCTGTTCCGCCAGCTCCGCACCGCCCCCGGCGACGAGGCGGCGCAGGCGGTGGAGACGCAGATCTGGCTGATCTGGCTCGACCACCCCGGCGCCGACGTGCTGGCGATGATGCGCGACGGCGTGCGCCGCCTGCACGAGGACGACGTCGAACAGGCGCTCGTCCTGTTCGACGCGGTGGTGGCGGAGGCGCCGGACTACGCGGAGGGCTGGAACCGCCGGGCCAACGCGCACTATCTGGTCGGCGACTACGCCGCCGCGGTCGACGACATCCGCCGCACGCTGGCGCTGGAGCCGCGCCATTTCGGGGCGCTCGTCGGCCTGGGCCTCGTCTACACGGCGGTGGAGCAGCCGGCCGAGGCGCTGAGGGCGTTCGAGGCGGCGCTGGCCATCAACCCGCACCTGCCGCGCGCCCGCGAACGCGCCGCCCAGATCCGCCAGACGCTCGCCGGCCAGCCGCTGTAATCCACCTCGACAACGTGCAATTTCCTTCAAGACCGGCCGGTGCCGCCACCGCTACGCTCCTTCCCGACCACACCAGGGCCTAACACACCAGGGCCTAAACACCAGGGGAGGAGCGGATGGGCGGATACGTGCACGGCTATTCGGCGCGCGAGGCGGAGCGGCTGGCCGATCAGGCGACCATCCTTCGCCCGCTGCTGCACGGCGATACGAGCTTTCCGCCCGGCACGCGCGTGCTGGAACCCGGCTGCGGCACCGGCATGCAGACGCAGGCCCTGCTGGCCGGCAGCCCCGGCATCGACCTCACCTGTCTGGACGTGGACGCCGGCCAGTTGGCGCGCGCCCGCGCCCGGCTGGGCGAGCGGGCGGCGGCCGTCGCGTTCCGCCAGGGCGACTTGCTGAACGCCCCCTTCCCGCCCGCCAGCTTCGACGCCGCCTTCGTCTGCTTCCTGCTGGAGCACCTGACACGCCCGGTGGATGCGCTGGCCACGCTGCGACGGCTGGTGCGGCCCGGCGGCTCCATCGTGGTGGTGGAGGGCGACCACGGCTCCTGCCGCTTCCACCCGGAAACGCCCGCGGCCATGGCGGCATGGAGCGCGCTGGTGACCTGCCAGCGCCGCCTGGGCGGCGATCCGGACATCGGCCGGCGACTGTACGGCCTGCTCGCCGAGGCCGGCTTCGCCGACATCGTGGTGGAGCCGCGCATGGTCTATGCCGACGCCGGCCGTCCGGCGTTGCGCGACGGCTTCGTGCGCCGCATCATCGTGCCGATGGTGGACGGCGTGCGGGAGGCGGCGCTGACGGCCGGGCTGCTCGACGCTTCGGCGTGGGCGCGCGGCCTCGCCGATCTCGACGCCACGGCGGAGGGTCCGGAGGGCGCCTTCTGCTACACCTTCTTCAAGGCGACGGCGCGCGTGCCGGAGGAGTGAGCGGCGTGCAGGACGGCATGCGGGACGGCGGTGACCGGGTCGAGTTGCGGCGGCTGCCCCGGGTGATGGGCGGGCTGGAGGTGCTGCGCGCGGACTTCCGGCGCAGCAGCTTCGCGCCGCACTTCCACGACGATTACACGGTGGGCCTGATCACCCGCGGCGCCAACCGCTTCCGCTACCGGCGCCAGCGCGTGGTGGCACCGTTGGGCACCCTGTGCCTCGCCGATCCGGGCGAGGTGCACACCGGCGACGTGCAGGAGGGCGGTTGGTCGTACTGGAGCGTCCACATTCCCCCATCGGCCCTCGCCGCACTGGCCGCCGAACTGGACGGGCCGGGGGACACGGCGCCGGACTTCGCCACCGGCGTGATCGACGACGCCGAGGCGGTGCGGCGCTTCGCGGCCTTCTTCCAGGCGCTGCACGCCGCCGCCCCGGCGCTCGCCGTCGAGGTGCGGGCGGTGGAGGCGCTGGCCCACCTGATCGGCCGGCACGCCGCCCACCATCCCGCACGCCCGCCGGCCGCCGGCGACGCCGCCCTGGCGCGGCGCGCGCGCGACCTGCTGGCGGCGCGCGCGGCCGAGCCGGTCTCCCTGGCGGAACTCGAAGCGGCGACCGGGGCCGGGCGCTACCGCCTGATCCGCGCCTTCCGCGCGGCCTACGGCATGCCGCCCTGCGCGTGGCAGACGCAACGGCGCCTGATCACGGCACGCGCGCTGATCGGCGCCGGCCAACCGATCGCCGACGCGGCGGCGGCCACCGGCTTCGCCGACCAGGCGCACCTGACGCGTCTGTTCAAGCGCAGCTTCGGCTACACGCCGGGTGCATTCCTGCGGGTTTGGGGAATGGCGGCCCCCTCGTCCTGAACGGCGTCCTGAACGGCGTCCAGAACCGCGTCCGTCCGGCGCTGCGCCAGTTCGCAGCGGATGAGGATGGAACCCGAAAGGATCTGCCGGCAGCGCGTGCTGTCCGGTTCGTTCAGCAGTTCCATCCGGTTGCGCTGGAGAGTGGTGCGCAACGCTCCCATGGCCCAGCCGCGCAGCATGCGCCGTTTGCCGGCGACATCGCTGGCGTCCTGAAAGTCCACAAGGAAAGCAGGGGTCGTCGTCATTGGCAGCACAAACACAACGGGAAACGGTGCACCAGTAAAACATAGCAGCGGCATCCATGTTCCGCGCCTGGGCTTTCGTCCGGTTCCGCTTTGCCAGAGAAGAACTTCCCTGCACCGACGTCATACGACGTGCGGTTGAGGGTTCGACTCACGCCGCCACGTCGCCCGCCCGGCACCCGGCCAACGGGACGGTGACCGTGAAGACGGAACCATCCCCCACCGTCGACTGCACCTCGACCGGATGGCCGAGGAGGTGGGCCAGCCGCCGCACGATGGACAGGCCGAGGCCCAGCCCATGCCGGCCCGCACCCCGCCCGTCGTCAACCTGATGGAACTCCTCGAAGATGCGGTCCAGGCTGTCGGGCGGGATGCCCACGCCGGTGTCGCGCACCGAAATGCGGACCTGCGGCCCGTCGACACAGGCGTGCACGGACACCTGTCCCGTCTCCGTGTAGCGGAAGGCGTTCTCCACGAGGTTGCGCAGGATGCGGCCGAGCAGGACCGGATCGCTGCGCACCACGGAACCGCCGGTGACGTGCCAGCCCAGCCCCTTGCGCTGGGCGATCGGGGCGTAGGTGGCGTTCAGCTGGTCCAGCAGGTCACCCAGCGCGATGTCCTCCGGCTGCGGGGTGATGGCGCCGCCGTCCAGGCGCGACATGTCGAGCAGGCTGTCCAGCAGGCTCTTCAGCGTCTCCAGGCTGTGCTGGAGGAAGTGCAGCATCTCCCGCCCCTGTTCGGTGGCGATGTGCGCGCTGAGCGCGGAGGAGAACAGCAGCATGGACTGCACCGGCTGGCGCAGGTCGTGGCTGGCGACGGCCAGCAGCTTCGACTTCGCCTCGTTGGCGCTTTCCGCCTCGTCCCGGGCGTGGGCCAGCTCGCGGCGCGTCTTCTCCAGGTCGGTCATGTCCATGGCGATGCCGTCCCACACGACGGTGCCGTCCTCGCGCCGGTGCGGCGAGGCCAGCGTGCGGATGTGGCCGATGCGGCCGTCCGGCATTGGGATCTGCATCTGCAGGTCGAACGGCTCCAGCGTCTCCGCGGAACGGCGCAACGCCTCCAGCCACTTGGCCTGCTCCGTTTCGGGAAGGCGGTTGCCGACCACCGACCACGGCTTCCAGCCCAGCCCCTCCTCGACTTCCGCACCCAGCAGCGCCTTGGCGTTGCGGCTGAGGTAGGTGTAGCCCATGGACCCGTCGGGACGCAGTTCGCGGCGGTAGATGGCGCCGGGGAAGTTGGCGGCGATGTCGCCCAGGCGCTGTTCCAGTTCCTGCTCCGCCCGCACGGCCAGCAGTTTCTGCTCGGCCGCGTGGCGGCGGCGCAGCGCGGTCAGCAGCATGGCCATCAGCAGCACGGCTGCCGCCACCGCCGCGGCACCGCCGATCCAGGTCGAACGGCGCAGGAACTGGTACGGCCCCTCCACGACGGTGATGGGTGCACCGACGCCGACCTGCCACTGGCTGCCGGTCACCGGCAGGAAGCCGCTGTAGGCGGGGACGCCGTCGCGGCTGATGGTCCGGAAGATACGCCCCTCCTGCCGCGTCAGTTCAGCCCGATACGCCGCCGGCAGGGGCGTGCCAGTGAGCCGGTCGGCGCCCCGGGTGCGGCCGATGAAGGTGTGGTTGCGGTCCCACAGCGCCAGGACCCACCCCTCCGGCGGGCGGGCGCCGATCAGCAGGCGGGTGAAGATGTCCGGCCGGACGAAGGTGGCCAGCGTGTATTTGACGGCTCCGTCGCGCAGCACCGGCACGCGGATGGGCATGGCGTAACCGCCCGCATAGGACAGCAGGTCGCCCACCGTCGCCTGTCTGGTGCGCAGCACCGTCTCCAGAGTGTGGGGATCGACGATGGGCGGCAGGTCGTGGCCGGGCGGCACCAGCAGATTCAGGAGCTGCCGCTCGTGGTCGGTGACGATCAGCGTCAGCCAGTGCTCATGGGCCCGGAACACCCGCCGCGCGTGCTCGCGGAACGCCATCAGGTCATCACCGTCGAGCGCCGGGGACGCCGCCAGGCTCTCCAGCGCCGAGCGGTCGTTGTTGACCTGCTGGACCACGTCCTCCGCGGCGGCGCTGACGGTCTGCCACAGCAGCGCCTCGATGGCACGCTCCTGCTGACGGTTGAGGAGCACGAGGATGACGGCGGCAAACGCCAGGAGCGGCACCAGCACCCCCACGGCAAGGGTCAGAAGGCCCCAGCGTGGGAGTGCTTCGCGGTGCGTCGAGGATGTGCCCCTTCCTGTTCCGGCAGACCGAACCGTCATACCCCAGTATGGTTTAGAGGCTCTTTGGCTTGCCAGCGGAAAGTTTGCACCACAAACTTTTTCGCGCCCCCGGCCCGCCCGCTCAGCTCTCGACCCAGGCGATGCGCAGGATGTTGGTGTTGCCCGGCGTCCCGAACGGCACGCCCGCGGTGATGACGAGGCGCTGCCCCTCGTCCGCGATGCCGTCGGCGTACGCGATGCTTGCGGCTTTGCGCACCATTTCCGAGAAGTTGTCGATATCGGCGGTGTGCACGCTGTGCACGCCGTAGGCGACGACGAGGCGCCGCGCCGTCTCCATGCTCGACGTCAGGCACAGGATCGGCACCTCCGGCCGCTCGCGCGCGGCGCGCAGCGTCGTCGAGCCCGAGGTGGTGTAGGTCACGATCGCCGCCGCCTCCACCGTGTGCGCCACCTGGCGCGCCGCCGCGGTGATGGCGTCGGCGGCGGTGTGCTGCGGGTCGGGGTGCTGGGCGTCCATGATGGTGCGGTACAACGGGTCCTGTTCCACCCGGCGCGCGATGCGGTCCATGATCGACACCGCCTCGATCGGATAGGCGCCGGCCGCCGTCTCGGCCGACAGCATCACCGCGTCGGCGCCGTCGTACACGGCGGTCGCCACGTCCGACGCCTCGGCGCGCGTCGGCGCCGGGCTGGAGACCATGGATTCGAGCATCTGCGTGGCGACGATCACCGGCTTGCCGGCAATGCGCGATTCGCGGACGATGCGCTTCTGCAAGGACGGCACGTCCTCCGCCGGCATCTCCACGCCCAGGTCGCCGCGCGCCACCATGATGCCGTCCGACAGTTCGATGATGCCGTCCAGGTGCTGGATGGCCGACGGCTTCTCCAGCTTGGACAGCAGCGCCGCCCGGCCGGAGATCAGCTTGCGCGCCTCGGCCACGTCGTCGGGCC
>Ga0196976_1000735_pt1 | contig 18874 bp, 2 predicted proteins | sample S3v_513CmetaG_FD_148644 | JGI IMG/M metagenome (GOLD analysis project Ga0196976, IMG submission 148644) | Soil microbial communities from Anza Borrego desert, Southern California, United States - S3+v_5-13C | ecosystem: Environmental > Terrestrial > Soil > Desert | place: USA: California...
GCTGCGACCGCCGCGGAAACGTCGCCGCGCAACTGCAGGGGCTCGAAGCCACGCGCAAGGAAGTCGCCGCCCCGCGGCCGGTAGTGGCCGCGGCGCCGCTGCCCGCGCCCGCGCCGGCCGAGCGGAAGAAGCCGGCCATCTCGCTGGCGGCACCCGGCGCCGCTGTCGGCACGGCCGCGGCCCGGCCGCGGCCGTCCATCACGCTGGCCGCGCCTGCGGCTCCGGCCGTGTCCTCCGTGCAGTTGCACGACGAGGGCAACGGCGTCTTCGCCGTCGACCTCGCGCATGCCGGCGACGTGCGCCAGGCGCTGGAGCGCGCGCGGCAGGAGTCGTCGCTGAAAGTCCTGCTGCTGCACGGCCTCGAGCGCGGCTGCGACCCGGCGCTCTACCAGCCGCTCGTCTCCTTCCCGTACCCGACCGTGGCCGTCCTCGAGCGCGATGCCGCCGGCACCGGCTTCCTGGCCGCCGCGCTGTGCGACTTCATGGTCTGCAGCGAGGAGGCGTCGTACGCCTTCGCCCATCCCACCCCGGCCGTGGCGCGCCTCTTCACCGAGCGGTTCGGCGCCGCGCTCGCGCAGCGCTTCCTCGCGGGCGGCGCCGCCATGACCGGCCGTGAGCTCCGGGAGCAGGGGTGCGCCTGTCCCTGTGCGCCGCGCCACGAGGTCCGGGCTCAGGCCCGCGCGATCGCGTCCACGCTGGCCACCAAGTCACGGGACGCGATTCGTATTTTGAAGGGACACCTCGCGCGGCACATCGCCGCGCTGGCGGGCGAGCTGGCCGTCCCCGAGGCCGCGGCACAGGCCGCGGGCCCCGTCGAGGTGATTCGCTTCCGCGATGCCGCGGAGCTCATCGCCCGGCTGCAGCAGCCGGCGGATGCCGGCGCGCTCGTCCTCGCCGGCGACGACTGGACGTTTGCCGATGATGCGGTCGCGGAGCTCCAGCGCCTCCTGCTCGATTCCGAGGTGCCGGTCGTCGCCGCGCTCGCGGGCGACGTGAAAGGAAACGGCTGGCTCGCCGCGCAGCTCTGCGACGCCGCCGTGTACGACCGCAACGGCGTCTACTCGGCCGCCGGCATCGGTCCGCTGCAGACGGCCGCCGCGGCCTTCCTGCATCGCTTCGGCAGCGCCGCCGCGGGCGAGCTCCTGCTGACCGGCGCCGAGTCGTCGGGCGCCGCCCTGCTGCGGCGCCTCGGCACGCTCACCGTTGCCGATTGCGACGACGTCGTCGCCGCCGCGACCCGCGCCGCGGAGTCGTGGGCCAGGCTGCCGCGTGCCACCGTCGCCGCCTGGAAGCAGCAGCTCCGCGACGCGATCCGCAACATGCCCGCACCGCTGCACGACGGCGAGCTCCCCGAGCTCCCGCCGGACGTGCCCACGAAGATCGCGCTCCGCTCCACCGCGGTCACGGCCACGGCCCATCCCGAGGGGATCCTCGTCGTGGCGATGGAGGACCGCGAGGCGAAGAACATGTTCTCCGACGCCTTCGTCGAGGGGGTGGCCGAGGCCTTCGCCCACGCGGCGCGGACCCCGGCGTACAAGGTGGTCGTCCTGACCGGCTTCGACAGCTACTTCGCCTCCGGCGGCACGAAGGAAGGGCTGGTCGCCATCCAGCAGGGGAAAGTGAAGTTCACCGACGTCGACGTCCACCAGATGGCGCTCGACTGCCGGCTGCCGGTCGTGGCCGCGATGCAGGGCCACGGCATCGGCGCCGGCTGGTGCCTGGGCCTGTTCGCCGACGTCGTGCTGCTGAGCGAGGAGAGCCGCTACGTCAGCCCGTACATGGAGTACGGCTTCACGCCGGGCGCCGGCGCGACGTTCATCCTGGCGGACCGCATCGGCCAGGACCTGGCGCGCGAGAGCCTGCTCACCGCGCGGCAGCTCGCCGGCAGCGAGCTGAAAGCGCGCGGACTGCGGCTCCCGATCCTGCCGCGTGCCGAGGTCGTGGAGGCGGCGATGGAGATCGCGCGGCAGATCGCGCGCGGGCCGCGCGGCCGCCTGCTCGCGCTCAAGCAACTGCTGGCCGCGCACGTGCGCCGGGAACTGCCCGAGACCTACCGCCGCGAGCTGGCCATGCACGAGCAGACCTTCGTCGGCCAGTCCGACACCCTGGCGCAGATCCAGAGCAAGTTCGCCCCGGAGCTCGAGAAGCCGCAGGTCGCGGCCCCCGTCGCCGAGGCAGCCGGCCACGGCGACGTCCTGCGCGCCGTGACGGTGTCGCTGCGGGCCCTGCTCGCCAGGGAGCTCCATCTGCGCGAGAGCGACGTCGAGGACGACGCGGAGTTCGTCTCCCTCGGCCTCGACTCCATCAGCGCCGTCACGTTCGTGCGCGCCATCAACGAGCGCTACAAGACCTCCATCGAGGCCACGAAGATCTACCGCTTCCCGACGCTGGCGCAGCTCGCCGCGTTCGTGAAGGAGGAAGCGGAGCGGCACGGCACGCTTCCGGCCGTCGCCGTGGCCGCGCCGCCGCCCGTGGTCGCCGACGTCCCGGCCCAGCCGAAGATCGCCATCAAGCCGGGCGCCAGCCGGCTCACCTCCGGCCGCCGCGTGCGCCGCACCGAAAAGCCGGCCGCGGCCCCCGCCCCCGAGCCCGCGCAGGCGCGGGAGGCCATCGCCGTCGTCGGCATGTCCGGCCGCTTCCCGCAGGCGCGGAACCTCGACGAGTACTGGCGCAACCTCGAGGCGGGGCGGAACAGCATCACCGAGGTCCCGCCCGACCGCTGGGACGTGCGGCAGTACGACCGCGCGCGCTGGCTGGGCGTGCTCGACGACGTCGACCGCTTCGACCCGCTCTTCTTCCGCATCGCGCCGCAGGAAGCGGAGTACATGGACCCGCAGCACCGCCTCTTCCTGCAGGAGAGCTACCGCGCCTTCGAGGACGCGGGCTACGCCGGCCGCGACCTGAGCGACAAGAAGTGCGGCGTCTACCTCGGCATGTCGATCAACGACTACGCCATGCTGCTGCTCAAGCGCGGCATCCGCACCACGCCCGTCACCGCCAACAGCTTCGCCGTCGCCGCGGCGCGCATCGCCTACTACCTCAACCTGAAGGGGCCGGCCATCACCGTCGACACGGCCTGCTCGTCGTCGCTGGTGGCCATCCACCTGGCCTGCCAGTCGCTGCTCAGCGGCGAGACCGACATGGCCCTGGCCGGCGGCGTCACGCTCTGGCTCACGCCGGAGTCGCACCTGTCGATGAGCGAGGCCGGCATGCTCTCCGCCGACGGGCAGTGCAAGGCCTTCGACGACTCGGCCGACGGCATCGTGGTCAGCGAAGGGGTGGGCGCGCTCGTGCTCAAGCGGCTGAAGGACGCCGAGGCCGACGGCGACGTCATTCACGGCGTCATCCTCGGCTCCGGCATCAACCAGGACGGCCGCACGAACGGCATCACCGCGCCGAGCGTGAACAGCCAGATCGAGCTGGAGCGCTCCATCTACGCGAAGTTCGGCATCGACCCCGCCACCATCAGCTACGTCGAGGCGCACGGCACCGGCACGAAGCTCGGCGACCCGATCGAGCTCGAGGCGCTGGCCGCCGCGTTCCGCGAGAAGACCGACAGGAAGAACTACTGCGCCATCGGCTCGGTCAAGAGCAACATCGGCCACACCGCCTCGGCGGCCGGCGTGGCCAGCGTGCTCAAGGTGCTGCTGTCGCTGCGCCACCGCACGCTCGTGCCGACGCTGCACGTGACGAAAGAAAACTCGCACTTCGACTTCGCCAGCTCGCCGTTCTACGTCTGCCGCGAGAAGCAGGCGTGGGAGCCGGTGGGCGGCGCGCGCCGCCGCGCCGCGGTCAGCTCGTTCGGCTACAGCGGCACGAACTCGCATCTCGTGCTCGAGGAGTACGTCCCCTCCGCCGATGGCCAGACGGCGGCAAACGGCCCGGTCATCGTGCCGCTGTCGGCGCGCACCGCGGAGCAACTGCAGCAGAAGGCGCGCGAGCTCGCCGAGCGCCTGCGCGGCACGCCGGACCTCGACCTGCAGTCGGTCGCCTACACGCTGCAGGTCGGCCGCGACGCCATGGACGAGCGCGCGGCGTTCCTGGCCGGCTCGGTCGAGGAGCTGGCCGGGAAACTCACCGCGTTCGCGGAAGGAGGGAAAGGCATCGAGCACGCGTGGCAGGGACGCGTCGAGGCGGCGGGCGACAGCATGGCGCTCATCGGCCGCGACGACGACATCCAGGAAGCGGTCGACAAGTGGATCGCCCGCGGCAAGCTGGCGAAGCTGGCCGAGCTCTGGAGCCGCGGCCTCAACTTCGACTGGCAGAAGCTCTGGGGCGCGGCCCGGCCGCGGCGCGCCAGCCTGCCCACGTATCCCTTCGCCAGGGATCGTTACTGGATTGACAAAGTCACGGCGAGCGCTCCCCCCGCGGAGAACCCGTTCGCGAACATCGTCGGGATGGATTCGCTCAGTTCGGATTCGATTGAAGAGATCCTCGGCAGGATCGACGGCGGCGCCCTGGAGACCGAGCGCGCCGTGCGCCTGCTGCGGATGCTGGTCTGACGGCTCTTGCACCAATTCCAACGCCCGGATTCAAAGGAACGTGCCATGGTCGATTTCGTCGAATATGTCGTCGGTGAACTGAAGAGTAAGCGCCTGTCGAAGGACGACGCGGCTTCGCTCGTCCGGCAGTTCGCGCGCCGCACGCAGGGCGGCCCGAAGGCGGAGGCCCTCCACCCGCTCCTGCACGCCAACACCTCCGATCTGAGCGAGCAGCGCTTCCGCTCGACCTTCGCGGGAGACGAGTTCTTCCTCGTCGACCATCAGGTCCAGGCCGCCGACGGCGTGAGCCACAAGGTGCTGCCCGGGATGGCCTACCTGGAGATGGCCCGCGCGGCCATCGAGCACGCGCTGCCGGAGCGTCCGGAAGGGGCGGTGATCGAGCTGCGCGACGTGGTCTGGGCGCAGCCGATCGTCGTCGGGCAGCCGCGGGAGATCGGCGTCGCGCTCATTCCGGCCGAGGGGGAAGACGTCGACTTCGAGATCTACAGCGAAGACAGCGGCCAGGAGGTCGTGCACTGCCAGGGCCGCGCGCGCGTGGTCACCGTTCCGGCGCCGGAGAAGGTCCACGTCGACATGCTGCTCGCGCGGGCCGATCGCGGCCAGATGGATCCGGCCGGCCTGTATGCCGCGTTCTCGCGCCTCGGCCTGTTCTACGGTCCGACCTTCCAGGGGTTGACCGAGATCCGCCGCGGCCACGATGAAGTGGTGGCGAAGATCCGGCTGCCGCAGCCGGCCGAGGAGACGTCCGACGGCTTCGTGCTCCACCCGAGTCTCATGGACAGCGCGCTGCAGGCCTCGGCCGCGCTGATGTCCGAGCTGGTCGACGAGGCGCGGCTGCCGTTCATGATGGAGTCGCTGCGCGTCTTCGCGCCGTGGACGCGCGACCTCGTGGCCTGGGTGCGCTACTCCCCCGGCAGCAAGGCCGGCGACACCGTGATCGAGCTCGATTACGACCTGTGCGACGAGCAGGGGAACGTCTGCGTGCAGCTGCGCGGCGTCTACGCGCGGGCCACCTCCACCAGCCAGGTGCTCGCCTCGGTCAGCGAGCCGGCGCAGCGCCGTGCGATCGAAGAGGCGCCCGAGGCGCCGGCGCCGGCACCGGCGGCGACGGAGCTCGACTCCGCCACGCTCGCCGAGAAGACCCAGGACTTCCTGCGCCGGCAGTTCTCCGTCGTGCTGAAAGTGCCGGCCGGCGAGATCGCGCCGCAGGCGCCGCTGGAGAACTACGGCATCGACTCCATCCTGGCGATGAAGCTGACCGAGGAGCTGGAGAAGACCTTCGGCACCCTGTCGAAGACGCTCTTCTTCGAATACCAGACCGTCCGCGACCTGGCCGAGCACTTCCTCACCGACCACGCGGAGAAACTGCAGGAGCTCTTCGCGCAGGCGCCCGCCCGTCCGGCACCCGAGGCGAAGCCGGTCACGCCGGAAGTGCTGCCGCCGGCCGCGCCGAAGCGGAGCGCGCGCCGGCGCGGCGGCCGTGCCCGCGGCGCGGCTCCCGCCCCGAAGACGCAGGGCGAGCCGATCGCCATCGTCGGCCTGAGCGGACGCTATCCCGAGGCCGTCGACCTCGAGGCCTACTGGCGCAACCTCCGCGACGGCAAGGACTGCATCGTCGAAGTCCCGAAAGAGCGCTGGGACTGGCGCGAGTACTACAGCGAGGACCGCACGAAAGGCGGCCGTCACTACAGCAAGTGGGGCGGCTTCATCACCGGCGTCGAGGAGTTCGATCCTCTCTTCTTCAACATCTCGCCGCTCGAGGCCGAGATCATGGACCCGCAGGAGCGCCTCTTCCTGCAGCACGTCTGGATGGCGCTGGAAGACGCGGGCTACACGCGGGCCGCCCTGCAGGTGCCGCACGAGCAGGATCTGGCCGGCCAGGTCGGCGTCTACGTCGGCGTGATGTACAGCGAGTACCAGCTCGTCGGCGCCGAAGCCAGCGTGCGCGGGAACCGCGTCGGCATCCCCGGCAGCATCGCCACCATCGCCAACAGGGTGTCGTACGTCCTCGACCTGCACGGGCCGAGCATGACCCTCGACACCATGTGCTCGTCGTCGCTGTCGGCCATCCACCTGGCCTGCCAGGACCTGCGGCAGGGACGCACCAGCATGGCCATCGCCGGCGGCGTGAACGTCACCATCCATCCGAACAAGTACCTGGCCCTGAGCGGCGGCCAGTTCATCTCCAGCGACGGGCACTGCCAGAGCTTCGGCGAAGGGGGCGACGGCTACATCCCCGGCGAAGGGGTGGGCGTGGTCGTGCTCAAGCGGCTCTCGGAAGCGGAGCGCGACGGCGATCGCATCTACGGCATCATCCGCGGCAGCGCCCTCAATCACGGCGGCAAGACCAACGGCTACACCGTGCCCAATCCGCAGGCGCAGGCCGGCGTGATCGGCCGCGCGCTCCGCGAGTCGGGCACCGACGCGCGGCACATCAGCTACCTCGAGGCCCACGGCACCGGCACGAAGCTCGGCGACCCGATCGAAATCGCCGCGCTGAGCAAGGCCTTCGGGCGGTTCACGGACGACACCGGCTTCTGCCGCATCGGCTCCGCCAAATCCAATATCGGCCACTGCGAGTCCGCCGCCGGCATCGCCGGCCTGACCAAGGTCCTGCTGCAGATGCAGCACCGGCAGATCGTGCCGTCGCTGCACTCGGCGAAGCTGAACCCGCACATCGACTTCGACTCCACGCCGTTCGTCGTCAACCAGACGCTGCGCCCGTGGGAGCCGCCGGTCGTCGACGGCAGGACGCTGCCGCGCATCGCCGGCATCTCCTCGTTCGGCGCGGGCGGCTCGAACGCGCACATGGTTATCGAGGAGTACCCGGCGCCGGCGCCGCGGGCGTTCGAAGGGCCGTTCGCGATCGTGCTCTCCGCGCGCACGCCCGAGCAGCTGCGGCAGAAGGCGGCCGACCTGCTCGCGTTCGTGCGCGAGCGCGCCGCGACCCTCGACCTCCCCTCGGTGGCCTGGACGCTCCAGGCCGGCCGCGAGCCGATGGAGGAGCGCCTCGCCTTCGTCGTCGCCTCGACGGAGCAGCTCCTCCAGAAGCTCCAGGCTTACGTGAACGGGAACCTCGACGATGCCTACTTCGGCCAGGTGAAGCGCGGCAAGGACGCGCTCTCGCTCTTCGCCGGCGACGCCGACCTGCAGCAGACGGTCGAAAAGTGGATCGCCGCGAAGAAGCTCCCGAAGCTGCTCGACCTCTGGGTCAAGGGGCTGGAGCTCGACTGGAGCCGGCTGTGGGGCGAGACGAGGCCGCTGCGTACGAGCCTGCCCACCTATCCGTTCGCGAAAGAGCGCTACTGGATCGACGTGCCGCGGACGCAGCCGGCCCTCGGCGCGGCGGCCGCGGTGCTGCATCCGCTGCTGCACGCCAACACCTCCGACCTGAGCGAGCAGCGCTACCGCTCCACCTTCACCGGCGACGAGTTCTTCCTCACCGACCATCGCGTGAACGGCGGCAAGGTGCTGCCCGGCGTCGCGTACCTCGAGATGACGCGCGCGGCCATCGAGCAGGCGGTGCCGGAGCGTCCGGAGGGGACGGTGCTGGAGCTGCGCGACCTCGTCTGGGCGCAGCCCGCCGCCGTCGACTCCGCGAAGGAGCTGCACCTCGCCCTCTGGCCCGCCGGCGAGTCGCAGCTCGATTACGAGATCTACAGCCAGGACGGCGACGAGGACGCCGTCCACTGCCAGGGGCGGGCGCTCTGGAGCCGCCAGTCCGCACCGGCCGCGCTCGACCTGCCGCGGCTCGCGCGGCGGCTCGACCGCGGCACGCTCGAGCCGCGCGACCTGTACGCCGCCTGCGAGCGCATGGGCCTCGGCTACGGCCCGTCGTTCCAGGGCGTCACCGCCGTCCGCCGCGGCAACGGGGAGGTGCTCGCCTGGCTGCAGTTGCCGAAGGGCATCGAGAGCACGTCCGCGGACTACGTCCTCCATCCCGCGCTGATGGACAGCGCGCTGCAGGCGGCGGCCGGGTTGCTCGACGACCTGTCGGCGCCCGAGCCGCGGCTGCCGTTCGCGCTCGACGCACTGCGCATCCACGGCCCGTGCAGCGAGTCGATGGTGGCGTGGGTGCGCTACGCGCCCGGCAGCCGCGCCGGCGACGCCGTGGTGAAGCTCGACGTCGACCTCTGCGACGCGGACGGCAACGTCCGCGTGGAGCTGCGCGGCTTCGCCACCCGCGCCCGCATCGCCGAGGTGCGGCAGCAGCCGGCGGCGGCGCCGCCGCCGCGGAAGCACGCCGACACCCTGCTGGCGACGCCGGTCTGGCTCCCGACGGCCGAGACGTACGCGGCCAACGAGTACGCCGAGCACCACGTGATCGTCTGCGAGATGGCGCTGATCGACGGCGACGCCATGCGCGCGCACCTGCCGCAGAGCCGGTTCCTCGCCCTGCAGGCCGACCCGGAGAAGAACATCGCCGAGCGCTACACCGAGTACGCGCTGGCCTGCTTCGAGCGCATCCAGTCCATCCTCCAGTCGAAGCCGCAGGGGAACGTGCTGGTGCAGGTGGTCGTCCCGCACCTCGAGGAGCAGGCCGTGCTCGAGGGGCTGGCGGCGATGCTGAAGACCGCGGCGCTCGAGAATCCGAAAGTGGCCGGCCAGCTCCTGCTGGTCTCGCCGTCACTCACGGCGGACGTCGTGGCGCGGCATCTCGAGGCGGAGAAGGCGGCCGTGCTCGACCCGGTGGTGCGTTACGACGAGGAGGTCCGCGCGCTCCGGCAGTGGCAGCCGCTGCCGCCGAATGCCGAGGAGCCGCCGCTCGCGTTCAGGGACGGCGGCGTCTACCTGATCACCGGCGGCGTGGGCGGCCTCGGCCTCATCTTCGCGAACGAGATCCTCACGCGGACGCGCGACGCGCGCATCGTCCTGACCGGCCGCGCGCCGCTCACCGCGGAGAAGCAGGCCGCGGTCGACGCGCTGCCGGGCCGCGTGAGCTACCGCCAGCTCGACCTCGGCAATGCCGATGAGGTGGCGCGCCTCGTGGCCGGCATCCGGCAGGAGCACGGGCGCCTCGACGGCATCCTGCACAGCGCCGGCATGATCGCCGACAGTCTCATCGTGCGGAAGAGCGCCGCGCGGTTCGCGGAGGTGCTCGCGCCGAAAGTCGCGGGCGTGCTCCACCTCGACCAGGCCACGCGCGACGTGCCGCTCGATTTCTTCGCGCTCTTCTCCTCGGTCGCCGGCGCCCTCGGCAATCCCGGCCAGGCCGACTACGCCACCGCCAATGCCTTCATGGACCGCTTCGCGGCCTGGCGCAACCGGCAGGTGCTGGCGCGGCAGCGGCACGGCCGCACGCGCTCCATCAACTGGCCGCTGTGGCAGGCCGGCGGGATGAACGTCGACGCGGCGGCGCGCGAGCTGCTGCAGCAGACCGCCGGCATGCAGCCGATGGAGACCGCCACCGGCCTGCGCGCCTTCCACCGCATCCTGCTGCTGCCGTACGACCAGATGGTGGTGATGGAGGGCGACCTCCCCCGCATGCGGCGCGTGCTGCTCGGCGAGAGCGCGCCGGAGCCCGAGCCGCAGCCCGAGCCGCAGCCGCGGCCCGTCATCGCCGGGATCGACTCCGACAGCCTCGTCGCGAAGACGCAGACCTGGCTGCGCAACCAGCTCGCCGAGGTCATGAAGCTGGCGCCGCAGAAAGTCGACCCGCACGCGCCGCTCGAGGAGTACGGGATCGACTCCATCCTGGCGATGAAGCTGACCAGCCGGCTGGAGCAGACCTTCGGCGCGCTGTCGAAGACGCTCTTCTACGAGTACCAGACCATCGCCGCGCTGGCCGGCTTCTTCGCCAAGGAGCACCCCGCGGTCATGCGCGGACTCCTCGGCCTCGCGCAGGCGCAGGAGGCGCCGCGCGTCGAGCCCGCGCCGGCGGCACCGCGCGTGCCGGTGCGGCGGAAGAAGAACCGCTTCGCCGCCGCGGCCAAGGCCGAGGACCCGGCCCGGCACGACATCGCCATCATCGGCCTGGCCGGCCGCTATCCGCAGGCCGAGGACCTCGACCAGTTCTGGCGGAACCTGCAGGCCGGCCGCGACTGCATCACCGAGATCCCCGAGGAGCGCTGGGACCATGGGCGCTGGTTCGATCCCGATCCCGGCAAAGGGGGGAAGAGCTACAGCAAGTGGGGCGGGTTCCTCTCCGACGTCGACAAGTTCGACCCGCTCTTCTTCAACATCTCGCCGAAAGAGGCCGCGCTCATCGACCCGCAGGAGCGGCTGTTCCTCGAGACCGCCTGGCAGACCATCGAGGACGCCGGCTACACCAAGGCGCAGCTCGCCGGCCGCGGCGTCGGCGTCTATGTGGGCGTCATGTGGGGACAGTACGAGCTGTTCGGCGCCGAGTCGCTGCTCGGCGGCGGCACCGCGGTCCCGAGCTCGTCGCACGCGTCCATTGCCAACAGAGTCTCCTACTTCTTCGACTTCCACGGGCCGAGCATCGCCATCGACACGATGTGCTCCTCGTCGCTCACGGCGATCCATCTGGCCTGTGAAGAGCTGCGCAAGGGGGAGCTCGACGCGGCCATCGCCGGCGGCGTCAATCTCTCGCTCCATCCCTACAAGTACCTCAGCCTGAGCCAGGGGCGGTTCGCCGCGAGCGACGGCCGCTGCCGCGCCTTCGGCGCCGGCGGCGACGGCTACGTGCCGGGCGAAGGCGTCGGCGCGGTGCTGCTCAAGCGCCTCGACAAGGCGGTCCGCGACGGCGACCGCATCTACGCCGTGATCCGCTCCAGCGCCGTCAACCACGGCGGCAAGACCAACGGCTACACCGTGCCGAATCCGAACGCGCAGGGCGAGCTGATTCTCGACGCGCTGCAGAAGGCGAAGCTCGACCCGGCCACGCTGAGCTACGTCGAGACGCACGGCACCGGCACGTCCCTCGGCGACCCGATCGAGATCACCGGCCTGGTGAAGGCGTTCGGCGACGGGGGCGGCCGGAAGCAGTCCGTCCCCATCGGCTCCGTGAAGTCGAACATCGGCCACCTCGAGTCGGCTGCCGGCATCGCCGCCCTGACCAAGGCGCTGCTGCAGCTCCGGCACAACCAGCTCGTCCCGTCGATCCACGCCGATCCGCCGAACCCCAACATCGACTTCGCCGGCACGCCGTTCTACGTGCAGACCGGGCTGGCGGAGTGGAAGCGCCCCGCCGCGCATCCGCGCCGCATCGGCGTGAGCTCCTTCGGCGCCGGCGGCTCGAACGCGCACCTGATCCTCGAGGAGTACGACGGCGCGCGCGAGGCCGCGAGCGTGCCGGGGACGCTGCCGTTCGTCCTCTCCGCGCGCGACGCGGAGGCGCTGCAGCGCTACGCCGAGCGCTTCGTCCGCTGGCTCGACGGCTCGCCGGACGTCTCCTTCGCCGACCTCGCCTATACGTCGCAGGTCGGCCGCACGCCGATGGACGCGCGGCTGGTGGTCGTCGCCTCGGGACTGGAGGATCTCCGCGACAAGCTGCATCGCTGGACCGGCGACCGCGCGGAATCCGAGCACGTCTTCCACGGTCACGCGCGCAAGGCCGACTTCAGCGCCGGCGCGCTGATCGCCGGGGCGGCCGGCAAGGCCTTCGTCGACAGTCTCCTGGCGGGCGGCGAGCTGGAGAAGCTTGCCCGCCTCTGGGTCCTCGGCGTCGACGTCGACTGGTCGCTGCTCTACCGCGGCGCCACGCCGCGCAAGGTCTCGATGCCGACGTATCCCTTCGCACGCGAGCGCTACTGGATCGAGCAGCCCGCGCTCCCCGCGCCGCCGCGCCTCATCGCCGCGCCGGAGCCGCGGACGCGCACGTACTGGGTGCCCGAATGGATTGCGCAGCCGCTCGGCGCTTCATCGCCGCGGCGCGGCACGACGCTGCTGCTCGATGCGCCGGAGGAGTGGGCGTCCGGCGGTTCGGTCGTGCGCGTGCAGTTCGGCGACGCATTCGCCGAGGCCGCGCCGAACGTCTTCACCGTCGACGCGCGGCGTGAAGAGCACTTCGCCGAGCTGGTCGCCCTCCTGGCCGGCCGCGGCCTGCTGCCCGAGGTCGTGCTGCACCGCGACGCGCAGCAGCTCGACCGCAATCTCGATCCTCTCTTCTTCCTCTGCCGCGCGCTGATGCAGCGCCAGGCCGCGGCGAAGATCGCCACGGTGGCGAGCTCGCCGCTCGGCATCGCGCTGGCCGGCTTCCTGAAGACGCTCGTGCTCGAGAACCCGCGGTTCCGCGCGAAGGTGATCGAGAGCGCCTCGGCCGCGCAGGTCCGCGACGAAGTCGCCGAGTCCGACTGGAGCGCGCAGGAGGTCCGCTACGCCGCGGACGGCAGCCGGCAAGTCCGCCGCCTCGTGCAGCGTCCCGAGCTCGCCAACGCCTCCGCCCCGCTGCCGCTGCGGCAGCACGGCGTCTACCTGATCACCGGCGGCCTGGGGCAGCTCGGCCTGCTCTTCGCCGAGTACCTCGCCAAGCAGCATCAGGCGAAGCTCGTCCTGGTCGGCCGCTCCGCGCCGAAGCGGGAGGCCGAAGAGACGCTCCGCCGGCTGCAGGAGCACGGCGCCGAAGTCCTCTGCCTGCGCGCCGACGTCGCCAAGCCGCGGGACGTGGCGCGCGTGGTGCGCGAGGCGAAGCAGCGCTTCTCGCGCCTGGACGGCGTCATCCACGCCGCCGGCGTGACCCGCGACGCCTTCCTCCTCCGCAAGACGAAAGAAGACCTCGACGCCGTCGTCGCGGCGAAGGTGCAGGGGGCGCTCAACCTCGACCGCGCCACCGGCAGCGAGCCGCTCGAGCTGTTCGTCCTCTTCTCCTCGGTGGCCGGCGCCCTCGGCAATCCCGGCCAGTGCGACTACGCGTACGCGAACCGCTTCCTCGACGCCTTCGCCGAGAGCCGCGCGCGCACGCGTCCGGGCCGCACGCTGTCCATCAGTTGGCCGCTGTGGGCCGAGGGTGGGATGACCCTCTCCGCCGACCAGATCGCGCTGCTGGAGAAGCAGACCGGCACCGCGCCGCTGCCGGCGGACGACGGCCTCCGCTACTGGGAAGACTTCCTCCGCTCCGATGCGGTGCAGGGCGTGGCACTGTACGGCACCCCGTCCCGCATCGCCGCGCAGCTCGCGCCGAAGGCCGCAACGACGGCGGTCCCGCGGCAGGCCCCGGCGCGGCGCGTCGACGACGCGGCGCTCGTGGCGGGGACGGAGACGTACCTCAAGGAGCTGATCGGCGCCGAGATCCAGCTCTCCCCCGACCGCATCGGCTCGACGGACCGCCTCGAGTCGTTCGGCATCGACTCGGTGATGATCAACCGGATCAACGCCACGCTCGAGAAAGACCTCGGCGCGCTGCCGAAGACGCTGCTGTACGAGCACGAGACCGTGCGCGAGCTGGCGGCGTATCTCGTCCGCGAGACGCGCGAGGCGCTCGCGTCGCGCCTCGGCGTCGCCGGCGAGCCGGCCGCCGTCGAAGTCGTGCGGGAAGACGAGCTTCCCGCGCCGCGGCCGCATGCCGCGGAGCAGGACGACGCCGTGGCCATCATCGGCCTGCACGGCTACTACCCGCGGTCGGCCAGCCTCGACGAGTACTGGGAGCACCTGCGGCAGGGCCGCGACCTGGTCGGCCTCGTGCCGCGCGAGCGCTGGGACGCCGAGGCGCTCTTCGATCCCGATCCCGCGGCCGCGCACGACGGCAGGATCTACTGCAAGTGGGGCGCGTTCCTCGACGACTACGACAAATTCGACCCGCGCTTCTTCAACATCCCCACCGAGGAGGCGAAGATCATCGACCCGCAGGAGCGCCTCTTCCTGCAGTCCGTCTGGTCCGCCATCGAGGACGCCGGCTACACCCGCGAGAGCCTGCGCCGGCGGCACGGCAAGGCCCGCAGCGCGGACGTCGGCGTGTTCGTCGGCGTCACCACCAACACCTATCACCTGCTGGCGTCGCACGAGGGGCCCAACGCGGTGCACCCCAGCGCCCTGCCGTGGTCGATCGCCAACCGCGTCTCCTACTTCTTCGACTTCAACGGGCCGAGCCTGCCGGTCGACACGGCCTGCTCCTCGTCGCTCGTGGCCATCCATCTCGCCGCCGAGAGCCTCAGGCGCGGCGAGTGCCAGGTGGCCGTCGCCGGCGGCGTGAACCTCTACCTGCATCCCGCCAAGTACCAGTCGCTCTGCCGCCGGCGGATGCTCTCGACCGGCGGGACGACGCCCAGCTACGGCGCGGGCGATGACGGCTTCGTGCCGGGCGAGGCGGTCGGCACGGTGGTGCTCAAGCCGCTGCGCCGCGCCGTCGCCGACGGCGACCGGATCTACGCCGTCATCCGCGGCAGCGCCTACGACCACAGCGGCCGCTCGAACGGCTACTCCGCGCCGAACCCGAATGCGCAGGCGAGCCTGATCCGCCGCACGCTGGAGCGCGCCGGCGTGCAGCCCGAGTCGATCGGCTACGTGGAAGGCCACGGCACCGGCACGCAGCTCGGCGACAGTCTGGAGATCGCCGCGCTGACGCAGGCCTTCGAGACGCGGCGCCGGCAGTTCTGTGCGATCGGCTCGGTGAAGGCGAACCTCGGCCACTCCGAGTCGGCGGCCGGCGTGGCCGGCCTGGCGAAGGTGCTCCTGCAACTGCAGCATCGGCAGCTCGCGCCGTCGATCCACGCCGAGACGGTCAATCCCAACATCGAATTCGAGGAGACGCCGTTCTACCTGCAGCGCGCCCTCACGGAGTGGGAGGCGCTGCCGGAGCAGCCGCGGCGCGCACTCATCAACTCCTTCGGCGCCGGCGGCGTGAACGCCTGCCTGCTGCTTGAAGAGTACATTGACGAGTACGTCGAGGAGCGCACCCGCACCGCGCCGGCCGCGGGGCCGTTCGTCTTCACGCTGTCGGCGAAGAACGAGGATCGCCTGCGCGAGTACGCCGACCGGCTGCTCGTGCATCTGCGCGGCGCGCGCGAGCTCGATCCGGCGAGCCTCTGCTACACGCTGCAGACCGGCCGCGAGGCGATGGAGGAGCGGCTGGCGCTGGTCGTCTCGACCGTTGACGAGCTCATCGAGCGCCTCGGCGAGTGGCGCGCGCGCGGCACGGCCTCCGGCCTCCATCGCGGCAGCGTCACGAAGCGCGCGAAGCGCACCGCGGCTTCCGTCGAGGACCGCACGCCCGGCGAGCTCGCGGCGGCCTGGGTGGCCGGCGAGGACGTCGACTGGACGCGGCTGTATCCGTCCGGCGCGCCGCGCCGCGTCGCCCTGCCGACCTATCCCTTCGCGCGCGAGCGCTACTGGATCGCCGACGGCCCGGCGCCGGAAACGCGGGCCGCGGCCGAGGCGCGGCTGCATCCGCTCGTCTCCTACAACTCCTCGACGCTGAAGGAAGTGCGCTTCAGCTCCTCGCTCTCCGACCGCGCGTTCTACGCCGTCGACCATCGCGTCAACGACGAGCGCATCTTCCCCGGCGCCGGCTTCCTGGAGATGGCCTGCGTCTCCGGCAACATCGCCGGCGAGCAGCGGGTGCACAAGATCAAGGATGTGGTCTGGAGCCACCCGCTGCGCTTCGGCAACGGCGAGGCGGCGCTGCGCACGCTCCTCCGGCACAACGGCGACCTGGCCGAGTACGTGATCGCCTCGCTCGACGAGGAAGGGGAGGAAGTGCCGCATTCCGAGGGCAGGCTCGTGTTCCGCAACGACCGCGCGGACGCGGAGCCGGCGGGCGAGCGCGTGCCGCTCGAGTCGCTGAAGGCGCAGAGCGTGCGCACCGAGGACGGCGCCGCGTTCTACGCGAAGTTCGGGAAGCTCGGGCTGCATTACGGTCCCGCGTTCCGCACCGTGCAGGAGCTGCACGCCGGCGGCTCGTTCGCGCTGGCGCGGCTGAAGGTCGCCGAGCACCTGGAGGGAGAGTTCGAGCAGTTCATCCTGCATCCCAGCCTGATCGACGGCGCGCTGCAGACCGCCGCCGGCCTGGTGGGAGGCCTGGACGACCTGGCCACGCCGTACCTGCCGTTCGCGCTGGACGAGATCGAGCTGGTGCAGCCGATGACGCGGAGCTGCTGGGCGCTGGCCGAGCTCGCGGACTCGTCCGGGCAGCAGCAGAAGTACGCGGGCGTGCGGAAGTTCAACATCCGCCTGCTGAGCGAGAGCGGGGAGGTGCTGGTCCGGCTGCAGAACCTCTTCGTCCGCGCGCTCCCGAAATCCGAGACGACACGTCCATCCGCGGCGGGCCGGCAGCCCGCCGAGAGACGAGTGATTACCGGCTGAGGAGGCTTGGAAGGAAGGTATGACTCTCGTAGGTATCGAATCGATGAACGCGTTCGTGGGCAACGCGTATCTCAACGTGGAAGATCTCGCGAAGCACCGCAGTCTCGACCCGGTGCGCTTCCGGAACCTGCTGATGAAGGAGAAGACCATTCCCCTTCCGTACGAGGATCCGATCACGTTCGGCGTCAACGCGGCCAAACCGCTGGTCGACGCGCTGACGCCGGAGGAGAAGGACCGCATCGAGATGGTCATCAGCTGTACCGAGTCGGCGTTCGACTTCGGCAAGTCGATGAGCACGTACTTTCACAAGCTCCTCGGCCTGAACCGCAACTGCCGGCTCTTCGAGGTCAAGAACGCCTGCTACTCCGGCGTGGCCGGGCTGCAGACCGCCGTCAACTTCGTGCTCTCGCAGACCTCGCCCGGCGCGAAGGTGCTGGTCATCGCCACCGACCTGACGCGCTTCATGACCGTGGAGGGAGGGGAGGGGCTGTCGGACGACTGGTCGTTCTTCGAGCCGAGCGCCGGCGCGGGCGCGGTGGCCATGCTGGTCAGCGACACGCCGCACGTCTTCCAGGTCGATCCCGGCGCCAGCGGCTACTACGGTTACGAGGTGATGGACACCTGCCGCCCCGTCCCCGACAGTGAGGCCGGCGATGCCGACCTGTCGCTGCTGTCGTACCTCGATTGCTGCGAGGGGGCCTTCCAGGAGTACAAGAAGCGCGTGGAGGGCGCCTGCTTCGCGAAGACGTTCGGCTACCTGGCCATGCACACGCCGTTCGGCGGCATGATCAAGGGGGCGCACCGCGACATGATGCGCAAGCAGGTCAAGGCCAGCCCGAAGGAGATCGAGGAGGATTTCGAGCGCCGGGTCGTGCCGGGCCTGACGTACTGCCAGCGCGTCGGCAACATCATGGGGGCGACGACGATGCTCTCGCTGCTGAGCACCATCGCCAACGGCGACTTCAGCACCCCGCAGCGCATCGGCTGCTTCTCCTACGGCTCGGGCTGCTGCTCGGAGTTCTTCAGCGGCGTGGTGACCCGGGAGGGGCAGGACCGCGTCAAGGCCCTCCGCCTGGACGACCACCTGGCCCGCCGCTGCCAGATCACGACGGACGAATACGACCAGCTCCTGGCCAGCAACCGCTCCGTCAAGTTCGGCACCCGCAACGTCAAGCTCGACCCCGACTTCATCCCCCGCGCCCGCCGCGCCCAGGGAAAGGAGACCCTCTTCCTCACCGAGATCCGCGAATTCCAGCGCCACTACGAGTGGGTAGCCTGATCTGGAGTGCGGCAGCGCCAGCTGCCGCGGGCGGGCGGGAGGCTGCGGCCTCCGCGATACGAAAGCGGCGGCTGATCGCCGCCGCACTCCAGACCAGAACCGTATTCAACAGCCACCCAGCGGCTTCAAACAGCGACCGCCGTTTCCGGCTGTTTCAGCGGCGACGGTCGCGGGACCGTTCAGGACGGCGCCGCGCGTGTCGAGCGCGATCCGTGGCAGGGCCAGTCCCAGCTCTTCTCGGCGCGGGCTACTCTGATCTGGAGTGCGGCAGCGCCAGCTGCCGCTCTCCATGCGGCAGCCGCAGCTGCCGCGGGCGGGCGGGAGGCTGGCGCCTCCCGCATTGAGAGCGGCAGCTGGCGCTGCCGCACTCCAGACCAGAACCGCTTTCAACAGCGACACAGTGGCAATCAACACCGACCCGGTGGCATTCAACAGCCACCCGGTGGCATTCAACAGCCACCCGGTGGCATTCAACAGCGACCCAGTGGCATTAGACTGCGACACCAGGAGGGGCAGGACCCGCGGCAAGGCCCTCCGCCTGACGACCCCCTGGCCCGCCGCTGCCAGATCACGACGGACGAATACGACCAGCTCCTGGCCAGCAACCGTCTCCGTCAAGTTCGGCACCCGCAACGTCAAGCTCGGCCCGACTTCATCCCCCGCGCCCAGGGAAAGGAGCCCCTCTTCCTCACCGAAATCCGCGAATTCCAGCGCCACTACGAGTGGGTAGCCTGATCTGGAGTGCGGCAGCGCAGCTGCCGCGGGCGGGCGGGAGGCTGCGGCCTCCGCGATACGAAAGCGGCGGCTGATCGCCGCCGCACTCCAGACCAGAACCGTATTCAACAGCCACCCAGCGGCTTTCAAACAGCGACCGCCGTTTCCGGCTGTTTCCGCG
>Ga0196976_1000736_pt1 | contig 18869 bp, 28 predicted proteins | sample S3v_513CmetaG_FD_148644 | JGI IMG/M metagenome (GOLD analysis project Ga0196976, IMG submission 148644) | Soil microbial communities from Anza Borrego desert, Southern California, United States - S3+v_5-13C | ecosystem: Environmental > Terrestrial > Soil > Desert | place: USA: California...
GTCTCCGCCCCGCCCGGTCCGGAAAAAGCGAGCGTGACTCACAGTGACCAGCTAGTGAGTGGCCTCGGTGGTGGGTTCGGTGCGGCCATCGGGTCGCCCACGTGCCGGTTGCACGCACCACACGCAGCGACTAGGTACCTGCGGTCATGGCCAGTGGTGCGTACCCCGAGCGTGTGGTGCACCTGCTCTGCCTGGCCTGTGCACACCTGCTCGACAGCCAGCTGGCACCTACCCCCGTGGTCCCGCTGATTGTCGTCGAGCACCTGCTGTCTGACCCGGCGCCACGCCCTGCCCCGTACCCGAGCGTCCTCCCACCCCGCACCCATCGCTCGATCATGCCCCGGCACGACGAAGGCCGGCCCCCCGCTCCGGGGGCCGGCCTTCTCTCACCGGGCACGGCGACTTTTGGCGACCAGGTCAGACTAGCCGCTCGACGTCAGCCACGGCGCCAGGCCAGCCGCGAGCAGCCGTCGCAGTACATGCCCTTTCGCCGGTAGGTATCCAGCCGGCGCGTGCCGTGCAAGCCGTGCTGGCAGAGCCACGCGAACATTCGTTCGATCACGGCTGCACCTCCGCGTCGTGGTCGGTGATCTCCGGGTCGACGTGGTACCAACCGGGAACGCCGGGGCCCTGGTGCGACCAGGCAACGACAGCGCCGCACTCGTTGCCGCCCCGGTCGACCGGGGTCGTGCAGTAGTTCGGGGCGTGCGAGCCGGCCGGCGGCACCTGAATGACCTTCGTGGTCTCGACGTCGCGCGGCTGGTCGGCCCGGGTCGGCACGCGCACGAGCGGGACGACGGTTGCCGTGCGTCGCACCTCGTCGGCCAGGCGACGCAGGTCGACGTCTCCGTTGCCGGTGGGGCCGGCCGGCGGGGTGAACAGGTCGCGTGCCTGTTCGGCTGCGGCGCCGGCGCGTTCCTCCTGCTCGATTTGGAGCTGCTCGAGCGACCGCAGCACGATGATGGCGCGGCCGTACTGTCCGTCGCTGATGTAGCGGTTGACCAGCTTGGTGAGCGTCTCGATCACGTTGGTGAGCGGGGGGATCATCGGGGGGATGGTGGGCGGGGTGGGCATCGGGGGTTCCTCTCGCGGGGTGGTTAGTGGCTTGCGGCTGAACTGCTCGAAGGTGTGGTGGTTGGCGGTGCGCTTGCCTGCGTCGTGGCGGCCGGCGCGGGCCCCACGGGTGAACTGCACGGCGTGCGCTGCGAGGTGTGCGGGATCGGACATTGCGGCCTTTCGTCACTTCTCGATGGGAGTGAGGGAGGGAGCGCCCCGCCCCTGCTCGGGATCAGGGAAGGGATCACGAGCAGGGACGGGGACACGGTGATCGATCTCGACGGTCGGTCGGTCGGTCGCTTAGGTGCCGCCCCGGGCATTACTCCGGGGCACGGGCGGGAAGTGTCAGCGGGTCTCCTGCGCGCCGGCCGCCCCACGCACGTGCCGAATCGGCCGGTTGGGGGCGGTGCCTGTCGACGCGCACCGGTTCTGCACCGGGCACGTTGGGCCGTCCGTGTATGCCGCCGGGTCGCCCCGGGGGTCAACACGTGCGTGCCCGCTGACTCCATTGCGCGTATTCGCCTTCTTAGGGATCGGACGCGAGGCCGAGTCGTTTGTTTGGCCTTTCGGCCCCGCAGTTATCCGCCCATCTGCGGTTCGAACATTCGTGCGATTCGCGGAATGCATTGTTCGTCATCCGAAGACGATCAATCGAGAATCGAGAATGTCGGGGGTATGCGGTAGCCTCAGCTACGTTGTTCTAGGCAAACGACAGGTTACAGGGCCGCGTTCCCCCGTCAAGGGGTAGAGCCGGTCCTGTTTCCTTTCCGGGCCCAGGTTCCCCAGGTCGTCAGCCACCAATTCCGCTCGTCGTGCTCGGGGCAGTACCGGCCCGTGCACGACGGGCAGAGGCGCAGCACTAGCCACACTTGCGACGGAACCGGGCCGGCCGGCGGGGCGGCCGGCGGGGCGGCCGGCGCCTGCCCGCGCTCCCACGGCGCGATGTCGTCGGGACCGCAGACGAATACGCCCGGGTCGCCGGCGCGCATCGGCATGCCGGGGAGCGGTGAAGTCATCGCCGGCGCCGCAGCACCTCGGCGAGGGCCTGCGAGCCGATGCCGGCGGCCAGCACGAGCAGCACGCCCAGGATGCCCAGGAACGTGCTCACGCGGCCTTCACCCCGCCCCGGGCGATGCGCCGCGCATCGGCCAGCTGGCGCACCTCGGGGGCCCACAGCATCAGCGGGCGGGACTCGCGGGGCCGGTCGGGGCGTCCGTCACCTCGCGGGTAGTACGCCGTGAGCCGGCCTTTCGTGACCATGCGGGTCACGGTTGCCGGGTCGACGTCGAGCAGCTCGGCCGCCCCGCCCCGGGTCAGCCAGTCCTCGGGGTTCGGTATCGGCAGCGTCGGATCATGTCGGCGTGCAGTCATGTCGTTCACCTTGACATGTGCGCACGTCGACGTGCAAGGTGATGGGCATGTCTGATGCCTACAGCAACCATCGCCACCTGCTCGCGGAGCGGTTCGGCGAAGACCTGGTCCCGCTCGACGACGTGGCCGCCGTGCAGAGCGACGTCACGAACATCGACGCGATGCGGACCCGGGCGATCGCCGCCCTGCACGCGCTGGCCGCCTGGTTCGCGGCCGTGACCACCCTGCCCATCCCCTCGACGGTCTACCTGTACGCGTACGTCGACGGCCGCGAGCAGCTCGAAGAGATGGCCGCCGCGCACGGCCGGGAGATCTACCGCGACGGACCACGGTGGCAGTTCGATCTGCCCCTGGACGCGCCGGGCGTGACAGCCGTGCTCCTGGTCGCCGCCCGGCCGCCGGACCGGCCGTTGTGAGCCGCGAGATCCTCGACTTCTGGATCGATCCGCGAGCCGTGCCCGGACCGCACGGGTTCGCAGTGGCCACCCGGACGGGGGACCGGGGGATCGAGGCACTCGAACGGATGTTCGGCCGCGCCATCTGGGACGGTGGCGACGGCACCCCTGAGTTGAACCGCCAGGGCACCGACCCTCGCCGACCTTGGATGTGACCAGCGTGACCATCGACATGCATGACGCGCAGAAGCGCGTCGACGAAATCCGCGGGGCCATGCCGCCGCGCCATGCCTTCACCAGCGACACCAGCGAGCACCACACCGTATCCGCCACTCTGCAGCGCGCGGCCGGCGTCCACGTCGTTCGCCGGCCGTTCTGGCCGCACCTGCTCCTCGTGCTCGGGCTGACCCTGGTCGCCGGCGCGGCCCTGGTCGCGGCGGTCATCTCGATCATGAAAGCGGTCAGCTGATGGCAGCGGTTGACCACGTCTACATGTTCGAAGGTGTGCCACTCGTAGTCATCACTGCCACGTTCACCAAGGCAGAGCTGGCTGCGCTCAAGGATCATCCCGACCTGGTCAAAGTAGAAGTGACCATCACTCCTGTAGCTGCGATCGAAGGGACGTGCGCCGGCGGCCGTTGCCCGGACCCGGACGCCCACGCGGAAGGAGCACACGACGTATGACCGGAGCGGTATTCGTCCGCCGGCGGAGCATCAGCCGGCGCGAGCAGGAACGCCGCATGCGGCGCTGGCTGCGGTACGCGGTGCGTAACGACGCCCTCGTGCGGGGCCAGGTGCTCACACACGACATCCGACACCCGATCCGGACCAACCCTGGTTTCTTCCGCGCTGAGGGCTGGTCGACCGGCGCGCGTGACGAATTGAGGCACGGAGGATGAGCGAAGCTGCAGACGCCGGCGCCGGTTTCGAGCAGGAACGAGCAGACGCCCCCGCTACCCCAGACGTCGCCCCGGGCCGTGAGGCGCACAAGGAGGCTCGGCGCCGGCTGCGGGAGTACGACTTCCGGGGTGTGTGGCCGACCGAGGTCCGCGCCGTCGGTATCTGGCTGGGGGAGCGGTGAGGATGGTCGTCCGGGTCCTGGTCGACGTCGACGTTGAGCTGTTCGGGCAGGAGTACGGCGAGCAGCTGCCGGCGACTAAGGTCCGGGAGCGCATTACGGCCGACGTCGTCGAGCAGCTGACGAACGCGCCCTACGCAGACGCGGTGAAGATCAGGAGGGCCGGTCGATGATCGACAATCCGTGGTTGGCCTACCGGAAGTGCACGGTGTGTCTGCAGCCGACCGGGTCGCCGTGCAAGGCGACCTCGGGCCGGGTGTCGCACGGCCGGCCGGACGGGGTCGCGGTCGAACTCGCCGTGCCGCACCCCTCCCGCAAGCGGCGCTCGCGGCGTATTAGGGTGCCCGCGAAGGGTTGAACGGCCGGACAGACACGAAGGGCCCGCACCGTACGGTGCGGGCCCTCTGTGCTGCGTGACCATCGGCGCTCGTCAGCCACGGGGGCACCTGACGTGCCCGGCTGACGTTACTCCTGGTCGCCCGCCGGCGCAGCCCCCTCGCCGGCGCCGGCGGGACGCATGGCCGCGAGCGCCTGCGACTGCTGGTCGAAGACGTACTGAACGACGGCGACCAGCGGGTTGCCGTCGCCCGGCTCGGCCACCAGCTGCTCGACAAGCGAGCGCGTGCCCTGCACGGTGGCCTGAATACCGTCGATCTGCGTCTGGAGGTTGAGCAGGTACGTGTAGAGCGGGATGCGCTGCTCCCCGGTCCGGGCGATGACACCGGAGTTGATCACGGCGCGGCCGATCGCGGAGCCGCTACCGGCCGCCCCGTCGTTGTAGGTCTTCAGGGTCGCCCGGTCGTCGACGATCGAGGCGACGTCGGCGCGGATGGCGGTGTGGTCGGCGGAGTCGAGCGTCGTCACGTTGGAGCCTTTCGGTTGGGTGAGGGTGGACAGGTGCCAGGAGGCCGTCGACGCCTCCCTGGCCGTGTCGTAGCTCGCGCTGAAATGCGCGTGCTCGGTGTGCGGATTGTCGCCAGAGTAGGCGCGCTCCCGCCAGTCGTTGGAGGCTTCCCAGATGCGCCGGTTGAAGATGATGTACCGCAGCCGCTTTTCCGCGCCGCTGCGGCACCGGGCGAGGATGTGTTGTACGACCCGTTCCATGGTGAGGCCGGGTCGCCGCAGGTTGACGTCGACGTCCAGGCCGTGCACCTCGTTGAGCCGGTCAGCGTCACGGATCGGCACGGTGCCTGTCTCGTCGGGGTTGTGGTCGGAGCTGCGCCGGCGGTGCGCGGCGTCGCCGATCGACCCGTCGCTGGCCTTGTCGCGGGCCGGCGCGATGCGGTTGAACTCGCTACGCAGCGCCACCAGACAGGGGACTAGCACCCAGTCAGCCACGCTGCCCATCCTTCCAGCGGTTGTGTTCGATCATCGCTGCCAGGGACCGCTCGAGTTCGGCGATCTTGGCGTCACGGTCGTGCAGCTGCCCGTTCGTCTGGTCCTCGGCTGCGCTCGACGATCGCGCGGCGGCCACGGACGCCACGGACGTGATGCCCAGCAGCGGGAAGACCAGGATCTGCCCGATGGTGTTGACCCACTGCCGGAACTCTGTGGTGTCGACGCCCTGCACGCTGAGGATGACGAACGCGGCGAGCACGGCCAGCGCGAGCAGGCCGCACATCACAATGACGGTCACGACGACGGACGTCGGGGCCTTCTTCAGCCAGTTCATGATCACTTCGGCCCTCCTGACCACCGTACGGGTGATCATCCTACGCCGCAGGTGCGACGTTTTCGCAGCTCAATAGCCCTTTTTGCCCGCTCTCAGGCGGTCGGAATCTCCATCGCGTCCGCGAAGTTCGCGGCCGGGCCGATCGGCTCGATCAGCAGGTAGGGCCGCGCCGATGTCGCGCTGGCCACGTTGATGGCGGTCGCGGACGCGCCGGACCACGACGCGCAGAAGGCGATCGTCTGCGTGGTGTCGGCCGCTGTGCACTTCACGATGCACGACTGCACGCCTGTGCTGGTGAAGCCGGTTTGCCCGGCGAGGCCTTGCGCGCCGGGGTCGTGGATCAGGGTGCCGCTCGCGTTGGTCCGGCGGATCTGGACGTACGGCCAGCCGGACGTCGACGTCGCGTTCGTGAGCGAGACGCGGGCCCACACGCTGATCCGGTACGCCTGGCCTGCTTCAAATGCGAAAGACCGGGTCATGATCAGGGCGGGCGTGTTGATGCTGCTCGACAGCGGAGTGTTCGACGTCTGCGAGATCGTCGAGCGGGCGTTTTCCAGATAGGTGTCGACGAGTGCCTGGACGTCGCCGTCGACGGACTCCGCCAGGGCGGCCATGTCCGCCGGGATCTCCGGGGCGTCGGTGTCGTCGGGCGTGACGTAGCCGCGTGTGGTGGTGGCCATGGCCTCTCCTCAGGTGGTGCGTTGCCAGTCGATCGTCACGGTGCACGACGCTCCGAACGCCGCGCGTCCGTCCATGATCAGGTAAGGCGACCCGTCCGCCTCGTACACGGCCAGGCCGCCGGCGGTCCCGTCGACAAGCTCCTGGCCCCACGCGGTCGGCAGGTCGTAGCGGAGCAGCTGACCCCAGCGCATGACGGGGCCGGCCGTCGACGCCCCGAGCGTCGGAGCGCCGGCGGGCCGGGTCGACTGCGTGACCAGCCTCAGGGTCAGCGGGAGCGCGCCGGCGCCGCCGCCGCGCGCAGCTCGACGCAGCAGCACGGTGGCGGCCGTGACCGTGGCGCCGGTGATCGACGCAGGCGTGGTGCCGTAGAAGGCGACCCCGGTGTGGTTGCCGTTCGTGCCGTACTGCCCCTGGATGACGTCGTCGACGTCCGTGCGCCAGCCCGCAGCCCGCCAGGAGCGCGTCTCCACGGCCGGGCAGACCAGGGTGCCGGTCACGGTAGGGGCGACGGCCGGCGGAGCGGGCACGTTGTCCTCAGGGGGCACGGTGGCGGTCAGGAAGTGTCGGCTCACGGCCACCCACTGCGAGCCGATCCGGCCGACGGCGCAGACGTCGCCGATGTCGACGGTGAGGTCACGAGCGACCTGCACCTGTGTGGCGGTGCCGTTCACGCGGAAGGTGGCCAGGCCGCCGCTTTTCGCGGTGAGGGCCGTCGCCAGGATCAGGCCACCGGCGGTGCTCACGTCAGCTTCCTCACGGTCGCGGTCATCGTGGCGTCGGGCGTCAGCGGTAGCCGGAACTTCTCGACCGTGCCGACGGTCAGGCCGTAATCCTCGGTCGTCAGCCGCGCGACGTCGCCCAGCTCGACCAGCGGGTTGGTGATCATCTCGACGTCGTAGGCCGGCGACACCTGACGAGTGATGCGGGCCAGCACGGTGGCGGCCGAAGCGTTCGCCTGGCTGACCGTGGTGATCAGCGGCGACGCGAAGTAGTACGGGACCGGCAGAGGGTTGAACGGACCGCCGTACCTGTGCGGGCCGCTGGAACGGTCGTAGGCCACGCCCTGCACTTGGGTACCGTCGGCCGCCGTTCCCCTCGCCACGACCGCGTTGTACGCGTCGTTGCGGGTCGTGTTCCCGGCCGCCCGGACGACGTTGCGCGCGTCGTCGAGATCGAGCACGGGCGTGGTCGACGTCGTCGCCGGCGAAACCTCGAGGACTCCCGCCGGGGTGACCCGGGCGGTCGCCGGCCACGCGTCGAGCACCTCGTAGAGGCCGGCCAACCGGTCCTCGTCGAAGTTGACGGCCGCTGGCACGTTGCGGTTGGTCGGCGCCGCCGTCAGGTCGACGGTGAGCGCCGGTTCGACCAGGCCGCGCACCGCAGAGTGAAACGTCCCGGTCGGTTGGAACGGCGACACCAGGCGCGCCTCGTAGATCAGTTGGAGCAGGTTGGTGGCCACCACGCTGACCGTGTCGCCCTGCGTCGGGGCGTCCTGCAGCAGGAACCAACCGCGCTGGATCCACGTCGTGTACGACCGGCCGGAGTCGACGCCCAGCAGCACGCGCAACCGCTGCCCGTTCGCGGCGAGCGGCGAGTCTTCCTCGGTCGGCGCCCAGTTGACGCCCCGGTCGCGGCGGGGAACGGACAGCGTCAGCCGCTCGGGGACGTTGAGGCTGGTGTCCGCGTCGAGCGCCCCGGACGCCACGGGCACGTCGTCGTCGAGCAGCGTCCCGCCCAACCACGACTCGACCCGCAGCCGGTACGTCCAGGCCGGCGCGGTCAGCGTCGAGAGGACATCGGCCGATGCGCTGATCATGCCCACTCCGCCTGTGCGATGGCGAGGTACGTCGGTTGGTCGTCGGCCAGGTCGGCGTAGGTGCCGGACGCGCTCGAGTAGAAGTCGGCCAGGTCGGCGTAGCTGTAGCCGGCCGCCTCGAGGTGTTCGGGCCAGCCGTCCACCTGTACGAGGTGCACCGTCCAGAGCCGGCGGTCGTCCGTGCCGTCCTGGCTGAACCGGGTTCGTTTGGCGGCCGTGGTGGCGTAGTAGCCGTCGACGTCGCCGTACCCGCCCGGTTGGCGGATCTGGATGATCCCCTCGGTCGCCGCGTCGAGCAGGGTCCGGAACTGCTGGTTGGCCACTGCGGTCTCGAAGTACAGCTCGGCGTCACCCTCGCCGTCGCCCAGGGGGCCCACGACTGCGACGTTGCGGCCGCGTACGCGGCTGACGCTGGCCTGACGGTCGAAACTCATGTCCGGCCAGCGCGTGATCTGCCCTTCGGCGGACAGGCCGGTGATGGCGTCGGTGAACGCGGCCAGGCCGCCGGGCAGCTGGTAGGTCGCCGGCGCCGTGGCGTACTCCTGGTCGCCTACGGCCGCGACGTAGTGCACCGGCACCCCGAACGGCAGTTCGGCGTCGACTGCGACCAGGGCGGAACTCACGGCCGGGTCGACGGAGCCGCCGCGCAGCGCGGTCCGCTGCCCGGCTACCACCCGGTAGATCGTCACGGCGTCGCCCGGGGTCAAGTTCGACACGGTGACAAGCAACCGGGGCGGCCACACGTCCTGCTCGATCACATCGATCGACGCGGGGGGCGGGGTCGCGTCGTCCGCCGTCATGTCGTCGAAGTACACCGACGTCCCGGCGCCGGGGCTGAACGTCGTGGCGCCGTACGAGACGATCGCGGCCGTCGCCGGCGCGGCGGCCGTGAGGTCGGGCAGCTTCGTCCACGTGTTCGGGGCGAGCACCACCGTGGAGCCGGTCGACGTGGAGATCTGGGAAAGGCCGGCGGTGTACCAATCGGCGCTGACGGCCATGGTGAGCGCGGACGCGGACCGGGCCCAGGCGCCGAACGTGTATTGCTGGAACGGCGTCACGGGCGGACAGAAGGCGGTCAGCGTCCGGATGTACGCCTGGCTCGGGGTGCCCGTGACGGTCAGCAGACACGAGGCGACGCCGCTATGTGCCTGCGCGGTCGATCGGGCTTTGGTGCCGCCCTGGCTGAACCAACCGTTGGCGTTCGCCTCGAACGTACCGTCATCGATCCGGATATCAACCACGCTGCACCCCCGCGTTGCGCCGGCCCACGCGCCGCTCCCAGTCGCGCCGGCGCGCGTCGTCGTCGATCTGCCGGGCGGTCGCCGCATAGAACGGCTGGCCGTCCAATCGCACCTCGACCACGCTGGTCACGTTCACCGGTTCGGCGCCGCCCGTGCGCGCCACCACGCCCTCCGGCAGCGTGCCGAACCGGGCCCGAGACGCCGTCATCTGCGGCGCCTGGTTGCCGTAGAGCGTCTCCCCCTGGCGCGTCACCCGCACCGTGATCGGGATGGTCCGGCCGCGCATGGAGTTGATCTCGCGCTGCAACGCCTGCACGCGCCGGCGGGCAGCGTCGGAGTTAATGTCGATCCGGACCGGCTTCGGTGCCTTGATCAGGCCGAGACTGTCGGCCAGCCGCTCGGCCGCCGCGCGCGAGCCGGTCATCTTGCTGGCCAGCGAGACGAACGCGTCGCGGTTGCGGTTGGCCACAGCATTGGCCTTCTCGCCGGCGCCGGACACCTTCACCGTCGCGTTGTACTGGCCGATCATGGCCTGCGCGAGGTCACCCAGGGCGGACCGGTTCGCGCGGCCTTTCTCGGTGTTCTCGTCGAGCGTGCGGCCGTTGCGGCGTGCCGCCGCCGCCGCCTTGTCGAGCGCTTCACCCACGTTGGTCGTCGCGCCCCACAGGTCCCGGGCACCCTGCGCGAGGTCGTTCATTTCCTCGGTCAGCGTGATGATCGGGCCCGTGACGCCCTGCGCGCGTAGGCCGGCCTGGAACAGGGCCGTGGCCTGCTCCTGCGCAGCCCTGGCTGCGTCGCGGGTCGCGGCTGCGTTCTCCTTCTCCTCGTCCTCGAGCAATCCGAGCCAGCGCTCGAATTCGATGATCTTGGAGGGGACGTAGGAGACCACGCCGTAGACCTCGGTGAGGGCCCGCACCAGCCAGCCGCTCGCCTCGATCACGGCGCCGGCGCCGGTCGCGAACGCGGTCAGCGCGCTGGCCGCGTCCTCGCTTCCGCCGCTGATCGTCGACATGGCCTTACCGAGCGACTCGCCCAGGATCTTGGCGCTGTCGCCCAGGGCGTCCATCACGGGACCGCCCCGCGAGATCAGGTCGTCGAGCCCGCCCAGGATGTGCTCCACACCGTCGAGCGCGCCGTCAACCACAGGATCGAGGAAGTCCGCGGAGTTGGCGAAGATGCGCCGAAGGGTCGGCCGGAACCGCTCGAACCGGGCCTCAGCCTTGTCGATTTGCTCGAGAAGCGGGCCGATGAACGGCTGCGCGTCTGCCTCGAGGCCGGCCATCAACTGACGGCCGAGGTTGGCGCCGGCCTGCTTCACCCGGGCGTCACGCGAGGCGATCATGACTCCGCCGATGATGCCGGCCGCGCCGGCGCCGCCGATGACGGCGGACGCGACCACTCCACCGACGAGTGGGGAAGCTGCGGCCAGGCCGGCGGCCAGGGCGGGGCCGGCCATGCCGGCGGACCCGCTGATCGCCCGCACGATGGAGGCTTGAAGCTTCGGGGCGGTGTTGCCCATCACCCGTTGCAGTGCACTGCCGACCCGGGCCGCTGACGCGTCCTCGGCGGTGCGGCGCTTGCGGAGTGCCTCCTCGTTCAGCTTGGTGATGCGCTCCTGCGACCGGCGGAAGTTCTCCTCCGCCTGCCGTAGTGCCTCGCCGCTGCGGTCGGTCGCGGTGACGTTGTACTCGACGTCCCTAGCCACCCCGTCACCCCCTGATTTCGTCGAGCGCCGCGTCAACCTGACGGTCGACGTCGGCGCGCCAGCTGGGATGGTTCGCGGCAGTTTCGCGGAAGAATCCCGGAGGGACGCTCTGCGTGTGCCAGTTGCCGACACCCTTGCGGCCCCAGCTCGGCGCGCGCACGCGGCCGGCGTCGATCGCCCGGATGTCGGACCGGCCGCCTTGGGAGTTGCGACCACCGACCAGCTTGATTGAGGCGGACCGGCCGGACAGCTTGACGGCCGCCCGGATGGAGATACGAGACACCCACACGTTCAGCCCGCCGGCGGTCGGCATGGTCTGCCGGGCCCGGCGCTTGATCGCCTGGCGCACCGGCTTGGCCGCCGCACGAATGCCACGCGCGCACGCGTTGACGACCGTGCGGCGCTCGCGGAAGCCGCGAAGCTCGCGCACGAGCTGGTCGAAGCTGGTCGCCACGCTCACCTCCCCCGCATCTGCCCGAGCACGCGTTGCCGCTCGACGTCGAGCCGGGCGGCTGACGCTGCCGCTTCGGCCCGTTCGATCTCTTCCAAGTAGTGCGCTTCCAACGTGTCGACGTCACGCGGATGCCACCACTCGACCAGGTCCCGCAGCGGTTGCCCCGAGACGATCGCCAGCTGGATCAGCCGGTAGCGGACTGACCCGGGGTGCCAGGGTGTGAGCCCTGCTCACCCTCGCTGTCTTCCGGTCCGTCCGCGTCGACGTCGGTGACCTCGACGCAGTCGCGCAGGTTGAAGTCGTCCCACGACCCGCCGTACTGCCCGGCGCGCCGGGCAGCGTTCCACGCCATGAAGCGGAGCGAGGTGAAGACCTTCCCGAGATGCTCGGTCGCCTCGAGCGCCGCGAGGTCACGTTGGTCGGTGATCGCGATGAACTCAGGTGCGGCGCCAGCGAGAACCACGCGCATACGGGATTGACCCGGGCCGCTCACGGGGTGAGGTCCACGGTCGCGAACACCGGCTGACCCTTGACACCGAAGACCTTCTCGAAGGTCGCGAAACTGCCGGTCTCCCCGCCGAATTCCACGGGCGTGGCCACGATGGTAAACGTCGCGGACTGCTGCGTATCCCGGTTGTGCGGGATCAGCACAACGTCGACTTCCTCGCCCGGGTCCATCGCGCGCAGCGCGGCGGCCAGGCCGTTGGCCGTGTTCACCTGGAGGCCGGCGATGTCGAACGTCCACACCGGGCTGTCGACGTCGACGACGGCGCCGTTCGGTACGGCCGTGCGGTACGTCTGCGTCGGGGTGTCGGGGATCAGCCGGAACCTGCCCAGCTGGTTGGCGTACTGCGTGCCGTTGATCGTGACGGACGCGTCCTTCACGACGTAGGCGCCCTCGACCGGACTGGTCATCGTTACTCCGTTCTGCCCGTGATCACCAGGGCATAGATCGTTGCGTCGCCCGAACCGAGATCGGCCGGCGCTATCTCCTCGACGTACATCACGGGGCCCAGGGCGTCCGCGAGCAGCTGCCCGTGCTCTTCGACGAACTCGTCGGCTGACTGCTCGGTCTGCTGCGGCAGATAGACCACTACCGCGAACCGGTGAAGCCAGCCGTACGCGGTCGCCCGCTCGGTGCTGCGCCACCTGGTCCACGCGTCGCCCGGGCGGGCGGTCGACGGCCGCCGGGCGAACGCGTGCAGGCCGGCCACCCCGTCGACGGCCGCGACGATCTCCGCGCGGAGGTCTTCGAGCCGGCTCATCCGACGGTCAACTTCCGCCAGGGTGCCTCGAGCCGGCGCACCTCGGAGTCACGGCCGTACTGCCGGGCGAGGGCCCCAGTCTCGCCCTGGTCGCTCGCTTCCGGGCGGGGTGCCCGCAGCGCGAGGTGCCGCGCCGCTCGGCGGAGCAGCGCACCGCGCAGCGCTTTGGGGTAGACCGCCGGAACCCGGCACATGTCCCGTTGGTTCGAGGCCTCGACGTCGAGCGCGTCCTGGAGGTCGTCGTCGGACCATGAGTGCGTCTCCGGTCCGAGCCAGTTGTCCAGGTCGGTGATTGTCGGCATCTGCGCGGCCGTGGTCACCGCCTCGACGTAGGCGGTCGCGTCGACGGTGCCCGACGTCGCGGTGATGACCCTCGCGACGTAGCGGCCGGTCGCTCCGACCGCGTACGTCGCGAGGTAGCGGCCGGAGCCCAAGGCCTCGACGACCGGTTCGACGGTCCCGCCGGCGGGCAGCGTGATCGTCACGGTCGCCGGGTCGTCGACGTAGGACAGCCGGTCGACGTCGGTCACGCGGACGTCGATCACCCACACGTCGCCGACCGCCAGCGTCACACTGGAGCCCGAACGCAGCCGCACCGTCACCGCGCTACCCCCGGCCCTTCTGCGCCGCCCTGGTCGACTTCCGGGCGACGGCCGCCGGCGTGGTTTCACGTGAAACATCGTCGTCGGCCGCCGCGCCGGCGGACTCGGTTTCACGTGAAACATCGCCCTCGGGTCCCGTTTCACGGGGCGTGGTTTCACGTGAAACATCGTCGTCCGCCGGCGGGGCGGCGTCGATCGCCGGCGGAGTCGAGCCGACCGGCCGGCCACCCGTGTTGCGCTCCCGGAGCAGGAACGCAACGTCGTCTTCGAGCTGCGCCACGCGCTGCTCCATCTCCCGGGCCTTGCGCCTCATGCTCGCCATGGTCAGACGCTCGGGTCGAAGATGACCTGACGGACACCGGCGATGTCGGTGTTGCCGAAGGCGATGTCCCCGTAGATGCCCACGGTGACGTGGGACAGCTGCGGGATGTTGGCGGTCTGGACCGTGGCGCCGAAGTCCCAGAAGAGTCGCTCCGGAGCGCCGGCCCACCCGAGCACAACGGCCGGGTCGAACAGCCACGAGTTGGTCGCCGCCGTACTCGGGGTGCCCAGGGCCCACGCGGGCACCGCGCGGACACCGTCGATGTCGTAGTAGCGGAACAGCGGCGCGGTGGTGCCGTTCGCGTTGCTCGGGTTGATCATCGGATAGAGCGGCCGGCCGGCGTCGTCCTTGACCCGGGCGAACACGCGACCGAGCGCCTGGTGGAGCGCGAACGCCCGGAAGCGGTTGCCGCCGCGCACGTACTGGAGATCGGCCAGGGCGGCGCTGAAATCGCCGATGGTCACCTGGTCGTCGTCGTTGTCCGGCGTGGCTGCCGGCGTGCCGGTCAGCGTGATGTCCGTCGCGGCCGTCAGCGTGTTGAGGAACGTGGCCACGGCCTGCTCGCGGTCCTCGTAGTACTCGCGGAGCATCTGATCCCACAGGATGCCCGACAGCTGCGGCGTGCCGCCGGCGCGCCATGCCTGCCGGGTGATCTCGACCTTGCCCCAGACCTGCGTCGGTTCGATCGTCTGCATGGTCACGGCCATCGCGCCGGGGGCCGGCTCGACGCCCTCGGTCGCCGGCCCGACCAGGCCGCTGGCTGAGTCGAATTTGGGGATGTCGAACTTCCGGCCGTCGGTGCCGCCGGCGTTGACCATGTCCCACAGCGGGGTGACGTAGTCGCGCTGCGGCATCCACATGTCGGGCCGGTACCGGTTCGGCGTGGTCGCGGCGATGTTCGCCCGGTCGACGTCGAACCGGGCCTCTCCGCCGAACATCGCCGAGGCGTTGTCATTGGCGAACGCGGCCGAGATGAGACCGTTGATGCGGCCCAGCTCCGCGGAGTAGTCGCCGCCCTGCTGGCCCTTCTTCAACGCGTTGATCAGGTCGGTCGAGAAGTCGTGCTCGGCGTCGGACCGGAACACGTACCGGCCGCCGGCCTGGCTGAACCGGTACGGCAGCGGCTCGGCCACGAACGTAGCGCCCTGGTCGCCGGCGCTGCCCTGGCCTCCGGTCGGGTCGACCTCGGGCGGGGTGTCGTCGCCGGCCGGCGGGGTGTCGCCCGGGGCCGGGCCGAACCGGGCCAGCAGGGCGTCGAACTGCTGCTCGCTAAGCAGTACCGGCGCCGCCGGCGGGGTGTTGGTCGGGGGCGTCGAGCACGTGTGCGCGACGCCGGGGGTGAGCGGTGCACCGCAGTGCTCGCAATTCATGGTCCCTCCATCTCTGCTCGCCCTCACGGACGTGAGGCGAGAGTCATCGAACGCGGGCACAGCCGTGAGGCTGACCTCGCGCATGGCCGCCTGCCGAGGCTCCACCACGGTGGAGTCGTCGGCCGCGCGCACCAGGTCCTCGTCGCGGAAGTCGATGCCGAACGACAGCCCGTCGAGAACCCCGTCGGCCGCGAGCGCCAGGGCGTCATCGCCGGCGGCTCCCCGGGCGACCTTGAATGTGCCCCACAGCCCGGTCTCGTCCTCCCAGAGCCGGGTCGCGCGGCCGACCGCAGACGAGTTGACGTGGTCGCGGAGCAGCTTCACCCGGTTAGTCGAAGACCATTTCACGGTGCCCCGGCGGAACCGGAAGCGCCGGCCGGCGGACCGGGCGACGGCACCCCACGGGACGATCAGGCCGGTGACCGTGCGGCGCTCACCGGTCGCGTCGACGGCCAGCTGCGCGTCGACGTCGGTTTCGAACACGAGGTCGGCAGCGCGGTCGAAGGTGGCCGCCGGCGGGCCGGCCGCCGCTTCAAGTTCCATCGGTTCTCCCGTGCGGGATGGGACCCGGCGCGGGGCGAGAACTGCGGCGTCCGTCGGCCGCGCCGGGGGGCGGAGAGTGGGACGCGGGGGCAGGCCGAGGCTGGCCGCGCGCGCCTCGTCGGCGCCGAGCGCACCCATCGCGACGTACGCCTGGTCGACTTCCGCCCGGGTCTTCGGGTCGGCACGCAGGTACTCGTCGAGAAAGAACCGCACGCGCTGGCCGCGCGGGGTGACGTCGGGCATGGTGAGGCGGTCGGTTATCGCCTGCATGTATGGCGACAGAACGTCGTTGATCCGGTCTTTCCGGCGGTCGACGGCGTTCTGGTAAGTGCGCGACGTCGTGTTGATCCCCAGGTCTTCGGGGTCGATCCCCATCGCGTTAGCCAGCTGCAAATCGACGCGCTGCTGCTGCATGATGATCTGCAACTCAGCCGGCGTCGGGTCCTGAACCTGGTTGTAGTCCAGGGCGTGCGGCACGTACCCGTCGAGCCGTTCTTCCCGGGCGGTCGCCCAGTCGTTCAGCATGTCGGAGATCGCGTCGTCGTCGGCCGGGTCGGCGCCCTCTTTCGGCGTGAAGAAACCTCGCATACGGCGCTGCGTGGCGTACATGTCGGCCGCGAAGTCGAGCGTCAGCGCGCGCGAGATCGTCGGGCCGGCGGCCACCAGGAAGCCAGGGTTCGGCGAGTCGAACCGGATGACCCGCCGGAACGGCACCGGTTCCCCGGCCATCCATATGACGTTGCCGTACGGACGGCTGGGAAGGTCCGACGGAAGGTACCCCTCGGTGTAGTCCGAAGGGGCGTTCATCGACACGGTGCCCGGGTCGTAGCGGCGTACGAACGTCGGGCGGCCGATCGCGTCGACGGCCACCACGCGCCACCAGGCCACGCCCTCGAAGAGCAGGTCTTCGACGGTCTGCGCCATGGTCACGGTGTTGGGCACGTTCGCGTCGAGCTGCTCGAGCAACGGGTTACGGGTGACGGTGTTGTCCGGCCCGACCTGCTGCAGCGGCAGCGTCGAGATCGAGCAAATCAGGTTCCGGCCGCGCAGCACGGCCGGCACGGTGAGCGCGCGGGCCCGATCGATCCGGCCGTTCCTGCTCGCGGCGTATAAGAGCAGCTGGTCGACCGGCAGCACGGGGTGCGATTCGGCCGCGAACATCTGCCGTGGTTGATGTGTCGATGGCGGTTCGTCGGCCGCCGGCGCGCCGCTAAACCACGCCTTGACCCGCTCCCACGAACTCATGGTCGTGATCATACGTCCGACACGCGCCTGACCAGGGGATAGTCGACGTGTGAAGATCAGCGCGGCCGGCGACCCGGGGGAGGTCCTCGGGCACACAGTGCCGCGCGTCTTCACCCCGCCCCTGATCGAGGGGCCGCCCGGCCCGTGCGGGTGCGGCTGCGCGCTCACGCCGTCGACGTCCGACGGGTTCGACGTCGTGTGGTTCGCCGAACGGGTGCTCGGTGCGCCGCTCGACCCGTGGCAACGCTGGCTGGTCATTCACGGCCTCGAGTTGCTCCCGGACGGCCGGCCCCGGTTCCGGCGGATTCTCGTGCTGGTCGCCCGGCAGAACGGTAAGACGCACCTGCTCACCGTGCTGGCCGCGTTCTGGCTGACCGTGCTAGACCCGATTTTCATTCTCGGCACGAGCACGAAAACCAGCGTCGCAAAGGAGCCGTGGCAACGGACGATCGACCTGGTCCGCGACAGCGAGCACCTGCGCGGGCTGATCGGCCGGGGGTCGGTCCGGCGCGCCGCCGGCGAGGAAGAACTCACGCTGACCAACCGCAGCCGCTACAAGGTGAGCGCCGCCAACGAGGATGGGGGGCGAGGCCTCCCGCTCGACCGGGTGAAGGCCGACGAGTTGCGCAGCCACCACGACTATTCGGCGTACGGCGCCGCCTACTACGCGATGCGTGCGCGGCCGTACGCGCAATGGTGGGGGATCAGCTCGATGGGAGACGATCGCTCGATCGTGCTCAACGACCTGCGGTCGGCCGCCCTGGCGTTCGTCGACGACGGGGCCGGCGACGCCCGGTTGGGGATCTTCGAGTGGTCACCGCCGGCGAACAGCGACCCGCTCGACCCGCAAGCGCTGGCCGCCGCCAACCCGAACGTGGGCCGGCGGTTCCCGATGGGTGACCTGCTCGGCGAGGCAGAGGTGGCCGTCCGCAAGGGGGGCGAGGCACTGGCCGACTTCAAGACCGAGGCGATGAATCTGCACGTCGGGTCCCTCGACCCGGCGATCGACCCGGAGGCGTGGGGCGACTGCGTACTGGCAGGGGATCTGGAGAGTCTGCGCGGGGGCCTGGTCATGGTCGTCGACGTCCAGCCGGACGGCCGACACGTGACCCTGCTCGCCGGCGCGCAAATGCCCGACGGCCGCGTACGGATCGAGCCGGTCACCAGGTGGGAGGGGGACCGGGCCGTGCACCACGCTGAGCGGGATCTGCCGGGCATCCTCATGCGCAACCGGCCCCGCAAGTTCGGGTGGCTCCCCAAGGGACCCGGCGCCGCCCTGGTCGCCACGGTCCGCGAGCGCAAAGGCCGCACCAGCTGGCCGCCGCGCGGCGTGACGGTCGAAGAGATCGGGACGGAAGCGCCGGCCGCGTGCATGTCGCTCGCGGCGGCCGTCATCGGCCGCCAGATCGTGCACGCGAACGACCCGCTGCTGACGGCGCAAGCGCTCGCAGCGACGAAACTCTGGCGGGGCGAAGAGTGGCGGTTCGGCCGGCGGGGTGAGACGGGCGTCGACGCCCTGTACGCGGCGGCCGGTGTGGTCCTGCTCGCCCGGACGCTGCCTACCCCGGTCGGCCGGCCCCGCGTCATCCTGCCTACCCGTCGGCCGTAAATCTTCCCGTGGCGATCGCGCTGCAGGAGCGAGCTCGCAGGAAGATCTACGGTTTTCCGCCCGCGCGCCGGCGCCGGCGGTCCTTCAATTCGTCGAGCGGGGACGACGGTTCGGGGGCCGGTGGGGCGAGGCCGGCGGGGTGTCCCTTGCCCCGGATGGACGAGCGCGATGCGGGGGACATGCCCAGCTGCACGAGCACTTGGCGGTACTCGGCCGACAGCGTCTTGAGCTGCACGATTGCTGCCATCGGGTTGGCGTCATCGTCGGATTCCGCCCTCAATTGAACCGTATCGATGAATCGGGCGAGCTTTCGACCGAGCGCGACCATAGCCGCGTCTTCCGGGCTGATTTGGGCGGTTTTCAGCGCCGCCGCGAAGGCCCGTTCGACTACTCCCTGTGATGCGGCCACCGAAAATCCCCGATCTGCGCGAACAAAAAGTTGAG
>Ga0196976_1000737_pt1 | contig 18855 bp, 14 predicted proteins | sample S3v_513CmetaG_FD_148644 | JGI IMG/M metagenome (GOLD analysis project Ga0196976, IMG submission 148644) | Soil microbial communities from Anza Borrego desert, Southern California, United States - S3+v_5-13C | ecosystem: Environmental > Terrestrial > Soil > Desert | place: USA: California...
CATCGCCGTCAACGGGAACGGCTCGACCAACCCGTCGATCGGCAGCCACAGCTACGCGGCCGGCACGGTCGTGAGCGTGACGGCGATCCCGGCGTCCGGCGCCACCTTCACCGGCTGGAGCGGCGCGGCGTCCGGCGCCGCCAACCCGATCGCGATCACGATGGACGCCGCCAAGGCCCTCACCGCCAACTTCAGCGGCGGCGTCACCACGTACACGCTCACCATCTCCACGAGCGGCAACGGCTCGACCAGCCCCGCGGCCGGGACGTACCGCTTCGCGTCCGGCACCTCGGTGACCATCACCGCCACGCCGTCCTCCGGCGCCACCTTCTCCGGCTGGAGCGGCGCGTGCGTCGGGACGGGGTCGTGCGTCGTCTCGATGACGGCGAACCGGACCGTCACGGCGACCTTCGCGGGCGGCCCCACCGGCCTCTTCATCCTCACCTACCGGCCGACCACCGCCGCCGCGGACTGGGCCGAGTACCTGGCCGAGGGCATCGGCTCGTTCTCCGCGCCCGGCACGTACACCGTGGCCACCCAGGGGACGGGCACGGCGCGCACGGTCCACCGGACGATCCTCGTCGCGCAGAACACCACGTACGACGGCCGGGGCGAGGTGCTGACCCCCGTCGACATGGGCGACGGCTCCCAGAGCGAGGGGCAGATCCCGGTGTTCCTCCTCGAGCCGGGCGCCACGCTCAAGAACGTCACGATCACCGCGCCGGGCGTCGAGGGCGTCCACATGATGGGCAACAACCGGCTCGAGAACGTGCACTGGACGGACGTCGGCGAGGACGCCGCCTCCGTCCGGACCTACTTCCCCGGCGGTGACATCACCATCGTCAACTCCAGCGCGCACCACGCGTCCGACAAGGTGTTCCAGTTCAACGCGCCCGTGACCGTGCGGATCAAGAACTTCACCGCGAGCGACATGGGCAAGCTCATCCGCCAGAACGGCGGGACCACGTTCCCGATGACCGTCTACCTCGACGGCGTCACGGTCAACGACGTCAGCTCCGAGATCGTCCGGAGCGACAGCCCGAGCTGCTACGTCTACTACCACGACGTCGTCTCCGACCTGGAGCCGGGCGAGTGGTGGACGCTGCGGACGACGCCGATCCCGTTCGGCGGTTTCCCGAGCCTCTAGCCATCGACGAAGAGTGGGCCGGCGGCGCCGGAGCGTTCGCTCCGGCGCCGCCGCGCTCTCACGCCCGCCCGTACAGCGCCGCGAGGAACCGGAACCGCTCCGCGGTCCGCGCGTCGGCGGCGCCGGGGCGGACCCGCCAGCGCCAGTTGGGCCACTCCGCGCGCGGGAGCCGGCCGTACGACTCCGGGTCGTTCATGCGCGCGTCCGAGTCGAGCGCGAGCACGTCCTGCAGCTGGATCACCGCGAGCCGCGCGGGCGAGGCGAAGCAGGCGCGGATGAGCTCCCAGGCGATGTCGTCGCCGTGCCGCCCGAGGTAGTGCTGGGCGTGGGTGCGGGCGCGCGGGTCGAGCTTCCGCCACCAGCCGACGGCGGTGTCGTTGTCGTGGTTCCCGGGGTACGCGACGCAGGCCTCGGGGTGGTTGTGCGGGAGGTGCGGGTTCCGCGCGTCGCCGCCGAAGGCGAACTGGAGGATCCGCATGCCCGGGATCCCCGCCGCGTCGCGGAGCGCGATCACGTCGGCGTCGATCGCGCCGAGGTCCTCGGCGCAGAGCGGCAGCCGGCCCATGTGCCGCTCCACGACCTCGAAGAACCGCAGCGCAGGGCCCGGCACCCACCGCCCCTCGCGCGGGGGCCGGCCGGCGGGGATGGCCCACGCCGCGGAGAGCGAGCGGAAGTGGTCGATCCGGACGAGATCGGCGTGCGCGAGGGCCCGGGAGAGGCGGAGGCGCCACCAGGCGTAGCCGTCGCGCGCCATCCACTCCCAGTCGTAGAGCGGCCCACCCCAGCGCGCGCCGTCGCGCGTGAACTCGTCCGGCGGCGTGCCGTTCTGGACCGCGAGCTCCCCGTCCGGCGTGCGCCGCAGGTCGAACACGCCGGGGCTCGCCCAGACGTCCGCGCTGTCGGGCGACACGTAGATGGGCACGTCGCCGAAGAGGAGGACCCCGCGCGCGCGGGCGTGGGCGCGCAGCGCCGCCCACTGCCGCTCGAACAGGAACTGGAGCGCGATCCCGCGATCCACCTCCGCGCGCGCGTCCACGGCGAGGGCGGCCACGGCGGCGGGATCCCGCTCGCGGAGCGGCGCCGGCCAGGTCCACCACGGCGCACCACCCTGTCGCGCGCTGGCCGCGGCGTACAGGGCCGCGTCGCGGGCCCAGCCTGCCTCGGCCCGGAACTGCTCGAGCGCCTCCCGCAGCCCGGGCGCGCGCCCGGCGAGGAGCCGATCGGCGGCGCGCCGGAGCCGCTCGCGCTTCCAGGGGTACACGCGCAGGAAGTCGACGGGCCCCTCGCCGAACCCCGGCGGATCGAGCTCCCCGGCCTCGAGGAGCCCGTCTGCGCGCAGATCGTCGAGCGACAGGAGCCACGGGTTGCCGGCGAGCGAGGCCCAGCTCACGTAGGGACAGTCCTCGACCGGCGCCTCGCGCGGCGCGGGCGCGGGCGGGCCGAGCGGAAGGACCTGCCAGAAGCGGGCGCCGGCGTCGCCGAGCCACTCGGCGAAGCGGCGCGCCTCGGGGCCGAGATCGCCGATCCCGTACGGCCCGGGGAGCGACGTCGGGTGCAAGAGCACGCCGGCCTGGCGCTCGCGGAGGACGTCGGGGAGCGCGTGGCCGGCGGGGTTGGGCATGTCCGCTACAGCATCGCCCGGCGCATGTCCTTCAGCACCTGCGAGAGGTACGTGATGAACCGCGCCGCCAGGGCGCCGTCGATGACGCGGTGGTCGTAGGACAGCGAGAGCGGCAGCATGAGGCGCGGCTGGAAGGCGGCGCCGTCCCAGACCGGCTTCATGGCGGTCCGCGAGGCGCCGAGGATGGCGACCTCGGGGGCGTTGATGATCGGCGTGAAGAACGTGCCGCCGATGCCGCCGAGGCTGGAGATGGAGAACGTGCCGCCCTGCATGTCCGCGGCCTGGAGCTTGCCCTCGCGCGCCTTCGCGGCGAGCGCGGCCACCTCGCGGGCGATCTCCAGCACGCCCTTCTTGTCGGCGTCCTTCACCACGGGGACGACGAGGCCGCCCGCCGTGTCGGCGGCGAAGCCGATGTGGTAGTGGCGCTTCAGGACGAGCTGGTCGCCGTCGAGCGAGGCGTTCACCTCCGGGAACTTCCGGAGCGCCGCGATCGACGCCTTGATCAGGAAGGCGAGCAGGGTGACCTTCACGCCCTCCTTCGCGGCCTCCTCGTTCAGCGCGACCCGGAACGACTCCAGGTCGGTGATGTCCGCCTCGTCGTGCTGGGTGACGTGCGGGATCATCACCCAGTTCCGGGAGAGGTTCCCGCGCGACAGCTTCTTGATGCGGGAGAGCGGCTGGACCTCCACCGGCCCGTACTTCGCGAAGTCCACCTTCGGCCAGGGCGGGAGGTCGAGGCCGAGGCCGCCGCGGGCGGAGACCCCGGAGGTGAGCGCCTCCTTGACGAACCGCTGCACGTCGGGCTGGAGGATGCGGCCCTTGGGGCCGGTGCCCTCGACGATCGCGAGGTCCACGCCCAGCTCGCGCGCGAGCTTGCGGACCGACGGCGAGGCGTGCGTGACCTTGCCCTCGGCGGCGGGCGCAGGCCGCGGGGCCGGGGCTGCCGGCGCCGTCGCGGCCGCGCGGGCAGGAGCCGGGGCCGCTGCGGGCGCGGCGCGCGCCGGGGCAGGCTCGGCGCGAGCGGGGGAGGGAGCGGCCGCGGCGCCTTCGATGATCGCGACCACCGTGCCCTCGCTCACGCGATCGCCGACCTTGATCGTGAGCTCCCGCACGGTGCCGGCGGCGGGGGAGGGCACGTCCATCGTCGCCTTGTCCGACTCGAGGGTGGCGAGCGCGTCGTTCGCCTTCACCGTGTCCCCGGGCTTCACGAGGACCTCGATCACCGGCACGTCCTTGTAGTCGCCGAGGGCCGGGATCTTCACCTCCACGCGGCCGCCACCCGCGGGCGCGGGCGCGGCGGGGGCGGCGGCCACCGCCGGCGCCGCCGGAGGAGCGGTCGGCTCGGGGGTCTTCATCGGCCCCGGGGCCTTCGCCGGAGCAGGTCCGCCGGGGGCGGCGGGGGCCTTCGAGGAAGCGCCGGCGGGCGCCTTCGCCGCCCCGTCCGCCGCCTCGAGGACCGCCACGACCGCGCCCTCGCTCACCCGATCGCCGACCTTGATCCGCAGCTCGCGGACCGTTCCGCCGGCGGGGGCGGGCACGTCCATCGTGGCCTTGTCGGACTCCAGCGTGGCGAGCGCGTCGTTGGCGCTCACGGTGTCGCCGGGCTTCACGAGGACGTCGATGACCGGCACGTCCTTGTAGTCGCCCAGGGCCGGGATCTTCACGTCGATGGTGCTCATCTCTTGGCTCCCAGGTCCGGCGCTCAGACGGTCCACGGCGCGGCGGTCTTCTTGAGGCCGTACCGCTTGATGGCCTCGGCCACCTTGGCGGCCGGCACCGCGCCCTCCTGCGCGAGCGCGTGCAGGGCGGCGACGGTCACGTGGTGGCGGTCGACCTCGAAGAAGCGGCGCAGCTTCTCGCGCGTGTCGGACCGGCCGAAGCCGTCGGTGCCGAGCGTCACGAACCGGCGCGAGAGGTACGGCCGGATCTGCTCGGGGAAGGCGCGGACGTAGTCGGTCGCGGCGACGGCCGGCCCCTGCGACTCGGCGAGCACCGCCTCGACGTACGGGCGGCGCGGCGCGGCGCTCGGGTCGAGCATGTTCTCGCGCGCGACCGCCATCCCGTCGCGGGCGAGCTCGGTGAAGCTCGGGCAGCTCCAGAGATCGCTCTCGACGCCCCAGTGGTTCCGGAGCAGGTCGGAGGCGGCGATCACCTCGCGGAAGATCGCGCCCGAGCCCATGAGCTGCACGCGCGGCGTCTTCTTGTCCGGCTTCGCCCCGCCCTTGAAGAGGTACATGCCGCGCAGGATGCCGGGCGCGGCGCCCTCGGGCATGCCCGGGTGCGTGTAGTTCTCGTTGAGCGTGGTCAGGTAGTAGTAGACGTCCTCCTGCTCCGCGTACATCCGGCGCAGGCCGTCCTGCACGATGACCGCCAGCTCGTACGCGAAGGTCGGGTCGTACGACCGGACGTTCGGGATCACCGACGAGAAGACGTGGGAGTGGCCGTCCTCGTGCTGGAGCCCCTCACCGTTGAGCGTGGTCCGCCCGGAGGTGCCGCCCACGAGGAAGCCGCGGCAGCGCATGTCCGCGGCCGCCCACGCGAGGTCGCCGATCCGCTGGAACCCGAACATCGAGTAGTAGACGTAGAAGGGGATGAGCGGGCAGTTGTGGACCGAGTAGGCGGAGGCGGCGGCGATCCAGTCGGCCATCGCGCCTGCCTCGGTGATGCCCTCCTGGATCACCTGGCCGTCCTTGGCCTCGCGGTAGTAGGCGAGCTGGTCCGCGTCCTCGGGGGTGTAGAGCTGGCCGACGTGGCTCCAGATGCCGGCCTGACGGTACATGCCCTCCATGCCGAAGGTGCGCCCCTCGTCCGGCACGATCGGCACGATGCGCTTGCCGATGTTCTTGTCGCGCATGAGGAGCTGGAGGATCTGCACGAGCGCCATCGTGGTGGAGATCTCGCGATCCTCGGTGGACTTGAGGAGCCGGTCGAACGCCTCGAGCGGCGGCACCACCAGCGCCTCGGAGCGGCGGCGGCGCTTGGGCCGGTCGCCGCCCAGCTCGCGCCGGCGGGACTTCATGTACTCGTGCTCCTTCGAGCCCTCGGCGAACTTCACGTACGGCACCTCGGCCAGCTTGTCGTCCGGCACCGGCACCTCGAAGCGGTCGCGGAACCGGCGCACCGCCTCGGTCGGCATCTTCTTGAGCTGGTGGGTGATGTTCATCGCCTCGCCCGCCTCGCCGAGCCCGTAGCCCTTGATGGTCTTGGCGAGGATGACGGTCGGCTGCCCCTTGTGCTTCGACGCGGCGTCGAAGGCGGCGTAGACCTTGAACGGATCGTGGCCGCCGCGGTTGAGGCGCCAGATGTCCTCGTCGGAGAGGTCGGCCACGAGGTCCCGCAGCTCCGGCGTGTTGAAGAAGTGCTCGCGCACGTAGGCGCCGTTCCGGGAGCGGTAGACCTGGTACTCGCCGTCGACGACCTCCATCATCCGCCGGCGCAGGTGGCCGTCCTTGTCCTTCGCGAGGAGCGGATCCCAGTGGCGGCCCCAGATCACCTTGATGACGTTCCAGCCCGCGCCGCGGAACGTGCCCTCGAGCTCCTGGATGATCTTCCCGTTGCCCCGCACCGGGCCGTCGAGCCGCTGCAGGTTGCAGTTCACGACGAACACGAGGTTGTCGAGCTTCTCGCGGCCGGCCATGCCGATCGCGCCCATCGACTCGGGCTCGTCCATCTCGCCGTCGCCGAGCAGCGCCCAGACCTTGCGGCCCTCGGTGTCGGAGAGGCCGCGGTCCGCGAGGTAGCGCATGAACTTGGCCTGGTAGATGGCCATGAGCGGCCCGAGGCCCATGGAGACCGTCGGGAACTGCCAGAAGTCCGGCATGAGCCAGGGGTGCGGGTAGGACGAGAGGCCCTTGCCGTCGACCTCCTGGCGGAAGTTGTCGAGCTGCTCCTCCGTCAGGAGGCCGAGCAGGTAGGCGCGAGAGTAGATGCCCGGGGCGGAGTGGCCCTGGATGAAGACGAGGTCGCCGGGCTTCTCCTCGGTCCACGCGCGCCAGAAGTGGTTGTACCCGACGTCGTAGAGCGTGGCCGCGGACGAGAAGCTCGCGATGTGGCCGCCGACGTTGGTGTGCTTGTTGGCGCGGACGACCATCGCCATCGCGTTCCACCGCACGTAGTGGCGGATGGTCTGCTCGAGGGCGAAGTCGCCGGGGAAGCGCGCCTGGCGCTCGACCGGGATGGTGTTCAGGTACTCCGTCGTGGCGGAGAAGGGGAGGTAGCTCCCGGACCGGCGCGAGCGATCGATGAGCGTCTGGATGAGGTACCGCGCCCGCTCCGGACCCTCGCGCTCGAGCACGCCCTCCAGCGCCTCGAGCCACTCTCTGGTCTCCTGGGGATCGACGTCGGGAAGCTGGGCCATGTCGCGCGCTCGCTGGGTGGGTGGTGGAGAGAGAAGTGCCCGTCGTTTAACCGTGCCCGAGCCGCCGGGCAAACGATCGTTCCCCGGAAACGCAGGCTTTCCGCGCCGGCGCGGCGGCCGCGGCACGACGCCGGCCCTCGCTGCGACGAAACGCCCCGGCCTTGACGGACTGTACGCTCCTTCGACTCCGCCCGCCTACCGCGGGGCTCCGCGCAGGATGAACGGCCGGTGCGCTCAAGCGACCTTGCGGCCGTTGCGGACCGGCGTCGCCCGCAGCTCCCGCAGGTGCTCGTCGGCACGCTGGGCGTCGCGGGTTCCGCCCCAGAGCGGCGCCTGGGTGCCGTCGGGGCGGAGCTCCCAGGCGTTCACGTCGTCGGCGAGCTGGGCGCGCAGCTCGGCGAGGACGGAGGCGCGCGCGTGCGGGTCGAGGACGGGGAAGAAGAGCTCGTACCGACGGTCGAAGCTCCGCGGCATGAAGTCGAGGCTCCCCGCCCAGACGTCCCAGGCGCCGCCCCGCTTGAACGCGGCGGCGCGCGCGTGCTCCAGGAAGCGGCCGACGAGGCTCCGCGCGCTCACCTCGGGGACGACCTGGGTGAGGGTGGTGCGCACGAGCAGGTCGACCCGCGCGCCGGCCGCGGCGGCGTCGCGCAGCGCGCGGAGGACGGTGCCGTCCGTCAGGTGGTTGCACTTGAGGATCACGTGCCCGCCGGGCCGCGCCTCGTCGCGGATGCGCGCGACGAGCAGCTCGCGGACGCGCTTGCCGGTCCGCATGAGCCGGGGATTCGGGGCGCGCCCCGCTTCCAGCCCGGCGAAGAAGGTCGCCGCGTCGGCGGTGAGGCGGCGGTCGGCCGTGAACAGCGAGATGTCGGTGTAGAGCCGGCCGTTGATCGTGTTGTAGTTGCCGGTCCCGAGGTGCACGTACGCCTTCGCGCCGCGCCGCACGTAGATGACCTTCGCGTGGACCTTCTTCTGCGGCAGCCGCAGCACGCGGACGCCGGAGTTCTGGAACCGCAGCGCCCACTCGAGGTTGGTCAGCTCGTCGAACCGGGCGCGGGCCTCGAGCAGCACCGCCACGTCCTTGCCGGCGCGCGCGGCGTGGATGAGCGACTCGGCGAGCACGTTGTCCTCGCCGATGCGGTAGAGCGTCGCCCGGATGGCGGTGACGGCCGGGTCGGAGGCCATCGCCCGGGCGAAGTCCTCGACCGCCTCGTAGCTCTGGTACGGGTGGTAGAGCAGGAGGTCGCCCTTCTCGATCCGGGCGAACGGATCCTTCTCGAACCCGGGGGTGCGGTACGGCGCGTGGGGGACGAAGCGGTGCCGGGCGGGTCCGTGGTTCACCACGCGTGACAGGAATCGGAGATCGAGCGGGGGCATGACCCGCACCACCTCCTCCGGCTCGAGCCCGAACGCCTGGCGGATCGCCTCCGCCCAGTGCGGGGGGAAGTCGCGCTCGACCTCGAGGTGGCTCACCTGGCCCTCGAGGCGGCTCTCCAGCGCCGCCGGGAGCTCGTCCCAGTCGATGTGGAGCTGGTCGATCGCCGCGAGGCGGACCACCCGCAGCTCGTGCACCTTCGCGGTCCGGCCGGCGAGGAAGAGGTCGGGCCGGAGCCGGAGCAGCTCGCCGAGCCGGACGTACGTGTTGTCGCGGCCGGGGATCTCGATGAGGCGCGGCACGCTGTCGGGGACGCGCAGCAGGTGCTCGAGCACGCCGTCGCCGCTCGCGAAGTAGAGGGCCCGGCTCCGCACCTCGCGGAGCGCCTCGACGCGCAGCACGTCCGTCCGCGGCGCGACCTCCTCGGCGAGGAACGCGCCGAAGTAGGCGCGCTCGGCGCGCGTGAGCGTGCGGGCGGCCACGATCTTGATCCCCAGCCCCTCGAGCTCGGGGAGGAACGAGCGGTAGGTCGCCTCGGCGCGCTGGATCTGGGCGCGCGCCTCCTCGACGAGCGCGCGGTACTCGTCCGTCCGGCGCCCCTGCACGAACGGCCGCCAGATCCGGGCGGCGAAGAACTCGTCCATGTTCGACGCCCAGATCGCCAGGAACCGCAGCCGCTCGAGGGTGGGGAAGTCCGCTCGCCGCGTCTGCTCCAGCACGCGGCGGTTGAACTGCAACCACGACAGCTCCTGGGGCAGCTCCATGGGCGCTCCTTAGATACCAGGCCGCCCTCGACCCTGCCCGCGCGAAGCGGCGCGCGGGTGGTTTGTCACCGACGGGATATCTCGTGCGGGCGCCGGGGCTTGACATGGTCGTGCCTCGTCGGGCCTACTTCGTACGCTGACCGAACAAACGGAGGTTGGATGCGGGGGCACCGAGGTCGTGTCGCAGGTCTCCAGCCGGTGCCGCCAGGCCCGCGTCGGCCGCACGCGCGGGGGCTCCTCCGGCTCATCTGGTCGGAGCGCACGATCTCGCGCGCGGAGATCGCGCGCCGGACGGCTCTCTCTCGGTCCACGGTGTCGGAGACCGTCTCGGAGCTCCTCGCGACGGGCCTCGTGGTCGAGGCGGGGCCGGGGCAGTCGAACGGCGGGCGGCGGCCGATCGTCCTCCAGTTCCAGGACGACGCGTTCGGCCTCGTCGGCGTGGACCTGGGCTCGAGCCACGTGGGGGTCGCGCTCACGGACCTGCGCGGCAAGGTGCTCGTCTGGCAGGAGCGGGCCCACCCCGTGAGCACCGATCCGGACGGGACGCGGGAGCTGATGGGAGCGCTCATCGACGAGTGCCTGGCGCGGTGGGGGCGGGGGCCGGACCGGCTCGTCGGCATCGGCGTGGCCGTCCCGAGCCCCGTCGACCCGCGCCACCCCGAGCAGCTCTCCGAGGTCGCCCTGCCGGCCTGGAAGGGCCGCGCGGGGCTCGGGTTCCTCTCCGACCGCTTCGGCGTGCCGGTGCTCATGGACAACAACGCCAACCTCGGCGCGCTCGCGGAGCACTGGTGGGGCGCCGGGCAGGGCGTGGACGACGTCACGTACGTGAAGATCGGGACCGGCATCGGCTCCGGGCACATCGTGGGCGGGCGGCTGTACCGCGGCTCGACGGGCGCGGCGGGCGAGATCGGGCACATCGCGATCGATCCCCAGGGGGCGCCCTGCTCGTGCGGCCTCCGCGGCTGCCTCTGCACGCTCGTGGGCGCGCAGCCGCTCGTGCTCCGGGCCGCGGCCCTCCGCGCGGAGCACCCGGAGAGCCGGCTCGCGGGCGGCGAGATCTCGCTCGCCGCGATCGAGGACGCGGCGCTCGCGGGGGACCCGCTCGCGAACCAGCTCGTCCGGGAGGCGGCGGGCCACCTCGCGGTGGCCATCGCCAACATGCTCAACGTGCTCAACCCGGCGATGGTGATCATCGGCGGCGGGCTCGCGCGGGTCGGCGAGCTGCTCCTCGCGCCGCTCCGCTCTGCCGTGCGGAGCCGAGCGCTCCTCTGGAGCGCGGCGTCGGCGCAGATCGTGACCAGCCCGCTCGGGTCTCGCGCGGTGGCCTTGGGCGCAGCTACCCTGGCCCTGGAGTCGGCGCTCGCCGACCTCAAGCGCTTCCCGTTCGGGCGGGCGCGCGGGGCGTGAGGGGCACGCGCGGGCCGAGGTGACCCTCGGGTACGGGCTCGGGCGCGGGCGCGGGCCGGGAGGCTGCGATGCGAGTGGGGTGCCCGAAGGAGATCAAGAACAACGAGAACCGTGTGGGGCTCACGCCCGGCGGGGCGCGCTCGTTCGTCGCCGCCGGGCACGAGGTCACGGTGGAGCGCGGCGCGGGCGAGCGGAGCGGCTTCGCCGACGCCGAGTACGAGGCCGTCGGGGCGCGGCTCGTGGCCACCGCGGCCGAGGTCTTCGCCGAGGCCGAGCTCGTCCTCAAGGTGAAGGAGCCCCAGGCGGCGGAGCTCGAGCTCCTCCGGCCCGGGCAGATCCTGTTCACGTACCTGCACCTCGCCCCCGACCCGGAGCAGGCGCGCGGGCTCCTGCGCCGCAAGGCGACGGCCATCGCGTACGAGACCATCCACGACGGCACCGGGCGCCTCCCCCTCCTCACCCCGATGTCCGAGGTGGCGGGGCGGATGGCGGCGCACGTCGGCGCGTTCTACCTCCAGCAGCCGAACGGCGGGCGAGGCATGCTGCTCGGGGGCGTGCCCGGGGTCCCGCCGGCGCACGTGGTGGTGCTCGGCGCGGGCGTCGTCGGGATGAACGCGATCAAGGTGGCGGTGGGGATGGGGGCGCGGGTGACCGCGCTCGACCGGAGCCTCCCCACGCTCCGCTACGTCGACGACATCTTCGGCAACAAGGTCGAGACGCTCTGGAGCAACGAGCAGCACGTCGAGGAGGCCGTCGCGCAGGCAGACCTCGTCATCGGCGCGGTCCTCATCCCGGGCGCGGCCGCGCCGAAGCTCGTCACGCGGCAGATGCTCCGGGGCATGAAGCCCGGGTCGGTCATCGTGGACGTGGCCGTCGATCAGGGTGGCTGCGTCGAGACCACGCACCCGACCACGCACGCCGACCCGGTCTACTTCGTAGACGGCGTCCTCCACTACGCGGTGGCCAACATGCCCGGCGCGCTGCCCCGGACGTCGACGATCGCCTTGACGAACGCCACGCTGCCGTACGCGCTCCGGCTCGCGAACCGCGGCCTGCGCGACGCGCTCCGCGCCGATCCGGGGTTCCTCGCCGGGCTCAACGCCTTCGACGGTCAGCTCACCTGCGCGCCGGTGGCAGAGAGCCTTGCGCTTCCGTTCGTCGAGCCCGGGACGGTGCTGTAGTTCCGAGCCCGAGCCCGAGCCCGTGCCCGAGGAGAGGCTGGGTGCGGGACCGGGAGCGGGAGCGTTGACGGGGGCGGGGGCGGGGAAGGGGAAGGGGAAGGGGACGGAGACGGAGGCGGGGACGGGAGCTGCGGGTCAGCGCCCGATCTTCTCCACGATCGTGGAGACGATCTCGGGCGGCGCGGGGCTGACGTCCACGGTGATCCCCGGCTCGTCCGCCGCGAGCGGCTCGAGGATCGCGAGCTGGGAGTCGAGCATCGAGGCCCCCATGAAGTGGCCACGGCGCCCGCCGATGCGCGCGGCGAGGAGCTCGCGCGGGCCGGTGAGGTGGACGAAGCGGGTCTCCGGAGACGCGGCGCGGAGGATCTCGCGGTACGCGCGCTTGAGCGCGGAGCAGGTGACGACCGCGGTCTCGCCGGCGGCGGCGCGGGCGCGGATCCAGGCGGCGATCGCGTCGAGCCAGGGCCAGCGGTCCTCGTCGGTGAGCGGGATCCCGGCCGACATCTTCGCGACGTTCGTGGTCGGGTGGAAGTCGTCGGCGTCGGCGAACGGGCACCCGAGCCGCTGGGCGAGCTCGAGGGCGATCGTGGTCTTGCCGGAGCCGGCGACGCCGATGACGATGAGGTGGACGGGCATGGCTCCTTCACCGCTCGTGCTTCGACAGGCTCAGCGCGAGCGGATATCGAAGCGCGAGGCCGCTCACCCTGAGCCTGTCGAAGGGCGAGCGATCATGCGGACCGCGGCGCCTCGCTACACCGCGAACCGGATGTTGAGGATGTCGCCGTCCTTCACGACGTACTCCTTCCCCTCGAGCCGCAGCTTCCCCTCCTGGCGCGCCTTGTGCTCGCTGCCGGCGGCGATGAAGTCGTCGTAGTGCATCACCTCGGCGCGGATGAAGCCGCGCTCGAGGTCGGAGTGGATCCGCCCCGCCGCCCGCGGGGCCTTGTCGCCGCGGTGGACGGGCCAGGCGCGGACCTCGTCCTCTCCCACGGTGAAGAACGAGATCAGATCCAGCAGCCGGTACGCGGCGGCGAGGAACCGGGCGCGGGCCGGCTCCTCGAGCCCGAGCGACTCGAGGAAGGCGGGCTGCTCGGCCGGGTCGAGCTGCGCGATCTCCGCCTCGACCGAGGCGCAGAGCGAGAGCACCTCGGCGGATCGCGCCTTCGCCGCCTCGAGGACGCCGGCGGGCGCGGGCGCCGCGGCTTCCTCCTCCGGCACGTTCAGGACCACGAGGAGCGGGCGGCGGGAGAGGAAGTCGTAGTGCGCGAGCTCCTTGGCCTCGGCGTCGCTCCAGGCCATCGCCCGGAGGGGCAGCCCCTGGTCGAGCTGGCCGTGCAGGCGCTCGAGCTCGTGGAACTCGCCCGTCCCCTTGCCGTGCTCCTTGCGCATCCGGTCGAGCCGCTTCTCGACGATGGCGAGATCGTGCAGCACGAGCTCGGCGTCGAAGTCGGTCAGCTCGCGCGCGGGCTCCGCGGGCGTCCCGTCGGGCGCCGGGAAGCCGCGGACGACGAGGCAGAAGGCGTCCACCTCGGCGAGCGCTCGGAGCGCGTCGGCGTCGAGGCCGGAGCCCTTCGACTTGGGCCCCGGCACGTCCACGAAGCGCATCTCGGCGTAGGTCGTCTTCTTCGGCTTGAAGAGGCCGGAGAGCGCGTCGATCCGCCGGTCGGGCACCTTGATGGCGCCGAGGTTCACCTGCGCCCGGGCGCCTGCGTGGAGGCCGGTGAGCGCGTTGAACAGCGTCGTCTTGCCGGACTGCGCGTAGCCGACCAGGCCTGCCTTCATGGCGTCCCTCCGAACCCGGGTTCACCGGCGGATCGGGGGGACTATAGCGCCCGCGCACGCGGCGCGGGCCCCCTCGGGAGCCACGCCCTCTCCGGAGGCGCTCACTCCAGCGGGATCGTCGATCGGCGGAGCGCGACGACCGACGACCGACGACCGCGACGCGGGACATCGGGTCGCTCCGGCGCGCTCAGGCGAGCGAGCAGGGCTCCTCGCAGTCGGGCTCGTCCCAGTCGCGGTCGCCGCCGGCGAGGGCGACGAGGGCGAGGACCGGGACCGCGAGGGCGAAGAGGGCGAGGGCGAGAGATGCAGTGAGGCGGCTCATGCCCCTGTGCCCTTGCACCTTGGATGCCGTCGCGAACGCCCAAGGAACCGCGCGTTTCCTGGGAGGTTGCGGGCGGGCGAGGGCGCGCGGCGTGTGTCCGGGCGGCAACTCGTGGCGCGAGGAGTCACGGCGTGCCGGGCGTGTGCGACAGCCTGGCACGCCCGTGCGGTGCCGTCCGGCAGGAAACGCTACTGCACCGTCACCGGAACGAGAGACGCGATCGCCCCCAGCCACAGCGCCGAGCCGGGGGCGGCGTCCGCGAACGGGACGCCGCCGTACGTGCCGTCGGCGACCCCCGCCGACGTGATCCCGATGAGCACCCTGTACGCCCCGGCCTCGAGCGCGTTGGCCGGGATGGTGCGCGCGCCGGTCGCGACGTCCAGCTCCTCCGGTCCGTAGCCCGGGTTCGGGTACGCCACGTCGCCGTTCGAGTCGAGGAGCCCGAAGACGTAGGCGGCGCCGCCGATCGGCCCGCCCCCGGACCACGAGACGGTGTTCGCGCTCGTGCTCGTCCAGGTGGCGCCGGACGTCGGCGCGGTCACGGCGGGGAAGGCCGTGAACTGGGTGGCGGTGGCGGAGTAGGTCCGATGCCCGACGGTCACTTCGGTGGTCACGCTCGCGGCGAGCGGGATCGCGGCGGTCCCGCGATAGTCACCCGTCGATCCTTCCCAGGTGAGCGCGTTGCCGTTGACCCGGACGGTCGCGTCCGAGATGCGCGTGGCGCACGTGGCGTCCGAGCACACCTCGACCTGCAGGGGCGCGAAGGGCGGCTCCGCGTCCTGCGTCGCGACGGCCATCGCCCGGACGAACGGCGGCGGCGCGGGGGTCGCGGTGACCTCGACCGACTCCCCCGACTCGCCGACGTCGTTCACGGCGGTCACGACGTAGTGATGGGTCGTGCCGTTGGCGAGCTCGGTCAGGAGCGCGGGGCTGGTCACGCCCTGGATCCTCGTGCCGTTCGTCTTCGTGACCCCGGCCGCGGTGGACCAGTACAGGTCGTACGACGTCGCGCCGGCCACCGGAGTCCAGGTGATGCGCACCTCGCCGTCTCCGGCCGTCGCGCGGACGTCGGCGGGCGTCGCCGGAACGGCGGACAGGCGCACGGGGACCGCGACGGCGAACGCGCCGAACCACATCGCCGAGCCGGACGCCGCGCCCGGGAAGGCGATGCCGGACGCAGGGGCGACGTCGCGGGCCGAGCCGATCCCGACCACCACCTGGTGGTTCCCTGCGGCGAGCGCGCCGGCGGGGATGGTGGCCGCGGTCGTTCCGGTGGCGACCCGCGCCGGACCCTGCGCGCCCGCCGGGAAGGCGAACGCGCCGCCCGCGTCCAGGACGCCGACGAGGTAGGCGGCGCCCGCGATCGGGGTGCCGCCCGTCCAGGAGATGTCGTGGGCGGTGGCGGTGTCCCATGCCGCGCCCGACGTGGGCGCGCTCACCGCGGGGACGGTGGTGAACTGCGTCCCGCTCGCGATGTAGGTCGCACCGTCCACGGCGATCTCGGCCGTGACGGTCGCCCCGAGCGCGACGGAGACCGAGCCCTCGTACCGCTCGTGCTCGGCGTCGTACTCCAGCGCGCTCCCGTTGACGGTGACGCTGGCGTCGTCGACGACGGTCGCGCAGCTCGAGTCGGTGCAGACCCGCGCCTGCTGGAGGAAGCCGAACGGCGACGCTCCTCCGTCGGCCACGCTCAGGACCATCACCTCGACGTACGGAGCGTCCCCGTCGTCGCCCCCGCCGCCGCAGCCGCCGAGCGCCAGCACCGCGCCGAGCACCATCCACCGAGCCGCGACCCTCGTCCCTGGCATGGCTCCTCCGCGAACGTGTGAACCACAGCTTCGAAGAGCGCTGCGACAGCACGGCGCCCGGACCGGGCGCCCTCTACTTCCGAGGGGCTGCCGTCGTCTCCCGGACGACGAGCTTCACCGGGAGCAGCTCGGTCCGCGGCGGGCCCTGGTCGAAGATCATTCGGGCCGCGGTCTCTCCCTTCTCGAACGCGGGCTGGGCGATCGTCGTGAGGGGCGGATCGGACTCCGCCGCCTCGGCGACGTCGTCGAAGCCGACGAGGGAGAGGTCCTCCGGCACGCGCAGGCCGCGCGCGTGCGCCGCGTCGAGCGCCGCGAGCGCCAGGATGTCGGCCATGGCGAGGAGGGCCGTCAGGTCGGGGTGCGCGGCCAGGAACTCGCCGATGACGGGCGCGTCGTGCTCGGCGTCGCCGTGGAGCTCGAGGATGGGGGCCTGCTCGAGCGTGAGCCCGTGCTCGGCCAGCGCCTCGCCGTAGCCGGCGAGGCGATCGCGGATGAACCGGAACGCGGACGCCTGGACGCGCCCGAGCCCGGTCGGGCTGTGGCAGTCGCCCTTCGTCGGCAGCGCGAGGATCCCGATCCTCCGGTGGCCGAGCTCGAGCAGGTGGCGCGCCGCGAGGGCGGCGCCGCGGCGATCCTCGATGAGCACCGAGCTCGTCCCGGGGCCCGCGTCGAGGTCGAGCGCCACGAACGGCAGCTTGCGCTCCTGCGCGAGGGCGACCACCGCGTCGTCGACCTTGTAGCAGGAGACGATGAAGCCATCGACGAGGGCGGTCTGGATGCGCCAGGCGGACTCGCTCTGCTTCGTGGACACGAGCGCGAGCCCGGCGCCGCGCGCGTCGCACTCCTTGGCGATGCCCCTCATCACGAGGCGCGTGTACGGATCGCGGAACGCGTCGGCGGTGTCGTCGGAGGTCACGACGCCGATCGCGTTCACCTTCCCGGCGCGCAGCAGGCGACCCTTGGGGTCCGGCCCGTTGTAGCCGAGCCGGCGGGCGGCCGCCTCGACGCGGCTCCGGACCTCGGGGCTCACGATCTCGGGCCGGTTGAAGACGTTCGAGGCCGTGCCGGAGGAGACCCCCGCGGCCTTGGCGACGTCCGAAAGCTTGGCGCCCTTCATGACGGTCTACCGACGTTTATTCCCGAATCGGTTCAACGGTACATATCCCTTGAGCCACCGACGTCCCCAACAGGGGACTTGAACCGATTCAATGAACCGATTCAAATTCTTCCCAACGAAAGGGAGGACTGCATGTACCAGGTCGTGATCGCCAGCGAATTCATCCGAGACCTCAAGGAGTCTACCGGAGCCGGCGGCCCTGGGCTCGAGGTTCCGCCGAGGGACCGCCTGCCCGAACCGGTCCGGGAGGTCATCGAGCTCCCTCGCGCCCGGCCAGGCCTCGCCGCCGTTGCGGCGGCGATCTTCGGGGCCGCGAACCGGCTGCTCGGGGCGCACTGAGATGGCGTCGCGCATGAGGGCCGGGGCGGGACGACCGCCCCGGCCGCAGGTCGGCCGGAGCCTGGACCTGGTGCCGGATCTCGCGTGGATCCTGCTCGTCGAGGCGAGCAGGGCGGACCGGCGCGAGGAGGACGACACGCTCGCCGGGCGCCAGGGGCGGAGCCGGGGCCCGGAGGCGTGGACGCGGGACGGCGAGTGAAGCGCGGCCCGCGTCAGCGGGGCTCGCCCTCCTCGCCGGGAGCGACGCAGAAGTAGCGGGGCGGGACGTCCTCCGTCAGCCACACCCCGTTCGCCGACACGAAGAAGACGTGCCCGTCGCGGTGCATCGCGGCGGCGTCGATCACCAGGACCACCGGCCGCCCGCGCCGCGCGCCCACGCCTCGCGCGGTCTCCTCGTCCGCCGAGAGGTGCACGTGGTGGCGCTCCATGCGGCGGAGCCCCTCCGCGCGGATGGCCGGGAGCGCGGACGCGACGGTGCCGTGGAAGAGGCGCGCGGGCGAGGAGCTCGTCGATCGAGGCCCAGCCGTGCGCGTCCAGCGTGAGGCCGATGGAGTCGGGGCGGTGCCGGAGGACGAAGCTCAGGGACTTGCTGGCGGCGGTGCGGGCGGCGGGGGTCATGTCTCAGGGATTTGTCTTGAATCGGCGGATCTGGTCATGGGCTCGCCGCGGTCGCCGATCGATGCACGCGCAGGCGCATGGCCTGGACGGAGGATAGCGCGGCCGAGGTGGGGCGGTCCCCGGTGCCCCTCCTGCGCGATGCCGGTCTCGGGCTGGCCGACTATCTCCTCGCCGATGGTCCGAGCGATCCCCGACTACGCCAACCTGGATCTCAGCGGAGAGGCCCGCGCCGCCGCCGCGCGGATGGAGGCGCGGGCGCGGGAGCCGGCCTCGGAGGAGATGTTCCGCTCGCTGGTCGCGCCGCTCGTCGGTCCGCACACCCGCGCCGTGCTCGAGCTCGGTTGTGGAACGGCGGCGCTCTCGCGCCGCATCGCGCGCGCGGCGCCCCACGCCGAGATCCTCGCCACCGACAAGAGCCTGGGGATGCTCGAAGTGGCCCGCAGCCTGTGCGCGCAGGAAGGCGCCAGCGCGATCCGCTTCGGGGCGTGGGACGTGCTCGACGAGGACGCCTTCCCGGACCGCGACGCGCGCTACGATCTCATCGTCTCGTCCGTGATGATCCTGTACCTCCAGGAGCCCGAGGCCGAGGACCTGGTACGCCGCCTCGCCCGGCGGCTGCGGCCGGGCGGGACCCTGGCGTTCGTCGAGCAGGACCACATGAGCGACGCGCTCGAGGACGCGAGCGGGCTCGCGATCCGGATCATGGAGAAGGAGCGGCGGACCCTCAGGCGCACGCAGGGGCTCGGGCTGCGGGCCGCGCTGAGGCGGGCGGGGCTCTCGGTGCTCCCCAGGCGTTCGTTCCTGTGGACGGACGAAGGGTACGGCGCGTACACGCGCGAGCTCCTGGACGGCATGACCCGCGGGGCGCTGGCGCGCGGAAGCATCACCGCCGCGGACGCCGCCCGGTTCGCCGCGGGCCTCGAGCGCGCCGCGGCGGAGGGCGAGTTCTACTACGGGATCGTGTACCACCGCGTGGCGGGGGTCGCGACGATCGATCGCTCCGGCGAGTGAAGGAATGGC
>Ga0196976_1000738_pt1 | contig 18844 bp, 17 predicted proteins | sample S3v_513CmetaG_FD_148644 | JGI IMG/M metagenome (GOLD analysis project Ga0196976, IMG submission 148644) | Soil microbial communities from Anza Borrego desert, Southern California, United States - S3+v_5-13C | ecosystem: Environmental > Terrestrial > Soil > Desert | place: USA: California...
CGGCGCTTGCCGAGGCTGTTGCCGATGCCGCATCCCCGCAGATTCGCAACATGGCCACGATGGGCGGAAATCTCTGCCAGCGGCCCCGCTGCTGGTATTTCCGCAACGGCATGGGCCTGCTCGCGATGAAGGACGGCAAGTCACTTGTCCTCGAGGGTGACAACCGCTACCACGCGATTCTCGGCAATGCGGGACCGGCCTATTTCGTCTCGCCGTCCACCGTCGCTCCCATGCTTATCGCCTACGGAGCAAAGGTCCGAATACTCGGGGTGAAGGGACATCGTGAGATTCCGATCGAGAAGTTCTATCGCATCCCCCAGAACGAGAACGAGCGTGAGCACGAGCTTGCCCCGGGCGATCTCGTCACCGAGATCATCGTCCCCGTTGCCGCGGACGTGAAGGGTGGTGCTTACGAGGTTCGCCAGAAGGAAGCATTCGATTGGCCTCTGGCTACCGCGTCCGTTGCTCTCACGATGAGCGGGAACACCGTCAAATCGGCTCGCATCGTCATGGGACACGTCGCGCCGGTACCGTGGCTCTCGAACGAGGCTGCGCAGGCTCTGCAAGGAAAGAGCATCAGCGAGGAAACGGCCGAAGCTGCCGGAGCCGCCGCAGTTGCGAATGCAAAGCCGCTCAGCAAGAACGCCTACAAGGTGAAACTCGCGCGCGTCGCCGTGAAGCGCGCCATCATGAAAGCCGCTGGCATGAAGGTCAGCTAAACAGGTACGGGTGTCCCATCCTTTGCCGAAGGCGAGGGTGGGATAACCCAGCTTTTGGCTGCTCCATGAACTAGCTACAGGCTACCAGCTACTGCTTTTCGAGGTTTTCTATGTTCTGCGACGAACGCGAACGCTTTGACATTCACCATCCTGAACTCTGCTCCTCCCTTCGCTGGAAGGGGCAGTTCATCCTGGCCGAGCGCGATCCCTCTGTGCCGCCCACTAACGACGGGTTGTTCTGGTGTATGCACACACAGAACTGCCTGGGACCCGACGGCCAACTGGCAGAACCCGGGAACTGCAAGCCGGGCCGCTCGTGCCACGCCGGCACCTGCGGATAAAGGACGCAAAATGCGGTCGCACAGAAACCCCGATGAACGCTGAATAGAAGAATGGATCAGAAGGCGGCGGTTTGTTTCGATGCAGCTTCCCAGCACTGATCCGCGGTTCTCTTTGACACGAGCGTCAGCGTCCTTCAGCGTTCATCAGTGGCTCGCATATGGTAACTGTGTTTCGCAAGATGTTTCGATATAGCGCTCAACGACGCCCGGCCCAAAGGTCGGGCGTCCTGACTTAATTCGTAAAGCGCGCAAGCATCGCTGCTGGCGTGCGGGCCCTCATAATCGTCGCAAGAGGAGGTCCCATGTTCCGTCGCTTACGCATCTTTCCCCTGCTTCTGCTCCTTGTGGCTGTAGCTGCCGCCACAACTGGCCCCGCGGATAGAACGCCCACAGATCCCAAGGCGATCACTGCGCCCAATAACCCGAACGCAAGGCCGATCCCTATTGACGATCTGCTCTACACGCGCACCGTATGGAGTCCCGCGTGGTCTCCGGATGGCAGCGAGATCGTCTTCAGCACGAACATCACAGGCCGTCCGAACATCTGGAAGGTGAACGCCAACGGTGGCTGGCCGATTCAACTTGCGCAATCGGATGAGCGTCAACTGAACGCCATCTGGTCGCCTGATGGTAAGTGGATCGTCTTCGAATCCGATTTCGGTGGAAACGAGAAGTGGGACATCTTCCGTGTCCCCAGCAGCGGCGGCGAGATCACGAACCTGACGAACACCCCTGACATTGCCGAAACCGGAGTGCTGTTCTCGCCGGATGGTTCCATGCTCGCCTTCAGCTACAAGCCGAAGACCTCGTCCGTTTACGACCTCGCCGTGATGGACTTGAGCACAAAGAAAGTCCGCAAGCTCACGGAAGAGAAGAGCCCAAACCACCTTTGGCAGTTCCAGGTCTGGAGCCCGGACGGCAAGTACGTCTATGCTGACCGCGGCAACATCGGCTTCACCGACTCCAGCGTTTACCGCGTTGAGGTTGCGACGGGGAAGGCCGAGGAACTCACGCCGCACAACGGCGAGGTGCTGTATTCAGTCTCTTCTGTCTCGCCCGACGGACGCACGCTCCTGATCACCTCCAACGAAAAGGGCGGATACCAGAACGTTGCGCTGCTCGACGTCGCAAGCAGGAAACTGACGCCGGTCACGGACACGCAATGGGAAGCCATCAGCGCCGATTTCTCGCCCGACGGCCGTCGCATCACTTACATGATCAACGCGGACGGGCGCACCTCAGTGTTTGTGCAGCCTGTTGGCGGCAAGCCGACCAGGCTGAATTTGCCTGAAGGACTCAGCTCCACCGCGGGACGCCCGAACGCTTTCGCGCCAAAGGGCGACCGACTTCTCATCTCGCACCAGAGCTCGCAACGGCCGGCCGATCTGTGGGTGTACGACTTCAAGACGAACTCGGCTCGCCAGCTCACTCGCTCTGCCATCGCCAGCCTGAATCCGTCGATGCTGCCTCCCTCTCAAATCGTGCATTACAAGAGCTTCGACGGGCAGGTAATCAGCGCCTTCCTCTGGATGCCGTTCAACATCAAGCGTGACGGCACCAATCCCGCCATTGTCATCCCGCACGGCGGACCCACTGGCCAGACGGTGGACACCCTTAACCGCACCGTCGCGGCACTCGCTTCTCGCGGATACATCTGCATCGCACCCAACCCGCGCGGTTCCACCGGCTACGGCATGCAGTTTCAGAAAGCGAATTACCAGGACCTCGGTGGCGGCGACTTGCAGGACTACGTCTTCGCCCGCAAGTTCCTCATAGACACCGGCTACGTTGACGCGAACAAGGTCGGTATCACGGGCGGTTCCTACGGCGGGTTCATGACGTTGATGGCCATCGGCAAGACGCCCGAACTCTGGAAGGCCGCCGTCAACATCTTCGGCGTGCTCAACTGGAACACCATGCTCAAGAACGCCGATCCGTTGCTTCAGCAGTACGTGAAGGCGCTGCTCGGCGACCCCGAACAACACAAGCAGATTTACGAGGACACTTCGCCGCTGAAGTACATTCGCAACGCCACCGCCCCATTGCTCGTGCTTCAGGGTGACAACGACATCCGTGTCCCCAAGAGCGAGACCGAAGAGGTCGTGCGAGTGCTTAAGGAGCAGGGCAAAACCGTGGACGTGAAGTACTACGCTCACGAAGGTCACGGCTTTGCGAAACGCGAGAATCAGATCGATTCCATCCGCAGAACGGTCGATTGGTTCGACAAGTACCTGAAGGCGAGCCCCGTTCAGGCTTCCGCAGCAGGGAAGTAGGCCTTTACCGGAGAGAGCGGAGCTTCGGCGCCGCTCTCGACCGGGAATAAGCCTTCCGCTGGCACAAAGAAAATCCGACAGGGAAAAATTTTTCTTCATTCCGTCGCAGGCCGCTGCAACCCGGGTACTCTGCCCAGCATCAAACCTTTCAGAAGCAGTAGTTGTACCAAAAGGTGCGGAGCTTACATGGCGCGGGGAGGCGGCTTGTGGCTCCGCTCTCGTTTTTTGGCCCGGATTCCTGGCGCCCGTTCCTGCCATTCAATCGTCTGGGTCTCGGCCGAGCCGCGCCGCATCCATACCTGTACATCAATTGGTGAACGGGTGAGGAGTATGCGGAAGTTGTTTCTGGTCTGTTTGGTGCTGCTGCTGGCAACCCAGGTTTTTGCGCAGGTCCAGGGCGCCTACATCGAGTCCCGCAGCGCGGACATCTACACCGGGCAGTGTTTCGCCAATGGTGAAACCGGACTGGTCGGCGACCAGGCGATTCTGGGCTGGAGCATCGAGCAGGGTAAGTGGGACGGCGTCGCGCTCGACGGGTTGGGTGTTGTCGGCGTCGTAAAAGCGCGTGCAACGCTGGGCGATCCTTATGGCGATCCCTATCCTGCCAAGTCCGTCCTGATTGTGGATGACCGCGCCAACGCTGCGCAGCGCAAAGCTCTCGTTTCGTTCGCTCGGCACATGGGCGGCCGCCTTTTCGAGGATGTTGTGGAAGTGAAGCATGCGCTGGTCGAAGTTGCACTGAGCCCCAATCATCACGGTCCGGCCTTGCTGCGTGCAGGGAATTTTGCCACTGTTCTTACGCGGTCGCTCAATGAGCACGACCACCTCTGCGGAAACGAAATCACCTTCTACCCGCCTCTCACGGCCACCAGTCACGCGATGCCCGCTGTTGCGGTTACGGACAGGTACAGTGGCGGAGCACTCGGAGTTTCATGGGAGAGCCACGGGCGGCGAAGTGCGTTTGTCGGAACCTTCGACGCTGGCGCGGTAACGATGGCCGCGACCTACGAACCCACGAGCCAATCGGGCGGACACTGAAGCTCTGCCCGATTGATGCAATTTACCGGCTCCGCATCCGGTGGCGAAGTCATCCCGAGCTTCGGGGCCCTTCGAGCGCCTAAAAGGACTCGCGCGCCTAAAGGGAGGACGTCATCGCGAGCGACGGGGCCCCGCACTCACACAGCGGCTCGGATTGCAGTTTTCCGCAATTACCCGATCCCTCGCTTGTGTTACAACGTTTCCATGATTCGCAGGACAGTCCTCTTCGCTTTTCTGCTCGCTTCCACGATTGCAATCGCACAGACTCCCAAGGTTGAGAGCATTGGACCTTTTTCAGGCTCCGGTGCTCCTGCGGCTGTGGTGAACGTACTCGAAGCCAAGGGCTACCGCATACCCGGCCTGGCAGATATCTGGTTCGCCAAGAGCGTTGCCGAGACCGGCAAGAGCGATCCCGCAACGACCATCTACCCCAAACTCGATTCATCGGCTTTCGTGGGCGTGATTACCTTCACCGGCCCAGCGAAGGATTTTCGCGGCCAGCCGATTCGTCCCGGCACGTACATCATGCGTTACGAAAAGCTCCCAACAGATGGCAACCACATGGGCGTAGCTCCCGATCCGGACTTCGTGTTGCTTACTTTGCTCGCAGACGACTCCGATCCGGCCGCGGCGCACAAGTATGAGCAACTCACCAAGCTGAGCGCGAAAGCTGCGGGCAGCAACCATCCCGTAAGTTTCTCGCTCGCTCCGACCGATCGCGCCGAAAGTTTCCCCTCCACGTTCCTGAACGACGAAGGACACATGATCTTCGCCGCGAAAATCAAGACAGCGTCAGGCGAGATGCCCTTCGGAATCGTGCTCAAAGGACAGGCCGCGCAATAGCGCCGTCCTCCCACTTCGCATACGGGAATCTTCCCACCGTCGGCCTCGTGCCGGCGGCTTTATTTTGGTCTTCGTCCAAAAAGTACGTTCCAGCCAAATCCTGCGAACTTCACAGAACCGCTTTCCAGCTGATTTCTTCAACACCGCGTTGAAAAACTCAACACGCACCTGCCTCTCTATGTAAGTCTCTGATTAGCTTGGTCTTTCACGTAGCGCACGCTTCATCGGCGATTCAGGCCAGTGCCCGCCGCTGTTGTTTTCATCAACGGCGTCCCGCTTTGCGTAAATGGGGGACAGTGCCCCTCTGAAAAATCATCGTCGCAAGTGCAATCACTTCAGCGACTTACACTGCCGCCTTTCCAAGTCTTCCTTCATCCGCAGGTTCGGCACGCCAAATGCCTTAAGCAATGTCGAGTAGTTCAAAGTTCCGATTTATACGAGTTCATACGCGACAGAGAAGGGAAGGCGGGTTATGACAGTCATTCTGGTTCTGCTGACGTTCGTTACGTTTCTGATCATCGATCACTTCTACAGCAAGCGGAAAGGCGTGGCGCCGGTGATCGTGACGCAGCCGGCAAAGGCGGAAGTGCTGCGTGAGCCTCGGTTGCAGCCGAGCGTGGTTGCTGGTTTCAAGGTCCCCGAGAATGTTCGCTATCATCCGGGACACACGTGGGCGCTCAGCGAGAGCCCGAACCTCGTTCGCTGCGGTATGGACGATTTCGCCGGCAAGGTAGCCAGCAAGATCGACTTCATCGGACTGCCCCAGCGCGGTCAGTGGATCCGCCAGGGCCAGAAGATCTGGTCCATCGTTCGCGACGGCGTGAAGGTGGACATGGTTTCGCCGATCGAAGGCAGCGTCACGGACATCAACGAAGCTGTCGTGAAGAATCCGCAACTCGCGGCGGAAGATCCGTACGGCGAGGGCTGGCTGGTGACAGTGCAGGCGCCTGATTCGAAGACCAATTTCCGCAACCTGCTCGGCGGTGCGCTGGCTCGCAGCTGGATGGAAGAAGCTGCGCTTCGCTTCCAGTCCCGCATGCCCGCTATGGCCGGTGCAACCATGCAGGATGGCGGCGTGGCCATCGGCAACCCCACGGCAGAGATGCCGACCGAGAAGTGGGCTGAGGTAGCGCGCGAGTTCTTCCTCAGCTGAGGAGCAGCGGGCGCGGCTGCCGAGGCGCGTCCGGCAAGGGTTCGGCCGAAACGATCCAAACGGTTGAGGGGCCGCAAGGAAACGCCGGCCGGAAATTCGGTAACAGTGCGGCGACGCGATTCAGGCAAATCGCGTCGCCGAATTGTTTGCGAGACCTGGAGCAAGGGCCATGTTGTCGTAGCCGCAGCCTGTGTGGGGACGGGGCTCTGCCCCATCCGGACGGTCGAAGACCCGTCCCCAAATTGCTGACAAACCCTAAGCTGTCATCCCGAGCCGGCCTCTGTTGCCGCGCGAGGGATCTGGGCTCGCTCCCCGGGCGCCGCAACACGCAGTGGTTGCGCTAAAGCGCCGAAGCGAGCTTCCCTTGAAATAGCGCCGCAGTCGAGTTGAATCCTTCGTCAACACTCTGCCGACGGGTCGAAGACCCGCCCGCACACAATCTGTCCACCCTTGGTCGCCCGAGTCTCAAATCCGTTTCGGATTCCACCTTTGCAGCAGTGGCTGGCTCAGTGCATCATAGGGGCCGACAAATTTGATAGATGGAGATCCGCATGGCGCCTCAGCATTCGCAGCGTTTTCTGGAAATCGTCAACGACGCGAAGTCGCGCGTCCGCGAGACCACAGTGGACGACGTCAAGGCCCGCCTGGACCGTGGCGAGAACTTCACGCTGATCGATGTCCGTGAAGAGAGCGAGTTCGCCCAGGGACACCTGCCCGGCGCGATGCACATTGGCAAGGGCGTCATCGAGCGCGACATCGAACAGCGCGTGCCGGACACGAATGCGCCACTCGTCCTTTACTGCGGAGGCGGCTTCCGCTCCGCCCTCGCCGCCGACAACCTCCAGAAGATGGGCTACAAGAACGTGATCTCAATGGATGGCGGCGTCCGCGAATGGCGCGAGAAGGGCTACCCGTTCCCGCGAGATTAGAACGACAACAGACCTCGCGAAACGACACCACATTAGCCCCGCGTTCGCCTCCGCGAATGTGGGCCACCGGCGTGGGCCACCAGTCCTTTTTCTCATTCGAGACGTGGGCCACCAGTCCACCAGTCCAGAGGAAAGTCCGACAGCGCGCGGGGAGCTCTATTTGCCGCCAGGTAAATAGGTTGCGGACAACACCCAGTCAGAGGGGTTGACACGCCTCAAGCGGACTGGGTCCATCCACATTGGCTCCAAAGCGAGAAAGCCTTCGAACTGCTGCTGATGGCAGCGAGTTCCATTTTGGCGCGAATGAATTCTGACGTAGGCAGGTTTTGTGCAACTCAGTCCGGCCACTCGCAAATCATAGGCAGAGTAGTTTGCCATTCGTCCCAAATTTACTTTGCCAACCCCAGAAAGGCCAAATGAGCCAGAAAGGCCAAACAAAGATGAGATGCTGCTTACTTCTACTGACAGCGATTCTCTCGATTGCGGCGCCGTCAACCGCGCAAACAGAACATTCGTTGAGCTGCACTGAGGGTACTGACAAAGTCCTATCCTGCACTATCAACGAAGTGCCGCTGCGTTGCCAGAGTGCCACTGGTGCTTGGTCCGAAGGACCACTTCAATACTATCCGGGCTGGTACATCTACAACGTTGAATCACAAGATGCGCAAGGTAACTTGACGGGCTACTACGATGATGGCTGGGATCCCTCCCCTTTGCCCCTTTACGGTCACTATGACGTAACAACTGGCCGCGGATGGTTTGTAGTAGATTGGCCGGGCGAATACTGCTTTGATGGAGGAGCTTGCGACGAAAGAACTGAATTCACTCTCGAACCGCCGGGCTGCAACTCGTGGCACGGACGATTCCGGTTCGATGACGGAACATGGGATCTAACGTATGGAGTGAAACCCGCGACTATCCCGTCCGGAAGTCCTGCCGAAACGACTAGTTTCATCGGTTGGGCTGCCCCGCCTTACGACACTCGCGGAATGTGGGAGCAGCGTCTCTATCCTTTGACCACATCATTTGATGGGCGAGCTGTTGAAGAAGAAACCTAGGACGATAATGATCCCGCTTACGGAAGCGCTGACTCGTGCTGGTTCGAGGGTTCGAGTTATGCGAAGGTCACTAACTCCAACTCGATAGGCGGAGCTTGGATAGTAGGTTCGAACAATACATTTCGGGTTGATTACGTGGGGTGGCACCCCAACGTAGTTAGCTACTACCAAGCTGCGTTTGTGGCCCAAGGTTTGACCTTTCCATGCGGAGCTCGCGTCTTTCAGAAAATGACTATGTACGTGAATGACATCGACGCGAACACCCATACCATCTACTCAAGGGTGCCGTATCAGACAAATCGGCTTGGTGGAGACATCTGGCGAACGTCAGTTTCGTCTACTCGTAGTGGGCAAACCGCCACAAGGTCGTGGGAATGAAGGAGCCATTTATGGAAAGAGCATTTGGTCGCATTTGCTTCCACTTCGCACTCACCTGGCTACTTACGTTGGTTCTGCCGTGCGCTGCACAAACAGCAACACAATCAGAGTTGACTTTGAAGGTCAGTGAAAGAACCAGGCCAGTCGCCGTGGCCGTGGATGAGCTGGCACATCGGCATGGCTGGCTCCTCTGTTATGAAGACCAGATATATCAGTTCAGCGGCGACAAGGAAGACCTGACGGCGCATATCTCGCAGAGTAAGGGTGCGCAACTCAAGCCAGAAACAAAGCGATTCATCGGACCGCGGCGCGGCAACCTGCGGGTGGATTATCGCACTCCAGCCGACCCGATTCGCGTGCTTCGACAGGTTGTAGTCGAACACGCGAACGCTACCGGCTCCTTGTTCGAAGTCAGGAAGATGGGTAACAGGGTAGTAGTCGTCCCATCGAAGGCAAAGGACAAGTCCGGAAACCTGGTTCCCCAGACACCTTTGCTCGACACCCCGATCAACATCAACGAAATGGAACGTGACAGCGCCGAAACAGTGGAGGAAATCGCGAAGGCACTCACTTTGGCGTCTGGCGTGAAAGTGAATGTTGGGGTAGGGCTTGCGATCGTGGACGGCACCACTATGCGGTTTTCAGCCGTTAATGAGCCAGCTCGTGATGTCCTGATTCGGTTTCTCAATAATGTTCCCCGAGGCGGTCGGATCGTCTGGATTGTTTATTACGGCCCCAATGAGGGCGAGTATAGCCTGAACTTCGACTACATTGCTCCTAAGAGCGAAATGCCAAGTACGACTTCGGTTTCTCCGCGAGAATGAGGTTTCCGTTGGTGGATTGCATGGTGCCCCGCCCTCGCGCCGAACTACGCGGCGCGAGGGTAGGGGCACCGTTCGTGCCTTCTTGCCTTTTAATCCGTGTCAATCCGTGCAAATCCGTGGTTGCTTCCCACGCAGCACGATGCAGTTCTCTGCTTTCCCGGCGCCGAGCAACCAACTACACTCGCTGCATGAACAGGCGCTCATTCAAGTTCATCTGGCTCTTCATTCTTATCTGCACGACTGCGGCGTTCTGTCAGCAGCAGACGGAGCGAACACTTAAGGTCCTCACCTACAACATTCACCACGCGAACCCGCCTTCGAGGCCGGGTCTCATCGACGTCAAGGCGATAGCAAAAGTCATCAACGAGAGCGGCGCCGACGTGGTCGGACTTCAGGAAGTCGACGTCCACACCTTGCGCTCCGGCAAGGACCTGAATCAGGCAGCCGAACTGGCGAAGCTCACCGGTATGCACTACTACTTCGCCAAGGCTCTCGACTTCGAGGGGGGCGACTATGGTCAGGCGATCCTGTCGAAGTTCCCGATTCTCCATGGCGAGACCATGCCGCTGCCGCTCGAAGGCGGAGAGCACCGCGCGCTCGGCGTTGTGACCATCGAGCCTGCGCCGGGAAAAAAGATCCTGTTTGCGAACACCCACCTGGACCTCAGGCCGAACAATCGCGTCCTACAGGTCAACTTCATCCGGGAGTACTTCGCCAAGCAGACACTTCCGGTAATCCTCTGCGGTGACTTCAACGCCAGGCCGGATCAGGAGACCATCCGCGATCTCGACCAGATGTTCCGACGCAGCACGGTCGCGTCCGGCCTCACGTTCCCGATGATCAACCCGGACCGCGAAATAGATTTCGTGATGTACAGGCCGGCGGAGAGCTTTTCGGTCAAGAACCACGTGGTGATTTCCGAGCAGTACGCCTCCGATCACCTGCCGGTGATGGTCACCTTGAGCTATTGAAGTCAGCAACTTTGGGCGGGTCGAACACCCGCCCCCACACATTCTTCTTGTTTTTTTCTCCTTCTTCGTTCGGAAACTTGCCAATTCGGAAAGCGATTTCGCAATCACCCGATTACCCGATTTTTCCAGTCCCGTGACCACTCTCACCCCTACTTGTGACCTCAGTCACCGTCTATCACTGCCCAGCCGCAAGAAACTATTCGGTTTTCTAATGACGGCATAACGGTCCGTGATGCCCTTTCGGGAATCCGGGCAGGAGTGCGGTCGGAACCGGTAGCCAGCCGAGGGGACTGCCATGTTGCTTGCGTACAGACTGGTAAGACTCATTGAAGATCGCTCGGACGAACTGGCTTCAGGTCTCGTGCAGAAGTTGCAGCGCGACCCGAATACACGTGAGTACCTTCAGGTTCCGCCCGAAGACTTCCGAACTGCCGTTTACGGCATTTATCACAACCTCGGTGAGTGGTTGATGGGTAAGACCGAAGCGGACATCAAGAACCGCTACGTCGCAATCGGCGCCAAGCGCGCCCAACAGGGCGTGAGCTTGAGCGAGCTCATATACGCAATCAACCTCACCAAGGACAACCTGCTTGAATTCCTCAAGGACAAGGCCGTTGCAGAAAGGCCTGCTGAGGCATTCGGCGAATTGGAAGTTTTATTTCTGCTGGGGCAGTTTTTCGACCGTGCGACTTACTACGCCGCAGTAGGGTACGAGCAGGCCCGCGAAGCTCGTGCCGCTGTTTATGCCTAGCGGGAGGACAGGCACTTCATGACGTGGCAAGCCGAATACACAAGGAAACTCATGAATTCGCGCGATGCTCTCCGCTGTGTCGAGAGCGGGATGCGCGTCTATATTCATGGCAACAGCGCGTATCCGCAGGAACTGGTCGAAGCACTGACTGAACGCGCGCCCTACGTTCGCGACGTTGAGATCGTTCACCTGCTCGGCGTTGGCGAAGCCACCTATTGCAAACCCGAGTACCAGGGACACTTCCGTCATAACGCGATGTTCATGGGGGCGAACATCCGCGAAGCCGTCAACGACGGCAGGGCCGACTACACGCCCATACATCTCGGCGAGATCGAGACCCTGTTCACCAGCGGTCAGATGCCGATCGACGTCGCACTCATACAGGTCTCCCCTCCAGACGCGCACGGCTTTTGCTCGCTGGGCGTCGCCGTTGAAACAACGCTAACGGCTGCCAAGTGCGCCCGCCGCGTCATTGCGCAGGTCAATGACCAGATGCCGCGCACCTACGGCAACAGCTTTATCCACGTCAGCGAGATTGACGCTTTTGTCGAGATCTCGCGTCCGCTGGCGGAGGTGAGCACCAAGGGCGAGATCAGCGAAGTGCAGCGCGCCATCGCCCGCAACGTGGCAAGCCTCATTGATGACGGCTGCACGCTCCAGGCCGGAATTGGCGGCATACCGGATGCCATTCTTCCGTTCCTCACCGACCGCAAGGACCTCGGCATCCACACGGAAGTGCTGAGCGACGGCGCCATCCCGCTTATTGAGGCTGGCGTAATCAACTGCCGCAAGAAGACTTTCCGGCCGAACAAGATCGTGCTGGGTTTCGTGCTCGGCTCCCGCAAGATGTACGAGTTCGTGGATAACAACCCGCTTTTCGATTTCGAACCGAACAGCTTCACGAACGATCCGTTCAACATCGCGCGTAATGACAAGATGGTCGCTATCAACTCGGCCATTGAAGTCGATCTCACTGGCCAGGTCAGTTCTGACTCGATAGGCCAATATTTCTATAGCGGTTTCGGTGGGCAGGTTGACTTCATGTACGGCGCTTCGCGTTCGAAGGGTGGCAAGCCCATCATCGCGATCGCATCCACGGCAAAGAACGATACGATGACACGCATCGTTCCGATGCTGAAGCCGGGCGCTGGTGTCGTGACGTCGCGCGCGCTGGTGCGCTACGTCGTCACCGAATACGGCATTGCATATCTGCACGGAAAGAACATCCGTCAGCGTGCCGAAGCGCTCATACAGATTGCCCATCCCAAGTTCCGTAACGAGCTTTACGAGCATTGCGAGCGCATGAAGTGGTTCCAGAACGAGCGTGCGCTTGCTGCAAGTGTGAGGTGAAAATGGCTGCCCGCGGCAGTGTGAAGATTGAATCCGAAGAGTGCAAGGGCTGTAGCCTTTGCGTCGAATCCTGCCCTCCCAAGGTCCTCGAACTCGAACCTGGGTTGAATACATATGGGGCGCATCCTGCGCACTATAAGGGCGAGGGGTGTACTGGGTGCGGCATATGCTTCTACTGCTGTCCGGAGCCAGGCGCCATTACGGTTTACAAGGCCGACGGCAAGAAGGTCGCTGCTGCCTCGGCTGCGCAGGAGGTGAGCCATGCGGCAACTGTGTAAAGGCAACGTCGCGATCGTAAAGGGCGCGGTACTTGCCGGCTGCCGGTCCTTCTACGGATATCCCATCACGCCGGCAAGCGAAATTGCGGAATACGCGGCCCTCTACATCCCGCAGGTAGGCGGAACCTTCCTGCAGGCCGAGAGCGAAACCGCGGCTATCAACATGGTGTACGGCGCCGCCGCTGCCGGTGAGCGCGTCATGACCGGATCCTCCGGTCCTGGCCTTTCGCTCATGCAGGAAGCCATGTCCTACCTGGCAAGCGCGGAACTGCCCTGCGTCATCGCGGATATCATGCGCGGCGGCCCTGGCCTCGGAAACATCGCTCCCGAGCAGGGCGACTACTTCCAGATGGTCAAGGGTGGCGGTCATGGCTGCTACCGCAACATCGTGCTCGCTCCGGCGTCCGTACAGGAGATGTGCGACCTCACCATCCTGGCCTTCGAACTCGCTGACAAATACCGCAATCCTGCTGTCGTTCTTACCGATGGGTTCATCGGCCAGATGATGGAGCCTCTCGACATCGAGGACCGCCAGATCACTCCGCCGCCGAAGCCCTGGGCTGTGAAGGGGACGAAAGAAACGCGCCCGAACCTCATCAGCTCCATCTATCTCACGCCCGACGAGATGGAAGCCCACGTACGGAAGCTTGAAGCCAAGTACAAGAAGTGCCAGGAGGCTGAAGCACGCCACGAGCTTTACATGGGCGACGATGCGGACATCCTGCTCGTCGGCTACGGTATCGTCTCCCGCGTGCTGCGTACCGCCGTCGAGGAAGCCCGCGCCGAGGGTCTGCGCGTTGGCCTCTTCCGTCCGATCACGTTGTGGCCGTATCCATCGAAGGCGCTTGCGGAAGCCGCTTCGAAGGTCAAGAGCGTGCTGGTCGTCGAGATGAGCACAGGCCAGATGGTCGAAGACGTGAAACTCGCAATCAATGGGACCAAACCGGTTGAGTTCTACGGACGCGTTGGCGGCAACGTGCCCTCCGCCGAAGAGATCCACGCCGAATTGCTCAACCGCGTAGCGGCGCTCGTATAGGAGGTCTGCAATGATCGAATACGAAATCACCCATCAGAAATCGAAGGCTTTCTACGACACGTACGAGCGCAAGGCCGACCTCCAGAAGATGACGCATTACTGTCCCGGCTGCGGCCACGGCATAGTGCACAAGCTGATTGCCGAAACGCTCGAAGAACTTGGGCTTCAGGACGACACCATCTTCGTCAGCCCAGTCGGATGTTCGGTCTTCGGGTATTACTACTTCGACGTGGGCAACGTGCAGGCCGCGCACGGACGCGCTCCAGCCGTCGCTACCGGCCTGAAGCGCGCGAACCCGGGCAAGATCGTCATCAGCTACCAGGGTGACGGCGACCTCGCTGCAATCGGTACCGCCGAAATCATCCACGCCGCAAACCGCGGCGAGAAGATCGCGGTGTTCTTCGTGAACAACGCCATCTACGGCATGACCGGTGGACAGCTTGCGCCTACTACTCTCGTCGGGCAGGCCAGCACCACAACCCCCTGGGGACGTCGCCCTCAGAACGAAGGACTTCCGCTGCACATCAGCGAACTGCTTTCCGCTCTCGAAGCGCCGGTCTACATTGAGCGCGTTGCGCTGAACAACGCGAAGAACATCCTGAGCGCGCGCAAGGCTGTCCGCAAGGCACTGAGCTACCAGAAGGAGCAGGCCGGTTTCACGCTAGTCGAGATACTGTCCCCCTGCCCGACCATCTGGAAGAAGGACCCGGTTAAGGCGCGCACGTTCGTCGAAGAGAAGATGATTCCCGTCTTCCCGCTGGGCGTCTATCGTGACCGCAAGCCGGAGTTCCCGGAAGTCGCCGACCCGCCGCAGCGCTCGGTTGCGGAAACGCTCGGCATCAAGAAGGACGCCGACGCCCGCACTGCCGTTGATAAGTCCGCTGCGAAGCACCAGACCAAGCCAATGACCGTTAAGGTTGCGGGCTTCGGCGGTCAGGGCGTGCTTCTGCTCGGACAGTTGCTCGCCGAGATGGGAATGCGTGAGGGAATGGAAGTCAGCTGGTTGCCCTCGTACGGCCCCGAAATGCGCAGCGGATCGGCACACTGCCATGTCTGCCTCGCGCATGAACGAATCGGCTCGCCGCTTGTATCGCGTCCCGACGTACTCATCGCGATGAACGAGTTCTCGCTCCGCAAGTTCGGGCCGAGCGTCGCCGAAGGCGGGCTCATCCTTTACAACCGGAACGAGATGCCGGCCGACTTCTCCGTCCCGCACGCGCGCATCATCTGCCTGCCCGCCTCGGAGATTGCCGACCTGCTCGGAACCGCCAAGGCCACCAACATCGTCATGATGGGCGCGCTGCTTGAGGAATCAGGCGCGCTGCCGATGGAAGCCGCCATCCAGGTGCTCGAAACCTCGGTGAAGAACACCCAGATGCTCGAACTCAACAAGAAGGCCCTGGCAGCGGGAGCCGACTACATTGCGAAGCACGTCCGCGTGGGAGCCGTCTCCCAGCCAGACGGATTCGCCTATTAAGTGTGGAGCGGGGCATTGGCCCCGTCTGCCCATTGGTGCAACAGAAAGCCCCGGCGGAACTCGCCGGGGCTTTTGTGTGGACATTCGCAACAGCTGCAGCCGTGATAGAGGCGAGTGCCTACCGGATGAAGTATCCTGAAACGCGCCAGCCTCCGTCCTTGTCTTTCATCGGCGTGATTGTTTCAACGGCCGCCTTTTTGTTCTCAAAAGAGGACTCGAACTGCAGCACGACGTATTCGCCGTCCGGTGCGCCGGGCAGGGAAGTCGTGTACTGGGCGCTCTTGAACTTCCGTGAGATCAACTTCCCAAGCGGGCCACGCACGCCCTGGGCCGCCTGTGTCCACTGTTCTTTCTTAACCGCGCCTCTGAACATCGTCGCTGCCTGGTCCCAGCTTTCGCCGTATTTTCCCGCGTCCAACAGCGCCACCCACGATTCGGCCGCCTGCCGGGCCGCGTCCTCACGAGTGCCCGCCACAAGAGGGACGAACATCAGAACCAGCAAAATGCTCGCAGCAATAGTGCGCATTGCGTTCTCCTTTCATGCTGCCAGCGAAATCCTAAGAACCGCGAAGGCCCCCGTCAAGGGAGCTGGCTTGCGAGAGGGTGGGATACACGCCTCATGACGAGCCGCTCTGCTGGCTGTTAACGCCGCATCGAAAGAAGTAGAATTGCGAGTCACGCAAATGGCAGAGCGCACATATAGTTTCGTCATACCGGCTTACAACGAGTCGTCACGCATCACCTCCGGCCTCGACCAGGTTCTCGCCTACATCGCGGCGCACCGCCTGCAGGCGGAGGTCGTGGTGGTCAACGATGGCTCACGCGACAACACCGCCGCAATCGTCCGCGAGTACGCGCAACGCAACCCGATCGTGCGCCTGATCGAAAATCCAGGCAATCGCGGGAAGGGATACAGCGTCCGAAATGGCGTGCTCCACGCGACCGGCGACATCATCCTGTTCACCGATGCTGACCTCTCGTCGCCCATTAAAGAGGCCGAACGCCTTTTTGCAGCCATCGACGCAGGTGCCGACGGCGCAATCGGCTCGCGCTGGCTGCGCCCTGAGATGATGACCGAGCGCCAGTCCGGCTTCCGTCAACTCGCCGGGCGCGTGTTCAATCTGCTTCAGCGCATCATCCTCGGACTCAGGTTCAAGGACACCCAGTGCGGCATTAAGGCATTCACCAGGCGCGCCGCGCAGGACATCTTCCCGCGTCAGCGCATCGAGCGCTGGGGCTTCGATCCTGAGATTCTGTTCCTGGCGCGAAAGTTCGGTTACCGCGTCGAGGAAGTCGCGGTCGAGTGGGCGCACGACGACCGTTCCAAGATCAACCCCGTCGTCGATGGCGCCAAGATGTTCATGGAACTGCTCCGGATTCGACTGAATTCGATTACGGGCAAGTACGCCGGTCGCGCCCCCGGTTCTGAACCTGCGCCGCAGTCAACCGTCGCGCGATAGCCAACGTGGTGAGTTCAGCTTCAATCGAACTGGCGTGCATCGCCGTGCGGTGCGTGCAACCGTCCGTTCGCTTCAACATGGTTGCCACGAGCCGTATCTCTGCCATCAAATGTCGCTATGAGCAGTAAAGACCCCAATGCGGTGGAGCCGACCTCCGAATCGCTCGGCGAAATCATCGCGAACAGCGTTACGCACGGTGTCGGCGCGGTACTCAGCATCGCCGGGATGGCGGTGCTGCTGGCGCTTGCTGCCACTCGCGGAGACGCCTGGCACGTCGTAAGCTGCGCCATATATGGCGCCTCGCTCGTCCTGCTTTATACGTTTTCCACGCTCTACCACGCTCTCCCGGGCGAACGCGTGAAGCGCGTATTCCGCGTCTTCGACCACTCGTCGATCTACCTGCTGATTGCTGGGACCTATACTCCGTTCACGCTTGTGACTCTGCGTGGAGCATGGGGTTGGGCGTTGTTCGGCATCGTATGGGGATTGGCCATCGCCGGCATCGTCTTCAAGTGTTTTTGGGTAGACCGGTTCGCCGTACTCTCAACCCTGCTGTACGTCTTGATGGGCTGGATCGTAATCGTCGCCGTGAAGCCACTGCTCAGCGTCATGTCCTGGAACGCGTTTTTGTGGCTGCTTGCGGGCGGAATCGCGTACACGGCTGGCGTGCTCTTCTTTGCGTCGCGGAAGGCCTACGCTCATGCTGTGTGGCATGTGTTCGTGCTGGCCGGCAGTGTCTGCCACTACTTCGCCGTGCTGTTCCACGTGCTACCGCGCCAGGTTTGATTTCTGCCCTGAAACGACGAAAGCACCGCAAGCGGTGCAATTCGTCGTTGTTGATCGGGAGATAAACGCTCGTAGATTGCGTCAGGAGGCGACTGCCGTCCGCGCCGCGGGCTTCAATGGCACCACAACCGGAGCGTCGGCTTCGTCGAATTTGACCGTCACGTGGTTCGCGCAGCGGCCACACAGCCAGAAATATTCCACCGAGCGGACCGGCTTCTTGCTGTTGGCTGCGGGGGCTTTTGGGCTGGCTTTCTTGCCTACATCAACGCGGAACAACCTGCCCTCTCGTAGGTAGTGAAATGGGGCATTGCATTCCGGATTCACACACTTAGATAGCACGGCTTTCAGACCTCGGGAGGGGTTACACACCGGGTACCTTTAGGTCGTGCGGGGTTACCAACAGTGCAACCTGCATATTAACTCAACTCACAACGTAAGATGCTGGATTTCGGAAGTCGATGCTGTGGAAATTCGATTCCGCTGTCTTTTGCCACTCGAACGCACGTGTTCTTGCAGCAAGAGCGCTTGGATGAGTACACGCGTGTGGATCTGAAGATGCGCGTAGCTGATCTGGTGGGCCCGGCAGGATTCGAACCTGCGACCAAGGGATTATGAGTCCCCTGCTCTACCGCTGAGCTACAGGCCCACAACTGCTCTAACTTACCACATCGACGTGAGTTGACGTCACGCTACGTTCTCACGCCTGCGTGGCTTACAGCTTCGTGCACGGATTTCGTTGAACCCTAGCTGAGCTGCGCGCGAGCTTCAGTTGAAAGGAAGAGCTACGCTGCCACCCTGGGCATCGCAGTAGGCGCGCACCAGCCGCACTGTTGCAGTGCTTCCAGGATGGGCTCCAGCGAAGGTGCAACCGCAAGAGCGTGTGGCTCCGCCGAGCTGTTCCCCAGGAGGATGGCTCTAAGTCCAGCGCTGCTCGCTCCCTGGAAGTCGCACTTGTAATCATCACCCACAAAAACGGTTTCCTGCGGGCCGATGCCGAGTGCGTGGAGGGCCATGAGGAAGATAGCTCGGTCTGGCTTCTTCACTCCGGCCTCGGACGAGAGAACGACGCCATCGAAGTACTGCCTCAGCCCAAGGTGGTCGAGATCGTGCCCGGTTACTGTACCTTCCGTATTGGAAACCAGGCCCACCTTACATCCGCTCTCGCGCAGGGCGCGCAGC
>Ga0196976_1000739_pt1 | contig 18834 bp, 14 predicted proteins | sample S3v_513CmetaG_FD_148644 | JGI IMG/M metagenome (GOLD analysis project Ga0196976, IMG submission 148644) | Soil microbial communities from Anza Borrego desert, Southern California, United States - S3+v_5-13C | ecosystem: Environmental > Terrestrial > Soil > Desert | place: USA: California...
CCGGCTCGCGGTGTTCCGCCGGCTGGCGCACCCGGAGGACGCCCCGCACCGCGGAAGCATCGGCGTGCTGGTCGTGCCGGTGCGGGCGTTGCTGCAGCCCGTCGTCGCCGGGCTCGGCGACCTCGAACCCGTCGCCGCCGGCGTCGGCGACCAGGTGGACCTGTCGGATCTCGCCGAGCGCCTCGTGGCCGCCGCCTACACGCGTGTGGACATGGTGGAGCGGCGCGGCGAGTTCGCCGTCCGCGGCGGCATCCTCGACGTCTTTCCGCCCACCGAGGAGCACCCGCTGCGCCTGGAGCTCTGGGGGGACACCGTGGACGAGATCCGCTGGTTCGCGGTGGCGGACCAGCGGAGCCTCGAGCCCACGAGCGCCCTGTGGGCGCCACCCTGCCGGGAGATCCTGCTGACCGACGACGTGCGGGCGCGTGCCGCACAGCTGCGCGACCGGCTGCCCGGTGCGGCGGAGATGCTGGACAAGATCGCCGGCGGCGTCGCGGTCGAGGGCATGGAGTCCCTCGCCCCGGCCCTCGTCGACCGCATGGTGCCGGTGCTGGACCTGCTGCCCGACGGCGCGCTGCTCATGGTCGCGGAGCCCGAGCGCGTCCGGCGTCGTGCGCACGACCTGACGGCGACGACTCAGGAGTTCCTCGAGGCGGCCTGGACGGCCGCGGCTGCCGGTGGCCGGACCCCGATCGACCTGCGTGCGGCGTCGTTCGCGGAGTACGGGGACACCCGTGAGCTCGCGCTCGCCCGGGGCCTGGCGTGGTGGACCCTCTCCGCGTTCGGGCTCGACGGCGGGGCCGACGCGGACGCCGATGGCGCGCCCGACGCCGCGACGCGGGTCGGTGCGCGCGCCGACGACTTCGACGGCGACGAGCCCGCCCTCGTGGTCGCCGCCCGGGACGTGAAGGTCTACCACGGCGACGTCGCGCGGGCGCTCGCCGACCTGACCGACCTCGCCCGTTCGGGCTGGCGCCTCGTCCTGGCCACCGACGGCCCCGGACCCGCCCAGCGCATGGTCGAGCAGCTCACCGGCCACGACGTCCCCGCCCGGCGCGTGACGGACCTCGCCGACGTGCCCGAGCCCGGCGTCGTGCACGTGGTTCCGGCGCCGATCGGCCGGGGCTTCGTGGCGGAGCCGCTGCGGCTCGCCCTGTTCACCGAGATGGACCTCACCGGCCGCGCGGGCGCCACCACCCGCGACATGCGCAGCCTTCCGGCGCGGCGACGCAACGCCGTCGACCCGCTCCAGCTGCGGGCCGGGGACTTCGTGGTGCACGAGCAGCACGGCGTCGGGCGGTTCGTGGAGCTGGTGCAGCGCACGATCAAGGCCGGGCCGGCGTCGGGCACGCGCGAGTACCTCGTGATCGAGTACGCCGCCAGCAAGCGCGGCCAGCCGGGGGACCGGTTGTACGTGCCGACGGACCAGCTCGACCAGGTGACCAAGTACGTCGGCGGCGAGGCGCCGGCGCTGAACAGGATGGGCGGGTCGGACTGGGCGAAGACCAAGGGCCGCGCCCGCAAGGCCGTCCGGGAGATCGCGGCCGAGCTGATCCGCCTCTACTCGGCGCGCATGGCCACGCAGGGCTACGCCTTCGGCCCGGACACCCCCTGGCAGGCGGAGCTGGAGGACGCCTTCGCCTACGTCGAGACGCCGGACCAGCTGGCCACCATCGAGGAGGTCAAGGCCGACATGGCCAAGCCGGTGCCGATGGACCGGCTGATCTGCGGTGACGTCGGCTACGGCAAGACGGAGATCGCGGTGCGTGCCGCGTTCAAGGCCGTGCAGGACGGCAAGCAGGTCGCCGTCCTGGTGCCGACCACGCTGCTCGTGCAGCAGCACCTCGACACGTTCACCGAGCGCTACGCGCCGTTCCCGGTGACCGTCAAGGCGCTGTCCCGCTTCCAGACCGATGCGGAGGCCAAGGCCGTCGTCGAGGGCCTCGCCGACGGGAGTGTCGACGTCGTCATCGGCACGCACCGGCTGATCACGGGCCAGGTGCGCTTCAAGGACCTCGGCCTCGTGGTGATCGACGAGGAGCAGCGGTTCGGCGTCGAGCACAAGGAGACGCTCAAGCAGCTGCGCACCGACGTGGACGTGCTGGCGATGAGCGCGACCCCGATCCCACGCACGCTCGAGATGGCCGTGACCGGGATCCGCGAGATGTCGACGCTCGCGACGCCGCCGGAGGAGCGCCACCCCGTCCTGACGTTCGTCGGCGCCTACGACGAGAAGCAGGTGGTGGCGGCCGTCCGCCGCGAGCTGCTGCGCGAGGGCCAGGTGTTCTTCGTGCACAACAAGGTGAGCACCATCGGGCGGGCGGCCGCGCGGCTGGCCGAGCTGGTGCCCGAGGCGCGGATCGCCGTGGCGCACGGCCAGATGGGCGAGCACCAGCTCGAGCAGGTGATCGTGGACTTCTGGGAGAAGCGCTTCGACGTGCTGGTCTGCACGACGATCGTCGAGACCGGCCTGGACATCTCCAACGCGAACACCCTCATCCTCGAGCGGGCGGACCTGCTCGGCCTGTCGCAGCTGCACCAGCTGCGCGGTCGGGTGGGCCGTGGCCGCGACCGCGCGTACGCGTACTTCATGTACCCGCCCGACAAGCCGCTCACCGAGACCGCGCACGACCGGCTCGCCACCATGGCGGCGAACACTGACCTCGGCTCGGGCATGCAGATCGCGCTCAAGGACCTGGAGATCCGCGGCGCCGGCAACCTGCTGGGCGGCGAGCAGTCCGGCCACATCGCCGGCGTCGGCTTCGACCTGTACGTGCGCATGGTCGCCGACGCCGTCGCGGCGTTCCGCGGCGAGGCGGAGGAGCGCCCGGCGGACGTCACGATCGAGCTGCCCGTCGACGCCCACGTGCCGCACGAGTACATCGAGCACGAGCGCCTCCGGCTCGAGGCGTACCGGAAGATCGCCGACGCGACGACGCCGACGGCCCTGGAGGAGATCCGCGCAGAGCTGGGTGACCGCTACGGCGCCCTGCCGGAGGTGGTCGAGAACCTCCTCGCCGTGGCCGACTTCCGCAACCTCGCCCGCGAGGTCGGCCTGACGGACGTGACGGTCCAGGGGAAGTACGTGCGCCTCGCCCCCGTCGAGCTGGCGGAGTCGGCCCAGCTCCGCCTCATGCGCCTCTACCCGGGAACCGTGCTGAAGCCCGCCGTACGGGCCGTCCTCGTGCCGTTCCCGACGACGGCGCGCGTGGGTGGGCAGCCCCTGTCCGGCACTCCCGTGCTGGACTGGCTGCGCGAGCTGATCGGTGCGGTGATCCGGCCGCCGGTGCCCGCCGGAGCGTCGGCTGCGCCGGCTGCTGCGGCTGCGGCTCCTGCGGCGGGGTCGCCTACCATGAGCGACGGTGCCTGATCGATGCGACGCAGGAGGTTCGTGGTGCGGATGAGGCGAGCGGTGCCGGCAGCTGCGGTACTCGGCCTGGCAGCCCTGACGGCGGGGTGCTCGACGCATCCCGGCGCGGCGGCGGTCGTCGACGGGCACGAGATCGGCGAGGCCGAGCTCGAGGGCGCGATCTCGGACTTCACCGAGATCGTCGAGGTGACCCCCGCCCAGCTGCTGACCGCCCTCGTCGTCCTGCACGCGACGGCGGACGTCGCCGAGGCGCGCGGCATCGCGGTCTCGGGTCCGGACGCCCTCGCGGCGCTTGAGGAGCAGGGCGTCGACACCAGTGACTTCACCCCCGGCGGTGTCGAGGTCGCGCGGTACCTCGTGATGGTGACCGATGTGCAGGGGCGCGAGGACAGCGCCGAGATCAGCGCCGACATGGACGCCGCGCGTCTCGCGGCCGAGATCGAGGTCAACCCCCGCTACGGGGAGCTCGACGCGGCGACGGGGTCGATCGTCGAGGTGGTCCCCACCTGGATCGTCACGGAGGACGCGGCCGAGGTCCCGGTCGTCGAGTGACCGGGCACGCCGAAGGGCGGGAGCCCGCGCCCCCGGGATGGTCCGCCGACCTGGCTGCGCTCGCCGACCTCGTCGCGGTGATGGACCGCCTGCGATCGCCCGGCGGGTGCCCGTGGGACGCCGAGCAGACGCACGCCTCCTTGCTGCCGTACGCGGTGGAGGAGGTGTTCGAGGTCGTCGAGGCGGTCGAGACGGGGGACAGGGCCGCGCTGCGGGAGGAGCTGGGTGACCTGCTGCTCCAGGTCGTCTTCCACGCGCGCGTCGCGCAGGAGCACCCCACGGAGCCGTTCGGCATCGGCGACGTGGCCGCCGGGACCGCCGCCAAGCTGCGCCACCGCCACCCGCACGTCTTCGGTGACGTGGAGGTGTCCGGCGCCGCGGAGGTGCACACGAACTGGGAGCGGATCAAGAGGGCCGAGAAGTCCCGCGAGTCGGCACTCGACGGCATCCCGGCCGGCATGCCGGCGTTGGCGCGCGCCGAGAAGGTCGCGGGCCGGGCAGAGCGGGCCGGGCTGCCCGTCGGCGAGGTGGCCGAAGGGCTCGGCGCGGGCGTTCCCGCGCGCGGTGCCGACGGCGCTCCGGCCCTCGGGGGGTCGGCGCCGAGCGACGCGGAGCGCCGGACGGGTCTTGCTCTCCTCGCGGTGGCGCTCGACGCGCAGCGCGCCGGGATCGACGCCGAGGCGGCCCTGCGCGCCGTCGTCCGGGACCTCGAGGCCGCCCTCCGTGCCGCTGAGGCCGCACTCCGCACTGGTGAGGCCCCACCCGCCTGAGCGCCCGACCGCGGGCTCGTCCGGCGAGCGCGAGTTCGAGGGTCTGCCGCGAGTTCGAGGCTTCGCAGCCTCGAACTCGGCCACGTTCCTCGAACTCGAGCGCGGGGGCGGGTCGGTGGGCGGGTCGGTGGGCGGACGAGCAGCCGGGTGGCGTAGGGGCGGGGACGGCCGCGGCCCGGCACCTGGTGAGGTGCCGGGCCGCGGGTCGCCGTGGGGGCGTCAGGGGGTCGGGTACTCCACGATGAACTGCGGGACGCCGATCTTGGTGGTGTCCGCCTGCCCGCCGACGTCGTTCACGACGTGCAGGATCGTGCCGGCGCTGAGGTTGACGGTCATGACGTGGTGCAGCCGCACGCCGTCGCGCTCGGGGACCTCGAAGCCCGTCTCGGTGACGATCGACGGGTTGTTCTGGTTGAACACGTAGACGCCGCCGCCGTACAGCGTGTGCGTCTGCACGTCGTCGCCGACCTTGTAGCCCGCCCAGCCCAGCGTGCCGTCGGGCTCCGTCCACTCCGCCTGGGTCGGCGGGTCGTAGGGGAGCTCGTTCTGGTAGAGGATCACGAGCCCGCGCTCGCCGTTCCACACGGTGTTGTGCTCCTGGAAGTGCTCGACGAAGAGGCCCGTGGCCGTGACGTCGTCACCGTTGATGACGGCGCCCACCCGCCCGGTGTTGGTGAACCAGCGGTCGGTGTCTCCGTTGACGCCCTCGGTGAAGCCCTCGACCCCGTGGTCGGCGCGCCACACCCAGGTGTGGTCGATGAGCACGTGGTCGCTGTTGACCTCGAGGGCGACGTCGGTGCGGCCGACGTGCGGGCCGCCCACCCGGAAGTAGACGTCGTTCAGCGTGGTGGGGTTGGCCGGGTCCGCCCTGCGGCTGTGGTCGCCGTTCGGCTTGCCGACCTGCAGCAGCACGGGCGAGAGCTCCTCACCCGCGTCGATGGTGACGCCAGCGACGACGACGCCGGGGACGTCGGCGATGGTCATCGGCACGGCGCCACCGACCGAGGTGAGGGTCGCGTGGCCCAGGCCGAGCACGACCGTGTTCGCACGCTTGACGGCGATGGACCGGTCCACGTCGTACACGCCTGGCGTGAGCAGCAGGTGCTTGCCGCGGGCCAGCTGGCTGGCGATGTGCTGCGCCGAGTCGTCCGGCGTGGCGACGAAGAAGTCGCTGAGCGGGATGGTGCGTCCGGGCGTCGCCCCATCCGCCCACGTGATGCCCGCGGTGTCCCGCTGGGCCGCGGGCACCCGCACGTTCCACGTCCCGTCGTCGGCCACGAAGAGGTACGGCTTCTCGCGGCTGAGCGGGGTGGTCTCGAGCGTCGTGTACGGCGGGTTCGGGAAGGTCGCGTCGTCCGGAGCCCCCACGACACCCGCGAAGACCTGGTTCCACACCGCGTTGGACCAGCCGGCCACCTCGGTGTTCCGTGTGAGCCACTGCTGCTGGGAACCGTTGATCACGAACGTCGTCCGCGAGTCGGCGAGATACCCGCCGCTGGCGTACTGGGGACCTGCGGTGCAGTAGTCCATGAGCGAGAGGTTGGCGCCGGTGATGTCGACGCGCCGCATCGAGGCGGCCTGCGAGACGGCCCAGAAGTTGGCTGACGCGCGGCAGCCGTCCTGCCCGGCGCTGTTGACCCGGATGCTCAGGTTGCCCAGCGTCCGCCAGAAGTTCACGAGGGCCAGGCAGTTCGCGGTGCCGCCGTCGGCGAGGCAGCGGTTGTAGACCTCGACCTTGCCGTTGATGACGACGTCGGTCGGGGACTCGCCGAGGCCGGCGACCTCGGTGTAGTAGCCCACCTTGATCTGCAACGGCTCGGCGTCCGTGCCGTAGGTGCCGGGCAGGAAGAGCAGGGCGTAGCGGTCGGTGCCCATCTCGGCATCCACCTGCTGCGCGTAGATCTCGTCGACCGTCGCCTGGATCTCGGCGACGGGCATGCTCGGGTCGAAGACGACGACGTTCGGCCCCAGGTCGGCCTCCGGCGGGGGCGGCGGCGCGGCGACCGCCGCCGTTGACGGCAGCGCGAGGCCGAGGGCGACGGTGGAGACGAGGGCGGCGCGTAACGCGCGGCGGAGCGGTGCGTCCATGCGGGTGGTCCTCCTCGTTGAGGGCGGGTCTAGTGACTCGTGTCACGTCGACCCCGGCCACACTATGTCCCGGACGTCCCGTGTCAAGAGGGGACGAAACGGTGCGCAATGATGGGTGCCCCACCCGTCCCCGGCGAGCTCACCGGCGCCACCCGGACGGGGACATCCGACGACTGAGGCCGAAGGTCCCGAGGAGAGTGCTGTGACGCGCGACTACCGTCCTGAGAGGGTGTCGACGATGCCGCCCGGACGAGGAGAGCAGTCCATGATCATCGGAATCCCACGGGAGTCGCGAACCGGTGAACGGCTGGTCGCCGCCAGCCCCGCGACGGCAGCTCAGCTCATGAAGCTCGGCTACGACGTGCTGGTCGAGGCAGGCGCCGGTGAGGCCGCCAGCTACCCCGACGTCGCCTACGCCGAGGCAGGAGCCACGATCGGGACGGCCAAGGAGGCCTGGGCCGCCGACGTCGTGACGGTGGTGAACACCCCGTCCGACAAGCACCTCAAGGCCCTCAAGAAGGGCCAAATCCTGGTCGCCATGCTCGGTCCGGCGGGCAACCCGGAGCTCGTCGAGCAGCTCGCGAAGAAGGGCGTCACCGCGCTCGCGCTCGACGCCGTCCCGCGCATCTCGCGCGCGCAGAGCCTGGACGTCCTCAGCACCCTGTCGAACGTCGCCGGCTACCGCGGTGTCATCGAGGCCGCCGAGGAGTACGGCGGGATGTTCACCGGGCAGGTGACCGCCGCCGGCAAGACGCCGCCCGCCAACGTCTTCGTCATCGGCGCCGGCGTCGCGGGCCTGGCTGCCATCGGTGCCGCGAACAGCCTGGGTGCCCAGGTCCGCGCCTTCGACGTGCGACCCGAGGTCGCCGAGGAGATCGAGTCGATGGGCGCCACGTTCGTGGCGGCGCCCGAGGCCCAGCAGGAGGTCGCGGCCGACGGGTACGCCAAGCCGCTCACCGCCGAGCAGCAGGCCGCGGCGATGCGCGTCTACGCCGCCGAGGCGGCGCGGGCGGACGTCATCGTCACGACCGCACTCGTGCGCGGCAAGGCCCCGACCACCATCACGGCCGACATGGTCGCCACCATGCGCCCCGGCAGCGTCATCGTCGACCTCGGCGCCCCTGGCGGCGGCAACTGCGAGCTCACGGTGCCCGGCACCAAGGTGGTCAGCGACAACGGCGTGATCATCCTCGGCTACACCGACCTCACGAGCCGGATGCCGCGGCACACCTCCCAGCTGTTCGGCACCAACATCGTGCACCTCATGACGTTGCTGACGCCGGAGAAGAACGGCGAGCTCACGCTCGACCTGGACGACCCGGTGCAGCGCGGCATGACGATCGCGAAAGACGGCGAGGTCATGTGGCCACCACCGCCGGTGGCCGTCTCCGCCGCGCCCGCGCCGGCGGCCACGGTCACAGCTCCCGCCGTCGACCCGGCCGAGAAGGCGCGGCTCGAGGCCGAGGCCGCTGCGGCACGCGCCCGCCGCCGCCTGGTCGGCGCCGTCACGGCAGCGGCGCTCGTGGTGCTCGCGGTGACGTTCTCGCCCGCGAGCTTCGTGACGGCCTTCACCGTGTTCGCCCTCGCAGTGATCGTCGGCTTCTACGTGATCAGCGGTGTCGCGCACTCGCTGCACACCCCGCTGATGGCTCAGACGAACGCCATCTCGGGCATCATCCTCGTCGGCGCCCTGCTCCAGATCGGCTCGGCCGACCCGTGGATCATGGGCATGTCCTTCGTCGCGGCGACGATCGCCTCGATCAACATCTTCGGCGGGTTCCTCGTGTCCTACCGGATGCTCACCATGTTCCGGAAGGAGGGCTGAGATGTTCCTGCACCTCATCCAGGGTCTGTACATCGTCGCCGGCGTGCTGTTCATCCTGTCGCTGGCCGGCCTCTCCAAGCAGACGACCGCCCGGACCGGCAGCGTCGCCGGCATGGTCGGCATGGTGCTCGCGCTCGGGGCCACCATCGCCCACTCGATCTACATGTCGCAGGAGGACCCGGAGAACCGGCAGTCGGTCCTCGTCACCGTGCTGCTCATCGTCGCCGTGCTGGCGATCGGGGCCCTCATCGGCACCCCGATCGCACGCAAGGTCGAGATGACGCAGATGCCGGAGCTCATCGCGGCCTTCCACTCGTTCGTCGGCATGGCGGCGGTCCTGGTCGGGTTCAACTCGTGGCTGGCGCCCGAGGGCCAGTCGGGGGCCGTGCACACGGTCGAGGTCGCCCTCGGCGTGCTCATCGGCGCCTACACGTTCACCGGCTCGGTGGTCGCCTACCTCAAGCTCTCGGCCAAGATGAGCTCCGCGCCCCTCGTGCTGCCCGGCCGCCACGTGCTGAACATCGCCGGCTTCGTCGTCTTCGTCGGCCTGATGGTCTGGCTCGTCACGCTGGAGCACGACCAGGTCGGCTTCGGCCTCGCGCTCGTCGCGGCGATGGCGCTGATCGGGTTCGCCCTCGGCTGGCACATGGTGGCGGCCATCGGCGGCGGCGACATGCCGGTCGTGGTCTCGATGCTGAACTCGTACTCGGGCTGGGCCGCGGCCGCTGCGGGCTTCATGCTGGGCAACAGCCTGCTGATCATCACCGGGTCCCTGGTGGGGTCCTCCGGTGCGATCCTGTCGTACATCATGTGCCGGGCGATGAACCGGTCGTTCATCTCGGTCATCCTCGGCGGCTTCGGCGCCGAGGGTGGCACGGTGGTCGCGGGTGACGCCTACCAGGGCGAGCACCGCGAGGTCCACGCGCCGGAGGTGGCGGAGGCGCTCCTCGCGGCGTCGTCCGTCGTCATCGTGCCCGGCTACGGCATGGCGGTGGCCAAGGCGCAGTACCCGGTGGCCGACCTCGTCTCCCGGCTGCGGGCCCACGGCGTCAACGTCCGGTTCGGCGTGCACCCCGTGGCGGGGCGCCTGCCCGGCCACATGAACGTGCTGCTCGCCGAGGCCAAGGTGCCGTACGACATCGTGCTCGAGATGGACGAGATCAACGACGACTTCCCGACGACGGACGTCGTCCTCGTCATCGGTGCCAACGACGTCGTGAACCCGTCCGCGCTCGACGACCCGAGCTCGCCCATCGCCGGCATGCCGGTGCTCGAGGTGTGGAAGGCGAAGCGCTGCATCGTCTTCAAGCGGTCCATGGCGACGGGGTACGCCGGCGTGCAGAACCCGCTGTTCTTCAAGGAGAACTCGGCGATGCTCTTCGGTGACGCGAAGGTGCAGGTCGAGGAGATCCTCGCCGCGTTGCGCGTCCTGGAGCCCGTCGGCGCCTGAGACACGGTCGACCGGACGGCCGGCCCACCTCGCGGTGGGCCGGCCGTCCCACGTCCTGGGCACGCGGCTCGGTGGTCGAACGTCCTGCGGCGTTCCGGGCCCTCGTGACTAGGCTGGGCGTCGGCCGGTTGATGTGGACCGGCGACGGGGTGCCCTGTCGCTGGCATGCCCAGCGGAGCGGTGGCCCGGAACCGTCACCCGTACGCCTAAGAAGGAGCTTCCGTGGCCACAATCGAGGCCGTAGGCGCCCGCGAGATCCTTGACTCGCGTGGCAACCCCACCGTTGAGGTCGAGGTCGCCCTCGACGACGGCACGATCGCCCGCGCTGCCGTGCCCTCGGGTGCGTCGACCGGTGCCTTCGAGGCCGTCGAGCGCCGGGACGGCGACAAGGGTCGCTACCTGGGCAAGGGTGTGCAGGACGCCGTCAACGCGGTGATGGACGAGATCGCCCCCGAGCTCATCGGGTTCGAGGCCTCGGAGCAGCGCCTGGTCGACCAGGCGCTCATCGACCTCGACGGCACCCCGAACAAGGGCAAGCTCGGCGCGAACGCCATCCTCGGCGCCTCGCTCGCCGTGGCCAAGGCGGCTGCGGACAGCGCCGACCTGCCGCTGTTCCGCTACCTCGGTGGCCCCAACGCGCACCTGCTGCCCGTCCCGATGATGAACATCCTCAACGGTGGCTCGCACGCCGACTCGAACGTGGACATCCAGGAGTTCATGATCGCCCCGATCGGGCCGTCCACCTACCGTGAGGCGCTCCGGACCGGCGTCGAGGTGTACCACTCCCTCAAGTCCGTCCTGAAGGGCAAGGGCCTGTCCACCGGTCTCGGCGACGAGGGCGGCTTCGCCCCGAACCTGCCGAGCAACCGTGACGCGCTCGACCTGATCCTCGTCGCCATCGAGAAGGCCGGCTTCACCCCCGGGACCGACGTCTGCCTCGCGCTCGACGTCGCGGCGACCGAGTTCTTCAAGGACGGGGCCTACCAGTTCGAGGGCAAGGCGGCGACGCCGGACGAGATGATCGCGTACTACACGCAGCTCGTCGCGGACTACCCGCTGGTGTCCATCGAGGACCCGCTGTCGGAGGACGAGTGGGGCACCTGGGCCGGCCTGGTCCAGGCGATCGGCGACAAGGTGCAGCTGGTCGGCGACGACCTGTTCGTCACCAACCCCGAGCGCCTCGCCCGCGGCATCAAGGAGAAGGCCGCCAACTCGCTGCTGGTCAAGCTGAACCAGATCGGCACCCTGACCGAGACGTTCGACGCCGTGACGATGGCGCAGCGCGCCGGCTTCACCGCGATGGTGTCGCACCGCTCCGGTGAGACCGAGGACGTCACGATCGCCGACCTGGTCGTCGCGACCAACGCCGGCCAGATCAAGACCGGTGCCCCCGCCCGTGGCGAGCGCATCAACAAGTACAACCAGCTGCTCCGCATCGAGGAGGAGCTCGACGACGCCGCGAAGTACGCCGGCGCGAGCGCCTTCCCGCGCTGGGCGCGCTGAGTCCTGTCACGGCTGAGGGGCCGGTCATGCGCAGCTGCGCGTGACCGGCCCCTCGGGCTTTCGCCGGGCACCCCACCGGCCGGTCGGGGGCCGATCGTGGCCCCGACCTGCCCGTGCCCGGCATGCCCTCCCGGGGTTTGCTCCGCGCCGGGGCACAATCGAGGCGTGTCCCGTCGTCCCACCTCGCCCGCGCACGGCCCGCGCGTGACCGAGGAGCGCCCGCAGGCGCGGTCCGCGCCGCGTGCGGCGCCACGCGGAGGCCGCCGCGCCGAAGGGCGCCCGCGCGCCGCCACCCGGCGGGTGGGGGAGTCCAGACCCGCTCGCGTCGCCCGGCTGCTGTCCGTGCGGGCGCTCGTGCTGGGCGTCGTCGTGCTCGCAGGCTTCGCGCTCCTCTTCCCGACGGTGCGGGCGTACCTGGGCCAGCAGGCCGAGCTGGACGCGCTCGCCGCGCAGGTCACGGAGGCGGAGCAGGAGGAGGAGGCGCTGCGCCACGAGCTCGACCGCTGGGAGGACCCGGCGTACGTGGCCGCGCAGGCCCGCGAGAGGCTGGGCTACGTGATGCCGGGGGAGACGTCGTACCGCGTGATCGACCCGGAGGTCGTCGTCGAGGAGCCGGCTGACGGGGAGCCGACCACCCCCACCACGGGTCCGACGCTGCCGGCGGGCGGCGCCGTCAACCCCTGGTACACGACGGTCTGGGACTCGGTGCAGGCGGCGGGCGAGGCGGAGGTCCCCGACGGCGCGACGGAGCCCGGCACCGAGCCGGGGACGGCCCCGGCGACGTCGTCGGCGGATGCGACGACCCCGGCCGGAGGCGAGGGGTGAGCGTCAGCGCAGCCGATCTCGCCGTCGTCGCCGCCCAACTGGGGCGCGAGCCGCGCGGCGTCGTCGGCATCGCCGCGCGGTGCGTGTGCGGCCGCCCGACCGTGGTGCGGACCGCCCCCCGGCTGCCGGACGGGACGCCCTTCCCGACGACGTTCTACCTGACCCACCCGGTGGCGGTCTCCGTGATCTCCACGCTCGAGGCGGGCGGGCTGATGCGCGAGATGAACGAGCGCCTCGCCGCCGATCCTGAGCTGGCCGCCGCGCACCGCCGGGCGCACGAGGACTACCTGGCGCGCCGGGCCGAGCTGGGTGACGACGTCGCCGAGATCGCCGGCATCTCCGCCGGTGGCATGCCGGACCGCGTCAAGTGCCTCCACGTGCTCGCCGGGCACGCCCTCGCGGTCGGGCCGGGTGTCACCCCCCTCGGCGACGAGGTGCTGGAGCGGATCCGTGACCAGTGGCGGCCGGAGGTGTGCCGGTGCTGAGCCGCCTCGAGCGCTGGATCCTCGTCTCGGTGGTCCTCGCGGGTGTGCTCGTGCTGGCGACGGGCGTGTGGGCGGTGGTGAACCGGGACCGGGTCACCGTCTGGCTGACCGGGGACGAGGTGGCGGCAGCACAGCGGGTCGCGATGACGGCCGCGCTGCCCTCGGGCCTGGAGGACGACCCGACCCGCAGCGCCTGTGCGACGTGGTCGGCGCTGCGGTGCGCCTGGTCGGACGCCTCACCGGCCGAGGCGGTGCAGCTCATGGCGGACGTCCTCGCGGCGGCGGGTGTCGACGTCGGAGCCGTCGCCTGCGACGACCGGCCGGACCTGCCGGAGGGCCTGGCGCTGCGGGGGGCGGCGTGCGTCGCAGAGGTGCCGGTTGCCGGGGAGACGATGTGGGTGATCGCCATGGACCGGACCCCCGAAGGTGGCGTGCCGCTCGGCCGGACCGCCGCCTGGGCGACGTGGGACGAGCTGGCCATGTCCACGCCCATGGTGGAGCGCCTGCAGCGCGAGTGGGGCTGGGCGGACCCCATGGCCTGGTCGCCGCTGTCCGCGACGGACGTCGCCGCGGTGGTCCCCTCCCGGTTGGCGCCGGTGCTCGAGGAGCCGTGCCGCACCGAGGGCCCGGACGGCTGCTACGACTGGATCGGACCGGTCGACCTCGCGGACCTGGGCGATGACCCGGTGCCGGCGCTCGTGGCGGAGCTGGTGTCCGCCGGGTACTTCGTGGACGCGGCGGATGCCGACCCGTCCGGCATCGCCGTGCGGGCGCACCGGTTCGTCGACACGGACACGGGCCGCGGCCTGTGGCTGACGGTGACCGTCGACGGCGACGTGCCGACCGCCCAGGTGTTCACGCTCTGACGGCGTGCCCCGGGCGGCTGCGGCCGATGGCAGGCTGGTCCCGTGACTCGTGTGGCTGGGATCGACTGCGGCACCAACTCCATCCGCCTGCTCGTGGCGGAGGTCGACGACGCCGGGCGGCTCGCGGAGCTCGACCGCCGGATGGAGATCGTGCGGCTGGGCCAGGGGGTCGACCGCACCGGCCGGATCGCGCCCGACGCCCTGGCCCGGACCCTGGAGGCCGTGCGCCGCTACTCGGACGTCTGCCTGGACAACCGGGTGGAGAAGATCCGCTTCGTCGCGACGTCCGCGTCCCGCGACGCGGAGAACCGTGAGGAGTTCGTCCAGGGCGTCCGGTCGGCGATCGGCGTCATGCCGGAGGTGATCGGCGGGGACGAGGAGGCGCGGCTGTCCTTCCGCGGTGCGACGAGCGTGCTCGCCGGCCGGCACCCGGGGCCGTTCCTCGTGGTCGACATCGGCGGCGGCTCGACGGAGCTGGTGCTGGGGACGACGTCGGTGGTCGCGGCGGCGTCGATGGACGTCGGGTCGGTGCGGTTGACGGAGCGGCACCTGCACGACGACCCGCCCACCGCTGCTCAGGTCGCGGCGGCGAGCGCCGACGTCGTCGCGGCGCTGGACGTGGCGGCCCGCAGCGTGCCGTTGGGTCGCACCGCGACGCTCGTCGGGCTGGCGGGGTCCGTCACGACGGTGACCGCGCACGCCCTGGACCTCGACGAGTACGACCGGCGGGCGATCGACGGGTCGCTCCTGCCGGCGGACACCGTGCTGCGCTCCTGCCGTGAGCTCCTCACGATGAGCCGCGCGCGCCGGGGACGGCTGCCCTTCATGCACCCGGGGCGGGTGGACGTGATCGGCGCGGGTGCCCTCGTCTGGTCGGACGTGGTGAGCCGCGTGCGGGCCGAGGTCGGGGCGGCAGGCGGTCGACTGCGCCACGTCCTGACGTCCGAGCACGACATCCTTGACGGCATCACGCTGAGCGCTGCCGGGCACTGAGCGCTCCGGGTCGCTGAGCGTCTCTGGCGACCGAAGCAGCCCCGCCCCGGCATGGACCCAGCGAGGCCCTTCCGCGACACGCCGACACGCCGTGAACTATCTCCATTCGGAGGGTACTGCGCATGGCGCGGTAGTGTGCCGAGTGCGGGAGCCGAGGGTGCTGCCGCAAGCCGGCCCGGGGACGGGCCCACGGGCCGCCGTCGGCGGCAGGAGGAGGCGGCATGGACACGACCCAGCTGCTCAAGGGGGTGCTGGACGTCGCGGTGCTCGCCGTGGTCGCCCAGGAGGACGGGTACGGCTACGACGTCGTGCGCAGGCTCCGGACAGCAGGTCTGCAGGAGGTCGGTGAGGCATCGGTCTACGGGACGCTCCGGCGCCTGTACTCCTCCGGCGTCCTCACCACGTACGTGGTGCCCTCGGACGAGGGCCCGCACCGCAAGTACTACGGGATCAACGCGCAGGGCCGGGCGATGCTCGAGGCCCAGCGCAAGGACTGGCGCAGTTTCGCCACCACCCTCACCCGCCTGCTCGACGCAGAGTCCGACCCCGAAGGAGCGACGCGATGACCACCACGACACCCATGACGCTCCTCGACCACGTGGGCGCGTACGCCGCAGCCGTCCGAGCGGCGCTCGCGGACCTCCCGCCCGACCAGGTGGAGGAGCTCACCGACGGGCTCGAGGCCGACCTCGCGGAGGCGCTCGAGGACCGGGAGGGTCCGGTCGTCACCGGGGAGATCCCGATCGGCCGCGCCGCGCTCGACGGCGGGGCTACGGCACCCGGCTCGTCGGCCATGATCGACCTCACGCGCCGGTTCGGGCCTGCCGCGGAGTACGCGGCCGAGCTCCGTGCGGCAGCGGGCCTGGCGCTGCCCGAGCGCACCGGCCGGCGGCGGCCCTTCGCGCGGCGGCTGCCCCTCCCCGCGCTCCGGGCCGGTGTCGAGCGCGTCGGGCGCGCGCGCCGCGACCTCGTGGACGGGCTCCGCGCCTCGCGGACCACCGGGCCGGTCCTGCGGCTGGTGGAGTCCTTCGCTCCGGTCTGGTGGCTCGCCCGCGCCTGGTCGTGGTGGGTGCTCGGCGTCGCCGTCTTCGCGCCGTACCGGTGGCCGCGGATCGACCAGTACGTGCCGCGTGGCTTCTGGGACTGGGTGGCTCTCGCCGCACTCGTCGCCCTCTCCGTCGCGTACGGCCGGGGCTGGGGGACGCGGCGGTGGTGGACCGCCGGACTGCTGGGCGCCGCGAGCGTCGTCGCGCTCGTCAACCTGCTCGGCGCGGTGCCGTTGCTCGCGGACGAGGTGCGCGCCGTGCGGTGGGACGGCGGGTCCACGGTCGAGTACGTCGAGGTCCCCGTCGAGACGGCTTCGGTGGCGCCGCCGCAGGACGGCGTCTGGGTCGACGGCATGCAGGTGAGCAACCTGTTCGTGTACGACGCCGACGGTGACCCGCTCCAGGGCGTGCAGATCTTCGACGACCGCGGCAGGCCGGTGCGGACCACCTTCGATGGCGGGTGGTTCCAGTGGGAGCTGCCCGGCGTCGGCGAGCCGTGGTCGTTCGCCCCGGCGCTCGACGCCGACGGCCGCAACCGCTGGAACGTCTACCCGCTGATGGGCGCCCCGGCGTCCGCCTGGGACCCCGAGACCGAGGACGGCACGCACGTCCTGCTGGAGGGCGAGGACCTGCGCGTCCCGCCGCCGCCCTTCGCGAAGGCGCCGGCCGTCGTCGTCGGGGACGTGCTGGGGGACTGACGGACCGACCGGGCGTGGCCGGTGGGGCAGGATCGGTCGTGTGACCGCCCTGCCCCACCCGCGCACCGGCGCCCTGTTCCCCTCGCCCGTGCCGCCCGGGACGGGGTGGCCGGGGGACCCCGCCGCCGCGACGACGCCGGTCGCCCGCTCGGGCGCCGACGTCGAACGCCTGGCCGCCGCCGCCGACCTCCCGGGCCTCGCGGCGGCGTCGTCGGTGTGCCGGGCGTGCCCGCGCCTGGTGGCGTGGCGGGAGGACGTCGCGGTGACCAAGCGCCGGGCGTTCCGCGACCAGCCGTACTGGGGCCGCCCGGCCCCGAGCTTCGGCGACCCGGAGGCGCGGCTGCTCGTCGTCGGCCTCGCGCCCGCCGCGCACGGGGCCAACCGCACGGGCCGCATGTTCACGGGGGACCGGTCGGGGGACTGGATCGTGGCCGCGCTGCACCGGGCCGGCCTGGCGTCGCAGCCCACCTCCGTCGATGCCGCGGACGGTCTGGTCCTGCGGGGCGCGCGTATGGTGGCGCCGGTCCGGTGCGCCCCGCCGGACAACGCCCCGACGCCTGCGGAGCGCGACACGTGCAGCGGCTGGCTGCGTCGCGAGATCGAGCTCCTGCCCTCGGTGCGCGCCGTGCTGGTGCTCGGTGCGTTCGGCTGGGCGGCCTTCCTCGGTGCCGCGCGGTCGTTCGGCTGGACGGTGCCCCGGCCCGCGCCCAGGTTCGGCCACGGCGCGACGGCGACCCTCGTGCGGCCGGACGGCGTCGGCGTCGTGCTCGTCGGCTGCTACCACGTGAGCCAGCAGAACACCCAGACGGGCCGGCTCACGGAGGCGATGCTCGACGACGCCGTCGCGACGGCCCGCCGCGCAGCCACCCACTGACCCCGCGTCCCTGGGGCCCACCGGTGGCCTCCGCGTCGTGTTCGTCCGACGCGAACAGCCTTGTGAAAGATTTCACATGCGCCTACCGTGTTTAAGCATGAGCACAGTGCCCCGGCCCCGGAAGGTCCCGCGCATCGTCATCCTCGGCGGCGGGTACGTCGGCTTCTACACGGCGCTTCGGCTGCGCCGTCGGCTGGGCACGCGGGACGTGGCCATCGCCATCGTGGACCCGCGCTCGTACATGACGTACCAGCCGTTCCTGCCCGAGGCGGCCGCAGGGTCGCTCGAGCCGCGGCACGTCGTCGTGGCCCACCGGCAGGTGCTGCGTGGGGTGGACGTGCTGAACGGGAAGGTGACGGCCGTCCGGCACGCCGAGCGGACCGTCCGCATCGCGCCGGAGGTCGGCCCGGAGTACGAGATCACGTACGACCACCTGGTCGTCGCGCTCGGCTCGGTCGCCCGGACCCTGCCCATCCCGGGGCTCGCCGAGGAGGGGATCGGCTTCAAGCAGGTCGAGGAGGCCATCGCCCTGCGCAACCACGTGCTCAACCGGCTGGACGCCGCGGCCTCGACCTGGGACCCGGCGGAGCGCGCCCGCCTGCTGACGTTCACGTTCATCGGCGGCGGGTTCGCCGGTATCGAGGCGATCGCCGAGGTCGAGGACATGGCGCGCGCCGCCGTGCGGTACCACGACGGGCTGGACGAGGCGGACCTGCGGTTCGTGATGATCGAGGGCTCCACGCGGATCCTCCCGGAGCTCGGCGACGAGATGGGTGGCTACGCCCTGGAGCAGCTCCGCAAGCGGAACATCGAGATCCACCTCGCCACCTTCCTCAGCTCCTGCGTCGGCGGGCACGTGGTCACCTCGACCGGCGTGGAGTTCGACTCGGCCACCATCGTGTGGACGGCAGGCGTCAAGGCGAACCCCGTGCTCACCGCGACGGACCTCCCGCTCGACGAGGCCGGCCGGCTGCGCGCCCTGCCGACGCTGCAGGTGGCCACCGAGGACGGGACCGTCGTCGAGGGCGCCTGGACCGCCGGCGACTGCGCCGCCGTCCCCGATCTCACCCACCCCGGTCAGCTGTGCTCGCCGAGCGCGCAGCACGCCGTCCGGCAGGCGCGCCTGCTCGGCGACAACCTCGCCCGGCACCTGCGCAGCGCCGCCCCCCGGGAGTACCGGCACAAGCACGTCGGCACGGTGGCGTCCCTCGGCCTGCACAAGGGCGTGGCCCAGGTGTACGGGGTCAAGGTGCGTGGCTGGCTCGCGTGGTTCATGCACCGCACGTACCACCTGGCGCAGATGCCGACCCTCAACCGCAAGGTGCGCATCACCCTCGACTGGACGCTCGCGCTGCTGTTCCCCCGGGACCTCGTCGCGCTCGGCAGGCTGCACGACCCGCGCGCCGCCTTCGTCGAGGCAGCCGTGCCCCTGCGGCCCGCCCGGCCGTCGACGGGTGGGGGAGGTAGCCGGGCCGCCTGAGGGGCGACG
>Ga0196976_1000740_pt1 | contig 18821 bp, 16 predicted proteins | sample S3v_513CmetaG_FD_148644 | JGI IMG/M metagenome (GOLD analysis project Ga0196976, IMG submission 148644) | Soil microbial communities from Anza Borrego desert, Southern California, United States - S3+v_5-13C | ecosystem: Environmental > Terrestrial > Soil > Desert | place: USA: California...
CCGAGGCGCTCAAACGCGGCATCCTGAAGCTGGCGGCGGACAACGGCGAGAAGAAGCTGGCGGAGCTGCTGCAGATGTTCGGCGCGGAGAAGGTGCGCTTCGTGCGCGACCGCACCCCCCGCCTGTCATCCTGAGCCGCGCAGACGGCGAAGGATCCCCTGCTGGAACCCCGTGCTCGCTCCGTAGGCAGGGGGGTCCTTCGCCGTCTACGCGGCTCAGGATGACAGGAGGGCAGTTTTCGCCACCGAGATCGCCCGCCGCAGCGCCATCGATTTGTTCTCCGTCTCCACGTACTCGGTGGCGGGATCGGAGTCGAAGACGACCCCCGCGCCGGCCTGCACGTACGCGCGGTCGTTCGCCAGCGTGACGGTGCGGATGGTGATGCAGGAATCGAGGTTGCCGTTGAAGCTGAAGTAGGCCACCGCGCCGGCGTACGGCCCGCGGCGCGTCTGCTCGAAGCGGTCGATGAGCTCCATGGCCCGGATCTTCGGCGCGCCGCTGACGGTGCCGGCGGGAAAGCACGACAGGAAGGCGTCGACGGGCGTGCAGTCGTCGCGCAGGGTGCCGTGGACGTCCGTCACGAGGTGCATGACGTGGCTGTAGCGCTCGACGTGGCAGAAGTCCTCGACGGCCACGCTGCCGCTCTCGCAGACGCGGCCGACGTCGTTGCGCCCGAGGTCGACGAGCATGAGGTGCTCGGCGCGCTCTTTCGGGTCGGCCAGGAGCGAGGCCTCGTGCTCGCGGTCTTCGTCGTGCGTCGCGCCGCGCGGACGCGTGCCCGCGATGGGCCGCGTCTCGACTCTGCGTCCCGTGACGCGCACGAGCATCTCCGGCGACGCGCCGACGAGCGTGCACTCGTTCGTCCGCAGCAGGAACATGTACGGCGACGGGTTGATGGAGCGCAGCGCGCGGTAGAGCGTCAGCGCCTCGGACGTCGGATAGTCGGTCTCCCACCGCTGCGAGAGGACGATCTGGAAGATCTCCCCCGCCGCGATCTCCTCTTTTCCGTCGCGGACCATCTGCATGAACGACTCGCGCGTGTGGTTCGCGGTGAAGCGCGCCGCCTCGCCTGCCGCAAACTCGAGCGGCGCGACGCTGGCGTTCCTCAGCTTCCCGATGGCCCGGTCGAGGCGCGCGTTCGCCTCCTCGATCGTGCCGCCCTTGAACACGTTGGCCACGACGTGCATCCGCTGCTGCACGTGATCGAAGACGACCACGTTGTCGAAGAAGAGCAGCTTCGCGTCGGGGACGCCGAGCTCGTTCGCGTGCGTGTCGGGGATGCGCTCGCTCCATCCGGAGATCCCATAGCCGAAGTAGCCGACCGCGCCGCCGAAGAAGGGGGGCAGTTTCTCTTCTCCCTCCACGTGCAGCGGCACCAGCTCTTCGTTGAGCACGCGCACGGGATCGCTCACCGTCGCATCGAAGGTCAGGTTGCGCCGCGGCTCGAAGCCGACGAAGGAGTAGCGCCCGAGGTTTTCTCCCCGTTCGACGCTCTCGAACAGGAAGGCCTCGGTGCCGGGATCGGAGAGCGCCGCGAAGGCGACCAGCGGCGTGAGCGTGTCGGCGCTCAGCGTGCGCACGACCGGGATGACGTCAGCTTCCATCGAAGACCTTCATGAAGAGCTCATGCTGCCGCACCGCCTGGGCGTGCAGCAACTCCAGACCGCCGATTCTTTTTTGTGCGTCTACGTTTCTCGGCGCGCCTGAATACGCCGCCTCGATGTACGTGCGGCAGGGCGGGATCTCCACCTCCGCCTCGGGCGGCAGCGTGTTGACGATCAGCTCGAACGATCGCAGCGCGTGCATGTTCTCGCGCGTGAACATCGTCGCCGGGATGTTCGCGTCCTCCAGCGCGACGAGGGCCGCGCGCGCGGTGGGGCCGCGTCCGAGGACCGCCGCTTCGCTCGCGTGAGGAATGAGCGCGCGGAAGCCGTCCACGTCGGTGTTGTCGCTGAGAATCGTGCCGTTCACGTTCACGAGCGTGTTTACGGCCCTGGCGCGTTTCGCGTTCTCGCCCATCTCCGCCTGGACGCGGAACGCCTCTTCCTTGAAGGGCGTGGTCACGCTGAGACCGCACGGCTTGCCGCGCAGGAAGGCGTCTTTGATCTCGTCGAACGACTCGAACGAGGCGATGGTGTACGCCGCCGGCACTTTCTTTTCGCGAAAGAGCGCGTTGTGGATGACCGGCGAAAGGCTGTGCCCCGCGGGATTGCCCACGATGGCGAAGACCTTCTCCGCGCGAGGCACGCCGTAAATCTCATGTGCCCGCGCCAGCGTGAGCTGCCCCGGCGCCGCCACGTTCGACGCGGCGACGAACGCCAGCTCCGAGCCAAGAAACGGCGCCAGAATTCGCGAGTAAAGCCCCCCCTCCCCCATCCCGATGACGGTCGTAAACGTAGGGCGGGCTTCAGCCCGCCCCATCAGCGCCAACAACCGCTCGTTCTCGGCGAACGTCCGCGGCGTGGCGGCCAGCTTCGTATGCGCGCACCCCCGCCCCCACATCCCGCTCATGATCGTCTCGACGTCCCGCATCCCCTCATAGTCGTGGTGGGAGTAAACGGTCCGCTCCGGCACCTCGGGCGCCTGCGGCCACTCGACGTCGATGAAGTCGATGCCGGCCTCCAGCGCCGACACGGGAGTCTGCCCGCCGCGAAAGGTGAGAAGGATCGGCTTCTCCGTCGCCCCCCGCAGCGCCGCGCAGTCGAGCGACGGAAACCGCTCCGCCCGCACTTCGACCATGTCGTGCGGCAACGCGATGGCGCGAATCGCCTCGATCGCCGCGGAGCACGTCTCCTCGTAGACCGTGACCACCAGCTTCATTCCGCGAGGAGCTCCATCCGCTCGTGCGCGGAGTGCGCGCGGCGCGTGTCGCCCGCGCGCGACCACATGCTCACCAGGTTGGCCAGCACGCGGTGCAGCGTCTCCCGCCCGCTCCACGCGCGCAGGTGCTCGCTGGCCAGCTGGGTATTGCCGCCGCTGAGCTGCTGCAGCAGCGCGCCGATCTCCGGGATGGTCAGCGTCTGCCCGGAGTGGAACGGGTCGACGTAGACCTCGTTCAGCTCGAACTGCACCTTGACGAGGTAGTGCCCCGGCAGCCCGACGCCGTGCGCGCTGAGGCCGATCTTCGCCGCCACGTGCAGGAAGACGATGGAAAGCGTGATGGGAATCCCGAGCTTCCGCTCGATGACCTCGTTGAGGTAGGCGTTGCGCGGGTCGTAGTAACTCTGCGTGTCGCCGCGATAGCCGTCGGCGTCGAACATCTCATCGTGCAGGTGGCCGAGGCGGAACGCCGCCGGCTCGCCGCGCGTGCAACGCTTTTCCACGCGCGCTGCCAGCGCATCCAGCTCGGCGAGCGCCGCGTCGAGATCGAGCCGCGGGTAGTCCTCGAGCGCGATCAGCAGCGCGCCGCGGGCAAGGTTCTCTGTGGTGATCTCCCCATCGGCGAACTCGATGAACTGTCGCCGGGCCTCGGCTGGATGAATGAGCATGAGTGGATTCGCAGTGTACCCTTCGGGGCAGTTGTTAGCTGTTAGCTCTTAGGAGCTACCGCCCGCGAGCTGTCCTCGTCCTCCTAACAGCTAAGAACTAACAGCATGAAAATCGAGCGCACCGAGGCCATCGTCCTGCACACCTTCGCCGCGCGCGAGCGCGACAAGATGGTCATCTTCCTCACGCCCGAGCACGGCAAGCGCAAGGGGTGGGCCTACGGTGCACGCGCGATCCGCAGCCGCTTCGGCGCGGCGCTCGAGCCGCTGGCCAAGGTGCGCATCGGCTACAGCGAGCGCGAGAACGACGAGGTGGTGCGCATCGAGTCGGTGGACCTCGTGCGCTCGCTCTTCCCCGCGCAGCAAAACCTCGTCAGCAGCGTGGCCGCGACGTACATCGCCGAGCTCGTCGACACGTTCGCGCCTGCGGACGACCCCGCGGAGCTGATCTACCGCCTCCTCGACCGCTCGTGCGAGGCGCTCCTCGATGGCGGACCGCCACTGGCCATCGTCACCTACGCCGAGATCTGGATCCTCCGCCTGGCCGGCATCTTCCCCTCCGTGCGCGAGTGCATGCGGTGCGGCGAGCCCTTGTCGCGCCCCCTTCGCTTCGACGACAAACTGGAAGGCTTCGTCTGCCCCAACTGCGCCACCCGCGACGCCTACATCCTCTCCAACGACGTCGCCGACACCATCCAGCTCCTGCAACGCCCCGTCCGCGAGTTCTCCGCGCCGACGCAGGTGCTCCTCGAGATCCGCTCCCTCGCGGGGACCGTGCGACGTAATTTTCTCGGGTACGAGCTGAAGTCGTTCGAGGTGCTGGCCAGCGTGCTGGGAGGGACCTGACCCCCCAGTGGACCGCCGGCGTCCCGCCGGCTGTCCGCGCAGGCGTCTCGCCTGCGCTCCGGGGGGGGGCGAGACGGCCGGCGGTCCACTGATTACGACACCCACCGCACGATCAACTCTGCCAGCTCCCTTTCCCTCCCCCCGAACCCGTGGTCCGCGTCGGCCATGATCGCGAGCTCGGCCTTCGGCCCTACCACCTCCGAGAGAATCGATACGCAGCGGGGGACGTCGCCGTGGCAGTACTCGTCGTGCTCGCCGTAGAGGTAGAGCGACGGTTTGCGGATGGCGCGGATGTGGCGGAAGCGCGGGCGGCGGGAGAGGCGGATGCCGCGCATGACTTCGAGGAACGGGAAGACGTTGTAGTCGCCGTTGGGGTTGGCCATGTCGTAGAAGGCGCGCCAGCTCATGGGTAATGGGGAGAGAGCGGACGGGACGAGCTCCGAAGAACGCTGCAGCGTGCGCGCCTTCGCCAGCGCGGCGGCGAAGCGGCGCGGGCCGAGCTGCGCGTAGAGGAGGCCCGTGTCGTCGCCGCCGGCGAGGAGGACGTAGCGCTGCACGCGGTTGCGCGGCTTGACCGAGTCGTACACCGCCACCTTGTTCGCACCGGTGGAGTGTCCGATGAGCGTGACGTCGCGGTAGCCGCGGGCGCGGAGCTCGCGCAGCGCGCCGTCGATGTCGAAGACGCAGTCGCGGATCTTCTCGTGGCCGCTGCCGCCGAAGCCGCCGCCGAGGCGGCGCACGAGGTGCGAGCCGCGATTGTCGAAGGGAAAGAAGGCGAGGCCCGCCTTCGTGAAGACCTCCGCCAGCAGGTTCGTGCGGCGCGAGGTGAAGACGGACGCTCCGCCGCTGCCGTGCAGGAACAGCGCGACGCGCGACGACGCGCGACGCGGCTCGAACAGCAGGCCGGACAGCGGTGCGCCGTCGGTGGCCTCGAACCTCAGGAGGCGGGCTGGCGGCTCAGCCGCGCTCCGTCGTATCGCCACACGTTCTCCTTCGTGAGATGCACGCCGCCCAGCCACGTGTCGGGATCGTTGACCGCGAGATTGTCCACCTCCGCGCTCAGCACGTTCATCCCCGCCGGCGTCACCGTGAGGATCGCCTTCGGCGGCGTCCCGTTCAGCGTGAGCAGCGGCACGGCACACCACGAGATGCCCTGCAGGATCTGCCACACCTCGGTGTCGCCGAACCCGTATCGCGGCACGCGCGCGCTGACGGCGTCGAAAAGCGACGCGAAGTCGTTCGTGCCGGTGGCCACCAGCTCCAGCGCGTGCTGCTCCAGCGCGCCGAGGCCGTTGCGCGTCGAGGGGAACCGCGAGGCGTGCAGCGTCAGCCCTTCGCGGAGGAAGGGGAACTCCGGCGTGTCGCGCTCCAGCCACGCGTTCAGCGCGCCGGCCTCGGGCGACGTGTACGCGCGCCACACCTCGCCCGCGATGCGCGCCATGGCCGGCGTGACCGCCGTGCGCGACTCGAAGAGGAGGTGCAGCCCGCGCTCGTCGTTCTCGGAGATCGGCACCGGACACCACACCAGCGTCACGCGCGCGGCGCCGAAGCGCTGCAGCAGGTGCACGAGGTGCATCAGGCAGAAGAGGTCGTGCTCGAACCAGAGCACGATCTCTCCTTTCGACGGCGCGGCGTCGAGGAACTGTTCCTGCTCCAGCAGCGACGTGCGCGTGCGCAGCAGGTCTTCGCTGTAGCGTTCGGCCAGCGCGCGCGCCCGCGTCTCGATCCACGCGTCGCCGGGTGTGACCGCGCCGGTGACGAGCGACTCGCGATACGCGACGTGCTCGCCGGGGATGCCGCTCTTCGATGCGAGCGACGCGACGACGTCGCCGTTGTGAATGTGGATCATGGACGCCACCGCATGGTCAGCCACCATTTCGTTTCTCCGCGCAGTTCGAGCGCCTCGGGGGCGCCGAGCACACGCGCCACGCCGGCGCTGAAGTCGAGCGCCGGCAATTTCAGGATGGGGAACGGCTCGAACGCCAGGGTCGCCTCGGCGCCGGCCAGCGACACACGCGTGTCGCCCAGCTCGTGGCGCTGATAGAAGGCGGTCAGTGGCACTCCCGGCAAAGTCGTCTCGATCCGCCAGCCATCGTACTCATCGCCGCCCGCGATGGCCACGGGCAATGCGGGATCGAGGATGCGCAGCGCGTAGGCGGAGCGCGGCAGGATCGACGAGGCCACGCCGCCGAGGATAACGTTGGCACCGCCGTCGCGCTGGTAGCGCGCGGCGAGACGCAGCGAGCCGGCGCGGACACCGGCACCGACGATGGCGCGGTAATGCTCGTCGTCGACGTCCAGGCGCAGCGTCTCTTCGAAGCGCGTGCTGCCGAGCTGCTGGCGCGTGGAGAACATCCCCGTGGCGAAGGCGAGATCGTCGGAGGCGCCGGCTTCGAGGGTGAGACGCGCAAGCGGGAAGCGGCGCGTCCATCGCGCGCGGAGCTCGCCGCCGGTCTCGTCCTCGGCGTGGTACGCGTGGCCGTGGAGCTCGACGGGCCAGCCGCGCCACGCGCTCATCAGCGCGAAGCCTTGCGGCATGTTGTCGGTGGCGAAGGAGGCGAGGAGGAGCGTGTCGAGGCGGCCGAGGACATCGCCGAGGCGCGCGCCGATTTCGAGGGAGCGCTGGTCGGCGGCCCAGCTCTGGGAGGCGAGCCACGTCAGCTCCTGCCGCCCGATCCCATAACGTAGGGCGGGCTTCAGCCCGCCTCCCCCGGGGGTGGACGGGCTGAAGCCCGTCCTACGTTCAACCGGCGGCATCGCGGGGACGAGGGTCTCGTCGTAAGGCGGCGGTGCCGGGGCCTCGGCCAGCTCTTCCAGCTCGCGCACGACGTAGCCGTCGGGCTCGAGCGACATGAAGAACGCGCGGCCGTCTCTCGTGGGCGCGGGCTGGAACGCACCGCCGGAGGTGCGCGTGACCGGCGTGGAGGTGCCATCGAGGCGCACGCGGTGCAGCTCGGCGAAGCCGCGGGAGAAGACGGTGACGAGCAGTTCGTCGTTCGAGAGCCATTCGGGCGAGGCGGGATCGCCGGGGAGCTCGACCGGCGTGTCGTCGACGAGGAGCGTCCAGCGTCCGCCGCGATGGGCGACGTGAGCGATGCGGCGGCCGTCGGGACTGACGCGCGGATGCGAGATCACGTGGTCGATCGAGGCCTCGCCGCGCGGCGTCACGGCGCCGGTGGTGAGGTCGACGCTCACGAGCTGTGAGGCGCCGAAGCGGCTGCGCACCGCGATCGCGCTGCGCTCGTCGAGCGGATCGGCGTCGCGCACGTCGGCCAGCCGTGTGAGCCGCGTGAGGTGCTGGAAATCCCACCGGTACAGATCGAAGTGCAGCACGCCCTCGGCATCGGGCACGCGGTGCGCGAAGAGCAGGGCCTTGCCGTCGCGCGTCCAGCGCGGCGTGCTGATGTCGCCGCCGTCGGGCAGGGCCAGCTCGTGCACCGCCTTGCGCGGCAGTGGCTTCGTGCGCAGCGGCCCGACGTCCTCGGGATCGCGCTCGAGCATCTTCGCGATGCGCTCCTGGTCCTTCTTCTCTTCCTCCGTGGCCGGGCCGGTGGACCAGATCACGAGCTTCTCCGGCTCGTCCCTGCCGCGCACCACCACCGCGAGCCGCGTGCCGTCGGGCGAGACCGCGGGATCGCCCGAGGCGCGCGGCGTTTCCTGAAAGAGCGCCCCCTCCCGGACCGGCGAGCGCTTCAGCGTCATCGCGGACACGGTCAGCTCCGCGGTGAAGCGCCCGTAGAGGCGCTCCGGCGATTCGCCGAACACGCCGATGAAAGCCTCGTCGAACGAGCGCCGCTGCCGCGCGGTGAGCCGCGCCCAGAGCTTCTGCAGCGACCCCTCGCCCGCGCGGCGCTCCAGCCACTCGAGATACGCGGAGCCCATGAGGTACGCCATCGACATGCCGAGGAAGCGCTGGTCGGAATCCAATTGCGAGTACGTGGGGAGGCGGCCGTTCTCCGCCCAGCGCCGCAGGATCAGCGCGCGGATCGTGCTGCTCGGACGTCCGGCGCCGGTGAGGCGTCCCTCGATCACCGTCGCGTAGCCTTCCAGCACCCAGCGCGGCGAAGAAAACATGATCGGCGCGAACGGCAGCAGCCGCTCCCACCGGTTGCGCGCGGGACGGAGCATGTGCACGAGGTGCGCGGTCTCGTGGACCGAGAGGAGGTCGATCCAGTGGCCGTACGCGCCGAGCTGCTCGTCCGGGCCCGGCGGCTCGGTGAAGAAGATCATGCGCGGGCTCTCGAGGAGCGGCCACGCGCTGCCGTTCGGCTCGGCGATCGGGTTCATCACGATCACGTCGATGATCTGTGGCGGGGCGTAGCCGATCTCCTCGATGACCTCCGTCCGGATCGGCTCGAGGCGCTCGGCGGCGCGCATGGCCCAGGCCTCGTATTCGACCGGGTAGTAGACGCGAAAGTGCGGCAGCTCGATGGTGCGCCAGTCGTGCGCCGGACCCTGCGCCAGCGCCGCGGGTGCGAGGAGGAGGAGAAATGCTAGTGTACGGATCATGTTCAAACGACTCGCCCTCGTCACTGCAACATTCGTGTTCGCGCTCGCCGCGGCCGGCGCCGACAAGATCATGCTGGTCATCCACGGCGGCGCCGGCACGATCACCCGCAGGAGCATGTCCGCCGAGATGGAACAGCAGTACCGCGCGGGGCTCGAGCAGGCACTGCGCACCGGCCACGGCGTGCTGGCCAAGGGGGGCTCGAGCCTCGACGCCGTGGAGTCGACGATCCGCGTCCTGGAGGACAACCCGCTCTTCAACGCCGGCAAGGGCGCCGTCTTCACGCACGAGGGACGCAATGAGCTCGACGCCTCGATCATGGACGGGCGGACCAAAGCCGCCGGCTCCGTGGCCGGCCTGACGATCATCCGCAATCCGATCAGCGCCGCGCGCGCGGTGATGGAAAAGTCGGAGCACGTGATGATGGTCGGCCGCGGCGCGGAGCTCTTCGCCACGCAGCAGGGGCTGGAGATCGTCGACCCGTCGTACTTCTGGACCGAGCGGCGCTGGAAGTCGCTGCAGCAGGATCTGCTGAAGGAGAAGAAGCCGCAGGCCGCGCTCGAAGGGGCGGAGGAGAAGAAGTTCGGCACCGTCGGCGCCGTGGCGCTCGACCGCAGCGGCAACCTCGCCGCGGGGACGTCGACCGGCGGGATGACCAACAAGAAATACGGCCGCGTCGGCGACGCGCCGATCATCGGCGCCGGCACGTACGCGGAGAACGAGTCGTGCGCGGTGTCGGCCACCGGTCACGGGGAGTTCTTCATCCGCTGGACCGTGGCCCACGACATCGCCGCGCTGGTGAAGTATCGCGGGATGCCGGTGAAGGCCGCCGCGGAGGAAGTGATCCACAAGAAGCTCGCGCCGGTGAAAGGCGAGGGCGGCGTGATCGTCCTCGACGCCAAGGGCAACTTCGCCATGCCGTTCAACAGCGAGGGGATGTATCGGGGGTGGATCGGCACGGACGGGACGCCGCACGTGGAGATTTATAAGGACTGATGTTGTCATGTTGCTGGTTGCTGGTTCGTGGTGATTTCTCGCAAGACCACCACCTACCAGCAACCAGCAACCAGCAACAAACTCAGAGCATGGCGCGCGCCACCTGATTCGCGATCGACGTGGCTCGGTCCTGCGTCGTCAGGTCGAGGGCGTTGATCAGCACGGCCACGGACAGTCCCTTCTCCGGGAAATGCGCGACGTGGCTCTGGAAGCCGAGGATCGCGCCGTTGTGCCAGACGCGCCGGTTGCCGTCCAGCGTGTCGACGACCAGCGCGTAGCCGTAACCGGGGTTGCGGATCATCTGCGCGTATGAGCCGGGGGAAACCGCGCGGCCATTCGCGAGCGCGCCCGTCCAGCGCAGGAGATCGTCGCCCGTCGAGCAGAGCGCACCCGCGGCGTACGGGAGCGACATGTCCGCGGCCGCCACCTCGAACAGCATGCCGGTCGGGTCGATCACGTAGCCGTCCGGCGCGGGGGCGTTCGTGCCGCAGTAGCTCGTGTCGCGGAGCGCCAGCGGCTCGAAGAACGTTTCGCGCAGGAACTGCTCGTATGATTTCGATGACGCGCGCTCGATGATCATCCCCAGCACGTAGTAGCCGGAGTTGCTGTACGTGTAGCGCGAGCCGGGCGTGAACAGCGGCGGGCCGCTGGTGATGAGGGCCAGGATCTGCTGCTGCGTCTTCGGCTCCCAGGCGCTGGTGAGCTGCTCGTTGTAGTCGCGCAGGCCGGAGCGGTGCGTGAGGAGATGCTCGATGGTGATGGCGTCGAAGCGCGAGTCGAGCTCCGGGAGCCACGTGCGCGCCTTGTCCTCCGCGCGCACCGTCCCCGCCTCGACCAGCCGCATGATCGCCGCGGCGGTGAACTGCTTCGTCACCGAGCCGATCTGGTAGACCGAGTCCCGCCGCGTGTTCCCCCAGGCGCGGACGACGGACGAGCTCCCCTGGCGCACGGCGATGGTCAGGCCGGGGACGCCGGCCTGCAGCGCTTCCGCGGCGATCGTCTCCAGCTCCGGAATCGTGAACGGCGCCGGATGCGAAGAGGGGCGGCGGCGGGCGAAGGTCGTCGGGGCGGCCAGGAGGCAGAGGAGAACGAGGAGAAGAGGGCGGCGCATGGGGTCGGGAAAGAAAAAGTATACGATTTACGAACGTTCGTGCTATTTTGACGAGCGTTGGAGGGACGCAACTCATGCTCAACCCGAAATTCGTCTTCTTCTCCCCCATGCGCCACGCGGCTGACTCCTCGCAGCTCGCCGAGCACGTCGACCATGCGATCATCGCCCTCGACGGGCGCGCTCCCGTCGGCGGCGACTGCGCGCTCGAGCTGCTCGAGCCAGCCATCGACGCCCCGGCCGCGCGCGTGGAGCTCTGGGTGAACGATCTCGACGACTACACCTGCACGTACGGCTTCCTGGTCTCCAGCCAGGACGGGCGGACGCCCTTCGCCCGCGGGGAGCGGACCGTGGTGAACCTCGATCCCGCCTCGCGCCGGCCGCAGAAGTGGAGCCGCGACTTCGTGGCCGCGCACGACGATCTCCGGAAGGATCTCCCCGCCTACGCATGAAGGGCAGCCGCACCAGGCAGAGCATCCTCGAGCGGGCCGTCGATCTGGCATCGGTGGAGGGCCTCGAGGGACTGACCATCGGGCGGCTGGCCGAGGAGCTGGGGATGTCGAAGAGCGGCCTCTTTGCGCACTTCGGCTCGAAGGAAGAGCTGCAGTTGGCGACGGTGGAGATGGCGGCGGAGCGCTACATCCGCGAGATCTTCACGCCGGCGCTGCAGCAGCCGCGCGGCTTCCCGCGGCTGATGGCGATCTGCGAGTCGTGGCTGTCGTACATCCGCCGCGGCGTCTTCCCGGGCGGCTGCTTCTTCGCCGCCGCGTCGTTCGAGTTCGACAGCCGCCCCGGCCCGGTGCAGGACCGGGTGCGCAAGCTGATGGACGATTGGATCGGCGCGCTGGAGCGCGCCATCCGCATGGCCAAAGACGAAGGACACCTGCGTCCGGACGTCGACCCGTCGCAGCTCGCCTTCGAGCTGAACGCGCTCTTCTTCGGCGCGAATTTTTCGTTTTACCTGCGCAACGACGAGGAGGCCATCACCCGCGCGCGGAAGGCCGTGGAGTCGCGGCTCGCGGCGCTGCGGGCGTGATCAGTCCGCGACCTGGATCTTCGCGTTCGCGGGCCACGGGAACGGAATCGTCGCGGCCAGCGCGTCCTGCGCGGCTGCAGGGAGCTGCCCCCGCCGCGCGATGATACGCAGCGGCGCCGCAGGCAGGTGGTGCGCGACCCAGTCCCCGTGACTCGGAAGCGAAGCGGGCGCGCGCGTGAGGAAGCGGAGAGCGTTGCCGCTCACCGGGAGGCCGTCGATCCAGATCGTCACCGATGCGGGATCGGGCCAGCCGGTCCAGCGCTCGACCTGCAGGCGCAGCGGCGGCGCGGCGGGAGCGAGGCGCCACGCCGTTTCCGAGTCGAGACGGCGAATCGCACTCGCTGCCTTCGGATGGCGGACGAGCACGGGCCCGGCACCGAGGACGCGCGGGATGCCGACGCTACCGTCCGCGCCGGCGGTGGCACTCCACGACGCCTGCTCCACGAAGACCTCCGCGCCGGTGGCCGGCGTGCTGTCGGGCAGGAGCAGCGTCACCGTGCGGCGCTCTCCTTCCGGTTCGAGCGCGACGTCGATCACCGTCGCGGTGTCATCCGCGACCACGATCTCGCGCGGCCTGGCCGCAAAGTAGCCCTTCGCGGAAACATAGACAGTGGCCTGCCCGGGACGCAGCGGTGCGAATCGCGCCACGCCATTCTCGTCCGTCGTGACATTCTGCGATTGGCGATGCGCGGGCCGCTCCATGGTGCCGCCCCAGGCGTTGAGCACGCCGGCTTCGGCCTTCGCGATGGGCTGCTGCGTGCGCGCATCGACGACGCGCACCCGGACGTCGGTCTTCGGGATGGCGACGTCCCAGGTCATGTCGCGCTGCACACTCACGAAGTCTTTGAGCGGCGGAGGGGCGCCAGCGCCGCTCAGCGTGACGAGCACTTCGTACATGCGCGGTTGCCAGAGGAGCAGCTCGTAGCGTCCGAGGTCGTCGCTCTCCGCATCGGCGCGGCTGCGGCTGAGGCGAAACGAGACCTTCGCGCGCGCAGGCTCGCTCCCGTGTTTCACGACTCCGGAGACGACGATCGGCTCCGGCGCAAAGGTGAGCGCGGCGTCGGCGCCCGAGGTGAGATTAACCGGCTGCTCGACTTCTCCGCCGCCGACGAGGAGCGCCACCGAGTAGACGTCGCGCGGCAGCGCCTCGATGCGGTACGTGCGGCCGGGGGCGACCTCGATCTTTCGGATCTCCCTGGAATCGGTGGCGAGAGCCACGCTCACGTGCAGCGGCGTCTTCACCTCGCGCGGCAGCGGCGCGATGGTCACGTCGATCGACGGCAGCAGGCGCAGCTCGCCGCGGACATCGGTAATGCGGTTCGGCCGCGGCGTGATCTCGACCGGCTCGAGCTCGAGCGTCTTCGACGATGCGGTGATCCGCGCCCGCGGCGCGTCAATGTCGTACCAGATTGCCAGCACGCGGTCGCCCGCATCGGAGAAGACGTCGGGCGGACGCGCATCGAGCGCGACGTGCACTTCATCGCCGGCGCGCGGACGTTTCAAAAATGCGATGACGTGACTTCCCGCACTCGCCGTCACGTTCACGGACCCGCCGCCCGGCACCCTGACAGGACGCGATAGCCCGACGATTCCGCCGCGATCGTCCATGATCGCCGCTACGACACGTCCCGCCGGCACGGAGCCGCTGCCATGCCGTTCGAACGCCTTCCCGACGCCGCGACGTGTCTCGACGTCGAATACCCGCACCGGTTCGCCTGTCCGCACTTCCCCCGCCGGCACGAACGGACCGTCGATGGTGCTCTTCCTGCCGCTTTCGACCTCGGTCAGGAACGGCGTGATCTCCCCTCCCCGCTCGATCCACGCCACGTGCTTTCCCGGCGGGAGCTCCATCGGCTGGCCGCACGGAGCCGCTACCGGCCCCGCGACCGCGGTGCAACGCTCGAGACGCCCATCCGCGGGAACGATCGTCGAGAGCAGGAGCGTAAGGGCGGCGGGGAGCATCGAGTCAGAGCGCCGGCGCGGCCGCGCAGCATTCCTCCGACGAACCATCGTGGCAGGAATTCCACGGGTCCACGCCCATCGTCTGGAGGCAGTACGACCCGGGAGGCTCTTCCCCTTCGCTGCTGCAAAGGCCGCCGAAACCGTAGGCAAACACACAGGTGGTCCGGCAGATCATCGTGTATCCGGTGGGCGTGCAATTCCGTCCGCTCGGAGGCTGTGACCGCGTGGAGGTGGTCGGCAGCAGTCCGATCAGCAAGGCAATCAGGATGGCTCGTCGCATCTGTACTCTCCTTCGCTACAGTCGTTCCCGAAGCAAGGCAACCTTCCCGCGCTCGACGTTCACTTTCGCGGGGCTCTTCGGGAGACCGTCACCTTCGAATCGCAGTGTCGCTTCTCCGCCGGGCACCGAGTACCAGATCGCCACCACGCGCGCGGACGACTCCTGCATGACGTCTGGCTCGCTTCGGCGCCCCTCCTGCTCGAGCGTCAGTTTCGCCGCCGGGTAGGAGCGGTGAGACCTCTGCAGGGAGAAGAGCACCGCACCTCCGGGCGACGGCAGACGCGGCGCGACGATCACGCGTTTGCCCGCCTCGACCCGCACCGGGCGCGCCAGCGCGAGCGGCTGGTCCGCGGCGTCGTAGAGCGCGGCGATCAGCGGCCCTTCCGGCATGCGTAGTGGTGCGCTCAGCTCATTCAGCGAAGCCCGTCGCTCGAACGGCTGCAGGCTCCCTTCGCGCTGGCCGGAAAAGAGGCGCAGCGTCGCGGCACCGCCGCGCGCCTCGTTCGCGAGCGCCACATATCCCGCCGGGACCATGCGATGCAGTGATACCGCGCCGCGTCCGCGAAACGGCTCCGCGCCGTAGTGCACCAGCGAGGTCCCGGCGCTGATCGTGTCGCCCTGTTCGAGCCACGTCAGATAAGCGCCGGCAGGTCCGGGCACGAACCATTCGCCGCAGGCATGGCGTCTCTCCGCACCGCGTCCCCAGTCACCGGCCACGTGCACCACGCATCCGGCCGGATCGAGCAGCCGGTCGTCCGCCTGCGGCCAGAGAAGGAGAGCCACCTTGCCATCGACCGATCCGGTGGCCGGATCCGGGAGCTCGACCTGGCCCGCGCCAAAAGCCAGCAACGCGATCGCTGCAACGAGAACGCGCATGGGGGCGATGATACGCCCTCCCCCTCACTCCACGACCACGGGCACGCTGAGCTCCGACGTCCCGCGCGCGAAGTCGTCCCAGTTGTAGACGTAATACGTGAACGACGCGGCGCGCACCGGCAGGCCGCGCAGGTCGCGCTCGATGCGGGCGGTAAAGGTCAGGTCCGCGAACTGCTGTCGCGTCTCGCCCGTCACCACGGCCACCACCTCCTGCCCGGCGTAAACATAGACCTGCTCGCCGATGAGCGATGCCGTGGGGCGATTGGCGATGCGGCCCGTGACGATCGTGGCCGTGCCGTCGAAGCGTGCCGACGTGAGGATCGGGGCGCCGACGCGGCCGCCCTGGGTCAGGAGACCCGGCTTCGGGTCGCGCGTCTCGCCATCCAGTCCCACGTCGATCGGCAGGCCGGCGTTGTCGTGGAACGTGTTCCGGGCAAAGTTGCCGTCCGCGGTCAGGGACAGCGCGATCCCCGCGTGTGCATTGAACGCGATCACGTTGTCCTCGGCGTACGAGGCGATGCGCGAGATGAGCGGCTTGTGGAAGAACAGCCCGCTCGCGCCGTTGCCGGTCACCACATTGCGGCGCGCCAGCACCTCGCGCTCCGTCCAGAAAAAGCCGCCCGCGCGGCGATTGCCGACCAGGACATTGTCGAAGATGAAGGCGTCGGCGCGGTTCACCTGCACGCCGCGCAGTCCGTTGCCGCTCAGGAGGTTGTAGCGAATAACGGCCCGCGTGCCGTTCACCTCGATCCCGTTGCCGGGAAAGCCGCTGATGGCCAGGCCGCTCACGCGGGCCACCGAGCCGCCTTCGAGCTGCAGCCCGTTGCCGGCCGGCAGCGCGGAGCCGTCGAGAGTGGCCTGCAGCCGGCCGTCGACGTGGACTACCGGCGCGGAGATCGCCGGCAGCGCCGTCTGCAGGCGGATCGTCGCCGGATGCGGAGCGTCCAGCGCGAAGGCGATCACGCAGGGCGTCTCGCGGTCCTTACACTCCCGATTCACGTCCTCGATGGCCTGGCGGAGCGAGCCGGGACCGCTGTCGGCGGTGCTCGTCACCGCGTACTCCGGTCCGAACAGCGCCTCATCGTTCTCGTACGGCAACCCGAACGGCCCGCCCCGGACCGCGCCGCTGAACTGCCCGAAGCGGCGGTCGTGCTGCGCCGTGAACGCCAGCTCGCGCGTCGCGCCGGCGGGCAGATCGAGCGTGCAGAGCGCGTCCACACGAGGGGAGCCCTCCGGCGTGCAGATCCCCACGGGCATGGCCACGATCGACTGGCTCGTCCACATTTTCAGGGGAAAGTCCCCGACCGCCTCGGGGCCGCGGTTGGTGACGTAGACCCGCCACACCGCGCGCAGGTCATCGCCCATCGACCCGGGGGGAACGAGCGCCAGCGACACATCGCCAAACGCCGAAAAAGCGAGGAAAAGAGAAAGAAAAAGGGGCGCCCGGAGCATTACCCGGCACATTACTACAGATAAGTTCCAGACCCCCGTCACAAAACCTTTTCGTCTCGTTCACGAACTACAAGTCTGTTCGCTCGTTCAATATGCAGAATTCAGTCAGGAGGAAGAAAGCATGGCCGTAGACTCGGGCCTTACCCGCCGTACCGTGATCGGTGCGGGCGCTGCTGCTTTAGCGACCGTTGCCGTCTCGGATCTGTTCCACATCTCCTCGGCGCTCGCCGACACGGGACCGACAACGGGAGTCGGATACTTCGGACGCTTCGGCGTGACCGAGAAACTGCTCCGGGACACCATCGGGGCAGCGATGTCGAAGGGCGGCGACTACGCCGATGTCTTCTTCCAGCACCGAGTCACCAACAACCTCGCCCTCGAAGACGGCGCCGTCAACCGCGCCTCCGCGAACGTCGGCCTGGGCGTCGGCGTGCGTGTCGTCAAGGGCGACCAGACCGGCTACGGCTACACCGAGGACATCACCCCGGATGGCCTCAAGCGCGCCGCGCTCACCGCGGCCGCCATCGCCCAGGGCCCGGCCCAGGACGCGCCGGTGCGCTTCAAGGTGATGGAGAACAAGCCGAACCGCTACCCCGTCAAGATCAAGTGGGACGACATCCGTCCGCAGCAGAAGCTGGCCATGCTGAACGGCCTCAATGAGAAGACCTTCAAGGCCGACGAGCGCGTCAAGAAGGTCACCCTCGGCTACATGGACCAGGGCTCGGTCATCCTCGTGGCCGACTCCACCGGCCGCATCGTCGAAGACGCGCAGCCGATGACCTCCATGTACCTCAACGTCGTGGCCGAGCAGAACGGGCGCCGCGAGAACAACGGCGTCAACCGCGCCTCCCGCGCCGACTTCGGCTACTACACGCCGGAGCGCATGGACAAGATGGTCAAGGAAGCGGTCGAGAAGACCGTCATCCTCTTCGACGCCGTGCAGCCGCCCGCGGGCGAGATGCCGGTGGTCATGGCCGCCGGCGCGGCGGGCATCCTCCTGCACGAGGCCATCGGCCACGGCATGGAAGCGGACTTCAACCGCAAGAACACCTCCATCTTCTCCGACAAGATCGGCAAGGCCGTGGCCAAGCCGTTCGTCAGCATCGTCGACGAGGGGACGCAGGAAGCGGCGCGCGGCGCCATCAACGTCGACGACGAGGGCAACCCGGTCGGCCGCACGATGCTCGTCGAGAACGGCACGCTGACCAGCTACCTGCACGACTCGATCTCCGCGAAGCACTACGGCGTCAAGCCGACCGGCAACGGACGCCGCCAGGGCTACGAGTACGCGCCGCTGCCGCGCATGCGCTCCACGTACATGCTCCCCGGCCCGCACAAGCCGGACGAGATCGTGGCCTCGGTCAAAAAGGGCGTCTTCTGCGAGCTCTTCACGAACGGCCAGGTCAACATCGGCGCGGGCGACTTCACCTTCTACGTCAAGAACGGCTATCTCATCGAGGACGGCAAGCTCACCAGCCCGATCAAGGACGTCAACATCATCGGCAACGGCCCGAAGGTCCTCGAGCTCATCGACATGGTCGGCGACGACCTGAAGATCGACGAGGGCGGCTGGACCTGCGGCAAGGACGGCCAGTCGGTGCCGGTGTCGCAGGGCCTGCCGACGGTCCGCGTTTCCTCGATCACGGTGGGTGGCCGCGCGGAGAAGAAGGGATAAGCCCATGTCAAAACCAACGTCAAAGACCAACAACGATCAGGACATGCTCGCCATCGCCGAGACGTGCATCTCGCTGGCGAAGGCCGCGGGCGCGAAGGAGACCTCGGCGCGCGCCTACCGCGTGCGCGACGTCTCGCTCGACCACCGCGACGGCAAAGTGGAGAAGATCTCCGAGGCCACCACGCGCGGCGTCTCGCTGCAGCTCTACGTCGACGGCCGTTACTCGACCGCATCCACCAGCGACCTGCGCCCCGAGGCACTGAAGACCTTCATCAGCGACACGGTGGCCATCGCCAAGACCATCCAGGGCGATCCGTTCCGGGCCCTGCCCGATCCGGCGCTGTACAAGGGGCAGGCCTCGGTCGACCTGCAGCTCGAGGACCCGAAGTACTCCGCGGTCTCCGCGGATGAAGGCCGCCGCGTGACCAAGGCGATGTACGAGGCGGCCAAGGGCGTGAAAGGCGCCGAGGCGTTCACCAGCATCAGCACCTCGTTCTCGTCGAACCTCTTCGAGAACTGGCTGGTGAACTCGAATGGCTTCTCCGGCGCGACGCGCAGCACGTCGTTCTTCGTCTCGGCCGGCGTCAGCGCGAAAGAC
>Ga0196976_1000741_pt1 | contig 18819 bp, 12 predicted proteins | sample S3v_513CmetaG_FD_148644 | JGI IMG/M metagenome (GOLD analysis project Ga0196976, IMG submission 148644) | Soil microbial communities from Anza Borrego desert, Southern California, United States - S3+v_5-13C | ecosystem: Environmental > Terrestrial > Soil > Desert | place: USA: California...
GGAATGCTCTTCTCCCGCAGCTGCTCAATCGTGTTCTGGAAGTAGTCGGAGGTCCAGCGGTCAGAGTCGAGAATGGGAATGTTCTGCTGAACCAGCCGGGCAGTCAGGGGCGCCGGCAGTCTGGGCGGCTGGATAAGCGCGGTAGCCTGCACCAGAACAGACGCCCCGATAGCCGCAGCCAGCACCGGACGCCGGGTCTGCCTTCGTCCCAGCATTGCCGCTGCAAAAGCCGTGTTCACCACCATAATCTCGAATGAGATTCCGTACACCCCTGTAACGGTCGCTATGCGCGCGAGTGGAATGTTGTCCACCTGTACGGTGCCGAGCAGGTCCCATGGAAAACCGACAATCTTCGTCCGGAGTAGTTCGACAGCAACCCAGAGGAATGGAGCCGCCACGAGCGTCCGTGTGATCGGGCGGTCAGCCGCATTGCGCGGCTTCGCGATCCAGGCAAGGAGGAGCGCGAATAATCCGTTATGCGCACCTATGTATAGGCAGAAAAGGACGAGGATGCCTGCAGACGTAAGCTGGTTCAGCCCGCCGTACGCATGCATCACGTGGTACACCCAGTAGCAGGTTCCGGCGCACCATATGATCCCGCTCAACCAGCCCAGCACAAAAGCCTGGCGCAGGGTTGCCGGTACCAGCGTCGCGCCAAGCGATTCCGCAACGTAGATATCCGGCGCGCGCTGAGTGCGGAGTACGGCCACGATCAACGGTGCGAACGCAATCCAGCACAGGACGTACCAGTTGATCGAAGGGAATATCAGGACTTGCAGCAGGCCAGAAACGATGGCCAGGAGCCACGCGTTTTTTGCGATGCGGCGCACGCGTCAGTGTACCAAAGCAAAAGCACCCTCCGGCAAGGCGCATCAGACAGACGGTGCCATCCTGAGCGAGCGCGCCGGATTTTTTGTTTTGGCGTGCGAACCGAAGCATCTAAACCGCGGCGCAGGCCCGCACCGTACTTGTGAACACGCACGTGTCCAACCCGAATTCTTGCTTTCGCGTGAACATACGGCGTAGACTGCGATTTTCCAACTCCAGCCGCCGCGCGTAGCAGCGGCTTTGTGCGTTCCGGGGACGATGGCGTCCGATACTAATACAGTTCCACCGAGCACTACCGGCCGAGTTCGCATCGTTGTTGCGACCTCGGTCATGCTCACGTTCATATCGTTCTGGCGCGCAGCGGCCATAGTCCTCAACGACTTGGGGTCCTCCGCTTTCTATGCCGCAGGAATTGCCGAGCAGGCAATTGGCAAGGCCGCTCCATGGTTCATCCTCGGCGTGATGTTTTTTGCTACCGCCGTGCGCGCCGTGTACGTCGAGAGCTGCTCGATGTTCGTTCGTGGCGGCGTGTACCGCGTCGTCAAAACTGCGCTTGGCGGCACGCTCGCGAAGGTCAGCGTCTCGGCGCTGATGTTCGACTACATTCTCACGGGCCCTATATCCGGCGTCTCTGCGGGTCACTACATTGCCGGCCTTCTGAATGAGTTGCTGGCGCTGGGCTTTCAGCACGGCTTCCTCCCGCGCCTGATCAATCTCCCAACGAATTTCCTCGCGGTGTTGTTTGCCGTAGGTGTGACCGTCTACTACTGGTGGGAGAACACCAAGGGCCTTGAGGAATCGAGCGAAAAAGCGCTGAGAGTCATGCAGATCGTGACTGTCATGGTCGTGATCTTGCTCGTGTGGTCGGGCATCACGCTGCTCATCAGGGGGGGCGCACAGCTACCGCCGCTGCCGATTCCCCAGAACCTCCACTTCAGCGAAGAAGCCCTCGGATGGCTGCACGGTTCTAACCTGCCCACCACCTTCGGACTGCTGGGCATCATGATCGCCTTCGGCCACTCAGTCCTCGCCATGAGCGGCGAGGAATCGCTGGCGCAGGTGAACCGCGAAATCGAGCACCCCAAGCTCAAGAACCTGAAGCGAGCGGCAGTAATCATCGGCATCTACAGCCTGATCTTCACCGGCTTGTCCGGCTTCCTCGCGGTGATGATCATCCCGGACGACGTCCGGCTCGCCATCTACAAGGACAACCTGATCTCTGGCATCGCGATGTATCTGGAAGGGCCTGCCATACTGCGGCTCCTTTTCCGTATTTTCGTCGTGATCGTCGGGTTCCTGATGCTCTCGGGCGCGGTGAATACTGCCATCATCGGCTCCAACGGAGTCCTGAACCGCATCAGCGAGGATGGCGTTCTCACGGACTGGTTCCGCAAGCCGCACAGGCGATTTGGCACCAGCTACCGAATCATCAATCTTGTAGTCGGATTGCAGTTGTTCACGATCATTGCCAGCCGCGGTGACGTCTTCGTTCTCGGCGAGGCTTACGCCTTCGGCGTCATATGGAGTTTTACCTTCAACTCGCTCGCCATGCTTGTGCTCCGGTTCAAGTACAAGGGCGAGCGTGGCTGGAAGATGCCGCCGAACATACGAATCGGAAAATACGAGGTCCCGCTGGGACTCCTTTCCGTTCACCTCGTGCTGGTCACAACCGCCATCGTGAACCTTTTCACGAAGCGGATCGCTACCGTAGCCGGATTGGCTTTCGCCACGACGTTCTTCATCATCTTCGTCCTTTCCGAACGCTCGAACAGGCGCAAGCACGCCGCGGCCGAGAAGCAGATGCAGGAGCAGTTCCAACTGCTTCACCGCGACACCGTGGAGCGCGAGAGTGTCGGCATCCGGCCCGGGAACATCGTGGTCACCCTGCGCGACTACAACACCCTGAACCACCTGAGATGGGTACTCGAGCGGACCGACACGGATGAGCAGGACGTAGTGTGCCTGGCGGCGCGCATCACCCGCTTGGCCGCGGGCGGATATGACCTCTCCATGGAGCAGATTTTCAGCGATTACGAACAGACTCTGTTCACACGTGCTGTGAGCATCGCTGAAAAATACGGTAAGCACATCTCCCTGCTCGTGGTTCCGGCGACAGACGTGTGGTCCGCCATCGTGCAGACCGCCAACAACCTCGAATCGTCAGCCGTGGTCGCCGGTCTATCGACAAAGATGACCGCACAGGAGCAGGCGTTCCGCCTCGGTCAGGCGTGGGAAGCGGCCCCTGAGCCAAAGCGCCAGTTCGTACTCCAGATTGTTCGCCCGGACATGCAGGTCGAGACTTTCCGCATCGGCCCGCATACGCCGGAAATGAAGACCGAGGACGTTCTTCTCGTCCACCGCCTCTGGCTGATGCTCACTCGCGAGCGTGGTCTTGAGAAGCTCCACCACTCCGATATCGTTACGCTGGCGCTCACCCGCTTTGCCCGCGATTATGCCTCGGAGCGCGACGAGGTGATGCGCGAGCTTCACAAGATCACGAGTCGGCACTTCAAGCGCCCCACGCTACCCGGCGAAGCGCCGCGCCCGGCCCTGCCGGCAACAAATCCGGGGCCCGATAAGAAACCGGAGCCTCCCATCGTCGGGCCCTAAGCCATTCAGCCCGACATGACTTAGGTACATTGAACGGATGGGCATGTCCTCCGTTGAATTCCTTATTGCACATGTGAGTAGAACAGCTATGCTACCCGCATGAAGACCGCCGCGGCGAAGAAGCCTGTTCCCAAGATCCGTATTGCAGTCGTGGAAAATGATCCACTTCGGGTAATCGGGTTCCGCGCACTGCTCGAGTCCGAATCAGACCTTGAGCTTGTCTCGGCATCGCTACAGGAGCTGGGCTCAAGCGAGAACATCGATATCGTTCTTCTCGGGAGCCGGTCGGGACAGAACCTGTTCGACGTGATGGCAGGCCTCAAGGCCGCGCGCCCCGACCTCCGCATCCTTGTAACCGGATCCGGCGCAGACGACGAAACCATCCTGAAGGCCGTCGCCGCCGGCGCAAAAGGCTACGTGGACGAAGCTGCCACTGGCAAGGAATTCATCCAGGCAATTCGCATCGTGCATAGTGGCTCCGTCTGGGCTCCGCGACGAGTGCTCTCGACTTTCATCGAGCGCGTCACCTCGCATCCAGCCCGCATATTCCCCGCTGGACGAGTCACCTTCACCGACCGCGAAAAAGAAGTTCTCGAACTGCTCGTTGCCGGACGCTCCAATAAGGAAATCGGCACCGCTCTCAACATCGAAGAGCGAACCGTGAAGGCTCACGTGGCGAAACTTATGCGCAAAGTCGGCGTGCAGAACCGCATCGCCCTCTCGGTGCATGCCATTACCCATTCGCTGGTCAGCAGAGACTGATTTTCACGGCGCGGTGGCTGCTGCCGGCCGCGCCGCCCGTCACTAGTCAGTAACGTAATTTCGTCCCTTCCCCGCTTTCTCACGCTTCATTCGGGGTACCATTTTCTGTAACTCTCATTCGGTGGTGATGATGAAGCGCACTGTACTCCTGCTCGTTTGCATCGTTTCACTCTGTTCCATGCTCGCTTCCGCGCAGGGCGACCGCAACAAGCAACTGGAGCGTGTCCAGAGCGCCGCGGAGGTTCTCGACGAGATTATGTCGGCGCCAGATAGCGGCGTTCCGGCCGAAATCATGGAATCCGCCAAATGCGTAGCCGTCGTACCTTCCATGCTGAAGGGCGGCTTCGTCGTGGGAGGCTCCTATGGAAAAGGCATCGCAAGTTGCCGTACGGAAAAGGGCTGGAGCGCGCCTGCATTCTTTCGGGTGGTTGGGGGCAGCTTCGGCTTTCAGATAGGCGGGCAAGCCGTTGACCTTGTCATGCTCATCATGAACGAGCGCGGCATGAAAAACCTGCTTTCGAGCAAGTTCAAACTTGGCGCTGACGCCTCCGTTGCGGCAGGGCCAGTCGGGCGGTTGGCAGAAGGATCAACCGATTGGAAGCTTCGCGCCCAGGTGCTTACCTACTCTCGGGCGCGTGGCGCTTTCGCCGGCGTAACGCTGAATGGCGCCGTCATTCATCAGGACCGCGACGATACGTACGCCTTCTACGGCAAGGTCATCCCCTACAGGACAATCCTGACAGGCGGAGTCGAGGTTCCGGACGATGCTCATTCTTACGTCAATGCGCTTGCCAGGTACAGTCCTGTGCGCCCACAACCTTCTGCTGCAACTCCCGCCCCGGCGCAGCAAAGCCAGTCTGGACAGTAGCGGTTTCCGATACGAAGAGCGGAGGCAAGCGCCTCCGCTCCTTTTGTATGAGCGACAAAACCAACTCTGTTGACACGTGATTTTTCCGGATGCTACGTTGCACTTTCCGGCCAATTTGAATGCGCTATCAACTTGAGTACGCCCCAGTCTGGCTAATCGTGAAAACACTGGGCGCACTCCCTCGCCCGGTCGCAAGGGCAATCGCAATCTCCGTGGCGCATCTTCTCTACTTTCTGCACGGCCGCCTGCGTCGGGTCGGTTTGCGCAACCTCCAGGTCGCGTTTCCGGAGAAGAGCGAGAGCGAGCACAAGGCCATCCTGCGCGGAGTGTTCACATCGCTTGGGCGCCAGCTTGCAGAAGTGTGCCTTTTCCCCAGCTACAACCAGGACAATGTTGACCAAGTAGCGGTCTACGACGGGTTTGAAAACTTCAAGGCCGCGCAGCAGCGGGGAAAGGGAGTTCTGTTCCTGACCGCGCACCTTGGCGCGTGGGAGGTCGGATCGTTTGTCCATTCGCTCAAGGGCAACCCACTCTGGGTCGTCGTCCGTGAGCTTGATAATCCGCTCCTGAATGGGCTTATCGAGCACTACCGCACTCTGCATGGCAACAAGACCTTTCACAAGGACGAATTTGCACGCGGTTTGATCTCGGCCATGCGTGCGGGCGAAACCGTCGGTGTGCTCATGGACACGAACATGACCCCACCCCAGGGCGTTTTCGTGCCTTTTTTCGGCATCAACGCCTGCACTGCCAGTGGCATCGCGCGTGTCGCGCTTAAGACGGACGCAGCAGTTCTCCCTGCTTTCACTATCTGGGACTCGTCTATCCGCAAGTACCGTATCCATTTCGAACCCGCGCTCGAACTCATCCGCACCGATGATGCCGAAGCCGATGCCATCAGCAATACGGCCCTGTTCAACCGCGTGCTGGAACAGTTCGTCCGCCAATATCCGGACCAGTGGCTTTGGGTTCACCGCCGCTGGAAGACGCGCCCCGCCGGCGAACCTCCGATATACTGACGCGGCGGCACTTCGGTGCACGTCAACCATGAGAACCGCCAAAGAGATTGCAGACCACATCCACGCCCGCCTGATCGGCGATGGCACGATAGAACTCTCCGGAGTCGCATCCGTTGAAAGCGCGAAGCCCGGCGCACTCGTTTTCGTCGATAACGAGAAGTGGCTCCAGGCAGCGATGGAATCAAAAGCGTCTGCCGTCATCGCGGGCGAATTCGCGGGTGGTCTCGACCATCCGGCAAAGCCGCTGCTCATCGTTCGCCAGCCAAAACTGGGTTTTGTGCGCGCTACGGCTCTCCTGGTGCCACGCCGGTCTCACGTTGCTGGAGTGCACTCCACGGCTGTTCTTCACCACTCGGTGAAGTTGGGCAAGAAAGTCGCCATCCAGCCTCACGCGGTCCTGACCGAGGGAGTTGAGGTGGGCGATCACACGCGTATCGGGCCGGGAGCAGCAGTAGGCGCGAACGCCAGGATCGGCTCCCACTGCAATATCGCCGCGAATGTCACCATTTATCCGAACACGACCATAGGCAATCGCGTCGTCATTCATGCCGGGGCGGTGCTTGGTGCTGACGGCTTCGGTTTTGTTCGCGACGAAGAAACAGGCCGGTACGAGGCTTTTCCGCAAATCGGCACGCTGGTTATTGAAGACGACGTCGAGATCGGCGCCAATTCAACCATCGACCGCGGTGCGCTCGGCAGAACAATCATCCGGCGCGGCACGAAGATCGACAACCTCGTCCATATCGGTCACAACGCCGACATCGGTGAGGACGTCGTCATGGCCGCGCAGACCGGCGTCTCCGGCAGCGTGCTTGTCGAGAAGAACGTCATCGTCGGAGGCCAGGTGGGCCTTGCCGATCATGTGCGCATCGAGGAAGGCGCAATACTGGGCGCACAAACTGGAGTTCCCAGCAATAAAGTCATTCGTGGTAAGGGCGTTGTCTTCTGGGGAACTCCCGCCCGGCCGTTGCGCGAATACCTCAGGCAACTGGCGGTACTGGCACGACTGGCAAAGAACGGATAGGTCTGCGCGTGATCAGCTGGAAGTGATTGATGTCGGGCAGGACGGGAGTGAGCCTAGGTCAGCAGTCCCTCACGCGCGGCAGCTTAGAAACTGCGCATCCAGTCGGGAACCTCGCGAATCTAGAACTTTTTGGAACGAGTGTTCCCGCCTGGAGGTACATCCGTGCGGTTGTCCGACTACGAATTCCTCAGCGCTGGCTTCCGCCATATTCTCGGCACCTCCGATCTCTATTCCACACTTACCGGATTGGTAAGGGCTGCGGCGAATGCAGTTGGAGGCGAGAGTGGTTCGCTGTATCTGCTGAACAAGAGGACCGGAGTGCTGGAGCCGTACATCCTGGTCAACTTTCCTGATGACTACCTTGCCGGATGCTCTGCCGTGCCGTTGGGAACTCAGTGTTGCGGCCGCGCTGCGCTCCACAAGATGCCGTGGATAGTCGAGGACATGTGGACAGATCCGCTCTTCGCTGACTGCCGGGAGGCCGCCAGGAGATCAGGGATGCGATCAGGATTCTCCGTACCCGTACTCGCGGCGAATGGGGACTGCCTCGGCGCGCTCGGCTGCCAGTTTACGGATCGCTACAGCCCCGACTCCTACGCGATCGAACGAAATAAGCTCTTTGCGCAGCTCATCGCCTTTGCCATCGCGCGCGATTCGACACTTAAGCACAAGAAGGCCGCTGCCAGCATGAGTTCCGACGCAACGGAGGACATCCACGACGAGCCTGCTGCCGCCGACTGATGCGCAGCCGGCCCGCTCTCCGCCACGCGGCTATTCATGCGACCTGACGTGGTAGCCCGCCTTCGCCCTTCTCGGCTTGTGCCGGCTTTCTATTTCCGCCCTCAAATCCGATCTTCGCGAACGCAATGTTGAGCAGCAGACCGCTGATCGATTGCACGAACAGTTCCGTCATTCGCACAACGGATGAAATGTCGGTGTCATCCATGCCCGCTTCACTGAGTTGGTTCGTCGTGAGTTCGATTGGTCCGGGCAATTCACGGGCAAGTGCATATGCCGTTTCGCGCACGCCATAGTGGCTGCTTTCGTAGAGCGGCGACTGCACTACTTGTTTGAGCGCCTGCCAATAGGCTGCAAGGATGTCCGGCCATCTGGCCAACGCACGGTAATCGGTATTCAGAAACGGTAACCGCAGAATGCGACGAATCTCGTCCAGAACTTGCCGCACTCGCGGGGTTGCGGATGCGTCCTCAATGAGTATTGGTTTGTACTCGAACCCCGAAATCAGCGCGGGTGATACGGCGGGCTTACTTTCCCCCACTGGACCTTCGAACGCCTGCACCTGCGCTGCAAGCAGCAGGAGCAGCAGCGGGTTCTGATAGTGAAACAGGTCTATGACCTCAGCCAGTTCTTCGTGTGCTCCCTCGCTGAAACTGACGTCGGCAAGCAGGGACCAAAGATCGGGTATTGCGAAGTAGTTATGAGTGCGAGTATAAGCGTCCGCCCGCAATCGATCGGAAAGATTGAAAAACTCCTGAGTCTCGAGGACCGGTCGGAAGCTGCGCCAATGAAGATCAAGGAAAACCGGATACGCCGCGAACGCCTGGTAAACGACGTTCACATGAGGAACTCCCATCGCATGCTTGATCTCGCCGTAGATCTCCAGTGTCCGCCCCTGCGCCTCGGCCTCAGAGACCAGGCGAAGCCTGTTCCCTTTACGCCATGCCATAACTACTCTGATGGTGTGACCCGTTGCTGCGGTTTCGTGTGTTTACCCTAATCGGCATCTAAGTAGGACTTTCGAAGTCCCGGCATCGGAGTGCATCCCGCACGCATGGAAAAACTTGACGTCCTCTTCGATCACGGTGAGCGGAACACGGTGGAGCATCCTGTGTTCGACATCTACGGTCCGCTCGGCTTCCCTCCGCCGCCTCCATGTCGCCCATGGGTCTTCTCGAATTTCGTGCAATCGATTGACGGAATCGCCTCGCTCGGGGGCGAGCACTCATCGGGAGGGCACATCTCGCAAAGCGCCGAAGACCGTTGGGTAATGGACTTGCTGCGCGCGCACGCCGACGGACTGATGATGGGCGTCGGTACGCTCGTTGAGGAGCGGCGCCGCGGCAGACCCGGTAATCGCGGTGTGGTGTTTCGGATAAGAGATGAACAGTTGCGCGATTTACGCCGGCAACTCGGACGCGGTCGCGAGTGCAACATATTTGTTACCGGGAGCGGTTCGCTGACCGTAAGCGACTACAAGGTATTCGACGGCGACCACGTGGACGCAGTGATAGCAACGACCGAGCAAGGCGCGGAAAGACTTCTGCGTTCGGCCGTACCTCCCCACGTTCGCATCGTGTGTGCCGGAGAAGCAAACTCCGTTGACCTTCCTGAACTGCTCCGCATTCTCCGCGAGGAACTTGGCATGAAGTATCTTCTTTTCGAAGGTGGGCCCAGGTTGAACGGAGCCATGACACGTGCCGGACTGATTGATGAGCGTTTCCTCACCGTCTCGCCGGTGGAATTCGGACAGGTTATTCCACCAGGGGATGAACAGCCAACACCCTCCCCCGACGCTCTGTTGCGGCCTACCACTTTCGCTGGCTCTGGTTTCACCCTTGAGTCCGCCGTCTGGTGGAACTGGATCAGTTGCAGGAAAGCCGGCCACCACCAGTTCAACCGTTATCGACGCCGCAAAGATTCGGGAAAATAGAAAGGGCAATCTATAATTTCCGCTCAGAAAGCAGAGGTCCGATGAAAAGACTGATCCTTCCTGTTCTGCTGGCCACTCTCTTCTCGGCTCAGGCGCCCGCGCAGACCACGCAAGCCGCAACGGGTACTCTCACCAGCAAGGCCAACTCCAATGCCGAAGCTGCCGCCTTGGGGTATATGCGTACTGTCATCAATGCGCAGAAGGTCTACAAGAAGAAGCGGGGCACCTACGCCACATCTCTGGCTGCACTAGTCGGCTCTGCATCGTTCACGAAGCGAATGGCAAACCCCGACCGGGGCAACTACGTCGTGACGTTCCGGGCGCAGAAGGATGGATATTCGCTGGCGCTCACACCGAAATCGTTCGACGCACAGCACCGCGCGTTCTTCACCGACGAGAGCGGCAACATACGAGTTGAGGATGCACAGCAGGCTACCGCAACTTCACCGCTGTTGAAGTAGTGCGCTGAACTCCGTCACTTCGTCCCTGGCGTTGACCTTGCGCTTTGTACGGCCTCGCGCTCACTGGCATCCTGAAAAACTCCGAACCGGAATCCGCGAGCATACGCTTCGCAGTATTGCGAATCAGCGGCAGCCTTCGGGTTCTGTTGTTTGCACCACTCTGCAACTCGGCTCAGATCAGCCGGCTTGCGGAAGGAACCAGCCGCACCTCGCCCGGCAGTGAAACCGGCCTCGAATGCCGCGTCATAGTTGCGGGTCGGCTTGCCCGTTGCGTGCTGTGCCATACCCTCGGCCGCGGTCGATGCACGCTCCAGTGCGCGAAAAGACCGTCCCTCCTGCGCATCGTCGTATCCTTCGCGGAAGCCCTCTTTGAATGCGCGCTCGAAGTACGCCTTCTCGCCGTAGGAGCGCCGGTACTTCGGGCGGACCTTGGCGGTTTTCATCACCTGCGCAACCTCGCGCTTTTGTCGGCCCATGTGTATGTCGAGATTGCCGATCCGGAACCCATCCTCGTAGCCGTGCACGTAGCCATGCGCATAAGCTGACACGCGGCAGAGTTGTTGGGTGGCATCTGTCATGACGTGCGAGTCTGTCTGGGCTGAAGCCGGGGCCGAAACGCAAGCGAGAAGGACGAGCAGGAATACGTGAGCCCTCACCACGGCACCTCTCAGCCGCGTCGGATGGCTTTCGGCGGCGATTTAGATGCCAGAGGAGCTTGGGAATTGAGAGCGTCTGCCCCGGTGCTTACTGTCAGCCTTGCGCGCCCGGCTTCACCTCGATAGCTTTGCCGTTGCGGTACGTAACGGTAATTGGCTGGCCCGCATTGGGGTAATCGACAACCTTGAGTCCGTTTTGTTCTTTGTGCGGGATTCCCATCCCGAGGGCGAAAGCGGCTTGAAGTTCGCTCATCCCGGGCTTCATTTCACGGCGCTCAATGTTCTGCCATATCTCAGTCGGCCAATGCTTATAGAGCTGCCGCGGGTCCTCGATATAAAGGATCTCGTCGGCATAAATCTGGTAGTCGGAGCCCGTCTTCACTCCTATGGGGAATGCGAACAGGGCGTTTTCCTTTTCGAATACCGCCATGACCTGAATCGCTTTTTCCTCCGGAGCCTTCGCCGTGATGACGTCCACGATCTTCAACTTTTCTATCGGTCCGAGTCTTCCTGCCGCGTCGCTGAAGTTTACGCGGCGCGTCTTCGGATCATAGCGGTAATACGTGAACCGGTGCCCTTCACGCACCCACGCAGGACGAGTCGTAAGCTCTGCAGCCGACTTCAAGTCGTAGGCGTGCAATTTCTTGGGCGTGACGTAATAGTCGGCATTGAGCGGTACTTCCTGCTTCTTCGGCACCTCCGCAGCACCGCTACGACTGCGATATATGATCGCCAGGCGTATGCCTGCGGCGACCATGGCAATCAACAGCACGACTTGAATAATGCGACTCGTCTTCATTCGCTAGTGTTCCTCAATTGCGAGTTCATCTGCGTAGGCTTGGGTTGCCCTAAGGTGTCTCCGCTCTCCGCCTAGTATGTTCTCTCCATTTCGCCCCACGACGGGCACAACCATACTGAACACACCTTATACCCCGAACCAATAAGTTTCGAGCGAACTCGCTGCACGTAAAAAAATCCTGGGGGAACGACAGGGAGGGCGCGCGCAACTGGTGGTGGGAAAGTTCCGGACAACCCGGGACTTTCCCTAGGGGCAGTCGTGTCCACCTGATGCCATTTCTTGCGCCAGCACTTCGCGGGGCCATCGTCGTCCTTTTTCTTCTGTGTGCATCAGTGTGCGCGGTCGCTGACCCTGCAAACCCTTACGAGAGCGAACTACGCCGCATCGTCTCCGATTTTCCCGCCACGCCGACCGCCGCAGCAGCTCTGGTACACCGTGCAACAGATCTTCGTCCTTATCTCGACAATCCTTCAGCACTCACCTCTTGGCTCTTGTCGGTCGCCGCAGATCAGCGGCAGCATAGGCTCGTCCGCGACCTCGCCCTCTACGAGGTAGCTCGCATGAAGGCGAAAACTGGAGCTTTCCCCCAGGCCGCATCAGGATTGCGCGAACTCGGCTTTGTCCAGTCATGGGCGATTGCGGAAACAGGCGTCAAGGGATCCGGAGCAGTCCAAACACTCGGTGCAGGACATTGGCGTCGACTCCCTGACGCCGGGCCGCAATCCCGCATCGTCATCTCCGATCTGGTTTCATCCAGTCCCGCTGCTTTCGCCACCCGTGTTTTCTCACAACAGGATCAGGCAGTCGCTTTACGCTTCGGGACAGAAGCTGCGGTTTCTGTGTACGTCAATGGCGACGAGGTCTATACGGGCAAGGCGCTTCCGCAAACTGCTTTCGACCAGCGGGTAGCAGGAGCGCAACTCAGAGCTGGCTGGAACCTCATCGTCGTCAGACTGGTTTGGGCAGGTGAGCAGCGTGCCGTATTCGGATTGCGAGTCACAGGGCTTGCGGGTGGCGGAATTCAGTTCGGCAACTCCAACGCCATCGCCGTTTCCGAGTCCGCTCCGGCGAAAATCGCCGAACCGGCCGAAGATCTCGTCGCTCACGCAGAACGTGCCGCCTCGGGTGACACCACAACTGCGGCAGCGTTGCAGACGTTCGGCGAGCTCACGAGAATCTATGGCCGCGGCACAGGGCACGCGCAGTTTGAAGCTGCGGTACGCCGCGAACCCACGTCGGAGCGATGGTTTCTTACCGCCACCGCCTGTCCGGATGCAGCATGCAGATTTGCAGCGCTGAGTTCAGCCCTGCGTATCAATGCCAAACATCGGAAGGCGCGCATGTTGCTGGCTGAATACTACGCAGACCGGCAACAACTTCGTAAGGCCGAAAGCATCCTCGCCGGCTTGAGTGCTGAATATCCCGAAGACGCTGTCGTGCGCGAGCGATTGTCGCGTGTACGGCGGCGACTGGGTTTGCCTGCCACTATTCCGACCCGCGACAGCGCGAACTCGACGCCCCTTATCGCAACGCGTGAACGGGCGCTGCACTACGACGCTATCGGGCGCACAGGCGAGGCGCTCGCAATGGCCTTGTCCGTTCTCCAGCAAGACCTTGAGGACGACGTCATGCGCGAACTCGCCGTGCGACTGCTTCAGCGCAAGGGTGATGTCGCGGCTCTCTCGATCCTGCACGAATCTGGGAAACGCTTGAGGCCGCTGGATCCTGCTCCCCTGGTCGAACTCGTGCGCCTCACTGCCGGCAGCTCCGATATCCCGCAGGCCCGCGCCTACACCGAGTCCCTCACAGCCCTTGCGCCGTTTCGAACGGAGGTCATCCGCCAACTCGCAACGATGAACAAAATGGCAAGTGCTTCAAGTGCCCTGCTGCCGGTCACACGCGAAGTCGGTAACGGCGCAATCGCGAACGCCTACACCTCCGAGTCCGAGTATCTGGTCGACGCTCTGAAGTTGGCCTCCGAATCGACCAACCCTCAGCTCTCCGACTCTGGAGCCGTAGTGCTTGCGGACGTCCGAGTGCAGCGCGTCACCGCCACGGGCCTCTCATCCGTCCGCGTTCAGCAGGTCGTTCGGATTCTCGACCATCAGCGTGCGCAGGAGTACTCGTCGCGCTCGATACAGTTCGCGCCCGAAACACAGCAACTGCAGGTGTTGCGCGCCCGTGTAGTGAAGCCCAATGGAGAGATCGTGCGGGCCCACGATGCCGGCGATACCCACGTGGCTGACTCCAGCGCTGCCATGTACTACGACGTGCGCGCGCGCCAGCTCAAGTTCGCCGCCCTCGAACCGGGCGACACGATCGAACTCGACTATCGCATCACGCCCGTCGTCGCCGACAATCCCTACGGTGAGTACTTCTCGGACCTCGTTGTTTTCGCCGCGGGCTTGCCGCAGCGCCTGAAGCGCTACGTGCTCCTCACACCCGCCGACCGCGCTTTCCACGTTGTCGAGGACGGAATCTCCGCCACAGCGGACCATGTAACCGACAACCAGCGCATACGCGTGTGGGAGGCGAGGAACACTGCGCCGATCGTCGACGAGCCCAGGCGTCCCTCCATCACCGAACTCGCCGCCTACGTGCATGTGTCGAGCTTCAAGTCCTGGGACGAGCTTGGGCGCTGGTACTCAGGTTTGATTGCGCCTCAGTTCGAACCTAACGCGGAACTCCGGGCTATCGCAGCGCGCATCACTTCTGGCTTGTCGGACGAACTTGAGAAGATCAAAGCCGTACACGAATTTGTTCTGAAGAACACGCGTTATGTGGCGCTGGAGTTCGGCATCCACAGTTATAAGCCGTACGCCGTATCGCAGGCTTACGCACGCCGCTTTGGCGACTGCAAGGACAAGGCCGCTCTCATCATTGCCCTCTTGCGCGAGGCCGGAATAGAGGCCCACTTCGCGCTGGTCAGGACGAGAAAACTGGGCAACATCAGCGAGCATGCGGTTTCCGTAGCTCCGTTCAATCACGCCGTCGCCTACATCCCGCGTTACGACCTCTGGCTTGACGGCACTGCCGACTACGCCGGAGTTCATGAGGTTCCATTGGAAGATCAGGGGGGCATGGCTCTGGTCGTGTCGCTCGATGGACGCGCATCGTTGAATCGCATCCCCGTGACCACGACAGATGACAACTACACTCGCCGCAACATAGACATGGAACTGCAGGCGGATGGCCGCGTTCGTTTCTCGGGAACCGGACACATTCACGGCGAAGACGCCCCGGGCATGCGGCGCAAATACGAGTTCGCCGACCGCTGGAGTTCCAGCCTGCGCGACTCGCTCGCCGAGGTGGTTCCCGCCGTCAATCTTGACGACGTCGTAGTCGAAGGCACCGACGACCTTCAGCGGGACGTTGAATTGAACTTTCGCGGAACTCTGGACACTTTCGCAGGACGCTCGGCGATTACCTTTACTTCAACGTGGTTGCCGCGAACCTATTTGAGGACACTGGCTCCGCTCTCTACTCGCGTCAATGACCTGCTGCTCCCAGCGCCGTGGACCACCGACGAACAGCTTCGCATCGCGCTGCCGCGGAATGCGGTTGTGGAATCCATTCCTGCCGACACCGTATTGGACACGCCCTTCGGTTTCGCCGTGCTGCGCTATGAGCGCGACGGTCGCAACATCGTCGTGCGCAGTTCCGTGCAGTTCCGCACTATGCGGGTGAGTGCTGCCGATTACCCGCGCTTCCGCGCATTCTGTGAACAGGTAGAACGTGCCTTTAAAGGTGAGGTCCGGGTGAGGCTGGAACAGTGATCACAGCCCTTCGTCTGATCACCATGCTCGCCGTGCTGTCTGCCACAATGCACGCGGACCCTTTGCGTGCCAAGCCGTTGCAGCAGGCCGTCTCCGAGTTCTTCGTCCAATCGGACCCGCTTCGTGCAGGCGACTTCGCTCGCAAACAACTGCTGCAGAGCCCGGACGATCAACAGGCACTCTTCGTCGCCATGGAATCCGCTGCCCTGCAGGCCGACTCAGATGCGGTGCTGGACTATGCGATACGGCTCTGCGCGACGAACGAAACAGGGCCGCTTGCGACCGTAGCAGCGGCACGGATTCGGGACCTGTCCGGCAACAACACCGCTTTCCGTGCAGTCGGTCCTCGCGTCAAAGCGTTGCTTGCGGCGAGGGTCCCGCAATCGGCCATTCTGCATGACGCGCTTGTACGCGCTGCGAAAGCCGGCCTTCCCGATCTCTCGCTCGAAGCGGCAGTCCGCGGTGCGGGGTTGCTCACGGAGTGGACCGTGGCCGGCCCGTTTGGCCGACTCGCATACGTTGATTTCGACAAACAGTGGCCTCCCGACGGCGATTCGCTGTTGCGCCAAACTCAACATGGGCGACCCGTTGAAAAGGTCAACGCCGCTGACGGTGAGTTTGCATTGCCAACGTACGTCGGGACCGAGGGCGTCTTCTATGCGGCCACCACCATCGCCGTAAATGTGGCTGGCGACTACACGTTGCGCATTGAAAGCCCCGGAACTCTGGCCGTGAAAATCGACGGACGCGAAGTGCTCGTCAACGATTCGCGACTCGTCCTCCTGCCCTCGGTGCAGGAGGCGACACTTCCGTTGTCGGCCGGAACGCATCGCGTGCTGGTGAAATTCATCGCCTCGGCCTCGCCTTTCCGCGCTTCTGTCAAACCGGCGATTTCCGAACGCAGGTCGTCACCAGTGCTCACGGACCCGCGGCTTTCAGCCTACGCCACCGCGAGCGAGAAGTTCTGGACCGGCGACATGGTTGCGGCCCGTGGGGACTTGGCAAGGCTTGCGGTTTCACAACCGTCAGCAGCTGTTCATTTCCTGAGTGCTCGCCTATGGCAAGCATTAGGTCGAAGCTTCGAGAGCGACGCCGCGCTGGACCGGGCCGAAGCAATCAGCCGCGGATTACCGGCCGTCCAGTACGCACGTGCAACTTCGGCCTTCGAGCGTGGCGACTTGGACGCGGCATGGCGAATTCTCAACGCCATCCCTGACGTCGCCTCATTCCCGGAAGCTCTGTCACTTATGGCACGTGTGGCAATTCGCCTCGGTCGTCCCGCTGAAGCTGCGTATGCAATCCAAGCCCAGTTGGCGACCAGCCCATCCTGTAGCGCTCTTGCACGTGCGGAAGAGTTCTACACCGCGATTGCAGCTTTCGAAAAGACGGCCGCCGCTCGAACCGGCTTGCGCCATTGCGCGCCCGGTTCTCTCGCCTATGCGGAATCCCTCGCACGTGCTGGACAGCATCGCGAGTCAGCGCAGGCCGCCGCCGAGGTCGTCAGCACCAATCCGCTCGACCGTTCCGCCCGCGAACTGTTTGTACGGCAGTCGCTTCTTGCGGGCGACCGCGAGCGCGCGCTCAACGCAGCCCGGGAACTTGCGGCCATCGCCCCGAATTCAACGTTCTACCGCTCCGCAGCCGAGCAGATTGCCGCTGGAGCCGAGGTGGTAGATTTCGCGACTGCGCCGCGCCCTCATCCTTCTACAGACTTGCTGCAGACACTCAGGCGCGACGGTGCGGAGTTTGTTCGGCAGACGGCCGAACGCCGTTTCTTCGGCGGTCCCGCTGCTATCCTCCTCGACGACAACATCGTTTTCGCGCGGAAAGATGGTTCACTCGTCCGCTACGTCCATCGCATCACGCGCGTGCTGAATCGCGACGGCATCGAGGGGTACGGTGAAGTGGCACTGCCCGAAGGTGCGGAACTCATCGAGCTGCGGACGATCAAGCCCGACGGCGCCAGCGCCGAACCCGAACTGCACGAACACAAAGCGACGATTTCCATGCCCGCGCTTGCTCCGGGCGATGCGGTCGATGTCGAGTATCTCGTCACAGTTACGGATGCGCCCCAGGCCGCAGCAACAGGGTTCACATTCGGCTCGTATGACGCCCCAATCGTCGCGAGCCGATTCGCGGTCATCACCCCAGTCGGAGCTAACAGGCTCACTGCGATCAGCGCGGCTGGAGATGTACCGCGCATGCAAGTTCGGACCGAAGCGAATCTTCATATCCGCACATGGGAGCGACACGACATCCCGCAGCAGAGCCGCGAAGTCGCCGCCCCACCGGACGCTCTTCCGTCCGTCCAAACTTCTGACGCACTCCAGTGGGACGATGTCCGCAACTTTCATCGCAACGTGTTGCTCGGCGCCTTGCAGTCGCAAGTCGAGGTCTCCCAGGTACTGAACACCTTCAGCCCCGCGTTATCCGAGACCGAGCGCGCTCGCACTCTCTACTCCTACGTGAAGCTCAAGCTCCAAAGCGACCGGCTCACCTGGCCAGAAGTGACCTCCGCCGAAACCACGCTTGCACGCCGATACGGCAGCAGGACGGCAGCGCTCATCGCCTTGGCGAACGCCTCCGGGTTGCGTGCCGACCTTCTCCTCGCTCGTACGCAGGGGCGCTCGCGGCCAGCAACGCCATCGCTCGACGCATACGCTTACCCGCTCGTGCTCTTCCACATTGACGGAAACGACATCGTCGTCGACGCCGAAACCGATGGCCTTGCGTTCGGTGCGCTGCCACCCACGCTTTCACGCCAGGACGCGCTTCTCGTTCCTGTCGTGCATAAAGGAACAGAACCACTAACAGCTGCTATGGCAAACGCCGACATTGAGCCCGAGAGCGTGGCCACGGCAGACCTCTTCTTCGACACCGGCGGCAATCTCAGCGCGAAGGTCCGTATCCGCATGAGTTCCTGGCGAAGCGTGCAGATGAGGTCGAACTTGCTTGCGACACCGATCGCGCAGCGCCGGCAGTTCTTCGATCAGCTCGCAGCGCGCATTTTTCCCGGAGCAACCAGCAGCGGCGGCAGTGTGCTGCACGAGGCCGATCCGGAGATGCCTCTCGAACTCATTTTCGATTGCCGGGTACAGGGTATGTTGACCTTCGTGGACGGCGCGGCGGAGCTTGATCAACTGGCTCCAGCCCTTGGCCTGCGCAGAATGTTCGCTGCCGCGCAGGAGCGCAGGTCGCCCCTCTACATCGAGAGCCCGCTTATAGAAACGGCGGTGTTCCGCGTTCATCTGCCCGCGGGACACACAGCCAGATTGCCAGTTTCAAGAAACTTCAGGTCGGAGTTCGGCGAGTATACGGTGGCTTTCCGGGAGATAACGGCGAACA